>Ga0209511_1001466_pt1 | contig 20967 bp, 21 predicted proteins | sample SSSSmetaG_FD_184141 | JGI IMG/M metagenome (GOLD analysis project Ga0209511, IMG submission 184141) | Glacier valley bacterial and archeal communities from Borup Fiord, Nunavut, Canada, to study Microbial Dark Matter (Phase II) - ​SSSS... | ecosystem: Environmental > Aquatic > Freshwater > Ice >...
CGCGACAGGCTCGCCACGGCTGCGTTCCGCACTTGGTCTCGCGTGGCGGCAGCAGTGGCCGAGCATTGTGGGATGGGCGCTCGGCGGCGCGTTCCTCGGGTCGCTCGCGGGCACTCTCGCCGGTCGAATTGCCGACTCGGCTGACCTCGCGCCAACTCTTCACAGACTCCTAGTGCTTTTCGTGCCGGGAGGAACCGGTCAACTGATCGACGTTTTCGTCGCGGCGATCGTCGGCGTCGCTGGAGTGCTCGCGGCCGGCGCCGGGGTGCAGGCGGTCATCCGGGCGCGAAGCGAGGAGGCCGACGGGCGGGCCGAACTGGTTCTTGCGGCGCCCGTGCGCCGAACATCGTGGCTTCTCGGTTGGATCCTCGTCGCGACGGTCTCGACGATCGCGGTAGCACTCGCGACCGGTCTTGCCGCGGGACTGTCGTTTGCGGGCGCGCCCGACTCGGTCGACCGATTTTGGTCGAGCTTGGCATCTGGAGTTGCCCAACTCCCCGCGGCACTGACCTTTGTCGCGTTGACGGCCTTGATCTTCGTCGTGATCCCGCGTGCAACCGTCGCTCTCGGCTGGGGGCTGTTGGCGATCGGATTCATCGTGGGGCAATTCGGCGCCCTCATGCAGCTTCCGGACTGGGCCCGCAACCTCAGTCCGTTTGCGCACACCCCGAGTGTCCCGGCGCAGGGAGTGGACTGGTGGGGCGCACTCGTGCTTGTTGCGGCCTCGGTAGCCGTCGTCGCGCTCGCGGTTGCATTGGTTCGTGGCAGGCAGCTCACGTCATAACGACGGGCGGACAGTTCGCAGATCTCGTCACGCACGGCTTAGCGGTGGGATCCCCGAACTAGGCTGGATCGCATGAGCCCAGACGCCCCCCTCGCCTCCGGAATCGATCTCCCAAGCCTCGACGACTCGATTCGGCCCCAGGACGACCTCTTTCGTCACGTCAACGGAAAGTGGATCGCCAGCACCGAGATTCCGAGCGATAAGGCGAGATACGGATCGTTCTATCTCCTGGCCGAAGAGGCCGAGAAGGCCGTCCGCGACATCATCGTCGAGTCGCAATCCGCCGAGCCGGGGTCTGAAGCTCGCAAGGTCGGCGATCTGTACGCGAGCTTTCTCGACGAGGATCGCGTGCAAGCGCTCGGTGCCGGCCCGATCTCGAAGGCGATTGCCGAGGCCGAGGCGATCGACTCGATCGATTCACTACTCACGACGCTCGGTCGACTCGAGCGCGGCGGTGCGAGCGGTTTCGTGCAGGTGTTCGTTGACAACGACCCGGGTCAACCCGAGCGGTACCTCGTCTTCCTCGAGCAAGGCGGGATCGGGCTCCCCGACGAGTCGTACTATCGCGAAGAAAAGTTCGCCGAGATCCGAGCCAAGTACGTCGAGTACCTAGAGAAGATGCTCGGGCTTGCCGGGCTAAAGGATGCCGCGGCGCGAGCATCCCGCATCATGGAACTCGAGACGGCCATCGCCTCCCACCACTGGGACAACGTCGCAAACCGCGATAGCGAGAAGACCTACAACCCCATGGAGTGGTCGGCGGCCGCCGCTCTCGCCCGCGGGGTGGACCTTAATCGTTGGCTGACCGCGCTCGACGTGCCGCAGAATTCGTTCGCCGAGGTCGTCGTGCGTCAGCCATCGTTCTTGACGGGACTTAAGTCGGTACTCACTGCCGACCGGTTGGACGCGTGGCGCGATTGGCTCGGATGGCAAGTGATCAGGTCGAACTCGCCGTACCTGTCAAGTGATTTCGTCGACACTAACTTTGACTTCTACGGCAAGACGCTCACGGGCACGCCCGAGTTGCGCGCGCGCTGGAAGCGCGGGGTCTCGCTCGTCGAGGGTGCGCTGGGGGAGTCAGTCGGCCGTATCTATGTCGAGCGGCACTTTCCCGAAGCCGCAAAGTTGGCGATGGACGTGCTCGTGGCACACCTCGTTGAGGCCTACCGCGAGAGCATCAAGGCGCTCGAGTGGATGGGCCCAGAGACCCGCGCTCGCGCGCTCGACAAGCTCGATAAGTTCACGCCCAAGATCGGGTACCCGGTGAAGTGGCGCGATTACAGCTCGCTCGAGATCGACCCATCGGATCTGATCGGCAATGTCCGCGCGACCAATGAGTTCGAGTTCCAGCGTGAGCTCGGCAAGATCGGAAAGCCACTCGATCGCGACGAATGGTTCATGACACCCCAGACCATCAACGCCTACTACAACCCGGGATTCAACGAGATTGTCTTCCCCGCGGCAATCCTGCAGGCTCCCTTCTTCGATGAGGAGCGTGACGCTGCGGCGAATTACGGTGCGATCGGTGCCGTCATTGGCCACGAGATCGGGCACGGCTTCGACGACCAGGGTTCGAAATACGACGGCGACGGGAAGCTCACCGACTGGTGGACGGCAGACGACCGGGCCGCGTTCGAGGCTCGCACCACGTCGCTCATTGCGCAGTACGACGCCCTTGCACCGCAGCAGACCCCCGAGCACCACGTGAATGGTGCGCTCACGATCGGCGAGAACATCGGTGACCTTGGCGGCCTGTCGATCGCGTGGAAGGCATACCTGTTGTCGCTTGATGGGGCACAACCACCCGTCATCGACGGACTCACCGGGGCACAGCGGTTCTTTCTCTCATGGGCACAGGCCTGGCAGATCAAGGCTCGTGACGAGGAAGTCATACGCCTGTTGTCGATCGACCCTCACTCGCCGAATGAGTTCCGGTGTAACCAAATCGTGCGCAACATCGACGAGTTCTATGAGACATTTGGGGTGACCGAAACCGATGCACTGTGGCTAGCCCCGAAGGATCGCGTCACCATTTGGTAGACACCACCCGAACCCGTGAACGGCGGGAGCGGATCCGCTCGCCTCGAGCGGCCCGTCACTCTGGAGCTGGAGAGGCCGAAAACTTCTCGAGCACCTTTAGTGCGCTCGGGAAGCTCGCGTACGAAGGCGCCCAGGTCTCCGCGAGCGCCGTCGACTTGAACTCGGGTAAGACCCTCCTCGCTATCGATGACCGCGTTGTGTTGCCCACGGCGAGCATCGGCAAGATCTTGCTCCTGATCGAGGTATCGGCTCGATTGACGAGCCGGGACTTCTCCGGCTTCGGCATTCTCGACAAGACTCCGCGCGATGCGGTCGGGGATTCCGGAATTTGGCAGCACCTTCAAGCGCCGTCACTTCCCGTCGCGGATCTCGCGACTCTCGTGGGCTCCTCAAGCGACAACCTTGCGACCAACGTTCTCTTGCGACAAGTGGGCCTCGCCGCCGTCCGGGCGCGGACCGAGTCTCTCGGCCTCATGCGCACCGCGCTTTTGGATCTCGTGCGTGATTCGAGGGGACCGGATGACGCGCCCCAACTCTCCGTCGGTTCTACAGCGGAACTCAGTTGGCTCTTCGGTGCTCTCGCTCGCAACGAGATTGTTGACCCTCTCACGAGCCAGCGCGTCATGGGGTGGCTCTCGCTCAATAGCGACCTCTCGCTCGTCGCGAGCGCGTTCGGACTCGATCCGCTGTCACACCGCGGCGCTGACCACGGCACCCTGCTCATCAACAAGACCGGCACTGATCGTGGCGTGCGAGCAGAGGCGGGCGCCCTTCGTGGCGAGAACCGGGCGGTGGCGTATGCCGTGTCGATTCAGTTCAACGACGACGGTCTCGCGGCCCGTTTGCGGGTACTCGACGCGATGAGGACGGTCGGTGTGGACCTCCTCGAGTACGTGCACTGACCGTGACGGGGGCGATTCCCCCCGTTTAGGGGTATTGCTTTTGGCACTTGTCCGCTAAACGGGGGGCATGTAGTCTGTCGTGTGCGTTGGTTGTGCGAAACCCGAAAATTTCGCCTGACACCCCCGAAACAACGCATTCAGGATTACCCGAACTCCTGAACCTCACCCCCGTGGTTCTTCTCGGCGATGCCTGAACTCCCTTCCCCCAGGAGATATGCATCATGAAGGCCAAGAAGTTTTTCGCTGTAGTCACGGCATTTTTGCTCGCATTCGGCCTCAGCACCGTGGCGATCGCTGGTCCAGCGGTCGCTACGCCAACTACCACGACGCCTACCTTGTCTACGGCGACTGTGACTATTGATCTCACGTACATTTCTTCGTGTGGGCCGGATACGACGAACACTTGGCTCGTGAGCAACCCCTCGCCCGCGACGGTGATCGTCTCGTGGCACAACGAAGCGAACACGCAGAGCGGTTCGCTTTCCGCCGCGCCCGGTGACAACTTCTTCGACACGCCGCGCGGTACTGAGTCCATGATCATTTCGTGGGGCGACGACGTGACGATCGCCAAGGGAACCGTTACCACGGTTTCGGGCGAGGATCAGACGTGTGCGCTCCTGACACTGACGCCGACGCCACCCCCCACTCCGCAGTGCATCCCGACGAACCAGGTCTCGTACACGTACTCGTACACGACCAACAGCGGAACCATAACCGTGCCGGACGTCGAGGGGTCAACCCACGTGCTGTGCGACGACTTCTACGTGACGGCCACGAGCTGGAAGTTCGTCAAGGTCGGCAACACTTGGCCCCAGATGCTCGACGTCACGGATAAGCTCGGTCCGATTTCGGCACCCGGCAGCTACGACTACGCCGCCGCCGTCACCTGTGGACAGGGTGATATCTACGCGTCGTACACCTCGCAGCCGGAACCGACGTCGGTGCTGAACGGCCCGAGCGATCCGTTCAAAGAGCACTTCCTGCACCAGATGGGATTCTCCGGCCCCAACCCCACCTACTTCAAACAGTCCCATGACTGCATTAGCGTCAGCCCGAATGTGAGCTCATCGCTCGGCGCCTGCACGTTCGCGAGCGACACGTCCTCGAAGGACTTGACCTTCGTCTTCGACAACACCACGTCGTCGGTTCCGGTCATCTTCACCGTCCCCGACGCATACGAGAAGGGCTCCTCGACTAAGGGGATAACCCGTACCGTCCCGGCCGGCCAGAAGGTCAGTGTCGTTTCGACAGTGACTAATGCCGGAGCGACTTTTGCGGTCGACTTCTCCGGGGTCTACACGATCACGATCCCGTCGACGTCGGTGACGATCTCCGCGTTCCCCGGGTGCATTACCAAGACACCGGGCGACCCGAGCCACACCAACGAGATCTGCACGAGTCGCGACATCAAGGTTCTCGGCTCGATCACGGTCGGTCTCGAAACCGGGCTTGTCTACTCCATCGACGGCCCTGGAACCGCGAACGATGTTTCGCCGGTGACCCAGGCGACAACAAGCGACCTAGCAGCGGGCGACTACGTGGTCAAAGTCGAGGCGAAGCCGGGCTACGTGCTCACCGGTGCAAGTTCGTGGCCGCTGACCATCACGATCAAGTCAGCCAACTGCGGTGACCTTCCGATCCACCCGTTGGTCGCCCCCACGGCGAGCATGGTCGACATCACGTGTAAGGCGCAGGGGAGCTACACCCTCGACAATGTCAAGGGTGTGTTGTGGAGCATCGGAGGCCAGTCTGTCTTGCCCGGTACCTACAAGGTAAAGAACAGCCAGACGATCATCATTAACGCCAAGCCCGATTCACCGGACTATGGGTTCGAGAAGGGCTTCACCAATCCGACGATCTTCACCTTCGTCTTCACCGCCCCGCCAATAACCCCCGAGTGCCCGCAGTTGCGGACGGATGCGTTTGTGACTCCGAAGGCGTCTTCGGTCAACATCACGTGCTCCGCAGGGGGCAGCTACACGCTCGTCAACAATCCGGGCGTCATTTGGAGCATCAACAACGCGACGGTGCTCGCGGGTACCTACTCGGTAGCGTCCGCCCAGACGGTTGTCGTGAACGCCAAGCCCAACGCTCCCGACTGGGGGTTTGAAGCCGGTGTGAGTAATCCGAGTGTCTTCACCTTCGAGTTCACGTCACCGGACAGGATCGCCTGCGACCAGCTCAAGACGCTTGCCTTCACGGGTGGCGGCTCGAGCAACGGCATGCTCTTCGCCGGTGGACTCGCGCTCGTCGCGGTTGGCGGCATCCTGATCGTAAGCCGCCGCGCGGTGCGACGCATCAAGTAACACATGGTGACAAGTCCGGGAGCGCCTGAGGGTGCTCCCGGACTTGCGCTTTGTGCGCCAAAGCAGCACAGTCGTAGCACCATGCACAGCGTCGCGCGGGTGAGCCCCGGATTCATTGCCCTTTATGCCATCGGATACGTCGGGGCATACGTAGCTCTCATTACTCCGGTGGTCACGACGCTCGCCATTAAAGTCGCCGAACTCAATCCCGCCGGCAAGGAGGCAAGCCTCGGTGCGATCGCGGCAATCGGTGCTTTCGTGGCGATCATCTCAAACTTGCTCACGGGAGCGCTGAGCGACCGCACGAGGACCCGACTGGGGCGCCGGCGGCCGTGGATCATCGGCGGAGCCCTCGGTGGCGTTGTTGCCCTCGCGATTGTCGGCTATGCGCCCACGCTCGCGGTAGCAACCGTCGGATGGATACTCGCGCAGCTCACCCTCAACATGGTGCTCGCTGCGCTGCAGGCCCTGCTGCCCGACCAGGTTCCGCTCGAACAACGGGCCCGGGTGAGCGCAGTGCTCGGCATCGCACAACAGGTGTCCCCCGTCATCGGCATCGGACTCGCCCTCGGGGTGCAATCCGCCGGTCTCGGCATCGGCGCTATGTTCCTCGTGACGGGCGTTGTTGGAGCGATCCTGATGATTATGCTCGCGGTCGCGATCCGGGATGTCGAGCACGACGAGGCGCCGCGGGTCTCGTTCGGGCAATTCATCGCGAGCTTTGCGATTCCCGCGGGTAAGCGTTATGACTTCGGGTTTACCTGGTTCGGTCGCTTCTTCGTGATCTTGGGGTTCGCCGTATACACGACGTATCAGCCCTACTTCATCACCGACCGGCTTGGCGTTCCCCCCGAGCGACTCATCGGCCAACAACTCATCGCGCTGCTGATTTTTGCGGCGACGCTTACGGTGAGCGCAGTGATCTGCGGGCGGGCCTCCGATCGCACGGGGCGCCGCAAGCCGTTCGTCTTCGGAGCTGCTGCGGTCGTTGCGGGCGCTCTCGTGATGCTCGCTTTCACGTCGACGCTTCCTGCGTTCTATCTCGCAGCAGTCGTTATGGGCGTCGGGATTGGCGCCTACTTCGCTGTGGACTTGGCGCTCATCGCCGACGTTTTGCCCGACAAAGACACCGCCGCCGCGAAAGACATGGGCATCTTCAACATCGCGAACTCGCTGCCGCAATCGGTCGCTCCCGCCGTCGCACCGTTCTTTCTCGCACTCGGCGGTAGTGGCGGAAACTACACGGCGCTCTTCGTTGCCGGCATGGTGTTCTGCCTCATCGGGGCGGTGTTGATCGCTCCGATACGCGCCGTAAGGTAGGCCCATGACCGACCTCACCCTGCAGGAGAAGGCGGCGCTCGTGGTGGGGGCCGGGTTCTGGGACACGGTCGGAAACCAGAGGGTGGGCATCCCGTCCATCGTCGTCACCGACGGCCCCCACGGCTTGCGTAAGCAGAATGCCGGGGGTGAATTCAGCCTCGGCGATAGTGTGCCCTCAACCTGCTTCCCGCCCGCGGCGGGGCTCGCGTCGAGCTGGAACCCCGCTCTCGTTGAGCGCGTCGGTGTCGCGCTCGGCGACGAGTCTGGCGTCGAGGGTGTCGGGGTGCTGCTCGGGCCCGGCATCAACATCAAACGGTCCCCGCTGTGCGGCAGAAACTTCGAGTACTTCTCCGAGGATCCGCTCTTGAGTGGTGAGCTCGGCGCGGCGTGGGTGCGGGGCGTGCAGTCCCGTGGGGTTGGGGCATCGGTCAAGCACTTTGCAGCCAACAATCAAGAGACTAACCGGATGACCGTGAGCGCCGAGGTTGACGAACGAACCCTGCGCGAGATCTACCTCCCCGCATTCGAACGGATTGTCACGCGCGAACACCCGTGGACAGTCATGTGCTCGTATAACCGCATCAACGGTGTCGCCGCCGCCGAGAACCATTGGCTACTCACCGAGGTACTGCGCGACGAGTGGGGCTTCGACGGTCTCGTGATGTCTGATTGGGGCGCGGTCGACGACATGCTCCCCGCGCTGCGCGCCGGCCTCGACCTGGAGATGCCCGGGCCGCAAGCCGACACGACGCATGGGATTGTCGCGGCCGTGCGGTCGGGTGCGCTCAGCGAGGCAGTGCTGGATGCCGCTGTCGGTCGGATCCGCGCGCTAGTGGCTAAGGCCACCGCACCCCGATCCGCCGACAGCTTCTCGGTCGCCGCCCACCACGCGCTCGCACGCGAGGCTGCGACGGAGTCGATGGTGCTCCTGCGCAATGAGGGCGATCTCTTGCCGCTCGATACCGCCCAAGCGGTCGGGGTGATCGGCGAATTCGCGCGGACACCGCGTTTTCAGGGTGCCGGAAGCTCGCAAGTGAAGCCGACGCGCTTGGATAGTGCGCTCGACGCGCTTGCGGCTCTCGCTCCCGTCGAGTTCGCGCCGGGGTATGTGATCGGTGCGCACGCGGACCCGGAGCTGGTCGCGGAGGCAGTGGCTGTCGCTGAGCGCTCCGCGACGGTCTTGTTGTTTGTGGGTCTGCCCGCTGCAGATGAGTCCGAGGGCTTCGATCGGACCCATCTCGACCTGCCATCGGCCCAACTCGACCTCATCGAGGCCGTCGCGGCAGCAAACCCTCGCACTGTCGTGATTCTCTCCAACGGGGGTGTGGTCTCACTCGAGCCGTGGCACGACAGCGTCCCCGTGATCATCGAGGGCTGGTTGCTCGGCCAAGCCGGCGGGGCCGCAGTCGCGGACGTGGTGTTTGGCACGGTCGCACCCTCGGGCCACCTCGCGGAGAGCATCCCGTTTCTGCTCGAGCACACGCCCTCGTATTTGAATTTTCCCGGTGAGAACGACGTCGTTCGGTACGGCGAGGGCATCTTCGTTGGCTACCGCTACTACGAGACGATCCGGATTCCCGTGCGGTATCCCTTCGGTCACGGTCTCACCTACACGAGCTTCGACTACTCGAACCTTGAGGTTGCTCGCGATGGGGCACGCGCGAGTGTCACCGTCACTAACACCGGTTCGCGAGCAGGCCGACACGTCGTGCAGCTGTATGTCTCGGCGCCGAAGGGCCCCGTGGCGGTTCCCCGACGCGAGCTTCGGGCATTCGAGAAGGTCACGCTCGAGCGCGGCGCATCGGTGCGACTGACCTTCGAACTGGATGACCGCGCTTACAGTCACTGGGACGTTCGCGCGTCAGCGTGGCTCGTCAGCGGCGGCGACTACGAGATCGAGGTCGGCCGCTCCGCCTCAGACATTGTGCTCACGCGGACCGTTCACCGGCGCGGCCCCAAGCCAGCCAAGCTCACCCTGGACTCTCGGGTATCCGAGTTTCTTGCGCATCCGGTCACGGGCCCGATCATGTCGAGGGCAGCCGGCAGAACGTCCGACGGTGCGGCGAGCCTGCTCGACATGGTCGCCTCGATGCCCATGCGGCGGCTCATGCGGTTCCCCGGGGTCGGCGAATCCCTCTCCCGGATCGGGGTGCTCATGGCGATCGCGAACAACCCCGCTATTCGGGGCATGGCGAGTTGGTTGAGGCGGCGTTAGCCCCGCGCGCTCCACTCGCGGGCCAGCAGGGCGTAGATGCCGGTGTCGGTCCACTCGCCCTTGACCCACATGTGCTCGAGGAGGTGAGCCTCGTGCCTCATCCCCAACCGCTCGCACAGGGCGATCGACGACGCATTGCGGGGATCTAACTCGGCGTAGACACGGTGGAGGCCGAGCGGGCCGAACGCGAGCTCAAGCATCGCGGTTGCTGCTTCGAGGGCATAGCCCTTGCCGTGGTGCCGGGAGTTGAACGCCCAGCCGATCTCTCCCGTCGAGTCGTCGACGCTGGAGATCGTGAAGTAGATCGACCCGATGACGGGACCGCCCGGGAGCTCGACGGCGAGCTGGAGGTAGTCGCCGACCGCGGCGAGCGCGCGAGCATTCGCGTAGTCCGTCACCCGCGCGGCGACATCGTCTCGCTCGCGCGGATCGTGGAGAAGGTAGCGGGTGACCTCGGGGTCAGACATCCAGGCGTGCACGTCGTCCACATCGGCAGAGGTCATCAGGCGAAGCGCGAGACGGTCGGTAGCGACGGGCTTGCCAAACTCCCACGGGGTCATCTCGAGCACCTCCAACTGGTCTGCTAGCTCGCTCATGATAGCTGCACGAAGGGTAAATGTCAGCCCGCAGAAATTCATGCCGCTAGCGGCACGAATTGCGCGAGAATGGTCGTGCGCCATCGTCGTCGCGACGAGCTAGTGACGACACAACATGAATGGAGTGCCCCCATGAAAGGCAAGATCCTCTTGGTGGTCGGCGTAGGGATCGGGTATGTGCTCGGAACCCGCGCGGGCCGCGAGAAGTACGACCAGATGAAGGCAACGCTCGAGAGGTTCTGGAACGACCCACGGGTGCAAAAGCAAGTCGACAACGCCCAAGAGTTCGTGAAAGACAAAGCGCCAGAGGTCGCCGAATTCCTGTCGGATGGCGCCAAGAAGGTCGTATCCCAGGTGTCGGGGTCGAAGGCACCGGCCCGCAAGCCCGCCGCGCGCTCGACGGCCGCTAAATCGAGCACCACGAAGTAGGCATCCGGTGACCGACACCTCGACGGGTCCGCGGAAGCGCTCACTGTTCAGCCTCATCAGTGACATCCCGGGCCTACTCTCCGACCTAGTGCGGCACGAGATCGAGCAGCTCAAGCAAGAACTGACAGACAAACTCAAACACGCCGGCGTCGGCATTGGCCTCATCGCTGTCGCCGGAGCGTTCGTGTTCTCGGCAATCGCGGTGTTTACCGCGGCGGCGGTTCTCGGTCTAGCCACCGTTCTTCCCGCATGGGCGGCAGCACTCATCGTGGGCGGAGCGCTCTTGCTCATCGCCGCGCTGCTGGTCGCGGTAGGAGTGGCCAACGTGCGCAGGAGCGCACCGCTTACCCCGACGAACACCATTTCGAGCGTGAAGCAAGATGTCACCGTCATTACCGGCACAGGAAAGAGAGCAAAGCCATGAGTTCACCCACCAAATCCCGTGTCGCGGAAGCCCGTGCGGAACTCGAGAACACCCTCGACGCGATCGAAGACAAACTCAACCTGCGCAAGCGGGTCACGTCGTCGTATCAGGCCAACCCCGTGCCGTGGATCATCGGGGCCGCCGTCGCGGCGATTGCCGTTGCCGGGGTCGTCGCGTGGGCGATTCTGAGCGACGACGACTGATCCGTCGATTGGCGCAACTCTCCACCAGCGGGGGAGGATAGTCAGATGGCAGCCAAGCCGCTAAGCGGTTGGCGCGTTCTTGTTCCCCGAGGCGGAAAGTGGGGGGACGGAATCGCGGCGACTCTGCGCACCCTCGGAGCGATCCCCGTGATCGCGCCCATGATCAATTTCGCGAGCGCGGACGACGGCGCGGCCCTCGCCAACGCTCTGCACCAACTGCAGGATGGCCAGTTCGACTGGATCGTCATCACAAGCGCAACGACGGTCGACGTGCTCACCGGGCAGGGGGTGGGCATCCCTTCGTCTACCAAGATTGCGGCGGTTGGCGAGACCACGGCCGCGGCTCTCGCCCTGGCCGGTTACCGCGCCGATTTTGTCCCGACCGCCGACAACACGGCCCGCGGGCTCGTCAAGGAGTGGCCAGCCGCGGAGCGATCCGGGCGCGTTCTCGTGCCGCAATCGGATGTCCCCGAACCCAACCTCGTGTCAGGACTCACCGAGGTCGGGCTTGACGCGCTTTTCGTGACGGCTTATCGCACCGTCGGGGTTCCCGTAGCCGATGGGGTGCGGGCGGATGTCGCATCCGGACGCATCGGGGCGGTGCTTGTGAGCTCGGGGTCGGTCGCGCGCCAGATCGCAGCCCAGCTTGCACCGCTACCAGAAGACACCGTCGTGGCTTGTATTGGACCCCGGACGGCGTTTGACGCGCGAGCTGCGGGGCTGCACGTCGATCTCATTGCCGACGACCGATCCGCCGACTCGCTCGTCGCTGCGCTCGCCGAGCACGCGGAGCGGACCAGCCGCTAGGCCGCGAGCCCGAGGCTCAGGAGCGCGATCCCGACAAGGGGGGCGACTCCCTGAATAGCTGCGGCGCGCGCCAATTTCGGTGACGAGATGATCAGCACAACGGCGGCCGCGACCATGCTTCCGGCTGCGAACAACGCGATCCCATGCCCGGCCTGGTGGAGGTTCGGCCACGCGGCGAGGACGAGCCCTATCCCGATTCCGAGCGCGAGGAACAGGTTGTAGAAACCCTGATTGAACGCCATTGGATGGATCACGTCGGCGTCACCTTGAGAGCGCACCCCGAAGCCTCTCCACGCAGACGGGCGACTCCACATGACACTCTCGAGTACGAAGATGAACACATGAATCACGGCAGCGATGGCGAGAAAGATGGTTCCGACAACAACTAGTGCGCTGGACATGAGGTCAGTGTGCCAGTCTCAGGCGCGGGTGTCGATCACGATGCTCGCGCGTTGCCGTGATTATCCGAAGAGGATTGCCGCTTCGTCATAGCGGGACTGCGGAACCGTGTTGAGCTTGCCGAGCGCATCCTCGAAGGCCACGTGGGTGATCGACGTGCCCGAGAGTGACACCATGCGGCCCCAGCGAGCATGGATGATCGAATCGACCGCCGCCATGCCGTAGCGAGTCGCGAGCACCCGGTCATAGGCCGTGGGGGTGCCGCCGCGCTGGATGTGCCCCAGCGTTGTGGCTCGCGTCTCGATGCCTGTGCGCGCCTCGATCTCGGGGGCGAGCATGTCGCCAATGCCGCCGAGTCGCGGTCGGCCGAAGGCATCGAGGCCACGCTCCGAGTGCGCGTCGTCCATCGTGTCGAGCTTGAACCCTTCCGCGACGACGACAAGGGGCGCGCGTCCACGATTGCGAGCAGACTGAACCCACTCGACCAGCTGGTCCATGCTCGTCTTTTGCTCGGGGATCAAAATCACGTGTGCGCCGGCCGCCATTCCGGAGTGCAGGGCGATCCAGCCAACGTGACGACCCATCACCTCGGCGACCATGCACCGGCCGTGCGAGTCCCCGGTTGTGCGCAGACGGTCCATCGCGTCGGTCGCGATCTGGGTCGCCGTGTCGAAGCCGAAGGTGTAGTCGGTCGCCGAGAGGTCGTTGTCTACGGTCTTGGGCACGCCCACGATCTTGATACCGGCATCCGTGAGCCTCTTCGCCGCCGCGAGAGTGCCCTCGCCGCCAATCGCGATGAGCGAATCGATGCCGAGGCGTTCCATGTTCTCTTTGACGCGCTCGGACCCGCCCTCGCCCTCGAAAGGATTCGTTCGGCTCGTGCCGAGGATCGTCCCGCCCTGCTTGGCGATGCCCTGAATGTCTTTGCGCTCAAGCGGCATGACGTCGCATTCGACGACGCCGCGCCATCCGTCTCTGAAGCCGACGAATTCTTTTCCGTAGATCGTGATGCCCTTGAGCACCGCGCCGCGGATGACCGCGTTCAGGCCCGGACAGTCGCCGCCACTCGTCAGGATTCCGATCTTCATGTCTCTATATTGCCGTGTGCGGCCTGTCGCCTCGCGCGCGGACGACCTCGCATGACCGTTGACCCCCACACTGGTGACAGGGCGGAGTCGCGGGTCGTTGACCCGCGGCGATATAGTCAAATCCGACCTGCCCGAAATCGGGCAGCCAATTGAACGTTCCCAAGGAGAATAATGACTGACGCAACACCCGCTGCTGCCCCTGCTCCCGGCGCAGTGAACCCCGGCAAGACGACGGGAATCATTGGACTCGTCCTCGCGTTCCTCTTGCCCCTGGTCGGCTTCATCGTGAGCCTCGTTGGCCGGAGCCAGTCGAAGAAGGTTGGCCTCAAGAACGGCCCGGCCACCGCTGGCATCGTGCTCGGCCTGCTGTTCACGGTCATCATCATTGCGGCGATCGCGATCCCGATTGCGCTCGTGGCCAACCAGTGCGCCACCCTCGGCCCGGGCCCCCACCAGAGCAGCGACGGCATCACCACCATCACCTGCGGCTAGTCCCATACATCAGCGATGGGCCTCGGCGCGATTGAGCGCCGGGGCCCGTTTCTTTCGGCTAACTCCGCTTTCGGCTAACTCCGCAAAGCCGCCTGGTGATCAGCGCAGTGCACCAGCGACTCCGAGCACGACTCGCACACGACAAGTTGAACGCGACACGACGGATCGTCGCAGTTCTGCATTCTGCTTGTCGGGATATCGCACCGGGCGCAGCGCCCGATCACAGCGACGTGGGGGCTGAATTGCACGGACATCCGCTGATCGAACACGTACAACGATCCCTCCCACAACCCCGCGTCGCCACACTGCTGGCCGTAGGTCGCGATGCCTCCGTCGAGCTGGTAGACGTCGGTGAAGCCCCGATTGATCATGAGCGCCGACAGCACTTCGCACCGGATGCCTCCCGTGCAATAGGTCACGACGGGCATGTTCTTGAGGCGGTCGAACTTGCCGCTATCGAGTTCGGCGACGAATTCGCGGGTGTTTGCGACGTCGGGGACGACCGCATCCCGAAAACGTCCGATGTCAGCCTCGAAACTGTTTCGTCCGTCGAAGAACGTGACGGGCTTGGATGCCACGAGTTCGTGCAGCTCGTCGGGGGTCAGCCGCGCGCCGCCGCCGACAACGCCACTCGAGTCGACCGTCAGCTCACCCGGCGACCCGAAGCTCACGAGCTCATCGCGGACGCGCACGCTCAACCGTGGAAAGTCGTTGCCAGCGCCCTCGCTCCACTTCACGTCGATGTTCTTGAACGGCGCGAACTCTCGAGTCTTGCGGAGGTACTTCTTCACGTCGGCGAGCTCGCCGCCGACGGTGCCGTTGATGCCATCCTTCGACAGGATGATGCGGCCGCCGAGCCCAAGCGACTCGCACAGGTCGCGCTGCCACAACCGCACCGCCTCCGGATCGGCCAGCGGCGTGAACGCGTAGAACAACAGGATCTTGGGAACGGCCACCGGTCCATGGTACGCGGGGCGTCCGCGGCACGGCGTAGTCTCGGCGCATGAACCAGCCCGCGCTCGTCCCCTCAGGGGATGCCGCGCCGCTGACCACGACGTACTCACCGGCCGGTCCCGTGAGCCTCTCCCAGACACTCCGGCCCCTCCAGCGCGGCCCCTTCGATCCGACCTTCCGTGTGGTCGCCGGTGGCGGCATCTGGCGCACGGCGCGTACCCCATTCGGTGCCGCGACGATGCACCTACGTCTCAGCAGCGATGGCATTGAGGCCCTCGCGTGGGGCGAGGGCGCGGAGTGGGTGATCGCGGGCGTGCCGGAGCTCTTGGGGCACGGAGACGACTGGAGCGAGTGCGACGTTGCGTCGAACCCATTCCTTGCGGATTCGCTGCGCCGCAACCCGGGGCTCAGGCTACTGCGCACCCGCCAGGTCTTCGAGACGATGCTCGCCGCGATACTCGAGCAAAAGGTCACAGGCAAGGAAGCGCGGCAGTCGTGGCGAGTGCTCCTCGCGAAGTATGGGGAGGTGCCCCCCGGCCCCGCACCGGAAGGGATGCGCGTCTTCCCTTCCGCCGAGGTGTGGCGGCGGGTCCCGTCGTGGGAGTGGCATCGCGCCGGGGTCGGGCCGGAACGTGCCGCGGCGGCCGTGCGTGCGGCGCGAGTTGCGGAATCGCTCGAGCGCACTCTCGAGCGGGGGCGTGGTGGGCCGGAGGTCGCCGCTGCACTCATGAGCATCCCGGGAGTAGGCGTCTGGACCGCCGCTGAAACCACGCAGCGAGCGCACGGCGACCCAGATTCACCGAGCTTCGGCGACTACCATCTGCCCGCACTCGTCGGATGGGCACTGGCAGGGTCGCCCGTCGATGACGACGGCATGCGCGAGCTGCTCGAACCTTGGGCCGGCCATCGCCAGCGCATCATGCGACTGATCGAAGCGAGCGGGTTCACCAAGCCCCGCTTTGGTCCTCGCATGACGGTGCAGGACCACCGCGGTCACTAAGCGCTCAAGGCGTGCGTCGCGACCAGTTCGATCTCGACGAGCATCGCCGGGTCGAGGAACGGCAGCACGTGCAGCAGCGACAGCGCTGGCCGCTCGCCGAAGACCTCGCCGTGGGCGCGGCCGGCGTCTTCCCACTTCGCGATGTCTGTGACGTAGAGCTTCGACTGCACGACGTCCGCTTAGCCGAAGCCAGCATCCGCCAGCACGGCGCCCAACTTCTCGAGGGCGAAGCGGGTCTGCTCGTAGAGATCGCCCGTCACGGAGCCATCGGCCCCGGCAGCGGAGGTTGCCGAGATGTAGAGGGTTTCTCCAACCTGGACCGCCCGGGAGTAGCCCAGCTTGTTTTCCCAGTCAGAACCGGAGGAGCAGAGGGAGCGCATCGTATTAACCTAACGCGGTGCACCTCATCTTCCGGACCCTGCTTGTTTTTCTCCGCTCACCCCGGCGCAGCGCCCTCGGCGTGCACGACGTCGGAAGGATGAAGCTAAGGGTGCTTCCCACCGACATCGACATTCTGGGCCACATGAATAACGGGATATACCCGTCGATCATGGATCTCGGTCGAATGGATCTGCTGATCCGCAGCGGCGTCTGGGCGAAGATGCGCGAGCACGGGATCTACCCCGTGATGGCGAACGAAACGCTGACCTTCCGCAAGTCCCTGGGACTGGGGGCGAGCTTCACTCTGGAGACACGGATCGCGGGCTATGACGGGAAAGCTGTCTATGCCGAGCAGCGCTTCGTCGTCGGCGGCGAGATCTTCGCGTGTGCCATGACCCGGGCGCGGTTTCTCAAGAAGCGCGGTGGAGTCGTGAGCATCGCCGAACTCGCCGAGCTCGTCGGAGTGGATGTCGCTACCCTTGCCCCTCCCGCGTGGGTCGACTCATGGAACGAAGCGGTTGCCCTGCCGAACACCAGGACACCTGCCCCGAGCATCTGGGGCAAGGGCTAAGCCAACCGTTCAGACCGCGCGTCTGCCGAGCACATAGGTCTGGATCGCGATCACCGCAGCGCCACGGCACCATTCGATGTTGTCCCCCGACGTCGACACGAGTCGAAGAGGATGTGCGCGCGGGTCCCGGTCTGTCGCGAGACCTTCTTGGATCGCTTCTGCGGCGACCTCGGCAAGGCGTACTCCTTCACCCCCGAGGATGACGAGCTCGGGTGTGGTGAGGTTCGCGATGGCCGCAAGCAACCTGCCGAGGCCTCGACCTGCGTCATCGACCACCCGCCTGGCACCAGGTTCACCGCCCGCTGCAAGATTCAGGGCCTCGGTATACCCGACGGCCCGCCCGAGCGCCGCGGAAACGCCCTGCGTTATCGCTGACTGGGTAAGGACGCTCTTGGCGCACCCCCGGTGGCCAGCGGGACACACCGGGCCGAACGGATCGAGCGGCCAGTGCCCCACCAGCCCGATCCCGGAATCCTCATTCGCGACGATCTCGTCGTGCGCCACAAGGCCATATCCGATGCCCGCCCCGAGTGTAATGACCGCGAACCTCTCCAGTCCGCGTCCAAATCCGAACCAGTGCTCATACTCGGTGAACGCAGTGAGGTCGTTCTCGATCACGGTGGGAATCCCGACCCGGTCCTCGATGAGACGAGCGAGCGGCACGTTCTCCCAGCCGAGGAAGGGAGCGCTCAGGACGGTGCCCACGCCATCCAGAAGACCACCGATTCCGACTCCCATGGCTGTCACCTCCGCCACCGGGGCCGCGAGTTCGCTCGCAAGCCGGGCGATCGTGGCGACCACATCATCCGGTTCGCGGGATGCCAGCGGTGCCGAGGCGGTCGCTACGACGCCCGCCCGCAGATCAGTCACCACTCCGACCACTTCGTCGCCGGTGAGCTTCATCCCGATGAAATGGCGGGACCCCGGCACGATGTCCAGGGGTCGAGAAGGTCGGCCGGCACGGGCCTCGCCGCGCTCGCCGGCCTCGACAAGCAAACCCGCGTCGATCAAGGGGCTACTCAGCCGGGTGAGAGAGCCGGCAGAAAGATCGAGGCGGCGAGCTATCTCGCTGCGGGAGATCGGCCCGTTGATCAAGACTTCGAGCGCGACAGCCCTCAAGGCCCCGGTGGCCGGAATCCACGCGGGGGTCGGTACGCGCATGGCCGGCTCCTCGTCATTGCGAATTACTCAAGAGTGCCACATCGGATTGTTTTCGTCAAACAACATAGTCGCCGAGATTTGTGCGCCAATTCGTCGCTTGACAAGGTAATAACTTTTGAAGTAAAACTAACTCAACCAACCCCCATCCGCCTCGAAGTCGAGGCATCATGGACAAACCACGACAGGAGAATCGCAATGAAGCGTTCCGCACAGCTCGGCACCATCGCCGCACTTGCAGCTTCCATCGCGCTGGTGGCCTCAGGCTGCTCGAGCGCACCAGCAACGGACGGCACCGCCGATAATCCCGTGACCATCACCTTCTGGGGTGCCTACGGCAACGGTGGCAACTCCACCCAGCAGGACGCGCTCAACAAGACGCTCATCCCGGAATTCGAGAAGGAAAACCCCGGCATCAAGGTGACCTACGTTGACGTCCCGTACGACGACCTGCTGCAGAAGCTCACCACGAGCGCCGCTGGCGACGAACTTCCCGACCTGGTGCGGGCCGACCTTGGCTGGGTGCCGCAGTTCGCCGATCTCGGTGTGCTCACACCCCTCAGCGACACCATGAGCGACTTCGCAGACCTCAGCAAGGCGACCTACCCGGGCAGCCTCGCCACCAACCTGTACAAGGGCAAGTACTACGGCCTGCCGCTCGACACGAACACTCGGGTGTACATCACCAGCAAGGCCGCGCTCACCGCGGCAGGGATGACCAAGCCCCCGGCCACGTTTGACGAATTCATTGCGATGGCCAAGGCGCTGCACGGCACCGGCATTACTGCGTTCGCCGATGGCGGCCTCGGAGCCTGGAACATCTCCCCGTGGATCTGGTCGGGTGGCGGTGCCATCACGGACGACAAGCTGACCACCGCGATGGGATACCTCGACAGCCCGAAGAGCGTGGCCGCCGTTCAGATGCTCGTGGACCTCTACAAGTCAGGAGACATCCCCAACCTGATCACCGGCAATGCCGGCGCCACCAGCACCTCAGACGGGCTGCCGAAGGGTGTCTACGGGGGAATTCTCGACGGCCCCTGGATGCAAGGCGTGTGGAGCGGTCAGTACGCCGACTTCAAGCCGATTTACGCGCCGGTTCCCGCCGGAGCGGGCGGATCGGTCAGCGTCGTCGGTGGTGAGGACATCGTGCTCACGGCATCCTCGAAGCACCAGCAGGCGGCCGAGAAGTTCATCCGCTTCACGCAGACTGATCAGTTCCAGCTCGAGATGGTCAAGACCGGCCAGATGACGGTCATGCCGGCGCTCGCGGACCAGGAGACGAAGGTCGCTGACTTCTACTCCACCTTCGCGGGCCAGCTCAAGACAGCCAAGAGCCGCCTGGCGATCCCGGGCGCTTCGAAGGTCGACACCATCCTGTCCACCGAGCTCACCCCGGCGTTCAACGGAACGGTCTCGGTAAAGGACGCGCTCTCCAAGGCCGCGAGCCAGATCGACGAACTGCTCAAGGGCGGAAAGTAACTTCGTGTCTCTTCTCACGGACAGCACTCCGGCCGGCAGCGCTTCGCTGCCGGCCGGAGTGCCTACCCCCGCGCGGCGACGGATGTCGCAGGCAAGACTGCGCTCGCTCGCAACGCCCTACCTCTTTATCGCCCCAGGTGTGATTCTCTTCGCCGTCGCGATCCTCTACCCCATCGCCCAGGCGGTTCAGATCAGCCTGTTCGACTGGAAGATCATCGCGAGCGCGACGAGCGACTTCCTCGGGATCGCCAACTACGTGCGCGCCTTCCAGGACGACCAGTTCTGGCTGAGCCTCGCCAACAGCGGCATCTACATGCTCTTCACCGTGCCGCCCCAGATCATTCTCGGGCTCGTTATCGCGAGCCTGCTCAAGCGCAAGAGCCCGGCGCAGCCCGTGTTCCGGGTGCTGTTCTACCTGCCGGTCGTGACGAGCTGGGTGGTTGTCTCCCTGCTCTTCAAGTACCTGTTCGCGGATGCCGGCCTTCTCAACTTCACCCTGGGCGACATCCTGCACCTGACCAACGGCGACACCTCGTGGCTCGCCAACCGCTGGACCGCGCTCATCGCGATCTGCGCGCTCGGCATCTGGAAGGGAATCGGATGGTCGATGATGATCTTCCTCGCCGCCCTGCAGGGCGTCCCGCAAGCCCTTGAGGAGGCGGCCACCATGGATGGCGCCAACCGTTGGCAGCGTTTCCGTGCTGTTACCGTCCCCGCGATCTGGCCGGCCCTGCTCTTCGTCACCGTCATGCTCGTGATCGGTGGCTTCAACGTGTTCACTTCGGTGCTTCTCATGACGAACGGTGGTCCCGGCGGTCAGACGGAGGTCGTGCTCACCTACATGTACCAGCAGGCGTTCACCTTCCTCGACTTCGGCTACGGCTCTGCGTTAGCCGTCATTCTCGCCGTGATCGTGTTCGTGCTGTCGGTCGTGCAACTGCGAGTCTTCAGAGACCGCTCAGGGCAGGACCTCGCATGAGCCGCATCCAGCCCTCCACCGTCCTGCGTTACGCCGCGCTCACGGTCGGCGCAGCGATCATGATCACGCCCTTCCTGTACATGGTGTCGACGAGCTTCAAGCCGCAGGCCTTCGTGCTCTCCAACCCGCCACAGTTCATCCCGAACCCGGCCACGCTGGACAACTACGTGCAGGCGCTCACGACGCAGAACTTCGGCCTGTACTTCCTGAATTCGCTCATCGTCGCGGCGGTGTCGACGGCGCTCTCGGTGCTCTTCAGCTCGATGATGGCCTACGCCTTCGCGCGATTCGCCTTCCCGGGGAAAGAGATCATCTTCCGGGTGCTGCTCATCGGCTTGGTGGTCCCCGCGATGATGCTCATCATCCCCCAGTTCATTCTGGCCAAGCAGTTGCACTTGCTCGATTCTCTGGCGGGGCTCGTGGTGTTCTATGTCGCG
>Ga0209511_1001468_pt1 | contig 20957 bp, 14 predicted proteins | sample SSSSmetaG_FD_184141 | JGI IMG/M metagenome (GOLD analysis project Ga0209511, IMG submission 184141) | Glacier valley bacterial and archeal communities from Borup Fiord, Nunavut, Canada, to study Microbial Dark Matter (Phase II) - ​SSSS... | ecosystem: Environmental > Aquatic > Freshwater > Ice >...
TTCGTCCCAGAAAACCGTGCGCCTGAACGAGCTGGTGGGCAGCCGCCCGCCGGTGAGGGCCAGCCGGTAGCCGGGCCGGATTTCGGTGGGCAGCCGCCGCGCCAGCTTCCGCAGCCGGACCACGCGCCACGCCAGCCGGCCCAGTAGCAGCGCCACGCCCAGCCCGTACGCGCCCAGCAGCCAGGGCCAACCCGCCCAGGCGATTTCCTGGACTGGCCCGACTGTACCGATTGCTGTTGCTTGCGGCAGCCCGACCGCGCCGGCTGGCAGTGCCGCACCGACTCCCATGCCCAGCGCGGCCGGTAGCCAGGCCGCTACTCCGTCGGGGCGTGGCAGCAGCGGCAGCAGCGCGGCCAGCGGCGGCGCGAGCAGCAGCACGGCCCGGTTATAGCGCAAACACGGCTCAGCGCGCAATATGCCCGCGTAGAGCAAGCCCAGCGCGGCCAGCGTCGGCAGCGTCATCAGGAGCCACAGGAAGAGCGCGGGGCAGGTGCTCATAATCAGTCTTGAGTTTGAGAGTTGGCTTGCGTTACGTCGTCTCCTTCCGCTTGTCGCAACAGCGCGTCGAGCTGAGCCGCGTCGAGGTTTTCTTCCCGCGCGAAAAAGCTGACCAGCTGCCCAAACGAGCCGCCAAAATGCCCTCGCAGCAGCTTGCCGAGCGAAAAGCGGCGGTACTCGTCCTGGGCCACGAGCGCGTGGTAGCGGTAGCCGCGCCCCACCGGCTCAAAGCCCACGAAGCCCTTCTGTTCCAGGATGCGCACGATGGTCGAAACCGTAGTCAGGGCCGGCAGCGGGGGCGGCAGCGCGGCCCGCAATTCCTTCACGGCGCTCGGCCCGCGCTGCCACAACAGCTGCATGAGCTGCTCCTCGGCGCGGGTGAGTTCGGAGAAAGCCATTTCTTAGTGGTGCTTGGTGCTTGGGTATTGCGGGGTCGTTGTCAGGCAGAGCGCAGCGAAGCATCTCGCGTGGGGCAGTAAACCCACACGTCAGCAACGAAGTGAGCAGTTGATTTTACTGCGCCACGCGAGATGCTTCGCTGCGCTCTGCCTGACAACGACCCTACTGCCCAATACCCAACCACCCCCGAAAACTTATTTTGCTGCCCGCCTGACCACAAGTTGCCCTTTATTGTACGTCTTGACTGAATCCAGCGCGCCGGCTTCGGTGAACTGCTGCCACTCGCCGAACCAGTAGAAGTGAGCGCCGTCCGGCTCGTCGGCCACGCGGGCCTGACCGCGGCGGGCCACCCGGCCGTTGGGATGATAGTAGGTGAGGAGGCTCCGGCCATCGCGGCCGAGGTAGCACTCGCGGCGTTCGAGCAGGCCGGTGGCCGAGTAGTAGCGCCAGCGCCCGACGGGCTGGCCGTGGCGGTAGTGACCGCGCGTCTGAAGCTGGGTGTTGGCCTCGTCGAAGTACGAGCGCCAGCGCCCCTGTCGGTCGCCTTGCCGGTCGAGGCGGTTGGCCCGCCAGAAGCCGCGCGGGCCGGTGCGGGCGGTGCCGGGCGCGTGGGTGCTGGCGCAAGCCGTAGCCAACAAGCTCAGCAGCAGCAGCGCTGGCCACGGCAGCGCACGAAAACGAGAGGGAATACGAGCTGCCATGACGCGTCGGAGTTAAAGGACAGGCGAAGTACGGATATTTTCAACGTAATTCTTAGTTTGAAATTGTGACCGGCAACTTTACTTGCTTAACAAGCTGTCAGACACGGATAAAATTTATTACGCGCCACGCTTCCGTCAGTGCTCAGAGGCGGGTCGGACGCGCAACTCCGGGGTGACGGCCCCGTCGCACCAGTCACCGCCCGCCCCGCCCGCCCGCATCTTTGTGCCCATGACGACGACCACGACGACCTTCGCCTATCAACAACTCTTCGCCTTCGCCGAGCGGGTTTTTCTGGCGATGGGCTGCCCCGAAGCCGATGCCACGCTGGCCACCGAGGCGCTGCTGGCCGCCGACTTGCGCGGGGTGGACTCGCACGGCGTGGCCCGCCTGAGCGGCTACGTGCGCCTCTGGGAAGCGGGCCGCATCAACGCCCGGCCCCGCGTGTGTCTCGTCCACGAAACGCCGAGCACGGCCACCGTCGATGGCGACGGCGGGCTGGGCCTCGTCGTCGGGCCGCGGGCCATGCGCATCGCCCTGCAAAAGGCCGAAGTGGCCGGCACCGGCTGGGTGGCCGTGCGCAACTCCAACCACTTCGGCATCGCCGGCTACCACGCCATGCTGGCCCTGGCCCAGGACATGATTGGCATCGCCCTGACCAACGCCTCGCCGCTGGTCGCACCCACGCATTCGCTCGACAGACTACTGGGTACCAACCCGATAGCCGTGGCTATGCCCGCCGGCGAGCAGCCCGATTTCGTGCTCGACATGGCCACCACGACCGCCGCCAACGGCAAGCTCGAAATCGCGCAGCGCCAGCACAAGCCCCTGCCCGAAGGCTGGGCGCAGGACGCGGGCGGCGTTAGTTCGACCGACCCCAACGCCGTCAAGAACGGCGGGGCGCTGCGGCCGCTGGGCGGGGCCACCGGCTCGCACAAGGGCTACGGCCTGGGCGCGGTCGTGGACATCTTGTCGGGGGTGTTGTCGGGGGCGAATTATGGCCCCTGGGTGCCGCCGTTCGTGGCTTTTTTACCGCTGCCCGCCGACCCGGTGGGGCAGGGCCTGGGCCATTTTTTCGGGGCCATGCGGGTCGATGCCTTCCGCCCGGCCGACGAGTTCAAAGCTCATCTCGACAACTGGATAACTACTTTCCGCAACGCGAAAGCCGTACCCGGTGAGCGCGTCCTCATTCCCGGCGACCCCGAGCGCGAAACCGCCGCCACGCGGTTGCTCAACGGCATCCCGCTGCTCGAAGCCGTGGTGCGCGATTTAGAAGCGACAGGGGCGAAGTTCGGGGTGCAATTGGGGTGAGGAGTTGGAAGTGCGTTGGTCATGCTGAGCGCAGCGAAGCATCTCGCTCGCTTCGTTGCTGACGAAAGAATTTATTGCCCCACGCGAGATGCTTCGCTACGCTCAGCATGACAACGCCCTCTAATTCCTAAATCCTAACCCATGCCTGCCCGTCCTTACATCCTCGCCGAAACCACCTGGCAGCACGTCAAGGATGCCGCTTACGAAGTGGTGATACTGCCCTGGGGCGCGACTGAGGCCCACAACACGCACCTGCCCTACGCGACCGACAATATCCAGTGCGACTACATCGCGGCCGAGGCGGCGCGGCTGGCCTGGGAAGCGGGCGCGCGGGTGGTCGTGCTGCCGCTCATTCCGTTCGGGGTCAATACCGGGCAGCTCGATATCGCACTCGACATCAACCTCAATCCCAGCACCCAGCTCTACATCCTGCGCGACGTGGTGCGGGTGCTGGCCCGGCAAGGAATTCCGAAGCTGCTCGTGCTTAACGGTCACGGCGGCAACGACTTTCGCCAGCACCTGCGCGAGCTGCAAGCCGAGTTCCCGAGCGTGTTTCTGAGCACCATCACCTGGTTCAAAACCGTGGACCGCGCCCGCTATTTCACCGCGCCCGGCGACCACGCCGACGCGCTCGAAACGAGCGCCATGCTCCACATTGCCCCGGCCCTGGTGCGGCCCCTGGCCGAAGCCGGCGCGGGCCAGGCCAAGCAGTTTCGCATCGCGGCGTTTCGGCAGGGCTGGGCCTGGGCGCAGCGCGAGTGGAGCCAGGTGACGGCCGACACCGGCGCGGGCGACCCCGCCGAAGCCACCGCCGAAAAAGGCGCGGCGCTGCTGGCCGCGAGCTGCGCGGCTATCGGCCAGTTCTTAATTGAGCTGGCGGCCGCCGACTCGCGCGACCTCTACGAATAGCTGGCCCGCTACCCCGCGTCCGGTGGGGCGGCCGTTGTAAGTTGCGGCCATGAACCGTTACCTGCTCTTTATTCTGCTGCTGCTACTCGCCGCCTGCGCGCCGGCCGCCGACGCGCCCAGCCTGGCCACGGCCATCGAGCCGGCTTGCCGGCCGGCCGCGCCCTTCACCACGCGGCACCCGGCCTGGGCCACCAACGCCAGTCTCTACCAGGTCAACATCCGGCAATACACGCCGGAGGGCACGTTTCGGGCCTTTGAGGCGCACCTGCCCCGGTTGCAACAGATGGGCGTAAGTATTCTCTGGCTCATGCCGGTGCAGCCCATCGGGGTGCTCAAGCGCAAAGGGACGCTCGGCAGCCAGTATTCCATCCGCGACTACCGGGCCGTGAACCCGGAGTTCGGCACCGAGGCCGATCTGAAGCATCTGATTGGCGAAGCCCACCGGCGCGGGATGCACGTTATTCTGGATTGGGTGGCCAACCACACGAGCTGGGACAACGCGCTCGTCCAAGCGCACCCCGACTGGTACACCCGCGACGCGAAGGGCGCGCTCGTGCCGCCCGTGGCCGACTGGCAGGATGTCATCGACCTCGACTACGCCAAGCCCGGCCTGCGCCAGTACATGACCGAAAGCCTCGTGCACTGGACGCGCGAGGTCGGTTTCGACGGCTTCCGCTGCGACGTGGCCGGGCTGGTGCCCACCGACTACTGGAACGCGGCGCGGGCCGAGCTGACCAAAATAAAACCCGTCTTCCTGCTCGCCGAGTGGGACGAGCTGCACAGCCCGCCCTTCCTCAAAAAAGGCGAGTTCACCCCCAACACGCACCTGCTCGAACAAGCGTTTGATGCGACCTACGCCCTGCGCCTGCACTATTTACTCGACAGCATCGCCCAGCAGAAAAAACCCCTGGCGGCCCTGCCCGCCTACTTCGCCGCCGAGCGCAAGATGTATCCAGCCGGCGTGTACCTGATGAATTTCACCAGCTCGCACGATGTCAATTCCTGGGACGGCCCCGAGGCCCGCCGCTACGGCCCCAACGTGCGGCCAATGGCCGTGCTCGCGGCGCTGCTGCCCGGCATCCCACTCGTGTACAGCGGCCAGGAAGCGGCCTCCACGCGCCAATTGCGCTTTTTCGACAAGGACACCATTCGCTGGAACGGCTACCCGCTCAACGCCTTTTACGCCGTGCTGCTGCACCTCAAGCAAACCTCGCCCGCCCTGCGCAACGGCGATGCCTGCGCCCGCTTCACGGTGCTGCCCACCCCGCATCCGGCCTGCTTCGCCTTCGAGCGGGCCAGCGCCGACAACAAAGCCCGGGTCTGGACGGCCATCAACCTGGGCGAGCAGCCCCAGCGGCTGGTGCGCCCCAAGGAGCTGCGCACCGATGCCTTCGCCGATGTCGGCTCGCCCGTGACGGACTCGCTGGTGACCGTGCCGGCCCACGGGTACCGGGTGATGCGCACGTGGTAAGCTCCACCGAGCTTGGGGCGCTCAGCGTCGCCCGGCCTTGAGCTGGAAGACGAGCAGGAACTCGTTGCGAATGGCGTAGGACCCCAGATTCTGAAAGAAGCTGCTGGAATTGTAGTTGATACCAAACTGGGTGCGGTCGAGCCGCGCGGTGCCGCGCAACAGCAGGCTGTCGGCCCCGAGGGCGGTAATGCTGACCGGCACCAGCACCGGCCGCGTCTGCCCCTTGAGCGTAAGCCGGCCCTGGGCCTGGCCGTTCACGACGCGGGTTAGCTCGAAAACCGCTTCGGGAAAGTGGGCCACGTCGAAGAAGTCGGCCCCGCGCAGGTGCTCTTACAAAGTCGGGTTGGCGTGGGTCAGGGTGCGCACGTCCACCAGCACACGGGCGGCGCGCAGCGCGGCGGGGCCATCGGCTACCAGGCTGCCGCCGGGGGCCAGGCGCAGGGTGCCGGTGGGAGCGTAGCCGCCCGCCTCGGCGTAGCCCGTCCAGGTGAGGCGGCTGCTGGCCGGGTTGAGGGCGTAGGTAACGACGGTCGGCCGCTGGGCGGCGGTGAGCAGCAGGGCGGCAAAAACAAATAATCTCATGATGAGGGAGGGTTGAGGGAAGTAAAAGCAAGCTTGACGGCAAGCGTCGGGTCAGCATGGAGGGGCTGTTGTCGCATTCGCAACCAGAAATTACCAAGATAGTCAAGTAGTTAGCGGCCAACTCGGCTTGTTGGCCCTGGCCTATGAAGTGGTCGTCAACTAGTCGTCGGCTACAATCCGGCTTCGGTTTCGACCACGGCCCAGCCTTTGTAGAGTCGGCCGCGGGCATCGCGGGCCAGCACGTACCAGAGCGCGTCGCCGCCGTAGAGCTGGCCGGCGGCGGCAAAGCGGTAGTTGCGCCGAAAGGTGAAGGTGCGGCCACGCCGCAGCCGGCCGCCGGGGCAAGCGAATAGCCGGGCAAATTCGGCGGGCGTTTCCCGCAGGTTGGGGTGCCAACCGGTCGAGTCGTACCAGATAAAGCTGCCGCACTCCACGATGCGCAGGTCGGCAACTTCGGCTCGGACGCTGGTGCGGTGCCGCCAACGGTAGCGGCCGGGCTGCGCCGGGTCGGGCCGCGGATAAACCAGGCTGGGGTCGTGGCGCAGGGTCAGGCCCACGGGTACGCCCCGCAGCCGGGCGGGCAGCAGGCGGGTGTGGTCGGGCCAGGCCGGAGCCGGGGAGGGCTGGGCGGCCAGGGGCCGGGCGAGGGCCACCGGCAACAGGGCCAGCGGCAAAAAGCGGAGGGGTAGCATGCGCCGGTCGGGGGGCTGGTGAAAGAACGACCCAAAGGTGATGGGTCGCCGTGGCCCCAATCGCCCCATATCGTGCCCTGGCACGCCCCACATCCGGATGTGGAACTACTCGGTGGCGAAGTCGCGCGGAGCTACCCCGGCGAACTGCTTGAAAATCCGGTTAAACGTAGTTTTCGAGTTGAACCCGCATTCGAGCGCGATGCCGAGCAGCGTGAGCCGGCGCGCGTCGGGCGCGGCCAGGCGGCGCTGCACTTCGGCCACCCGCAGTCCGTTGACGAGGTCGTTGAACGAGGTGCCGCCGGCATTAACGGTGTACGAAATCAGCTTCGGGGCCAGGCCGGTGTGCGCCGCCAGCTCGGCCAGCGTGAGCGTGGGGTTCAGGTACAATCGCTCGTCTTCCAGGGCCTGCCGGATGCGCTCAGCCACGGCGGCATCCACCGGGCGGGCGGTGCCGGCGCTGGCCGGTGCCGTCGGTCCTTCAGAGCCGGATACGGCCAGTGCTGCGGCTGGCCCCGCGGCCGCTTCCAACTCCTCTTCCACCACTTGAGTGGGGGGCTGGTCGAGCTGACGCAGGCCGGCCACGCCGACCACGAACACGACCACGCCCAGCAGTTCGGTGGAGTAGTCGTAGCGGTAGTACTGGCCGAAAAATTCGCGCACCACCACCTCCACCAGCCACTGCCCGCTCACCACGGCCAGCAGCACCAGCAGCCAACGCAGCCAGCGCAAGCGCAGGCGCGATGTCTCCGAGTAGTTGTCGGCCAACCAGCGGCGGTACTGTCGCAGCCGCCGCAGGCTCAGCGCCAGGTAGAGCATCAGCGACACCCAGGTGCCGATAAATTCGAGCCGGTAGGTGTACGGCCGGTGCACGTGCTGCCAAAACCAGTTGCGGGTGGCGTAGGGCGAAAGGCATAGCCATCCGTAGAGCGCCGCCTGCGCCAGCACCGGCACGAAGTGCCCCCCGAAGCGGTGCCACCGCCACCGAAACCCCTGGCCGACCAGGCTGCGCACGTAGAAGTACAGCAGCGGGCCAAACGCCAGCGAATAGTAGATGGGCAGAAAATACAGCTCCGGCCGCTGCCTGTATAATCCCGATACGCGCAAAAAGCCATCGAGCAGCCACAGCGCGATGCTCAGCATCAGCAAAGCCAGGAAGCGGCTGGCCGGTTGATGGCGCGGACCGGCCGTCGCCAGCAGCCCGGCCGCGAATACCGCCTGGGCCACCACGGCCAGCAACAGTACCGTTACGAGCGTAAAAGCAATCTGCATCCCCAAAATAAGCAGCGGCGCGGTCGTAAAGCCAGCTCGCTATCGCCGGGCCACCCGGCTTGCGGGGTATCCGTTAGCGCGAAAACCGGGCGGCACGGGGCCTGAAGACGGGGTTTGCTGCCCAAGGGAGCGGTGTCAATGAGCAATTAACAATGAGCAATGAGCAATTCCCGGACGGACTGAACCACCGGGAATTGCTCATTGCTCATTGTTAATTGCTCATTGTTAATTGCTCATTGACACCGCTCGCCACGTGTTGTTCCCCCGGTTTACGTCGGGCAGAATCTTGGTCGGGTCGAGCACGACCGTGCTCAGCGGCGAGGTCGTGTCCACGCGGAAGGTCCAGGTGCCGCCGCGCTGCCAGATTTCGACCGGCAGGCGCACGGTGCTGGTTTTTCCGTTGGCTTCCTTCACCTCGGCCGTGACGGGAAAGGCAGCCTGGCCTTTGTTCTCGATGCTGATGAGCGCACCCTTCGTGGGGTCCTGGTTCACGTAGGTGACCGTCGTGACGGCTTGGTCGAGCAGGTAGTTCTCGAAAAACCACTGTTTCCAGAACCAGGTCAGGTCTTCGCCGCCGGCGTTGTTCATCGTGCGGAAAAAGTCGCGTGGGGTGGGGTGCTTGAAGGCCCAGCGCTTGATATAAGTGCGGAAAGCGAAGTCGAAGCGCTCCGGCCCCAGAATCTCCTGGCGCAAGAGGTACAGCCCGTAGCCGGTTTTGCCGTAGGCGGCGTAGCCCAGGTTGCGCGGCTGCGTCACGTCGGGGATGGTGTAGGGCACGTCCTGATTGGGGTCGAGCAGCCCGCGCGTGATACCCGGCACGAGGCGGCCCGCCACGTCGCCCTGCTCCTTGTACTCGCCGTTGTTGAAGTTCTGACTGCTCAGTATGTTGATGAACGTGTTGAAGCCCTCATCCATCCACGGGTACTTGCGCTCGTTCGAGCCGACTATCATCGGAAACCAGTTATGGCCAAACTCGTGGTCCGTCACGCCCCAGAGCTGCCCTTTGCGCGCTTTGTCGCCGCAAAACACGATACCCGGATACTCCATGCCGCCCACCGCGCCGGCCACGTTCGTCGCCACCGGATACGTATATTCATACCACTGCTTCGAGTTGTATTCGATGCTCCGTTTCACGTACTCCGTGCTGCGGTTCCAGGCCGTGTCCTGGGCCGATTCCACCGGATACAGCGACTGGGCCAGGGCTTTGCGCCCGCTGGGCAGGTTCATCCGGGCCGCGTCCCAAACGAAGCTCGCCGAGGCCGCCCAGGCCACGTCACGCGCCTGCTGGCAGCGGAAGTGCCAGCGCAAGCGCCCGCCGCGCCCCGCCGGCCGCGAGCCGGTTTGCGTCACCTCGCCCGGCGCGCGCACGACAACCGTCTGGTCCGAAGCCGCCGCTTTGGCCAGCCGCTGCTGCTCGGTCGCGGTCAGCACTTCGGCCGGGTTGAGCAGCTCGCCCGAGCCGCCGACCAGGTAGTTGGCCGGCACGTCGAGCGTGTAGTCGTAGTTGCCGTAGTCGAGGTAAAACTCGGCCGATAAATACGGCAGCGTGTTCCAGCCCTCCACGTCGTCATAGACGGCCATGCGCGGATACCACTGCCCCACCTCAAATATCTCCCCGTTCTTGGTCTTGAGCCGCCCCAGCCGGTCAGAGCCGTACTCCGGGATGTTGAAGGCGTAGGCGATGGTGATTTTGAGCTTGTCGCCGCCCGGCCGCAGCGCCTCGGGCAGCATTATCTGCATCCGCGTATCGCTGACGCGGTAGTTGGCTGTCAGCTTCTTGCCGTGCAGCTCAATGCTGACCGTCTGCAAGGAGTCGCCCCCGCCAAAGCCCCGCGCCCCGTTGCCGAACCGAAAGCCCCCCACGGGCGTGATGGCCGCCCCCCGCGAGTCGGGCCGGTACAGGTTCTGGTCCACTTGCAGCCACACGAAGGGCAGCGCGTCGGGCGAGTTGTTGGTGTAGGTGATAACGGCCGTAGCCGCCACGCGAGCCTTTTTCTCGTCCAGCGACGCGGTAAGCTGGTAGTCGGCCGCGTTCTGCCAGTAGGTAGCCCCCGGCGCGCCGCCCGCCGTGCGGGTAGTCGGCCCCGGCTGGTCGAGAAAGTTAGGCGCGAACAACGCCCGGGCATTGTAGGGCGGCAGGTTGGCGGGCGGGGCGGGGGCCGCTGGACCGGGTTGGGCCAATATGGCAGTGGGCAGAATTCCGGCTATGAGCGCCAGTTGAAAGATGTGTTTGAAAGGCATCGGTAGAATAAAGGGGTAGTACGCTTGATGGTCGCGTCCAAAGGTAGAGCGCCCCCGAAAGATTTTAGTCCTGCCAAGGTCTTGATACAAATAGCCTGTTACCTGAGTGCGTGAGCTGCACCCAGTAATTATTTAGAAAAACCCTGTACTATAAATCTCTTTAGACTGAAGATTAAATGCATGTAAAATTTTGTTAGTCAAATTAATAAGCTTTGTATGCATGAGTACAATATCTTGCGCTCAGGTTTCTTGTCTATCTGAGTAAATAGGTCGAAAAGGAATTTTTTAGTTATACTTGTCCCCCGTATGCTTCTCAGTACGCTCTTTAACTCTTCTTCTTTACTGCTCGTCTAACCGTTTTTACTCATGACCAAACGCTTATTCTGGATTGCCGTTCTCTTAACTGGCTTCTGTCAGTTAGCTTGGGCGCAAGACCGAACCATCTCGGGCAAGATTACTGACCGAGCTACTAGTCAAGGTCTGCCTGGCGTTACCGTCATCGTGAAGGGCCGCCCAACCATCGGGACATCTACCAACGCTGAAGGGACCTACTCATTATCCGTGCCCGCCGATGCCAATACTTTGGTTTACAGCTTTGTTGGCTTCGCGACGCAGGAAATAGCCCTCACCGGTTCTAATACGGTGAGCGTGGCTCTGGCTACTGACACTAAACAGTTGAACGAGGTGGTGGTAACTGCCTTGGGCTTGGAAGCCAACCGTGACCAGCTCGGTACGGCCCAGGCTACGGTGCAGGGTCCGGCCCTCGTACGCTCGGGGGAAACGAGCGTTATCACCGCGCTGTCGGGCAAAACCCCCGGAGTGCTCATTACCCGCTCGACGGGTGACCCCGGCGCGAGCGCCAACATTCAGATTCGCGGGGCCAGCACGATTACTGGTAATTTGCAGCCGCTAATAGTAGTGGACGGTGTCCCAATTTCCAACTCTTCCATTGGCAACGACGGCATTGTAGCCAGCAATGGTGGGGCGGCATCTAATCAAACGAACGGAGTAGCGCAGGCTTCGCGCCTGAACGACATCAACCCCGACGACATCGCCACGATGAATGTGCTAAAGGGGGCCGCCGCCGCCGCCTTGTGGGGTACGCGCGGAGCCAACGGGGTCATCGTCATCACCACTAAGAAGGGGCGGAGTGCTAACGGCAAGGTGAACCTCAGCTACCGGAGCACGGTCAGCATCGACCAAATTAACCGTAAAGTTCCGCTGCAAACCACCTTCGGTCAGGGGGCGGAGGGCCTGTTTTCCAGCACGAACTCCCGCACCTGGGGCGACCGGATTGCGGACCGTAAGGGCGGCCCGGATAACACCATCACTACGCCCGGCGCGCCCGGCTATCAGGGGTTCATTACCTTTCCGGATGGCACCCGGCGCTACAACATCGCTAGTGGTACGGTGGCCAATCCCCACGGCGGTAAGAACAGCACTGACATATTCGACCACCGGGCTGATATGTTTAACAACGGCTTCAGCTGGGATAACATCGTCAGCATGTCGGGCGGGGACGACCGTTCCAACTTTTACCTGAGTCTGGGTAACACCCATACTAAGGGCATCGCCCTTCAGAACAGCGACAACGACCGTACCACCGTGCGCCTGAACGTGGACCGGCAGCTGACGGATAAACTCCGCGTGAGCGTAAACACCACCTACGCCCGGACCAAGTCGAACCGGGTGCAGCAAGGTTCCAATACGAGCGGTATCTTCCTTGGCGGGTTGCGTACCCCCGCCGACTTCAACAATACCTACTTCCAGGGCGATTACACGGATGCCACGGGGTTCGTATTTCCGGGACGGCAGTCCTCCTATCGCAATCCGCTGGGTCGTAGCAACAGCCCCGGCTACGACAATCCGCTCTGGACCGAAGCCAATGTGCTAAATCAGACCCGGGTCAATCGCCTGCTTGGAAGCGTGGAGCTGATGTACGACATCACCCCCTGGCTGAATATTCTGAACCGCACGGGGGTTGACACCTACACCGATAACCGCTCGGAGTATTTCCCCATCGGCGCGGCCGCCATCTCGATTGGCTCGCTAACAGCAGAGACCATCCAGGAAACGCAGGTTAATAACGACCTGATTGCCCGGGCGCACACCAAGCTCAACGACAACATTACGCTTACGGGCCTAGTGGGCTACAACCTCAACGCCCGCCGCAATACGCAGATTGGGGCCTCGGCCAGCGCCTTCCTCAACCCGCTTTCGCCGCCGCAGCTTGGCAATACCCCGGCGACCAACCGTAATCCCTACAACTTGGTAACGGACCAGCGTACGGCTGCGGTTTACGGGCAGGTAGATGTAGGCTTGTACGACCAGGTTTTCCTGAGCGGTACCCTGCGCGTCGAAGCTGCCTCGACGTTTGGCACCCAAGTTAGTAACACCTTCGCATTTCCCTCCGCCACCCTCGCCTGGCAGTTCACTAAGCTGGCAGCCTTCAGCAACAGCGCCGCGTTGAGCTTTGGTAAGCTGCGGCTTTCCTACGGGCAGGTAGGGGTGCAGCCCGGGGTGTACTTAACCAACACGGTTTACGTACCCGTCGCTCCCGCCGATGGTTTTGGAACCTCGCTGGATGCTTCCAGCTATGGTGGCGGCTACGCCCGCTCTGGGGCACAGGGTAATCCTTTTCTGAAGCCGGAGCGTAAAACCGAGCTTGAAGGCGGCTTCGACCTGCGCTTCGCCCACGACCGGATAGGATTTTCGGCTACCGGCTACTCGAACGAGACCCGCGACGCTATTTTGGGTGTGCAACTACCCGCCACTGCTGGTTTTACGAGCGCATTCAAGAACGCCGCGCGCATTCAGAACCGCGGGTTGGAGCTGAGCCTCGATGGAGACGCGGTGAAAACCCCGGATTTTACCTTCAATATCTCCCCGAACTTTTCGCTCAACCGCAACAAGGTGACGGATTTGGCGGGCGTTACGTCGGTGTTTCTGAACGGCAACACCGACTCCGAAACCCGCGCCGTGCTGGGGCAGCCCCTGGGTGTTTTGTTCGGCAGCCGCTGGGACCGCGATGAAAATGGGGCGCTCAAGCTCGATGTCAACGGCTTTCCCATCAAGGCCGCGACGCCGGGCGTGTTCGGCGACCCGAATCCGAAGTGGCGCGGCGGCGTTAACTTGAATTTCCGCTACCGGGCGCTCAGCCTGAACGTTTTCGTGGACCACGTCGGTACGGCAGACGTACTCAATGGCACCCGCGGTGCACTCAACGTGTTCGGGACTTCCGTCGAGACGGGCCGCGAAACCACGGTTTCGGCGGCGACGGCCGCAAAGCTCAAAGTCGCTGGTACAGGCTCCGGAACGGCGTTCGGCAACGCCACGACGGTAGCGCAGCGCTACAAGCCCAACGCGGACGGCACGTACACTTTCCGGGGTATCGTCAGTAATTTCGGCGGTGCCGACGTGGCCCTCGACGAGGGCTGGTACCGCACGGGGCTAGGCAACATCTTCAACGGGCCTTCCGAGCAGTTCAAGGAAAGCGTGAGCTACACCCGCTTGCGGGAAGTGAGCTTGAATTACACCCTCAACCAAGACTGGCTGCGCAACACGGCCAAGATTAGCGCCATTGACCTCTCGGTAACCGGCCGTAATCTGTATCTGTGGACGAACTACACCGGCATTGACCCCGAAACCAACCTGACCGGAGTTTCCAACGGCCGGGGCTACGATTACTTCAACAATCCTAGCACCCGCTCGATAATCTTCTCCGTCCGACTAACTTACTAGATCCTCCAGCACATTCATATCATGACAAAGAATAAGATTACTGCGCTGCTGGGTACCCTGGGCATCATCCTGGGTAGTTGCAGCAAGCTCATAGACGGATACGACGTTAATCCGAACACGGCTCTCGATGCGCCGAGTACCCTTCAGCTCACCGGGGCTGAGTTGACTCAAGGCTTTATAATGACTGATGAAGCGGCCCGCACGGCTAGTATCTGGTCGGGTGTCTTCACCGGCTCCGACCGGCAGTATGATGGTCTGCAGAATTACATCACGAGCGCGTCCGACTACGATGGTTCGTGGGGTGGGTCGTACCAGGGTACGATAGCGCAGTTGCGTATCGTGGAAAACAAGGCGCGCGCGGTGGGTAACAATCAACTGCTCGGAATTGCCGAGGTAGTGGAGGCCCAGATGATTGGTACGGTCGCCGACCTCTGGGGAGATGTGCCGTATTCCACGGCCTTCGATGTTATCGCTAACCCGACTCCCACGTTCGACCCGCAAAAAAGCGTGTTCACCGCTACGCAAGCGTTGCTGAGCACGGCCATCGCGGATTTGGGTAAGGGAGGAAGTGCCAACGTTCCGGCCGACATTTTCTTTAGCGGTAAAAAAACGGCCTGGCTCGCCACCGCTCACTCGCTCAAAGCCCGGTACTATCTGCACGTTAAGGACTACACGAACGCGGCTGTCGAAGCCCGGCTTGGCATTAGCAGTCCGGCAGGGGATATGGTAGTGCCGTTTCAGGGAGGAGCGATTGGCAGCTCGGCCAACCCCTACTACAGCTTCGTTACCAACGACCGGACGGGCTATCTGACGGCCAACAGCTCGTATGCGGCGCAGCTTCTGCTCAGCCGTAACAATGCCAAGACGCAGGAGACTGTTCGTTACAACTACTACTTCGATGAGCGCGGTGCCCCCGCCGTTCCCCGAGACCTGAACGTTACCGATGGTGCTTTCCAGGCTACTTCCTCGCTTCCCCTGGTTTCTTACGTCGAAACGCAGGCCATTCTAGCCGAAGGTCTTGCTCGAACTGGTAATGCACCGGGGGCGCTGAGCGCGCTCAACGCCATCCGCGCTGCCAATAAGGCTGCTTATACTGGGACCGGTGCCCAGTATGATGCCTACACCAACGGCGATTTTGCCAGCGGGGGCTTGCTCAATCCGGCCGCCGCAGGTAAAACTTCGGACCAAGCGTTGTTGCAGGAAATCCTGGTTGAGAAATACCTGAGCCTGATTGGTCAGATTGAGGAGTTCAACGACGTGCGTCGGACCAACAACCTGATTGGAGTACCCAAAAACGTAGCGACGGCCCCGAGCTTGCCCCAGCGGTTTCTCTACCCGCAGGGGGAAATCAATACTAACCCGAACGTCCCCAATCCCATCCCTGGACTCTACGTTAAAACGCCGGTGAATCAATAGTTGGTCCTCGGCCAACCTCTTACACCAGAAATCTGATTGCACGTCTCGTCTGGCATATTGTTGACGAGCATAAAGTAAAAACCCCGTTCGGATTTTCCGACGGGGTTTTTCTTTGGAAGTAGACTTACACCCGTCGGGAAGTAGGATGCGGGATTGGTTGCGAGGGTAGAGGTGACGAGCGGAGCCAACGCCAACTTAGCTACATTGAGTTTCACGTAAGTGTGATTAATCCTGGCGATTGAGGTAGTCAACAATGCTACGCTAATGGTTTTATAAGATATTATTGAACAGCATGTTAAAACGTTTCAGCTGCTTCAAGAAACTCCCTGACTAAAGTGGGCGAGAGATTTTTTATTTCTATCAGAAAAATTTTTAGACGTCAATCAAAAAAATATTAGCAAATTTCGGACTTAGTTCATACTTTCGGCCCACCATTACCCCTTCACTTTACAAATACACTCACGTAACACTCCGTTTCATGAAAAAAACCATACTCATGGGTCTTGTGCTCATGCTCACCTTATTCCAAGTGGCACTGGCGCAAACGCGCACGCTCTCCGGACGGGTGATTGACCAAAAGACGGGCGATGGCCTGCCCGGCGTGACGGTGCTGCTCAAAGGCACCTCGACCGGTGCCTCGACCAACGCCGACGGTGCGTTCACCATCACGACCAACCAGACCGGCGGGACGCTCCTGTTCAGCTTCATCGGCTACGTGGCTCAAGAGCGGGTCATCGGCTCCGAGACGCAGTTCAACGTGGGCTTAGCGCTCGACAACAAGCAGCTCAACGAGGTGGTCATTACCGGCTTCGGTAGCCAGCAGAGCCGCAACGAGCTGACGGGTTCGGTGGCGACGGTGAAAGCCGCCCAGTTCGAGAACCTGCCCATCGCGGGCGTGGACGCGGCCCTGCAAGGCCGCGCCGCCGGGGTGCAGGTAACCCAGAACTCGGGTACGCCCGGCTCGGGCATCTCGGTACGTATCCGGGGCATCAGCTCCATCAACGGCTCCAACGAGCCGCTGTACGTCATTGACGGCCTGCCGCTGACGGCCACCGGTAGCTTTTCCAACATCGGCGTGGGCAACCAGGGCACCAACGCGCTGGCCGACATCAACCCGAACGACATCGAAAGCATCGAGGTGCTCAAGGATGCCGCCGCCGCTTCCATCTACGGCTCGCGTGGTACCAACGGCGTGGTGCTCATCACCACCAAGCGCGGCCGGGCCGGCAAAACCAGCGTTACGCTCAACTACTACCGCGGCGCGCAGAACATCATCAAGCGGCCAGTGGCCCTCACCGGGCAGCAGCAAACGGAACAGCTCATTGACCAGTTCGTCAATCGCTTTCCGGTCAATGCCGCCGGTCAGATTACCGTGCCCCCCGTCGCGGGGACGCTGCCCTGGCGCAGCTACGCCGACGTGGCGGCCTACTACTACGGACCGGGCAATGCTTTTGTCAATCCGCAAGGGCAGGTTGAAACGGGCACGGTGGGCAGCACCTACCGCGACATCAACCAGTTTCGTAATCCGTCTTCCGCGCCCAACACTAACTGGGCCGACCAGATTCTGCGCACGGCCAACGTATCCAACTACGAGCTGTCGTTTTCGGGCGGCTCGGCGGCCACCCGCTACCGGGCTTCGGCTGGCTACTACGACCAGCCGGGTATCATTGTCGGGTCGGGCTTCTCGCGGGCCAGCGCCCGCATCAACGTGGACAACGACCTCAGCTCGAAAGTGCGCATGGGCTTGACCATTGGCCTGAACCGCTCGGTGTCGAACCGCATTAATAACGACAACAACATCAACGGGGTACTAAGCACGGCCATCCTGGTGGCAAGCGATATTCCGGTGCGCAATCCCAACGGCACGTATGCCAAGGACCCCGCCGCCTCGACTGAAAACCCGCTGGCTGCCGCCAGTGAGCCGACTATCACCAGCATTAGTGCCCGCATAATTGGCTCGCAGTTCACCGAGTTCGAGCTTATCAAAAACCTGAAATACCGGGCTACGTTCGGCATCGACTACCTGACCTATAAGGACGACACCTTCCTGCCGACGACCACTAACTCAGGTTTAGGCAGCAGCGGCTCCGGGATATCTTCGTATCGGCAGAACGCTAACTTCTACCATTTTAGCTCGTTCAACTATAGCAAGACGTTTGCTGAGAAACACACGGTATCGGCGCAAGCCGTAGCCGAGTTTCAGCGTAACGTTTTCAGCGAAACCTTCGCCATAGCGCAAGGCTTCCCCGGCAACAACGTGCGCCAGCTAGTAGCCGGCGCGCTCAAAACGGGGGCTTCGTCGAGCGAATCGGAAAACCGCTTGCTCGGGGGCTTCCTGCGGGTCAACTACGATTTCATGGGTCGCTATATTCTGTCGGGTAGCATCCGGCGCGACTACAGCTCGGTGCTGGGCGTTGAGCGGCGTTCGGGTAACTTCCCGGCCATCTCGGCTGCCTGGCGCATCTCGGAAGAAAGCTTCCTGAAAGGCAACTCCACGATAAGCGAGCTGAAGCTGCGCGGCAGCTACGGCGTAACGGGCAATGCCCGGGGCTTGGCCAACTTCGCGGGTCTGGGCCTCATCAGCCCCGGTAACAACTACCTGCAAGTGGGTGGCCTGGCCTTGTCGCAGCTCGAAAACCGGCAGCTGGCCTGGGAGCGCGCTAACTCCATTGACATCGGCCTGGACTTCGGCTTGTTCAACAACCGCGTGACTTTCACCGGTGACTTGTATCGCCGCGATACGAAAGACCTGCTGCTGGCCTTGCCGCTGGCTGGCAACACCGGTTTCACCGGCTATTCGGCCAACATCGGCACCATGCGCAACCAAGGCATTGAGCTGGGCTTCACCACGGTGAACGTGCAAGCCAAAGAGGCCGGTGGTTTTAGCTGGACTACTAACCTGAACGTTACTTACAACCAGAACGAGATTACCAAACTCGGGGTCGCGCCTTTCGCCGCTGGTTTTGCTAGCTGGGTGCAGGAGGGTCAGCCGCTGGGAGCCTTCCGGGGCTTCGTGGTCGAGAAAATTTTCCAGACGCAGGATGATATCAACGCGCTGGACGCGAAGGCTCAGCAGACCTTCGGCCCCACGGCCCGCTACCAGAGCGGCCTGACCCGCCCCGGCGACATCAAGTTCGTGGACCTGAACGGCGACGGACGCATCACGGCCGACGACCAGCAGATTATCGGCAATGCCCAGCCCAAGTGGTTCGGTGGCTTCACCAACACGCTGTCCTACAAAGGCTTCGACTTGCAGGCTTTCCTGCAAGTGAACTACGGCAACTCGATATACAACAACACGCGCGCTTTCTCGGAAGGGATGAACTCGGTGTTTGGCCAAAGCGCGACCGTGCTCAACCGCTGGACCCCGACCAACACCAACACGGACATTCCGCGCGCCGTGTTCGGCGACCCGAACAACAACCGCCGTACCTCGACGCGCTTTTTGGAAGACGGCTCCTATGCCCGTCTCAAGAACTTGGTGCTGGGTTACACGCTGCCCGTCTCGGTGATTTCGAAGGTCAAACTGACTTCGGCGCGCATCTACATCCAGGCGCAGAACGTGGTGACGTTCACCAAGTACAAAGGGCTGGACCCGGAGGTGAGCACGTTTGACGGGTCGAACCTGGCTTTCGGCACCGACTTCCTCACCTTCCCGCAGGCTCGCGCTTTCACGGGCGGTGTCACGCTGGGCTTCTAATCATTCGTCTTTCTTCTTATCATGTTGAAACTAACCCATTATTTGCAGCGCGGCGCATTCTTGCTCGCGCTGGGCCTGGGAACCGCTGCCTGCGACAAGGCCGTGGAAGTGAACCCGCAGAATAACTTGGATGCCTCGACCGGCTTCAAGACGCCGCAGGACGTGAACGCGGGCCTGCTGGGCTGCTACAGCAACCTGCAAAGCGGCAACTACATGGGGCTGCGCTACGTGGTCTTCGCCGACATGGCCGCCGACAATGCCCGCCACCGGGGCACGTTCCCGACCTTCGCTCAAATCGCGCAGAATCAGATTCTGCCTGATAACGTCGAACTGGTCAATATATGGAACACCATTTACGCCGGCATCAACAGCGCGAACTACGTTATTCAGCAAGCCGGGCAGATAACCGATGCCACCTTTGACCAGAAAGACGCTATCGCCGAAGCACGCGCCTTACGGGCTTACCACTACATGAACCTGCTGGGTTACTGGGGCGGCTCGACGCAGGGCTATGGCTTTCCCGATGGCGTGGGCGTACCGCTGCGCCTGACCCCGACCACCAACATCACGGACGGTGCCATCAGCCCAATCGCGCGCTCCACGGAAGCGCAAGTCAATGCGGCCATCCGCGAAGACCTCGACTACGCGGCGGCGAACGATGCAACCATCTCGCCTTCGGGCTCGGGTAAAGCTCGCCTGAGCAAAGCATCCATTCTGGGCTTACGCGCCCGGTTTGAGCTGCGGCAGCGTAATTACGCTGCTGCCGTTGATTTTGCCACGCAGGCCCTGGCCACGGCATCTCCCAACGCGTTGGAGCCATCCTACGGCACGATTTTCTCCCAGAAGTTTTCGCAAGAAGCGCTTTGGGAACTGACCTTCGACGCGGTGAACTCCAACGCCTACGCCTTCTTCTGGTTTCCAGCAGCTAATGGTGGCCGGGGCGAGATAGGCGTGAACGCGGGGTTAGCCGCCGCACACATAGCTAGTGGCACCGGCGATGAGCGACGGGTAGTGAACGTAGTGGAAGGCTCAACCGCTACCCCTACTTACATCGCCTCTACGACCCGCAAATACTTCCGCGTTGGAACGGGTGATGATGGGGTGCAACTGATTCGCCTGGGTGAAATCGTACTGATTCGGGCGGAGGCGCAAGCACAGCTTGGTAACTTGGCCGACGCGACGCTGCAACTCAACCGTATCCGGACGCGAGCCAAGCTACTGCCCATAGTTGTTGGGCCGATACCTCCGCCTACAACTCCGCCTGCTCCGCCTGTTCCGCCTGCAATCTATATCGTGCCCGACGCCGCCGACCCTACGGGCCAGCAGCGGCTGCTGAACCAAATCGCGCGCGACCGTCGTCTGGAGCTGGCCAACGAGGGTCACCGCTGGTTCGACCTGCGCCGCACGAATACTGTGAACGCAGTGCTCAATCCGACGAACAACGCCAACTCAGCCTACGCTCAGGCTTTTCGCAACCTGTGGCCCATCCCGCAGCGGGAAGTGTTTAACAGCGCCGGCCTGGTTAAGCAAAACGACGGCTACTAAGCCTGAGTTTTGAATAAAAAAACACCCCCAGCCGTCAGGTTGGGGGTGTTTTTTTGTAAACGTTAAAACCACTCACAAAATATATTGGCTCAAATCCCGGTTCTTCACCATGTCCCGCAACCGCTCTTCCACGAGTTGGGGCGTGATGACGAGCGCCGCGCCGGCCGCGATTTTGTCGGGTACGTCGAAAAGTAATTCGTTGAGCAGGCGGCTCATAACGGTGTGCAGGCGACGGGCGCCGATGTTTTCGACTTCCGAGTTTACTTCGGCGGCGATGTCGGCGATGCGCAGCAGGGCTTCGTCCTCGAAGGTTAGGGTTACGTCTTCGGCTTGGAGCAGGGCCTGGTACTGCTTGGTGAGGGCGTTTTTGGGGTCTTTCAGGATGCGGTAGAAGTCGTCTTTAGTCAGGCTTTGCAGCTCGACGCGGATGGGGAAGCGGCCTTGCAGCTCGGGGATGAGGTCGGAGGGCTTGCTCACGTGGAAG
>Ga0209511_1001475_pt1 | contig 20903 bp, 32 predicted proteins | sample SSSSmetaG_FD_184141 | JGI IMG/M metagenome (GOLD analysis project Ga0209511, IMG submission 184141) | Glacier valley bacterial and archeal communities from Borup Fiord, Nunavut, Canada, to study Microbial Dark Matter (Phase II) - ​SSSS... | ecosystem: Environmental > Aquatic > Freshwater > Ice >...
TTTTAAAGTTGTAACCAAGTTGTAACCCTGTAATTATTTGATTCTTCGTATATTATAAATAAAGTTACAGGTTACAAATATATATTGAATATTTGGGGTTTAAGGGGGAAGGGCGACCCACCCAAACCAACTACTTTTATAGTCCAAGTTTGCTACGCTACATAATACGTGCTTGCGCACGCAGTGATCATTCACGCGGTGTACCGGCTATGGCCGGCACGTATTAAAACAGCCTGACCCTTGCGGGATCAGGCTGGCTACATGATTAGATTGAATAGTGTTGTGTTCAGGAAAATTTCACAGACGTTCTGTTGGTCTCCAATGGGTAGGAATTTGATTTGTTGCTAATGAATCAGTAAATTGCTCATTGTCTTCATCACTTGTTCTTGTATGATATTCGTCATGATGACCACACCAATAAGCAGATGTCCATATACCATCGCAGTACGACCCGGCTCTTACGCCCTTATAGTTATAGTCTTCATCAATCCATTTTTCGTTTTTCAAAAGAATTTCCTGACCGTCTTCTGGTGGCAACTCTTCTTCGATTGAAATCCATCTTTGCGCTTCTCTTGCTCCTAATTGTGCCCAATCGATATAACAGGTAATGTCCATCCTTTTATGAGCCGGTAAACTTTGATCTGATAGATAGCGACCAAATGCTACTTCTTCAATAGTTGCTGTGTATTTCATCTTTAAGTTGTTATGAGTTATTTAACGTACTTAACGCCACAAAGCGGGCAAAATGTAAACAGGATATTCTTCTTCCATTTCCGCGATTGCTTACCTACCTTGTAAGTTGCTTCTCCCGTGCCATAAATCCGGATATCTCCCGAGTCAATTATTAATGACTTATTGTTTAAGTCAACGGTTACATACTCATTGGTGGTAACTTCCTTTTCGAAAAGACCCCTCAATTTGGTTTCTAATTTCTCAATACATTCACACATAACAGTTTGATTTAATGATTGATTACTTTTTTATAATTGATTTTGACAATACTCACGTTTCATCCAAATTCTAATATCAATTCCAAAAAAATGAATGGCATATTCGTATTCTGTTGGGCTGAAATACCGCGTACTGATTCCTAAATAAACCCAATTGTCTGTTCTTGAATAGAAGGGTTTCATCCATCTGTTGTTGATGATGATTGTATCAAACGAATGTTTGTACTTTGTTTTTCTTCGTTTCATAACGTATTGATTAAAATGGTAATCCAATTAATGACAAGTCATTAAACTTCATGTACTCATCGTAGTAGAAACCTTGCTTACAAGGTGGAAATGTAATCTTATTAGCTCCATCCTCCCATCCTTTGTTTCTCGCGTAATATGCTGACTTCGTTTTAAATAATCGTTCTGTCCAATTAAAATCAGTGAAGTTCCATGTATCATCCCTCATTTTGCTTCATTGTTAGCTCTATGAATTTTTCCTCCTCAATACAATCAACGCAACGACCATCGTCAATGAGGATTTCGTTTGATTCTTCGCCACAGCAAGTGCATTTACCCTTTTCAAGGTCAAAATCTGAATAAGCTGTTTCTGTTTTCATAACTCTTTGATTTATTAATTATTGATTAAAATGGTAATCCGTTTAATTCCTCACCGGTTGGTATCGAATCATCCTCCTCCATTGCCTGGGCACTCAGTGTCGAGATAAAGAAACATTCGACTGCTTTGTCATCGATCTTCTTAATGATGCGCCGGTCTTCGTTGGCATTGGTACCTGTGCAGACGTGGATCGGGTTCAGTGTATAACCATGGTACTCGCACCATGCTCCCAGGGATGATTTGAATTGGTTCGATTTGTATTTGCTCGACTGTGACGTGCTCAGCGTTGTTTTGAAATTTTCGAATGCAGCTTCACGTTTGAAAAACACGTTGAAATAACCAACGTTGTCTGGGGAGACTGACGGGCGCGGATCGGGAGGAATCACAAAATAATGGTTGGCCCAGATAAAGAACTCTTCATCCTTCGATACACCACGCGTCATAAGCCTGCGCAACTGACGTTTCAATAGATTGTCCATTGGTGGTTGAATCTTAAAAAATCGCATCTGCAGCTGCACACAATAGGCCATGAAATTGTAGAACTTGATCCATTCATCTTCGGTGAAATCATCGAACAGTAACTTGCCAAACTTGAGGAGTGGCGAGCGCGATTCTTTGTAGTCGTTAAACTTCGTCTTTTCGTGGTAGTAGTCCGATGCTGCCCCGTTCAGGATACGCGCGATCGTTGAGCTGTCGACATTTTGCAACTCAAAATTCGAGCTTACAACCATCTTGCCTGAAGTATCGTAAGCAAGGATCTGTTTCGAGATGTGTTTGCTGTTCACTTCACGGTTACCGGTGACCTGTGTATAGAAGAAATTGAAGTCTGCAAACTCATATAAGTCATCCACTTCGATGATGTTGTGAAACTTCGTGAAACCATCGTAAAGGAATTCCGTTTTGTCGGTGATATCCTTGCGCCTGGCGCCAATGTAGAAGCGTGGCCGGGTGTGCGAAAGTGCTGCACAAAGCAACGATTTTCCGGAGCGTCCGGATGACTGGCCAATCTGAGAGATCTTCATGTCCTGGAGAAAAACAAGCCATGGTTTCGCAGGATCTTTGTATTGAGACGTCATATATCCCAATACAAACATCAGGTTGGCCAGCGACAGGTTTTGTTCCTTCGTTTCGGCTTCGGTCAACTTTGAATGATCTTCAATCTCTTTACGCCAGTGGATGTGTGCAAGATCCGTCAGGAACTTTGTGAAGATGAAACTATCATCATTAATGGTGACTTCGTAGCGGTCGAGCTCCGGGAAGTTGGCCAGTTCAATATTACAGTTTTCGCGCTCTTCGGATGTTTTGGCACCCTTCAGCTTCTCGAGAAGCAATGCATAGTTCGGAGTTGGTTTCACCTCGATGGCCGGCTGTTTGATCAGCGTGATATTCTTCTCAATCACATGGCTGATGATATCGGTCCCCAGTTCAAGTTTTCCCAGGATAAAATTGGGTACATCCTGGTGTTTGACCTTCTCAATCGAATCCTTTTGAATCTTGAGACTTCCATTCGTGAAATGAAGGTACTCAGTTCGTTTATCGTGATTGATAAAGTTGAGTGACGGCAATTCTTTTAACTCCTGCAGGTTATTTTCTGATATCTGGTTACTCGAATTGATCTTATCGAGGATGGCCACACCATCGATCAGGTTTTTACTCCGGATCCAGTCTTTTGTAAATCGCTTGATGATCTTTTTAATATTATCCGGGTTGATCAGGTCGACAACCTTTCCATTGATGTATGCATAGCAATATCCTGCTTTCCGGTGATACGGACTATCAGTCACATAAAAGCCGTGTGATTGAAGGAAATAGTAATAGTTTTCGAGTCCAATATTGTAATTGACAACCTTTTTACCTTTCACTTCGTCAACCGATCGCTTCCAGAACTTCATCGGAAAACTGCTGGCTTTAATCGTGATGAAATTATTGATTGTGTCCTCCAGATCGGTGCCTGAAATATTGATGAAGTCCTTGATATCCTTGCAGGGATTTCCTCTCCAGTCTTTTTTGAACTTAAGCCATTCCGGAAGCTGGATCGTTACCAGGTCGATATGACGGTGCGCAAACTTCATGGCCATCTCCTTGCCGGTTGCATCGAGATCCATCAGCTGGTAATGACGTTCGCATAAGCCATCGAGCGTTTCCCAAACATCCCGGGGAACTTCAGCCGATTCGCTGTTTAGCCAGTAAACATTAAAACCAAGGCTGGCCATGTTCAATGCATCACTTTCGCCACTGCAGCGGATCAGGTCCTTTACCTTTGGTTTCTTCCACTCAGGACCTTTGTATTCGTACTCCCCGGTTTCAGGATTATTAAACTCATTGTCCATCGACTGGATCTGTTTGAGGCCAAAGATGTAATTGGTGGGTTTGGTGCCTACATATCCGAACCGGTATTTTTTCTCCAGCTCATGAGGTTTGTAGATCTTTTTGAAGCTTCCTTCGTCGAGCAGGAAGATGGGGAAGTCATCGGTTGACTTGTAGATGTGCACAATATCCTTTTGGTATCGTTCACTATAACTGATCATTTCGTATTTAACCAGCGATTTGAGATTAAAACGGTCGAGGTGACCTATTTCAATATAACGGCCGATGCTTTTAAGATCAATTTCAGAAGGTTTGGGCTTGTATTCGAAGTTGTATTCACCCTTTTTGTCCTCGGGTCCGACTTCTCTCCAGGAGTATTCGGCTTTGTACGATGGCCGTTTGAAATCGCTGCCACCAACTTCGCGCCGAATGATCACTTCCTGGATAAAGCGCAACGAATCGATATAGATCAGGGACTCTGCCCAACCCACATAGCCAATGGCGCTCATACCCGACATTTCGGACTGATTGCCAAAGTCCGTTATTCGCCAGGTTCCTTTGTAAAGCGATACTTTGGCCGATGCTGTTTTTTCCTCGGATCTGCACTTTACAAAATGCTTTGTGTCTCGAAAATCAACACCAGGGAAATAATGCTGAAAGATGGTCAGACCATGCTCCGTTGCGTCAAGGATTTTATCTGCGTCAATATAGATCATAGTTTTTTCAATAAAACGAAACGTACTTGGTTAGTTTGTTCAATCTCGGGATATTTGGCTTTCAGAACATGCGACAGCTTTGCGGCAGACAGACCATAAGTCAACAGGCTGAATCCGTTCATTCTTGCGAAATCATTCATTTCGAATTCCCAGGTGTCCATGATTTGAACCTGTGTTTTATCATGTGTTTTTGGGTCCTGCAGTGTGATCACTTCGCCTTCAGCGTCGAGTGATTTAAACAGCCAGGTAGGTGGAACTGCGATCGCAAAATAATCTTGCTTCGGGATGCCGTGGTGTATAAGGTTTTTCATGGGAAGTTTTTTTAGATAAAGGGATTAAACAACTATACTTCAGTTTCAGGATCGAACAGCCATTGTCGGCAATCTGAATCAATAATCAGTATTTTACCGATATGCGCTTTTGGCTGTTTTCCTCCCAGATCTGGAATAACTATGCTGTTGGCTACTGTTATAAATTTTCGGTGCCCTTTTAATTTAAATCTATCCCCTGCGGTTAATTTGTTTGCTTTCATTTGGCTTGTTTATCAAGTATTTCGTAGATAACGGTCTGCTTTGGTCTAAACCAATCGATTTCGTAATGTTCTGCGATATCGTTTATTTCATTACGTGTCATATTGTGAAGTTCGATGATATCGTATTGCTTGTGAATCGTTTTGCTGATCTTATCCAATTGGCTGACAGCTTGTTTTAATTCAGGCATCCAAAGTTTGACTTTGTAGGGCGCATCTTGCTTTGGTTCGATATGAAATTCCATCATCTCAAGCGCTTCACGGATCTCGAATAGCGCTTTTTTTAATTCTTCCATTGGTTTATCTGAATAAAGGATTGATAATCTGAACACCATAATTATGCTTTGTGGCCAGTTCTGCAATGTATCGGTCCGCTTTGGCTGCTTCCACATCTTCCTGGTGCACATTGATAGTTTTCTGTGTAGTCTCCAGTTGAAGCGTGAAACCGTGATCTTTCACTTTCTTATTGCAGAAGTATTTCCGGTCGTAGGTGTTGGCCATGTGGATGCGTTGTCCTTCAAAAGGCAAGCCGTGGTTTTTCTTAAACCAGTCAATCAGTTCGAGACCTGAAGCGAACCCATCGGCCATCGCTACCTTTTGCAACTGCTGCATCGAAATGGCATCACCATCTAATTTAAACATGATTTCACTGCTGAAACTTAAAAGGTGGATAATCTCACGTATTTCAATTTTTTCAGTTTTAAGGCAAATAACCATTCCAAGGCGTTGGCAATACTTTGTTCGAAGGCCGGAAAACAGAAATAATTTATCCCCTTTTCGGATCGGTCGTTTCCGGGTGGCCCTGATGGTTGTGCTCTTTGGTTTTACACCTGTCCGCTTTGCGTAGTTCTTGTCGAGCATGGCCAGGATACCCGGTGCAAACTCTTTTTTGAAATTTAGTGATGGCATGGTTGTTAATGTTTTACATTAATTCAAATACATTGAAAATAGTTTTTTCGCTCCACCCTCTTTCGAGTTCGAATACACATGTTTGAATTCTTACATACTTAAATGTTTTTCGTGGTAAAATTGTAATTGACTTTAGTCCAAATGATTTAAGGTACCTCATCCTAACATCAGAATCGGAAATTGTAAATAATGGCATTAAGGCAATAATATTGTCCGACATCTTCATACATTCGAGAAGGATAAAATAACCAAGTCTTAAACCTTTAAGATTCAATTCATCAGGTACACCAAACGCATATTTTAACGAAAAAGGTGGATTCATGACAATACAATCAAAGTGTGATGGATCCAGTGCAAAGAAATTATCTGGAGCAGTAACTGAGTAATCAGTGAGAGCACTTAAAATATTCCCTGCACCTGCCGTTGGCTCCAGAACTGAAACTGTACCTTCGGGAATCAAGCTACACATGAATTCTACAACTGGCGTGGGTGTTTGAAATTCTGCCCCTTTTTCAAATTTTGTTAAGGTCATTTAATTTGATTATTAATCGAATATGTAATTTGGTTCTTTAAGTAACTCTTTCAATCTTAGGTCTCGTGCGATTTTTGTTTCGAATTTTTGCCAAGTTTCCCAATTATGAGATCCCGCACGTCTGCATTTAATCCGAATGTTTGGCTGATCATCGCTGCGGAGGATTACGAATCCTTTTGCAATTACTTTTTGTTGTGAGTTTGCATCCATGATTTGATTTATTGCTGATTATCAATTATTGTTTTATCCTCCGATCCAAGTTCGATCAAACGAGTGGTCAATTTTTTAAGGCTGTCAAATGTTTCAATGGTATACCATCCGCGACGGCCTTTATTCTTTCTTTCAATCCGGTAAGGATTTACTTCTGCTCGAATAATCTTAAAGTCCCGGCGCATCATATTCTGATATCGTGCCTCTAATTCGTGGAATCCGTTTAAATCCGTGGAGTTTTCTTTCATGGGAATTCGTATCTGGAGGTGTCGGGCCATATGCCGGAGTGGGCAACGAGCTGCTGGATCTCTTCGGTATCGTCTTCTACAAATATCCGGTAACCATGATTGCGGGCATAATAGTATTCTTTCATTGCGCCTTCACTTTCAACCCAATCCCTGAGCTGAATAATGGATGTCGCTTGTTCTTTCAATACCCGCATACATAACTCCATTGCTTCATCCCAGTCCCAGGTATCGGGGATCCCGATGTTCAAAGGGTTTATTACGGTTGATACTCCCATCTTTTTGAGCTTTGCTTCAACGGCTGCAAATTTGAGTTTACACGCTTCGGGTTCCAGTCCGGTAATTTTGCCGGAGATATACATTTTCAATTCCATAAGTTTATTATTTAGAAGATTGCATAAATGACACTTGCAAAAAAGATCACAACCGTTGATATCAGAATGGGTCTGGCCGAATCGATTTCACGTTGGGTTGGCCGTACCAAATCGAACGATTCCAACCTTACACCCTGATTTGTGCATTCGCCGTGCTGATTCCAGAAGACTTGAATGAGGATACCAGCAGGTGTTTTGATTGCGCCTAAAATGGTAGTTGGAAAGCCTCTTTTTAAGTCGTCGTAAAACATGTCTGTTGACTCGAATGGGAGGTTGCACCTTAGCTTGCTGTTTTCGATCTCTTCGGTTGAGAACCGTGGATCAAAAAATTCTCTGATAATTTTTTTAATGCTCATAATGATAGTGTGTTATAATGTTAAAAAAAGAAAATTTGTAACATTTTAGCCACTTTTCACGTATATTTACACGCGAACGGCTAACAGGCTGTTTCTGATATTTGATGTTTCCGTGAACTGGAACTAAAATTTTGATTGCCCGAGGGCGAGATCTTGCCGGATCTCGCCCTTTTTTGGCAGTTGTTTTTCCCACCACAACAGGGGAACTAAAATTGAAAGAACGCCGGCTGCCCGCCGTGGGTAATATTTTGAGTGTCTTTGGGGGACGCTAGATTAAATTCTTTGAATATGCATATGCCACAAGTTTCCTGTCAGGGGTAGTTTTACCCTTAATGCCTGTTTTTGTGTACATGTTATTAATGTGATTGTGGACCGTACAACGTGAAATGAAAAGCTTTTCGGCAATCTCTTCCTCGCTCATTCCAATACAGAAAAGCCTTAATACTAATCTTTCGCACTTGCTTAAATCGCTGTTGATCTTCGGAGTGCAAAAGCCTAATTGACAAACCTTTGTTGAACGTGCAGGGCAAAACACATTTTCAATCTTAAAATTAAAGTGCTCGTCAATATCAGGGACTCCATCCTTGCAAGAGAAATTGCATGAAAGAAATTGTTTGACGCGCATTGCCACATCAGCCCTCATCCCTCCATGAAGTTTGACAAGCTGATCGTATGTTTCAGGGTACGTTTCCTTGATAGAATTATCAACCTTCAATAGCCAGGATATTGGCATGTCCTTGACCGGAGACATCACTCCTGTGGACATATCTTCAACGACCAGGTATTTATTCTCGCTGTTCGTATAAATTTCAAACATTGAGAAAGGATTTATTTGTAATGATGCTTTGGATCATCATGATTTCTGCCGGGCGAAAATCTCCCTTCTTCATTCTAAGCGCAAATGTCCTTTCGGAACATTCAAGCTGTTTTACCACCTCGCGCTTAAAGAGCATCTTGACAGCATGATCCAGACCCTGATAATAGTCTGCTGGGTTCAATTTTTCTTCTGTGTTAATCTCATTCATTGTTTATTGCTTTAAAGTGTGCTATATTTACCGGAGACACTGCAAATATATACAAGAAAACACGTGAAACGCGAATATGTGTATTAAATTACGCGAAAACGTGTTATTTATAATTAATCTAATTATGGATTTTTCGCCCGTAAATGAAAGAATAAAAATAATTTTCACGCAAACAGGTATGAAACAGCGTGTTTTTGCTGAAAAAATCGGTTGTGTACAACAAGATATTAGTAATGCTGTCACTAATAAATACAAACCCGGTCTTGAGATAATAACAGGAATACTTGTTGGATTTCCTGATGTTTCATTTGAATGGCTTGTTTTTGGCAAGGGAGAGATGAAGAAAAGTAATGTGCTGGCCTATGATTCAGGAGAAGTATTGAGAAAAACAGATGATCCGGAGGTGAAAATCTTTAGCTGCAAAGACTGTATTGAGAAGGAAAAGCGAATCGACGAACTAACCAGGGATGTAAAAAGAGCTGAACATACAATTGGAATACAAGACAAATTAATAGTGGAGTATGAAACACAACTTGGAAAAAACGCCAAAGTATCCTGAGAGTGGTGCATAGCTGCTTGAGAATGCTTTGTTTTTATCTTTTTGATTGATGCAATCCCGAACGTTGACGAATAAGGAAATGATTAACCCTTAATTATAAACGATGAAAAAATTTAAAATTATTTACGAACCTGTTTTACTGGATTTGGAACACCCAAAATCATTTGATGTTGAATGTAAAAAGGTAAATGCAGAGATTGTACAAGGATGGTCTGTTGTGAACACGTTTCGTTTTAATAGTTCCAGAATTGCCTTTGTTATGGAGAAAGAGATTCCTGATGTTAATATTCAATAGAATACAAAATAAAAAATCCCGCCATGTGACGGGTTATGATGTGCGTGACAATGAAGTAAGTACTAACTAATCAATTATATAAATTTCAACTAACCAACTATATCATCTTATGAAAGATTCAATGTCATTTGTGGCCATCGATTTTGAGACCGCAAATTCTGAAAGAGATAGTCCCTGTGAAATTGGATTGACATTCGTCAATAATTTTCAAATGGTAGAAACAAAATCATGGCTGATTAAACCATTTTACAACGATTTCGATTCGTTTAATATTTCGATACATGGTGTCAAACCTGACGACGTAGTAGACAAACCAGAGTTTGACGAAGTATGGAAAGAAATATTACCACTTGTTGAAAACCAATTTTTAATTGCTCATAATGCAGGTTTCCATTTTAGTGTTTTACGCAGGACACTTGAAGCATACAAACTTCCTTTTCCCACTATGCATTATTCATGTAGTAGTATCTTCTCGAAAAAGGTTTGGCCAGGACTTCCATCATACGATTTACCAACGCTTTCCAGAATCAACAATATTGATTTTAAACTCCACAGAGCAGGTCCGGTCAGCAAAGCAATTGCTGAATTGGCCTTAAAGGCGTTTGATATTGCAGGTGTTTCTTCGATTGAAGACTTTCCGGATAAGCTTAAAACAATAGTGGGACAACTTTACCACAATGGCTACAAGCCCTCTGAAACAAAACGAATTTATAAACCTATAGACCTAACCAAAATTGTTGGTGACACAACAAAACACAACCACGAAAGCATTTTTTATGCGAGAACAGTTGTTTTTACGGGTACATTATCTTCAATGAATAGGCCCGAAGCTCAACAAAAAATTGTTGATGTCGGTGGATTACTTGGTAAATCAGTAACTAAAGACACAGACTTTCTCGTTGTCGGTCAGCAAGATTTCAGAATTGTTGGTGATGACGGTATGAGTGGAAAGCAAGAAAAGGCTGTTAAACTAATAGAGAAAGGTTCAACACTCGAAATAATTCCGGAAACCGATTTTTTACACAACATCTAATCTATATAGCCATGAATAAACAATTTATCGTTTTAACAACAACAGAGAATACAGAAATTATTATCGGTCTTTCCAATGTAGCAACAATTCAGGCAGCAACAAGAAACCCAAATATGACCGAAATCAAGTTCAACTATGCAAAAGATAATGAATTACAGCCTTATTTTATAGTTGTAAAGGAAGAATTTGGTCTGGTCAAGTCAATGATTGGACTAAAATAGGCAGGGTTTTCAATTTGTGTATTTCGAATACAAAGTAGGTACACAATACAGACAAAAATACAGTCTCCCGGGATGCCGGCACGGAATACAATTTTTAAAAGGGTACAAATCAAATGGATAGAAGGGTTTCGAAGATCCCCGCAGCTCCACAGCGATTTTTAACGCTCTGTTTTTTAGTATTTTACGAGCGTTATTTGTATTTTATTTTTGAAAATGTGTATTTTTTCGTGTATCTGTGCAATCTGTGTCTTTGGGGGACGCTTGAAAAACACAGTTATGATCAGAAAAAAGCTTTTTCGATCTCCTTATCTGTATGATAACGGAGGCGACATCACAAAGCCCTGGTGGATTGAACTGGGGTACCGAGATCCGAGAACCGGAAAGATGGTGCGAAAGCGCTATATGGAAGGTTTTGCGGAACTCAGGACAAAAAAGGCACGCAGCGAGTTTGCCGAAAAGAGGATCAAAGAACTTACTGCAAAGTTGCAGCGGGGATGGATTCCTACGGATGATACCGAAAAGGTAGCTTATGAGGATGAACTTGAGTATCACCAGGCTGCCCGGACATATGGCAGGCGCAGGGAGGCAAATAAGAACATCAGGTTCTATGCCTCCGAATACATCACCCTTGTCAAGAATACAAAAGCAAAAAAAACATTTGAATCGTACCGGGGGAAGATCCGGGAACTGATATCCTGGCTTGAAAAAAACAAGCTGGTAGATAATGACCTCTCCACATTTGACAGTGTTATATTTCACCGGTTCTTTGACCACCTGATCATCGAACGAAAATTATCCGGAGTGACCATTGAGAAGTACAGAATCAACATACAAGGGTTCTTTACCTATTTGGTTGAACGCAAAGTATTAACAGATAATCCAGTTCCAAAAATTACGATCCCCGAAACAGGTGAGGACTTTGCTGCGGTGCCATTTCTCGATGATGACATGGAAAGGATTGTTAAAGCCATCAGGGGAGAAGATCCCCAGCTGTACCTGGCAGCGATGCTTCAGTATTTTTGTTTCGTCAGACCAGGTGAAGAGCTGCTCTCTCTGCGTGTCAAACAGATCAATTTTACATCACGCACTATTTTTATTCCGAAGAATATCGCAAAAAAACGTTGTGAACGCACGATGGACATCCCGAGCCAGTTGTATGAATTGTTACTGGAGCATGGAGTGCATAGACTTGATAAAGAAATGTTTGTCGTTGGTCCAATGGGAAGGCCTGGCGCCAAACAAATCGGCCTCAATACCCTTCGGTCACGGTTTAATGTTTTCAGGGATCGGATGGGAATGAATAAACAGTATAAGTGGTATTCTTTCAAACATACCGGTGCAGGTAAACTACTTGAGTCGGGAGCAACAATCGTTGAACTCATGAACCAGTTGGGACACACTGATATTACCAGCACATATCATTATATCAGACGACACTTTGGTGAGCGATCGGAACATGTCAGGACAAAGTTTCCTGATCCTGCAGGAGGGATGAAGAAACCGGATAAAGTACTTGTCAATTGGCTGGAGGGGATCAGCCTTAATTAAAATCAAAAACCCCCGGTTGCCGCCGAGGGTTTTCTTACTAACCAAATAATCAAACTAAACTTATGAAAAAAACTAACCAAACTATATTGTGTAGGGCGTAAAGCCCATTTGCGTCAATTTATCGCGATTATTGATGTTTCCGTCTTTAATAGACTTATCCGGAACGTAAAATGTTAACAGTTGATTTTCACTTTTCCGGAATGAGACATTTCCCGATGGTGGAATTTTAAACGATAATACCTGAAACTCACCTGAAATGACATCCGCGTTTGCCGTTAATATAGTTGAACTGGAAATTTGTATCGGATCAGGAGTATCCGGAGATTGCACTTTTACCGGGTGAGCAACAAAAATGAAATCTGCCTGCAGTTCCTGATCAACGGAAATTACCTGAGCGTACTCAGTAGGTTGATCGGTTCGTTGCTCCCGATCGGGTGGAGTGGTCCAGGATAATGCAAACAATTCGATCGTCAAAATAAGACACGTAAATAACTTTTTCATTTTGAAACTTTTTTGGGTTAATAAATTTATGATTCAAATATCGTTGTTCCGGAACTGCTGATAAAGGACAAATTTTGCTACTTAATAATCTTGATATCCGTGAAATTTATTACCCCACAATCTGAATAAGCTGAATACTCCTCCTTTTGTGTTCGCCAAAGGAATCCGAGAAAATACTTTGCCCGTGTTTTGATTAACTGAGCATCGACGTTGGCAGACCTGTTCAGAATATTAAACTTCGCGTTCGGGTCAGTAGTGATGATCTCTCCTTTCATACTCCAGCATTTAGAATCATATCCAGCCGAAATTGAAAGTAAAGGCTTAATCACTGGAATAGAATCATTCTGAGGAATGATAACAGGCACTCCGATTATTGCCGGCACTTTGTCTGAGTCTGAATACTTCGTCTTAATAAGCGTTGCCTGAGTGACCAACTTCGGGTTTTTCTTGTTTGCCTTCAAGACGGAATCCAGTTTCTCTTTATCTTCTCCGGACAAGCGTTTAAATTCATCCGCCTTTAAGGTCAGATCTTTATTATCCTGCGTGACATTTGCCATATTCGTTTCCTGCCTGTCGCGGTCTGCGGTCATGTTGACCAGTAAACTACCTACAATTATCAGTCCGATTATCGCTATCACCGATATTACCCACGGGATTAATTTGCTCATAATTAAATATTTTGGTATTCTGTTTTTGCATCAAACGATGGGCACGCCTTTTTAATGTTCGGGAAATCTCTGTGACCCTGAACTATTGCGTCTGGAAACATTACTTTGTATTTTGTGACCAATTCCAGTAATGCAAACTTTTGCGATCCTGAACGGGTGTCTTTTGGTTTGCCTGATTCGTCAACGCCTCCGATATAGGAAATATTGATAGACCGTGAATTAAAGCCCTGTACGCCATTGCTAACCTGTTCAATTGGCAATAGATCGTGAACCGTACCATCAAATTCGATCAAATGATGATATCCGACCGTGTTCCATTTTAAAATATCCTTCCAGTAGTTAACGATCGATTGAACCTTAGTGGTTATCGGTGAAGCTGAACAATGAATCGCGATAAATTTAATATCTCTCATCTTCGAGGTATTTTGGCTCTGTTGTCTTGCTTAAAATCGTTATTGCAGAACTTCCTAAAACTAAACTACACAATGCAATAATTACCCCGTCTGAATATACTTTGCCCTGACCCATAGCAATGAGTACTGCTGTTAAAAGCAAGAGCGCATAAAGACTAATAAATCTCTTTGAACTCACTTCACCTGAATTGCTTAATAGTTTTTGGAAGAAGCTGGCCATTACTTTCCTTTATTAACATGTTCATTAAGACTTATTTGAAAATCCCGGATATCTGATCGCAACTCAGTCAGCGTTGTAAGAATCAGCGCAAAGGTCTCTTTGTCCAGCTTTTTCGCTTCCAAGCCAATTATCTGGGTCTCAATTTTATTCAGTTGGATTTCGTTATTTTTAACTGTGTTTTTCAGGTCGTTGCCTTGTATTACAGCCATATAAAGGATTCCTATTACGGTTAATGCAAATGACATTACACCCAACCTTGTATTATTAAACCATCCATCATTTTCATCGTTCCTCATGATACTTTGCTTTTTTATTTCAAACTTAATCTTTCACAGGGTAGGTGTAAAGGACAAAAAAACCCGATCGTAGTGACCGGGTTTAAATTTCCATACAGGCAAATCTGAAGGATTACTTCTTTTCTTTAATCGCGTCCTTTGCTTCAATCAGCTTCAGCGCCATGCAGATGTTCGTTTTATTCAGCTTTTTGTCATCCTCTTTTTTCCGGTACTCGGAGTACATCAGGTTAAACTCTTCGGCTGAAAAGTCAAACTCCCGGCTGAAATCGGTATCCGGATCGATTTCGCCCTGGTAGAACAAATCGGGTTTGATCTTTGCCTTTTCCTCTTTTGTGAGTTTTGTTTTGTCCAGGATACTTTTCCCGATCATCTGCTCTGAAGTATTCCCCTCTGCTGGCAAGAACTGGGCTGCGCTCAGTCGGTCACTTGCGGTAAGTTTAATTTTCATTAGGCAACAACCCCTTCCGCTGCAATGATTTCTAACTCTGCCTCAATCTCCTCGATGATGGGATACAACTCTACAATGTTCTTGTTTCCATTAATAGCGATAGACTTCTGACCGTTTGTCTGCCTGTTGATCGTGATATTACAAGATCCCAGTTCCGGTGAAGTACCAGGAATAACACAATTGGCGTTAATGGTTGTGGGAGCTTCTCCAACATTTTGCTCAAAGTTGAAATTAACATTAACTCCGCCGATTAGGCCTACTCTCGTAGTGTTCAGCCTCTTTTTTTCTGAAATAAGTTCCATAATGAAAAATTTAAAAGTGTTTATAGTGAAAAATTAGAATACTCTTGCGACTGGTGGTGAATAGACCCTGCGTTTGTACTTTGCAAATAGTCTTAACCCCTTAATTCTTGCTTCGACTTCATGAGCATTGTAATACTCTGATGTTGAATTTGCTTTATATCCTTTGCCATCGAAGGTGATTTGCTTATTCTGATTAACATGGAGCGTTCCGGTAATAAATTGCCTTACATGGCATAGTTCATGTCCAACTGTTAAACATGCTTCGTCAAAACTGATAAAATCATAAACTACGATTGTAAATACTCTATCTGTATTTTTGATTGTTACACCTGAGTACTCACCGTATATTATCACATCTGAAGGTTGAAGAACTATCATGCAGCTGTCAATTTGTAACTCTGACAAACAACTATTTACATAGCAGTCAATATTCCACTTCGTCATGTTAACGACCTTGTTTTGTCCTGATGCATTAATTGAGACCAGGAAAACAATAAAAAAAATTAGCTTTTTAAGCATCTGCATTTGATATTAAGAATTCAACATGATAGTCATAGTCTGCGGCATGGCCTAAATACCCAGCAAAGCTGCGGGCGCTGTCATTTGTTGTAATCTGTTTTGTGTAAATCATTGCATTAACCTCATTGTATAGATTTGCAACTATATTGACACGACCAGTGTAAGGAGTCATGCTGTATCGTGTCATATTGCTGATTGATATTGTATAGTTACCGGCCAAATCCAGTGTTGCGCTTCCTGCAACTATCTTAATCACTGAGCCAGATGGCAACACTGCACCTGCAGGATTTAATCTTTGTGATGCTACTATTGTCCAGGGAGTTGTTCCAGGATAAACACATAGTTCATCGCCAAAAGAATTTGACAGGTAAATTGTAGATGATAGATTTTTAACTCCTGTCCAATTACCCATTGTGATCGTACAAACAGGGATGATTGGGTTTGAATTATAATAACTACCCAGCACTGCAAGACTGGATCCGATAACATTCCCTCCTGGATCTTTAATGACCCACTTAACGTGAGTAGCGCCAACCATTGATGCAAAATCGATTTCACCGCCTTGCAATCCTCCTGAAAAAACTTTCGAATTATCAGTCTGAACGTATTTAAAATCCGTGATGTAAGATCCTCCCATCCAGCCCGGAGTTACTGCATTGTGGTTATACCCACAAAGATTAGCCATATCGTAGGGTAAAGCCTTAACCCGGTTAAGTAATAATCCTCCGGATACATACCATTCCCGGGGACCAAAGCCACTCCATTTGTTGACCTTTGCGCTCAGGTAGATCGTTCCAAGATCATTACTGCCTTCACCAATTACATCTCGAATTTCAGATGGGATATCAACTGAGCTGCAATCAATATAATTTGAACCTACTGTGATATCTGCCTGACTAGGGATGGAGGCCCGGTTCTTCAGATCCTGAGCAGTAAATCCGGCGTATATATATAGTCTTTTGCTCATGCTGCTATCTGTTTTTTAAGTTGATCAATCTCGTTTTGTTGTTGTTTGATCGCTTCCACCAGGAGCGGGATCAGCTTTTCTGCTTTGTAGCCCATGAAATCAGTATTCCATAGTTTTCCGGTTGCTTCTGGAAGCACCGAGTGAACATCCTGCGCGATCAGTCCAATGTCCCGGCGGTTCGCGTAACCTCCAAGTCTCATTCCTTCGTCATTGTAATTGAAAAAGTAACCGGTAAGTGATTTGATTTTTTCGATAGGGTTTAAGATGGTTTCGAAGTCGGTTTTTAGGCGGCGGTCGGAGGCGGTATAAAATTGCATAGTACCAAGACCGATGATGTTGCCACCAGCAACAATTGAACCATTAGTTTTTAAATTAACAGCACCCCAATAGTCGTCAGTTCCTTGCCCTGTAATTGATGTATGAAATTCAATAGTTCGTTCGTTTGGTTTCCAACAAATATTTGAATGGGCTATACCGCTTCCGCAAAAAGAGAGTGAACTGCTTGCAATACCTGCCGCAACATTTGAAACACCTGAGGCCGTAAGAGTTGATGCAGTAACACTGCATGAAAAAGTAGCATTACCCTCTGACGCAATAGCAAACTTTTCGATAGCTTTAATTTTAAAAGAATAGTTATTTGCATCAAAAAGCAATGAATTATATGCAACTCCTGATTTATATGCTCCAATATTTACAGAGTGCGAACCATCACCAGTTGTTGCAGGATTGGTTAATATAAAAGAGGGAGCTGTAACATTAACTTGGCTTGAATACATACGAACATAAGCAGTACCATCAGAAGATTGAATGCCATGACCAATATCATAAATTGTATTTGCTCCCATCATATACATAGTTCCACCAATATTGGCTGTAAACCCGGCATAGGTTGTACCCAGACTTAATTTAGAGGCTACAAAAGGAACAGTTGAAAGGTTTAGATTGCCGCTATGCCAATAATCTGTACGTCCAAGCAATTGACTTGCATTTGTAGCTGTTGCCGCATTGCCTGTTAAAGAACCTATAAATGTTGCTGCAGTAACGCTACCTGAAAAAGTTGCTGCTGCCGCATTAAATGCACCGCTACAATTAAGCAGTCCTGTACTTGCTGTTAATCTTAAATCATAGTCGGTTGTAGCTGCATCAGAAGCATGAAAATCAATATATTTCCCTATTCCCATAGTGCCATCTGAAAGAACTAAAGGCGTACCTCTCCACCAATTTCCTGACGCAGGAGGTAAGTCGAGTCTATAATCGGATCGTCCATTTAATCTTTCTGAGTTTGCTGATAGTGCAGCCCAATTTGCACCGTTTGCATTTTCTGCATAATTAACTGATTTAGTTGCATCTGCTGTATTATCTACAAGATTTATTGACAAAGACGTTCTTGTAGGCAATTCTGAAGTAAGTGCAAATGTTCCAGCAGGTGAATACATTCTACCATTTACATTCAATCTAAAATCTGTAAAAGTTGTACCTGCATCATTAGTACCAATGCCAATAATTCCTTCTCCCCAGCCTGAAGCACCTCTATTTAATCCAACTGTAAAACGTGTTATATAACCAGCTGCATTAATAACATTTCCAATTAATGATATCCTTGAAGAAGTATTTGCTGCAACACCTTGTATAGCTGCATCACCTATTTCATTATAAACATAAGAAGGTTTTACACTTGCTTTTGCCCAGGCATATACATCACTTGCCACCCTTGCATTAGTTAATCTTGAATCACCTTCAGTAATATAACTTCCTGTAACTTGTTTCCCATCGAGTGAACCTTGTAATCCTGTTACCTGCCCGATCGTGTGACTATGCACTGCCGGTGCCAGAACTGATTGATTGATCCTGGCAAAGTGGGTACCGTTGTACATGATCAGATCACCATAAACAGCATTGGACACATCATCAGCAACGTCCGATAATCCCCAAAGCGTTGTCGATCCACCGCCACCGGTACCTCCCGTGCCTGAGCCAAAGAATTGAATCGTACCATCAACAACCAACTTTCCGGTAATATGCACATCTGTGGAGACTGTGACAGCTGAACCGTCCCAGCCAAATTTCTCCGTCCAGGTGGGTTTACTGGTTATTTCTCCCCAGTTAGGCACATATCCAATTGGTCTGTATAATCCTGCATGACTCCCCCAACCGAAGGCAGTACTCCAATTGGCAATTCTCGCGTCGCTGTCTGATAGGTAAGGGTGGGAGTGAGGCGCTGAGTAATTTACACCGGCCACAAAATTAGCTGAGTAGTAAGGAATATAACCCAATGATGCTTGTTTCCCATCGAGTGAACCTTGTAATCCTGTTACCTGTGCGATCGTGTGATTATGTCCGGACAAGGCAAGGTTTGAAATATTATACCTGGCAAAATGGGTGCCATTGTACAACGGGATATCACCATTGATGGAAAATTCCATCTCATCTGCTACATCACTAAGTTGCCAAAGAGCGGATGCTCCACCACCTCCACCTCCCGTTGTGCCTGAGCCAAAGAACTGGATCGTTCCATCTACGACTAGTTTACCAGTAATGTGAAGATCGGTTGAGACAGTAACGGAGGTTCCGTCCCATCCCATCTTTTCCGTCCAAGTTGGTTTCTCTGAAACTTCGGCCCATGTTGGTAACCATGATGCACCGCGATATAATCCTGCGTGATTACCCCAGTTGAATGCATTGTTCCAGTTTACGATACGTGCATCAGCATCTGATAGATATGCGTGTGTATGTCCTGCAAGTGCAAAATTCGAAATGTTATATCTGGCAAAGTGTGTACCGTTGTACATTGGAAGATCACCATAAAGGGAATTTATCATGTCATCAGCAACGTCGGTCAATTCCCACAGCGCCGATGCTCCACCACCGCCAGTACCTCCACCGGCACCCGCTCCAAAGAATTGGATAGTTCCATCAACAACCAATTTACCGGTAACGTGCAGATCAGAAGAAACAACTGTTGCTGTTCCATTCCAACCCATTCTATTCAACCATTCAGGTTTATTAGATATATATGCCCATGCTGGAACCCATGCAACTGGTCGGTATTTTCCGGCGTGATCTCCCCAGTTATATGCAGTGGTCCAATTGCCGATCCGTGCATCCGAATCAGAAAGGTATGGGTGTGTGTGATTGGCGGCAGCATAGTTATTTGACAACGTTAATATTCCCTCCGGACTAACAGAAAAGAGATTTGATAAGGTTGAAAAGGGCTTTTCTGTGAGATCTCCCCACTTTGAAACACCGACTCCTCCGGATACACCATTTACCTGGAGCTTTCCGTTTACAACTGAAATTGTAGTTCCATCAACGAGGCCGGGAAGGGCAGATCCCCAGAGTTGGGCCATTGATAGTTTTTGCCATGCCTGGGCAAAAGGGCTCTGAACAGCCATCAACAAGCTGTCAGCATACTGAGCTACCGGAAGCCCGGACAGTAACTCAGTTAAAAAAAAATCAACCGGCACCTCCAATGCTGGCAATGATTCAAATGATCTTTCAAGATTGAGTAACTGACTTTCGGAGGCCAATCGGTAATTAAATTCATAATCAAACAGATCGTCAGCAGTTGATCCGACAATCTTTGAACTCGCTAAAACGATTGATCGTACAGCACCATCTTCGCCAACCAGGTAACGGCGTCCGGAATAGAAAAAGTCTTCAATCCACCGGCTTTCATCGACAGTCAGGAATCCAGTTGACTGTTTGATTTCGCGTTTCTTATCGGTTTGATATTCCTGCAGGGATTCATCGCCCATTTCAGCAATCAAATGCTCCAGCTTTTTATCATCTTCAGCGCTACCGGTGAGTGATACGGAATCAATGCCTCCCATCGTATTGGCCCAGATAAATATCTTTTCTTCGTCATCTGAATTTCTCAGACAATATCGTTGCACATAACTTAACCGGGTACCGGCAAGATCTTCAAACCACACTTCCCATGCAATTGGGTTTTTCTTTACGAATAGCGAGTTGACCGAAGCCCAGCTCACATCAACAGCCAACAACTTACCGGCATCGAGCGCGGTAAGCAGCATCGAAGCATCAGTATTGTCCTGATAGTAGGCTTTTGCCTTCAGGTTTCGGGCTGCATTGGTATAAACTGTCAGCCATTCGGGTTGATGCTGCAGTATCTGTTTGTCCTGGATCTGCCAGGTAA
>Ga0209511_1001477_pt1 | contig 20893 bp, 16 predicted proteins | sample SSSSmetaG_FD_184141 | JGI IMG/M metagenome (GOLD analysis project Ga0209511, IMG submission 184141) | Glacier valley bacterial and archeal communities from Borup Fiord, Nunavut, Canada, to study Microbial Dark Matter (Phase II) - ​SSSS... | ecosystem: Environmental > Aquatic > Freshwater > Ice >...
CTGACGGGCGAGTCCCTCCGCCAGAAACCCAAATTGAGCAAAAAGGAGGTCAATCCAGAACCATCGTGACCGACACCCCTACAATTTAGATGCGCAATACCGCACGCTGCGCCACCGGTCACGATCGACCGGAATCAGCGGTCACGATCACCGGAATACGCAGTGAGCGACATGACCAACCCTGAGCATCGGCTGTGGGCGCAGTTCTGGACCCTGGCCTGCGAGGCCCGTGGCCTCAACGCGATGACGGAACAGGAACTCCTGCAGCACTTAAATAAGGACAACAAGCCAGACCAGCCACCGATACAGGGTTTGCTGACTGTCACCACCACGCAGGGTAACAAGACCAGAACGATTCAGTTACGGCCTGATGCTGTTGCCACCGAGAAAGGTGAAAACGGTGGCATCGGCGGCACGGTGTGGCTGGAGGTCGACCGCAGCAAACGGGGCTCCGACCGCGAAGCCTCACTCGCTGCATTGGCAAGCTCGGTTGGCCGCACGCTCAAAGACGGTAGTCACCTGCGCCGTGTCGTCATTTTCTGCAAGACGGAACGTATTCGAAATCGGGCACTTGCTGTCGTGAATGGCCTGGCCAAGGCGAACAATGGGGAGGTACTCATATCTGGTCGACGTCAATTCCTGGAAGTGGAACCCGGGCTCTACGCAGTATGGTCCGCAATTGAATCCAAACTTTCAGACGGGCGCATAGAGCTTATAGACGCTATGGTCGGCCACGTCCATGTGCAATTGTTGCCAATCTGGTTACCAAAGGTGCGAATTGATGCGAGTAACACGCACTCACTGGCTGGCTGGTTTGATGAGAACTATTTGCCTTATTGCCGGCCGGTCGGACTGGGGTCATGGCCAAGCTTGACCTCACCATTATTTGCGCCTCTGATGACGGCGAAGTAGATATCTCTGCGCTAAACTTTTTGCGATGTGACGGGTGTAAGTCAACTTCACGACTTGGACGATATCCAGGACTACTGAACGCCATTCAACTGCCTCCAGTTCAATCGCTTGCATAGTGGAGGCAGTCGCCACTAGGCGACTTGAGTCCAGTCTTGACTGGCAAACCTCGAACCGTGCGATGAAATATGACCTCAAAAGTAAATAATTTCAAATTAGTCATCATCGTCATCGTCGTTTTGCATTTGCTCCGCTTGGCAACTAGAACAAATCTCACCATTGACAACAGATGTGTATGACTGCCCTTGTGGCAATGAGTCGCCATAAAGGGTTGCATAGCAATTTGCGCATTGGTAGTTGTAATATTCCATTATTTTTTCCTTAGAGCGAGATAGGTTTTCAAATTTATGCGCATGCTACATAGCGAAGTGCTTGAGGAAATTTTCTTTCAAAATGCTCTGGCAAAGACTCTTCTTGTCCATCCCAGTCGGTACTCCAATATAAGTAAAGAAGTTCAGAGAAACGCCTGACTCCCTTTTTATTGCCGAGCTTTCCGGCCAGGGCCAGTGCTTCATCAATAACTTCTTGATATATTTTTGGGTCTCGACCTGCACCAAGGTTGTATGCTGCCAAGTAATGCTCGTAAGCTTGCTCAGGTTTTCCGCATAAAACCAAATACCTGCCTCTAAACCATTCAATCTCGTGCATGGTGTGTTCGGCTATTGGTTCCCATGTTTTGACTTGACGTGCAATCATGTCTTCAACAGCTGCGCCGTCTCGTGGAACTGCCGGGTCAAAAAGTGCAGCGCGTAATTTCGAATATGGTCTGTCAGGGCCAATGTTCAGTTTTTCCCCAAGGTCCCAGCCGGCCTGTCTTTTGAGTGCACGAAAAAGCTCAATCGTGTCAGGCAACCCGTTGTCATGTTTTAGGTGATAAAGAATCTGTTCCCGGTGATGAGGTGCTGTCTTGGAGAGAAGTCTTGCGGTTAACATCCAAACCAAAGACGATGTGTCATTACCCATATTCATTGCATCTAAAACATCTTGGCAGCTTTCTAGTCGCGGTACTGACTCACCATTCAACCAATCGTCAAGAGTATGGCGACAATTGTCTGGTTGGATGTTGTATTTATCAGCTCGAAACTGGCAAATTGCCTTGAAGTCGGTAGGACCAGCCTTGCAGACCGTTCGTATATGTAATGCCAATGGTGACGGGTGACGCAAGAGTTCTTCTGCATCATTTCCTGGAAATAGTTCGGTGAAGATTTTTAAGAATATTGCAGAAATTGACGCGAATGCAGAGGGCCACAACACCGACTCTTCCAACTGTTCACGATTGAAAAGAGTCGCGTCACTTGTGACGATGAGAGCGCTATATGACTCGAGGAACTTTCGCACTGCCCCAAAGATGAGAAATGCGTGCATGTCGCTCTTAATGAAACCAGCCAGTCGCTTTTCCACGTCCACCAGCACGTGTTTTGGAAAATGAATGGGGCGTAGAGCTGGACGCTTTCTCTCGTCTTTGAACGACTTTAGCTGGTTGTATTGAGGGTCATCGTCATTTGTGGGAACCAAGCCGCTACGAATGCAAACTTCGTAGACCAACTCCCCGAAAGATGGAAATGGAGGAACGGGATATTTATGCTGCATACAAAATATTAATAATGTGGAGCCGAAGAACCTAGTGTTCTGGCCCCGGGCAATTGGATTATTTTCTTTTAGATGCTGGCGGCATGTGCTGAGCGGCAAGGCTGGCGACCTTGGCGCCAAAGCTTCCTTTTCCAACCTTTCCATTTCCAGTCTTTGCGGTCTGTGAATAGACCTGCGCGGCAGTACGTAATGGGAGGGATGACTTACTTGTGGTTGTCGTTTTGGCCATGATGAATCCTTTTTTTTGAGAGTGCGATATTGCAATCTCTAAGAAAAATGTATCGCCGCACTCAAGATTTCCAATGGGGGGAAAGTCGGAAAATTTTCAATCCAAGGGTTTGGTGGTCGTTGTGTCTACATTTTCACTACAGCTTCTGACACATAGAGACTAAATTTCATGTAATTGGCGACCGTACATAACGGCAGTCAATGCGAGTAATACGATAAAAATTCAAAACCACTACGTGTTTCGACCGATAAACATACTGCACATGACCTATTGGGTAAGGGCTTTGAATGTGCAATTTTGTTCACGCATAAGCTGCTCGAATCCAAGTGCCTCTTGGGGCATCCAAAGGCCTTGCTCCCAATGGTGCATTAGTTCCTTGCCCAAACTCTCCCCAAGCCATTGAATGGCGCTGTCGTTACCAGTCAGTGGACTTTCTGGCTTGGTTCGAGTCTTTCCATGCTGGAGCAGCCATTGGTAATAGTCCAAAGCAGGGACAACTCGTATTCCGAACTTTTCCGCAGATTTGTTGAAGTCCATCGGAATACGCATGCCCTTCGGGTCCAGGTCACCCAAATATTCGATACCTTCGCTGGGCACCTCTGATAACACTTGAACCATGGCCTCCGAAGCACCACTAAAGTGGTTTCCACCGCCATATACAACAGCGGCGTAGCGTTTAGCGGTCTGGTTCCACTCGCCAAAGCTCCAGTAGCTGTTATGGTTTTCGAGCACCAAAATCGGCTGGCCAGGTGCCTTGGCCAACCGATAAGGCAGTGGTGCCGAAATCCTAAATGCACCGATGGTCTCCAAATTCAGCCTGCCGCTGAACAGAGCACCATCTTTTTCAAGGGCATCCAGCTTTTTCTCATCGCCAAAAATCTCTAGGGAACGCTCCTTAATAGGTACACGAATGAACAAACCGCGACGTTTAAGGAGGAAATCGTTGATGGCCATGGCATCGACCAGCCGGTCTGAACGCAAATCTGTCCAGAAACCTAGCTCAGGCACCCATGGCACTTGACTGTATTCAGGCCCATCCTGGCGCTCGGGTTCCCCGTTCAATGCAATCCAGTTGGGCAATGATGGGCTTCCACTTTTCTCCCAACTGCCTTTTGCAGGCAGGCAGATTGCACCTTCGTTCTCCAACGTCCTTAATGCATCAAGCAGGAATTGGTTTCTAGCCGGGTCGTTTCGCAACGAAGCGTTGATGTCAAAAAACTTTACCCGGACTTCATCCAGCGGTACTCGTTTTCTATGGGTGGTGCATAGAGCCTGCAGAAATTTATGCATGTGGTGCCTATGCTGGTCGCGGGGCCAAGAACGTCTGCTTCATAAGCTCAATATGATGACGCTTGGTCTTACTGTTTTGGCCACCATTTCGCAGTCGAATGAATGCATCGAACTCTCCCAGTGCATTGAAATCCTGAATGGCTGTGGCGAAAATAAGCTGCAGCCCCATTGAGCGAGCCAATAAACGCTGAGCCTTCCACATTGTGGGAGAAGTTGCTTTGGCGAATGGGTTATCCAACACCAACGGGCCGCCGGAGTTCTTCAGACCCGACTGGGTCTCCGCACGTAGCTGGCTAATGACGCCATACAAAAACATGGCCATTACCACGGCCTCCCCTCCGGAGTTGGTGATTTTGTCAAAGGCCACATACTGTTCAGACTCATCCATCACCATCTTGAGCACCTGCAGGCCGAGAGTACGGTTGGGAACTAGCCTCTGCAACACCTCGGCCACGATGTCGGCACCCTTGGCTGGAATCACTCGTGTTTCAAGGATGGTGTCTAAGTATTGGCGCGCTGTGCGGTCTCGCTCCTCAGCCGTACTGGCAATCACTTGGCTTCGCATCTTGAGCACGTGCTTGCCAGCAACATAGGGAGCTCCCTCAGGCACCTTTTTGCTAACTGCGGACTTCAACAAACTCATCCCGTCTCCCACCAGGGAGTTCACTTCACCCAGGCAGGTGTCGAAATCCGCTTGCATATCATCCAGACCTGACTGGAGCGTATCGATGCGGTCCTTCAAGGCGTCCTTCAATCGGGTCGAGTCAATGCAGGCAGCATCAAACTCGTTGGACAGCATCTGACGTGAAATTCCAGGCTCTGTTTCACTGAACTCTTTACGCGCGGCTGCCGCTTGCAGCTTGCCAAACGATTTGCGGGCATCTTTCTCGGAGGCATCAGATGTTTTGCGGTTAGACCGGAATGTCGCCATCAGGGCGTCTACCGCCGGTTTGGCATCGTGCTCCAGCACAACCGGGGCCAATACCACCTCGGCAGTCGCCGACCACTTGGCGACCTCCTGCTTGAGGATTGCAAGGTCCGGTAAATCTAGCAGGTCAAGCACTTGGCGGAGCGAACTGTTAAGTTGCGTATCCCTCTCCGCATTCATTTGAATTCGAGCTGCCTCCTCGCTAGCTGCCCTGCTTTTTTCAGAGGCCTGTTCTTCTCGACGTTTTGCATTCTCAAGCTGGGCTTCCAAGCTTTCGAGCATGGTTTCAATTTCGTCGTCAGCCGACGCATCCTCATCCGGAGTTACCTCAGGAATCGGCTGGTTACGACTTATCCAAACGCGGCTGTCATCTTGTACGCGTTGGTGTTCGCTCTGCTTCACGCCAAGCGTCAAGCTGGCATCATCCCTTGCGTGCTCTAGGTCACCGACCAGGAAAGGGTTGCCCGTTTGCAGGTACGGCAACAGCTGCTCACGGGATACATCTGCGTAATCACGGGTGAACTCTTGCTGTGTTTGCTGTTTGGACTCGCGCGCGATTTGCAGTTGGTTTTGCAGAACACCCAGTCTGTCACGCTCATTCGTCTTCAGAGTGTCCTCTGCCAGTTTGTAGACGCCTTTCAGCGTGGCGACGTCCAGGAAGTCGCCCGCATGTTGAGTCAACAAGCTCTAGTCGAACAGTTCAACAGCCATGTCATCGTTGGCGTTAAGTTGGAGACCCAGATTAAGACTTTCCTTTCTGGGGACATCGATTTTCTCCTCCTCTTCATAGCGCTGGATTTCAGCTTCAGCATGAGCCTTGCGGGTGCCCTCCTCCTGAATGAGATGACGCAATTCGGCCATCCGCTCAACACGCACAGGATGGCGAGCATGTGCGCCATTGGCCAAGCGCTCCAATTCAACCACCCGCTGATTTGCGGCCTGTTCCTGCTCTCGAAGCTCCAGAACCTCTACTTGCAGGCCCTCATCCAACTGCTCCTGGGCGTCGACCAGTTCATTGTGCGTCGTCACTTGCATCTGAGCGGCATCGCGGTCCAGTTCCAGACTGCACAACTTCGTCTGAGCATGGGGTAACTTGTCTTCTCCGTATTTGGTCAGGTAATGCTGTAGCACATCCTTAGCTCGACGTGAGGTTTCAAGCATGCGCGCGGCAGTCGTTCGACGAAGGCTTTCCTGCGTTACATCTTGTTCCAGGGACTGAGCCAATACCTGCGCAGCCTCCTGGTTGTAGCTAGCATCTGTGAATGGAATAACAGTAAAAACACCCTCGCGTGCAGCCTCTGGAGACAACTGCGCAACCGACACTTGCACCGGAAGGAAAGGTTTTCTGGAATCCCAATAGACGGAAGTCGCCTTGGATAGCTCGGCTTGAGCCACCATGACCCCCAGGAATCGCGCCGGGTCGCTCATGACCAAGGCCCTGGCCCAAATGGTATCTGGAAGGGTCTGGGAGATGTAATCTTTAAAAGGCCGTGCTGACTTGATGCCAGCAGCCTGCAAGACCTCTACGACTAAATCGACGTCTGGATTTTTTCCGGCTACACCGCTTTCCGCGATAGCGATTTGCTTGGAGTGAAGGTCGGCCAGAATGATGTCAGCACGCGAGACATCCTTTTCTGCCTGAGCACACAACTGCTGCACCATCCCAACCAGTTGCGGGCTTGTTGGGTCTACGGACTCTACTTCGGCCGCTTGCAGCAAAACGGGGTCTTGCGAGAGCGCCTCCCTCTGTGCCTGACCGGTCCCGATAAAGTTGCGCTGCGCCAGAATCAAGCCTTCCAGACCCGTGATTTCCTGGGAGGCCGTGACCACCTGCTGTCGTATTGCTTTGACGCTTCGCCGTATGTCTTGACGTTGAGACTCCTTTTGCAAGGAAGCGTTGCGATGACCAACAGCAATGTCCTTCCAGTGAATCATTCCCTTTTCAAGACTCTCACCCTCCATCAGATAGCGCTCGGCCACAAATCGGTCTAGTTCCGTCTGGTAAATAGCTTCTTCTTTCTCAAGTCCTGCCTGCTTGTTACCGGCTTCAGAAAGACTAACCTGGGCACGGGACACCTCCTGCTTGAACTGGGACCACGCCTCCCGTCGAGACTCCCAAGCCGTCGTCAACTCATCAAGCTGGGCCTGCAGGCTATCTCGCACTTGGTGCAAAGCCAGCTTGAACAAGCTACCCTTTTGCAGGGCGTCTTGCTTAAACGGAAGTAAGCCCTCCGCCGCTGCCAGTGCGGATTTCTCCAGAGTCCTTAGCGTTTCAGTTGCACTGACCCCAGCAGCATGCACCAGGGCCGCCCGTGCAAAGCGAACAGCATCTTTGGCCTTCTTGTGCGCCTCATCGGCCTCTGCATAAGTCTGCTGGGCAGCTGCCACCTCCCGCCGAAGTTGCAGGGCACTCAGGCCGCGAATTCGAGACTGAAGCTCTTTGACGTGCAGCGCTGCATCTACTGCCAGGCTAGCCTGCTGCTGGGAAAAATATGCCTCCTGCTCCTGGGCGACCTTGTACTTCTGTACCCGCTGCGACAAGGCAATTACCGTGGCACCACCTTGCGCGACCGTCAAGGCCTGTGCTGCACGCAAGCTGTTCAAGGTCTTAGCGTCGGAATCAAAGGTCTGAAGCGAGTCCTGGAACTTGGTGAGCTCCTTCATCGCTTTCTGATAGATAGGCTTTCGTCCCAACTTGTCACAAGTTTCCGCCACTAGCGCTCGCAAGTCGGCCGCACGCCTTTCATCCAAAGTCAGGCCCAAGAACTTGCTCAAAAACCCAGCCTCGTTCTTGAAGCTCAGAAAGCCTTCGTCAAACCCGCCTTCGGCCGCCGAGAAATTAACCTGCATGCGAAGCAGGTCCAGGTCCAATCGACACTCGCCCTTGAGATGTGCATGCCAGTCGGATTGCTTTTCCGTTGCAAAGAATGAAGGGTCGTGGCGCTGTTGGACATGCACCCACTGGCGAAACTCCTGTATGGTGGACACTGGCGCCATGGTGAGCTTGGGAGCGGGAACGTCACCTAAACGCAAACCGGAGGTCGACTCAAACGAAAAGAATAGGCGTGTGACTTGGGCTTGCTCCCTTCCTTGTACGCTGACGGCTTGTCCAACGACCAAGTAATAAGGCTTTCCATTGCCTGATTTTGGAGGCATCCGCCATTCGACCAAGATGAAGCCAGGCAGGCCTTCCGGGGAGAAATAATCAGAAAAGTGGTTGTTCTTGCTCTGGAGGTGCTTGAGAAATCGGTCCTGGCTGGTCTCAAAGCAGGAGAAGATGAGACTCAACAAGGTAGTTTTGCCACCACCGTTTTGCAAATTGAATATGGTGTCAGTTGGCTCATCCGTGTCAGGATTGACCAGATTGAGGGTGATGCCGTCATACCAAGCGGTCGTATAGCCGCAATTGCCCAAATATATGCTGGAAATTTTCTTCATAGGTCCGGCTTTTGGCCCTCGTTGACTGCGGCTGCTTGGGCGATGGCGTAGAGCTTTTTGAGTGTCAGCTCCCGCAATTGCACGCGTAAGCGGTAGGTGGGCGTGTAGGCACTATCTTCATCCTCTTCTGAAGCGCGGTCCAAGCGAAGCAATCCATAAGTGCGCATGCTCTGCAAAGCCAAGGTCACCAGACCAGTGAGCGAGTTAGGGGATGCCCGCTGAGCGTCCGGCGTCACCACAGGCAAACTGTTGATGTACGTGTAACCTGCCACCACTTCCTTGGGCAATTCATCAGAAAGACTTTCACTTTCCTTGAGCCGGCGCGCAATAGACATTAAGGTATCCCGGCAAGCAGATGCAGCCACTGGGGGCGAACTATAGGTGTCGTCATCCAGTTGGTCAGTAGTCGGAAAACATACCGCCGACACCGCCAAGTGGGCTAATGCCAGAGCAGCGCGCTGCTCAGGACTCTTAGTGACACGGATATCTCCCAATTTCAACGCGAATCGGCTGTTAGCTGAGGCGGGGGCCACAACCAATCCACGCTCGCTCACATCCAATAAGGTTAGCTCCATACCAGTACAAATGTCATTGACTTGTTCGGCGAATTTTTCATCCGCCCGGTATAGCGACAACATTCGACGGTAGTCACCGTCATTTAGTGGCGATTCGCCGACCTGCATAGCTTTGTAAACCAACCTAGCTGCATTGACAGTATTGGGTTCAATGTTCATGGCGACCTTCCCTTAGGCTCAAATTGGATATTGGTTCCGGTGGATATATCGCTGATGTAGTCATCCAGAGTAACTGTCTGGACACCCTTCAGGTCACTATCTTCTGTTGCGAATAGCCGCATGGCAACGAATACAAGGCAACGGCGCCATCCGCATGACTGCCCGTCAGAATTGGAGCGTTCCAGCAGGTCCGCCAGGGTAATTTGACCCTCTGCATCAATCTGCTGTTTGAGCCAGACCGTCACTTCATCGATGAGTTTTTGTTCGAACTGCAGTGCAGGAGTCACATGAGGAACGATTTCTCCATCGTCAGCTTCAGTCATGATGCTTTCGCGGCGCGGCTCAAGCAGCAGCTCCAACAGGGTATTCATGTCTGGAACCTTGAAAGGCTGCGGGGGATACAAAGCGGCAATCAGGTCGTCGCTATGCTCAGCAAGTTCCTGAGTCGACATCGCAAGCGCACGGGGAAAAAGAACGCTTTCAAGGTCAGGATGGCCAGAAGGACGTCGCGCCCGGAAAATGGCCTGATTCGCTTCCAAGAACTTGTCTGAAGCACCCACAATGACGCGAAGCAGGTCACCTCGAAATTGAGAGGCCCCAAGCAGCATTGCCAGCAACTTTTCCAGATTGATACGGGAGGGACCATCCGCCAGTTTCAAAGCCTCTCGTACTGCCTCCAGCATGCGCTGGTCTTCTCGTTGACGAACCACAACGTGTTCTCGAGCTTTCTTCATGCCGCCGGCTATGTCGCGGACCCAATTCACTGTGCCCGGAGCCCGATAAGCCTGATGCAACTTGTCGCGAATTTGCTGTCGGTATTCGATGGAGTAGGCCCGTGCACGACGGGCGATTTCCAGCGCTGCATCGAAACGACCACGCTGCACCAAGAGGTCCAGCATCTTCTCCATCAGTTCTTGGGAATCCTCTGGAGCGAGGTCAAGCATACCCAGGTAGACCAGATAACCCTCTGGAGTCGGCTTGTAGCGCGACACATCCTCCATGTCAGGCTCAAAAGACACCAGACGGAAATTCACCTTGCGCGTGGCCCCCTTTGCGGCATCAAAATAATCAAGGGAAAACTCTTTGTAGCCACTCGTTTTATTATCTAGAGCCCCAAGAACCACGTCAGCAACTTTGTTGGCTTGCGGCATCGTCAGGTCAGGCTTCATCTTGCGAGCGACATCAGTGAGTTTATTGAGAACCTCCTGCGACGTTGCTCCCGTGGACGTCGTTGTACCCTCCATCATTACATCTAGGGCGGTGAGCGCCAGATAGTGGGTATCGATTCCCTGTAGCAAACTGCTCTGCTCATCCCACTTGTCATCCCCAATGCGCCCCTTATTGAACTCCAGCTGGAATAGTGGCCGCAACAACAATAGATTACGCTGCTGACGTGAGAGGTCCAGTAACTCTACGCTGGATTCGGACCCACTGATGAGAACGCTAACACCTGTCTGAATAGCCGCCAAATTTTTCAAAATTCGGCCAGTTTCAAATCAATATCGTGGGTGGTCCCGATGGGAACAAAGGAACGAATAGTGTCAGGATTCTGACCCACACATATAAATTCACTAGTTGAAATCATCCTCTTCAGCTGCGCAGGAACTGAGTTCAGGTCTCTCAAGTCAAGCGACGACACACAGACTCTTTGTTTTAGGCCCCGACTGCCGTTAACACCATGAACCCAATACTCAGCTCGCCTTGGCTTCCAGTCTCCGAGCTCGCTGTGATGCGGGTACAGGAGCAACACATCAGGTGAAACATATTGGGTTGAGTAGGCATACATCTGGTACACGTCCGTTGAAGTAACACCCTCTCGGTACGCCTGTTCTTTGAGCCGCTTCCATTTGGTGTCAATGATGAAAGCAATTTCACCGTCACTGCTTGCGACGATGTCAGGCTTGAGCTCGAATACTGGACTCCCACTTGCAAGACGTGCAAGATGACGCTTTGGCCCTTGCAGTGAAACTGTCAGCCCATCTTTGGAGAAAACGCGCTTTGCGACCGCCCCGACATAGCTCTCGAATAGCTGATTCATATCGAAAAGCAAAGCGAAACCGTCACCAGAACCTGAAACGATATCTGGGGACTTTCCTTCAATAAAGAGCCGAGCAAGTGCAAGAACGGGCTTGTACCTTACGGATAAACGGTTGGTACCAGCCTGCCTCCAATTGATGACACCAGGAACAACGTCTTCAACATCCTGAAAGCAAAACATCAGCTCAGCGATGTTTCTCTGGTTAGGCTGAGTCTTGGCCACCTTACTAAGGACGCGCAACGCCGCCTTCAAGGCTTGGTTAAGCGGGTTGTTCTCGGAAAATTCATCAAAAACGCAAGCTAATCGGTCAGGGCGAGCCAGGTTGTGACGAATTTGGTCCGCCACTGACAAACGCCCTCGGAGCATTGTGAGGTTTTCACTTCGGGTCTCATAGCGCCTGACCATCCCCCTGCGAACGCATTGCCAAAGCTTCTGGCAAAACAGTCGAACCAGTATTTCAAGGATGCTGTCGCTGTGCTTATCGACCTTTGTGGAGTCATCGTCCAAAAGCTCTAAGTCCAGTACAACCGAAATCATCTTGGCCAGGTTATGCCGGACCTGAGAGATTTCGCCTTCAATTTTTGGAAGTACCTCCACTTGGTCGCGACCAAGGTTAATGACGCCCACAAAATTCTGTGCGACCAGGCTCAGCCGCGGGCCGTGCTGGAACACGGTGACCTTGTGAAGCTTTTGGTATGTCTCCGAAAACCTTTCAACAGCACGATGCTGGTCGGCCCGCACGACCCGTTTCAGAGGGTCGAAAGCTTCACCGCAAGTGATTCGTTCGAATTCACGAAGCGCTAAAACTGCCATGGCTCAATTCCCGCCGTAGATGCGTTGGAAAGCTGACACAGGAAACGTCGCGGTATTGACGGTATAAACAACACGTGACTCATCCGAGAAGCTCTCGTCTCCGTCAGCTGGTAGTTGCTTAAGCTCATTTTTGATGACAAAGTCACCCTTGCCGTAGTCGTTAAGCGCGCGACGCACGTTTGACCAGTTCTCGTAAAAGTATTCTTGCAATAGTGGAATTACCTTGCGACGGAATACTTGCTCCAAGCCTTCAAGGCTGGTGACCCCAATGAAGAATGCATGCCCGATTCGATGGTCACGGTCGAACAGCACCTCAATTCGTTCATTCAGCGAAGTCAGCAGTTGAACCATGTCAATACCTTGGACTGAAATTCCTTTCAGCAGCGAAGGTTGTGGCTCTAGCTCCTCAAAATCAAACCGACGACGCAATGCGGTATCCAACAAAGCGATGGACCGGTCGGCCGTGTTCATGGTCCCAATTACATGCAGGTTCGATGGAACCGAAAAGTCGTCTCCAGAGTAAGGGAGCTTTACGGAGATGGCATTATCTGCACCCTCACGTTTGTCCGGCTCAAGCAAGGTGATGAGCTCACCGAAAACCTTGGAGATGTTGGCACGGTTGATTTCGTCAATGATGAGCACGTGGGACTGTGCAGCTGGCTCAGCAACCTCGGCTGACAGAAGTGCGTCCAGCTTGTCATAATTCAGTCCTGCGGCACTTAACGGGTACAGGGTCTTCATGTTAAAGCCCCTGTGGAAAATCTCATCAACGGATTTCGAGGGCTCGAACACTGCTAGCCACTTCACTGGCCGAATCTGGTGAAACGGTGCGTCCTCAACATACTCATATCCACCTGTGATTTCAGCTATGCCACGAAATGATTTGTTTCCGTTCGACACCACAATGATGTCGCCGTCCACAATCTCGTTTTTCAGGAGGTTCACGGGCCGAACATGCGCATCCAATCTATTGGTATCCGGTGCATCTTCAAGCAACTTCGCCTTAACGGCCGCCTCGTCATTGCAACCTGCAAAGTCGACTTCATCACCATAGCCAAGAAGAACACATTCATTTTCAAGCGCGTACTTGAATACTTTTACCCCTTCGTCACTCCAGCTTGCACCCAGCGACATCTTCCAAATCGTACGCTGCTTCAAAGGCTTACCAGTTAAACCTGGCTTGACCCGCTCACGCACCCGGGCAGAGTCACAGGCTTTGCGAAATACGCCAGGCAAAACGCTATATGCGACCTGGTTGCCGACATTAAGGTGAGGACGAAGCCCCTCCACAAATTCTTCATAACCAAAGGACTGGTGAAACGTCACAAAGCTGATTCTTTGTTCAGACCTTAGCACTTCGTATCTAGCCATCAACTCTTTTCGATTAAAAGGCACTTTCCCGTCACAGAGATTCACAGCCCGTTCAGCCGTTGCAAAGGTCTTGCCAGTTCCCGGCGGACCATAAAGGATGGTGTTTGTTGCTTCTGACTTCAATTCAGGCTCCTGAGTATTCTGTTGCTCGACTTTTTTTTTCACTTGAACCGGGACGACTGTGACTGCAGTTGCTGGAGCGTTTGAGTACCACTCCAGTAGTCGCCTCAAGCCTGTTTCCGAACCAACCATTACAGAATGCTGTTTGGGCGCCGCCAACCGAGAATCAGACTGTGTTGCTATTCGACTGCCGTTGTAGAAGTCTGAAGGCTCGAGTGATATCACATCTTGCAGAGTACCTGGCAAGGCCTCCAGCAATATTCGAGTCTGTTGAGTACCAAACTTTCCAGTGGCTTTGTTCATATCCCCAACAATGACAGCGAATTGCTTTCCACCTTTACCCAACTCAAACAGATGCGCTTTCGACCTGTCAGCCGCATCAATTCGTTGAATCACCGGCAATTGCTTAATTAACGTCCCATCGATGAACTCAATCGCTGATTGAGCCGGGTACTTGTTCATTGACATGAATAGTCCTTAATCCAACACAAAGTATTTACCAACGCCATCTGTTCTGGCGTCTTGCAGTTCACCTCCAGCAAAAGCGGACTGGCCACCACGACTGCCAGACATCTGGCTCGTGAGACAGCCACGTTTAGCCGATTCTTGCTGTACAAAAATTCAATATCCCTGGGCAGGTACTGTCCGCTCGACGTGGTCATTGAAACCAGTACCGCCTCGGCTTCCTGCCCCTGGAACTTATCGACAGTTCCAACTCGGGCACCTTCAGGCAGAAGACGTTTGAGCAGATTGACCTGCTGGTTGTATGGAGCCACCACCAGAACGTTGGCCAAACCCATGACGTGTTCATTACCGTCCCTGTCGACGTAGCTCTGTGAAAGAAGGCTCATGAATACGGCACGAATGACTTCCGCCTCAACGTCGCTGCGTTGCGAGCACCCATCGTGAACAACCGGCAGAAATTTCACTCCCGTCGGAACCAGCACAGGATATGCACAATCCTTCAGCAGCAATTTCTGATTGACATTTTTCGCCTCCGCCTGGAGACGACCGTCGTACACGGCCTCAGAAATGAATTGGCAAACATCAGGGTGCATACGCCAGGTGTCTTCAAGAAAGACCCCTGATTCCGGGGCAATCGTCGCCTCACCTTTAAGCAGGTAATCAAGCGTTGATTTCCCAGACTCCCCGGGATGAACACCCTGGATTGGCTGACCAAGCTGCATCTGGTCCCCCAAGAGCACAAGGTTTCGTGCACAGGTCGACATTGCCAATAAATTGGCTAATGAAACCTGGCCTGCTTCATCCACAAACAGGTAATCGAATTTTTGTTCCAGCTTCGCCGATGCAAGTAACCAGGCTGTACCGGCAACAAGGGAATACTGGTTGACTGTTTTAACGAGTTCTTGGGTATTCCACGAGTCAACAATGTACTTCCCCTTGATAGCGGAATCAGGGCTGCTGGATTTTTTGACACCCTTGAATGTGAACCCTTTATGTTCAGCGACCTTCTCCACTGCTGACAGCAAGTTGTTGATGGCTTTGTGACTGTTGGAAGTTACAGCGACTGACTTTCCAGCCTTCAGCAGGTCAACAATCACATGAGACCCCGTGTAGGTCTTTCCTGCGCCAGGGGGCCCCTGAATGAACAGATAACAGTTGTCCAAGTTCGAGACAACCCGGATTGTTCCAGTCAAAAGGTCTTCGCCCTTCCCTATCAGTGAATCCCCAACTGGATGCCCTTGAACTCTTGGCGTTGCCCTTGTGAGCAAATCCAGTCCAGCCCGGTATTTCTCAGACCCTGCAAGGTAGGCGTCCACAAACCGTTTGTAGGCCCCCTGAATGACGCCAACATTAATTGGTAGCCCAGTGCCGATTGCCAAACCAATGTGCGCTGGTTGCTCTTCACTTTTACAATAAAAGGTGACTGTCTTGTTGTCTTCGTCTATTACAACGTCACTAAGTTCAGCAAGTGAGCTCACTTCTGAGCAGTTATCGCCAGTCTTGAGCTTGAACTCCTGCTCCGGGAATTCGTAAGCACAAATCCACCCGTCCTCATCCGGAACCGGCGGTCTGGTGGCATTCATGCACGCAATGACCTCGACGTCATCAAGCAATTCTTCTTCGCTGGCGTCCTGCCGGGCAAAGAGCGCCCACCAAACTGGCTTTTCAGTACGGCGGTGGAAGCCAAGCAACTGGAACATCAATTCTTTGGCTCGGTCTGCATCCGTCCAATCCAAGGGGTCAGCAGGCAGGTCGCCAGTGAGCTTCTGACGGTAGACCTCCATAGCTGCTTCAGCCTTCAACGCAGCTTCAGACTTTGGTTTGACAGGGACAGCATGAGCTCCTGCCAACACGCCGAGACCCGAACCTGCAAACTCAGCCTCCGGCGGGCGAATACTCATCAGCCATTCGCGGAGCTCGAAGGTGCTGACAACATCGTCTTTGTTGTAATCCTCAATGGCCTGCAGCAGTGCCGCGTCATGGGTAGCTTTCCATTGTTCGTAAAAGACGATGGAGGCTCCAGCTGTTTTGACGTCACCAGAGCGCGCTGCACTGTAAAAATGCTCGATGTATTTGATGGAATAGCTGGGCTCACCAACGCGAATACCTTCCCTGACCACTGCATACAGGTCGACCAGCTTGTGCTTTCTAAGCAAATTGTCGACTGCGTCCTCTCGCGTGCCGTGCAAAGACATAAGCCGCTTCAGGGCGGTAGGCTCATAAGGGGCGTAGTGATAGACATGTGCTTGCGGCCAGCGTGCCAAGTGCGCCACGACAAAGTCAACGAACGCTTCGAAAGCAAGTTTTTCTTCGGCCCGCGAATGCGCCCAGAACGGTTTGAAGACCGCCTGGCCACATTCAAAAAAGTACAAGCCGAACAGGTACTCAAGGCCCCCTGCTTCAAGCGGGTCACCCTCCATATCGAAGTAAAGGTCACCCTCATTGGGCACAGGCAATCGTGCGAACCCCTTTGCAGGAACCAGCGGCAGCAATTCAAAAACAGGCTTCCCAGATTCCAAGGTCTGGATTTGCAATCGCGCCTGATGCGCCAGGCGGTTTTTGGTGTCCGATTGAATACGTCGAATTTGAGCGTCAACAGGGAGTTGCGCCAAGGCTTTCATCGTTGAAATTCCGGCTGCGTTCAGTTTGGGGATTTGAACTTTGGTGATGCCAGCAACCTGGTTCAGATGGTCGTCACCCTCCCACTGCGCAGTGCACAGGTCTCTCCAACGGCACATTCCGCAGCGGTCGCAACGCTCTGGATAGCTTGCACGAGCGTTTAGCGACGTCCAATCCAAAAATCGTTGTTTGAGCTGACGGTAATAGCGAAGATAGTCCGCAACGATGAACGTATCTTTCCGCCCATCACCCAAAACAACATACATGTGCCGTGGCATGACACCTTGAACTTCCGACAACATCTCGGAATACAGGCACAACTGAAGCAGAAATTTGGCGCGGCTGGTTCTAGATAGCTTGGTGTCAACGACCTCATAACTGAAAGCACCAAGCTTCGACGGCGAATCAACACGCACCAAAAAATCTGCATGCCCAACCCAGGGTGCGCTCAAGAATGTTGGCTGAAACAGGACTTGGGCACCGCTGTGCAATGCGTCCTTGGTGCTGCTGAAGGCTTGTGCATCAGTGCCATCCGACTTCAGGTCAACCACTTCCCCGTGCTGCACACGGAGAAGTTCCAGGTATCGGCCTTCATGTTCGAACCCTTTGTCCTGGATTAAGACCATCTCATCAGAGTCCGCTGTTTTGGGCAGCGGCGTTTCAAGATTTACGAGTTCAAAATGAGTGAGGTGTGAACAAGCGGCAAAGTTGACCAAGTCTGAAGCTGAAAACAGCTTCCCTGCGGATGATTTTTGCATCTACCCTAGCTCCCTGTTATTCGAATTCTTCTGTTTTTAAGATTATCGACGGTGACGGATACCACTTCTGAGGCTGCGAGCACCTTGAAATGCAGTTCATGGTTGAATTGTTTCAACCAAGTAGCTCAGCAAGTGAGCCACTTCAGATAATTAAGAAGCTAACCCGCCAAACAACATCGTGTCATGTCCGTAGTGAGAACATTGGACCGCCTCAGTTGCGAAATGGGTTTGAGGGCGAATTAAGGACTCGTGGGCTACGGCTGCGACCTGGGCGAAGGGAGGACAGGCTCAGGTCACGAGGCACTCGACGGAAGCGGTGGCCCGCAGTAATGACCACCCCGTCAGAGTCAACAATGGCATACAGATTTCGTGAGTCCGAAGCCCTGGCATTGACCATCAGGGGTTCGCGAAGCGACATGGCTTTAAGTGACTTCCCGTCAAAGGTCACTACATTGCACCCCCTATGGTCAGGCTCATGGCGCCCATAGTCGAGAAGGCAACCCAAGATTTCGCGGTTCACACCTCTTTGTTGCACTCGAATTCCTGCATGACGAGTCAGCGCAAAGGCTGCCCCATCAAATCTCCCGCTTTCAGAAAATGAATTCACTTGAATCGTCATAACTTACTCCCCGTGGTGGTTGTGAAGTTATTATTCGAGCCAAGTAGCTCAATACGTGAGCCATCAAAAATGAGTTTTTCATGGATAGAACAGAACGCTTTTACAAGATTGATGCATTGCTTCACGCCAATCCTGTCGTGCCCATTGAGCGTTTTCTGCGTGAGCTTGAAGTGTCAAAAGCGACGTTCAAAAGGGACATCGAGTACATGCGTGACCGATTGAACGCCCCAATTGAATGGGACAGGGGTGACGGTGGTTACAGGTACGTGTCAGGCGTTAAGTCTCAGCAGCAATCTTTGCCAGGTCTCTGGTTTAACGCCAGCGAAGCGTACGCCCTGCTGATGATGCAGTCACTGCTGACCGAGATGCAGCCAGGGCTACTGGGGCCGCATATCGAACCCCTGAAGGCGCGTCTACGTGCAGTCATCGAATCCGGCAATCACGCAGCAGGTGACGTGGAAAGCCGAGTCAAGCTTCTCAATGTTGCCGCCCGTCCCGTTCCAGACAAGAATTTTGAAGTTGTCGCGGCAGCACTATTGGGCGGGCATAGGCTGCAAATTAAATATTACAGTCGGGTTCGTGACGACGTGAGCGAGCGAGAGGTTTCACCCCAGTTGCTCATTCATTACCGCGGCAACTGGTATCTGGGTGCCTGGTGCCACAAGCAAGAGGCCATGCGGAGTTTTTCGATGGATGCCATTCAGCAGGCAGTTGTTCTTCCCCGCACAACCAAGGCAATTGCGAAAAAGGAACTAAATGGATTTGTCGGCCAGGGTTACGGCATTTATTCCGGTTCGACGGTCAAATGGGCGAAGTTGCGGTTTTCGCAAGAGCGGGCTCGATGGGTATCAAGAGAGCTTTGGCACCCGCAACAGAAAGCTACAGCGGGGGCGGACGGAAGTCTGATTTTGGAAGTGCCTTTCACGGACATCCGTGAACTATCGATGGATATCTTGCGCCAGGGTCGTCACGTTGAGGTGCTCGAACCAAAGGAGCTTAGAGATGAGGTAATCAGCGAGCTTCAGTCAGCAATGAAAACCTATCAAGCCACCGGCATCAACCTTGCCGCAGCTTAAATACCAGCCAAGCTTCAAACCTGCGCCAATAAAGAGCGTTTACGAGCGAGCGGACGCAGTTGATACGTCAATGATGGCCGATGTCAACCGGCGCCTTTGACTCTGAGCGTTGCATTTATCCCGTGTGGGGCTGAATGGAAAGCGGAGGTTGCGGTATCTGACCGAATAAACAAAGATGCCGGTTATTAGTGCTTGTTGGTTTTGGCTGGCGTTTGAGATGGGCTGAGTTCGGCATTCGAGCCGGATACTACAGACCAGTTGAGCGGACGCTTTTAAAGCGGCCTGCCGTCTTTGTAAAGAAAAGTATATGTCGTCAACCCCAGTGAAAACACTACGTTGTAGATACAAGCCCGAACGAAATTCTGGCTCGCTTATGACAGTCGGAGCTGATGCGACTGTCGCTTTATGAGTGAGTACAAATCATGTTGAACATCAAGACCCTTATCGCCACCGTGTTGCTTTCCAGCGTTGCTGCTGTTTCCTTTGCCCAAGCACCTGCTGCTGCCAAGGATGCCGGTGCTACGGCCCCCGCTGCGGTGACTGCACCAGCGACTGCAACCAAGGCTGCACCTGTTGCTAAAAAGACGGTTGCCAAGAAGCATGCTGCCAAAAAGGTTCACAAAGCCAGCGCTGCCAAGAAAGCTGACGCCGCTGCACCAGTTGCACCTGCAGCCAAATAAGCAGACTGCTATCTAATTAGGGGGACTGAGGAGACTCAGTCCCCCTTTTTTTTTTGTGTCGAAACTTGAAAGTTCTTCGTGAAGAGATTCAATATCCGCGCCGTGCTCGTTGGCTCGCTTTCTATGCTTGCACTCGACATAGTGACCGGCATCGCTTCATTTACGTTTTTTGCTGCTAATTCCCTGACTTCCGGGGCAACTCAAGACGAAATATTGGCGGTAGCCCAAGTCATTGGGCAGAACAGCGATTACCTTCTGGCCAGCTTGCTCCTTGGCACTTTTTCGACGGTAATCGGTGGCTATATTGCCGCCCGCATTGCAAAGAATCTGCCCCTGTTCAATGCGTTTGCAGTTGGCGTAGTCGGTATTGCCGCTGCAATTCTGCTGGGTGGTCAGAGCGAGAGTCCGTGGTGGTTCAGTGCTTTCGGGTACATCTCAACGATTCCGGTGGCAATCGTTGGCGGCTGGTTGGCTCGGCGCGAGTCAAAAAAGGGGCTGTGAATTCCGGTTTTCCTTACCCGCCCTCTCTACAATTTGCAAATGCTATCCCTGCGCACTTCCGTCATTGGCCCCCTGCTTACGCAAGATGCGGTGGCAAAAGCACAAGACACACTCGCCCTGAATCTTGAACTTCCAGTCGACACTGAGACCGACATTGCGCTCCCAGTCGGCATCCCAGGTCGTCCTCCTAAACCAACCCTGGTTTCGCCGAAGGCCATCAAGAAAATCTCGCTCATCACGACAGAGGGCCGTGCGGCACTCCTGCATGCACTGGCGCATATCGAGTTCAATGCCATCAATTTAGCCCTCGACATTGTGTGGCGCTTCTCCGGCATGCCCGAGCAGTTTTACCGCGATTGGGTGCGCATCGCCAAAGAAGAAGCGTTTCATTTCACCCTCCTTCGGGACCACCTGGTCAGTCTTGGCTTTGATTACGGCGACTTCGACGCGCACAACACGTTGTGGGAAATGGCGGAGAAGACAAAAGACGATGTGCTGGCACGGGTCGCGCTAGTGCCAAGAACGCTGGAAGCCCGTGGCCTGGATGCCTCACCTGCAGTCAGAAATAAGCTGGTCAGCGTGGGAGACAGAGAAGCCGGGGAAATTCTTTCCGTCATACTCAAAGATGAAATTGGTCATGTTGCCACTGGCAACC
>Ga0209511_1001478_pt1 | contig 20889 bp, 21 predicted proteins | sample SSSSmetaG_FD_184141 | JGI IMG/M metagenome (GOLD analysis project Ga0209511, IMG submission 184141) | Glacier valley bacterial and archeal communities from Borup Fiord, Nunavut, Canada, to study Microbial Dark Matter (Phase II) - ​SSSS... | ecosystem: Environmental > Aquatic > Freshwater > Ice >...
CAGGCCGCCGCCCAGGCCGTTACGGGCGCGGCGCTCAGCTCGTCGTTCAAGGCCCTGTTTCCGGCCGAAAACAAGGGCAGCGAGTCGCTCTTCGAGATTCAATACAACGGCAGCACCAGCGGGGGCAACATCGTGCCCGACCTGGTGCTGCCTTCGCCACCGGCCACGTTCTCGTTTCCAAAATTCAACGTTCCCACCGCCGAGCTGATTAGCTTCGCCGACACCGTGAACGACCGGCGCTGGGCTTACCTGGGCCGCACCAACGCCGGCCGCGACCACGCCAGCTACGTCGATGGCGGCCGTGGCAGCGGCAACGACCAGGGGCCGTTCGTGTACAAGTGGACCAGCAGCCCCAACTTCTTCAACTCGCCCGACAACACGTACGTGCTGCGCTACGCCGAGGTGCTGCTCACCCTGGCCGAGGCCATCAACGAGCAGGGCGGCCCTGGTGGGGCGTTGGCCCCGCTCAACCAGGTGCGGCAGCGCGCCGGCTTGCCGACGCTCAGCGCTATTTCGCCGCAGGCCGCCAGCAAGCAGGCGCTGCGCGTCGAAATCGACCGGCAGCGCCGCCTGGAGCTGGCCTTTGAGGGCGAGCGCTGGTTCGACCTGCTGCGCTACGCCCGCCACACCCAGGCCGATGCCAGCGCCACCCACCCGGTAACGGCCCTGACCATCATCAACCAGCAAACCGGCACCCCCAACGTGAATTACCTCGTCTTCCCGATTCCGCAGGGCGAGCTGAACACGAACACGTTGGCTACCCAAAATCCGGGCTATTGACGGATTACTGGTTAAGTCCGCTCTTTACAGTACACAAAGTGATGACCGGCAATAAATCAGCCATCAAGATTTCACCCCGGCGCGGGGCTATGCCTACCGCGCCACATTCCCCCACTCATTTTATGAAAGCGTTAGTTACCCTTGCGACACTGGCGGCACTAACCGCCGGCTCGCTCCGCGCGCAGGCGCAATTCACCGTAGACGGTACGCTCGGCGCGAACGAGCTGGGCACCGGCGTGGGCAAATACCAGCTCGCGGGCACTTACACCGGGGCGCACTCGGTGGCCGACCGCGGCCTGAAGGCGGTGTACGTGGGCACGACGGCCACCACGCTCAACATCTTCGTCGTGGCCTCGCCCGAGCGGGCTGCTGGCGGGGAATACAGCGCGCTGGTGCTCTACCTGGCCGTGCCCAACAAAACGGGCATCGCGGCCGGCGTCCGGCTGCCGGGCAGCAGCAACGGCTCGTCGCAGCTGCGCCACCGGCCCACGCTGGACATGGCGACCGCCTACGGCTTCCGCATTACGATGTCGCCGCTGGGCAGTAACGACAACAACATTTACCTGAGCCGGGTCGATTACACGGTAGCGGCCCAACCCAGCGGCCAATACGCGGAAATCGGCATGGGCCAGGGCCAAAAAAACGGCACCGTCACGACCGACTCGAACGACCCGGCCCTGATGCGGACCGCCCCAGACCAGCGCTTCGGGCAGCGTGACGGCCAACACCAGCACCGGCTGGGAATTTGAGGTGCCGCTGGCCGCCGTGGGCGGTGCCCCCGCCGGCAGCCTCGTGCAAATGATGGCCGCCTACGTGAACGACGACACGTCGTTCACCTCCGACGTGCTGCCCCAGATTGCGGGGCAGACCGCCGCGCTCGGCGTGGACCCTAACTTCACGACCATCGCCGGCAACCAGTTTTTCACCTATCAGGTGGGGCAGGGCGTGCTGGCCAGCCGCGCCGCCAACGCCGCGCTGCCCGCCAGCGCCTACCCCAACCCCGTGGCCGCCGACAGCCGCGTGGTCTATACCGTCACCGTTCCGAATCAGGCCGTGAGCGTCGAGGCGTATAACACGCTGGGTCAGCGCGTGGCGACTTTGCTCGAAGCCACTACCCAGTCGGCCGGGCAGTACAGCGTGGGGCTGTCCCCGTTGCAGGGGCTGGCCGCCGGCGTGTACCTGGTGCGGGTGCGGGCCGGGAAAGCACTGACGACTCAGCGCGTGGTGGTGCGGTAAGGGTTGTTGTTGGACGGCACCAAACCCAAATTATTGAAGCTCATTCGCCTCCTTACCACTCTCCCCATGCCTTCCTTCCTTTCCAACTGGCGACCACTCTTGCTGCCGCTACTCATGCTGCTGGCCAGCGCCTGCAAGGGCAGCAGCGACCCGCCTGGCCCGGCTCCGCCCGCCCCGCCCACCCCGCCGACTCCGCCCGCGCTGCCTTCGCAGGTAGCCGTGTGGCTGACCACGCCCGACAAGTCGGCTCTTTTCTACCGGCAGAAAGTAGTCCTGCGCTTCGGCCCCAACCCCAATACCAGCCCGACCATCGCGGTCGATACTACCCAGACGTTCCAGACGATGGACGGCTTCGGCTACTGCCTGACCGGGGGCAGCGCCCTGGTGCTGAGCCGGATGGACGCGCCCAGCCGGGCGGCCCTGCTCAAGGAGCTGTTTGCCACCGACAGCACCTCGCTGGGCATCAGTTATTTGCGCCTCACCATCGGCGCGTCCGACCTCAACGACCAGGTTTACACTTATGCCGACACGCCCGGCAACCAGCCCGACCCTGCGCTGAACAGCTTCAGCCTGGCTCCCGACCAAGCCTACGTGATGCCGATGCTGAAGGAGATTCTGGCCGTCAATCCGGCCATCAAGCTGCTGGGTTCGCCCTGGACGGCCCCGGCCTGGATGAAGGACAACAAAAGCAGCGTCGGCGGGCGGCTGCTGCCGCAGTACTACGATGCCTACGCGCGCTACTTCCTCAAGTACCTGCAAGCCATGCAGGCCCAGGGCATCACGGTAGAAGCCATTACGCCCCAGAACGAGCCGCTCAACCCCTACAACAACCCCAGCATGGTGATGCAGGCCAGCGAGCAGGCGGCTTTCATCCGTGATAACCTGGGACCCACACTGCGGGCGGCAGGGCTGAACACCAAGATTATCTGCTACGACCACAACGCCGACCGGCCCGACTACCCGCTGGCCGTGCTCGGCGATGCCGGGGCCAACCCCTACGTCGATGGCTCGGCCTTTCACCTCTACGGCGGCGACATCAGCGCGCTGAGCGCCGTGCGCAACGCCTTTCCCAGCAAAAATGTCTATTTCACCGAGCAGTGGACCCAGGCACCGGGCAGCTTCGCCCGCGACCTGCTCTTCCACGTGAGCAACCTCGAAATCGGGGCTCCGCGCAACTGGTCGCGCAACGTGCTCGAATGGAACCTGGCCTCCGACCCCACCTTCGGCCCGCACACGCCCGGCGGCTGCACCGAGTGCCTGGGGGCCGTCACTATCGGCGGCAACACCGTGACCCGCAACCCGGCTTACTACTCGGTAGGCCACGCCAGTAAGTTCGTGCGCCCCGGCTCGGTGCGCGTGGCCACCAACGCGCCTAATAACCTACCCAACGTGGCCTTCAAAACGCCCAATGGCCGCAAGGTGCTGCTGGTGATGAACACCGGCTCGACTCAGCAAAGCTTTAACATTCAGTTCAAAGGTCAGGTAGTGAGCACGTCGCTGTTTGGCGGGGCGGTGGCTACTTACATTTGGTAGGGGAAAATTTAACGACTTTTGGCGCTTACCTCAACTGAGAGGAGTTTTAAGTATTGGGTTTTAGGTATTGAATGACTTGATAATCAATGCCCGATATCTAAAACCCAATACCTAATACCTCTCAGCTCTGGAGCTTTAGAGTGAGAAAATGCCGCCCAATAAGCCAACCCCCTCCTACCATCCCACCCTCCATGACTCACAAGCTCCTACCGCTGCTTTTCCTGCTGCCTGCCCTGCCCCTCGCCGCCCAGCCCAACGCCTACTCAGCGGCCGGGCGCGCGGCCCAGGTGTTTACCACGGCCCAGGGCACCACGCTGCGTTTGAGCGCCGAGCCGGCGGCGCTGCCTTTCCGCCCGGCCGGCCAGCCGCCCGAAACCCAGGCGTGCGTGTTCATCGACCCCGACCACGCCTTTCAAACGGTGCTCGGCATCGGCGGGGCCATCACCGACGCGGCGGCCGAAACGTTTGCCAAGCTGCCGGCGGCCCGCCAGCAGGAGTTTTTGCAGGCGTACTACAGCCCCACGGCCGGCCTGGGCTATTCGCTGGCGCGCACCACCATCGGCAGCTCTGACTTTTCGAGCGCGAGCTACACCTACCTGGCCGACCAGGACAGCAGCCTGCGCTCGTTCAGCGTCGCGCCCGACGAGCGCTACCGCATCCCGCTGCTGAAGCGGGCCGTGGCGATGGCCGGCGGGCGGCTACCGCTGCTGGCCACGCCCTGGAGTCCGCCCGCGTGGATGAAAACCAACCGCGACCTGCTGCGCGGCGGCGCGCTGCTGCCGCGCTTCCGCCAGCGCTGGGCCGACTACTTCGTGCGCTTCATCCGGGCCTACGAGCAGCGCGGGCTGCCCGTATGGGGCGTTTCGACCCAGAACGAGCCGATGGCCACCCAGAGCTGGGAGTCGTGCGTGTATTCGGGCGAGGCCGAGCGCGACTTTATCCGCGACTACCTCGGGCCGACGCTGGCCCAGAACCAGCTCGGCGGCCGCAAAATCATTGCCTGGGACCACAACCGCGACTTGCTCTACCAGCGGGCGAGCACCGTGCTCGACGACCCCGCCGCCGCCCGCTACGTGTGGGGCGTGGGCTACCACTGGTACGAAACCTGGACCGGCAGCGGGATGCTCTTCGACAACGTGCGCCGCGTCCGAGAGGCGTACCCGGCCACCAATTTGCTGCTCACCGAAGCCTGCGTGGAGAAATTCAGCTTCGACCGTCTCGGCGACTGGCAGCTGGGCGAGAAGTACGGCTACTCGATGCTCAACGACTTCAACGCCGGGGCCGTGGGCTGGCTCGACTGGAACGTGCTGCTCGACCAGACCGGCGGCCCGAACCACGTAGGCAACTTCTGCTTCGCGCCGATTATCGCCGACACCCGCACCGGGCAGCTCATCTACACCAACGCCTATCATTACATCGGCCACTTCGCCCGGTTCGTGCGGCCGGGCGCGCGGCGCGTGGTCGCCAGCAGCAACCGCGACTGGCTCTCGACCACTGCCTTCCGCAACCCCGACGGCCGCCTGGCCGTGGTCGTGCTCAACCTGAGCGACAAGAAACAGGAGTTTCAGCTCTGGGTGCGCGGCCAGGCCGCTGCTGCTCTCAGCCTGCCGCATTCCATCAGCACCTATGTTTTTTGAGCCGTCGCGCCGCCCACGTCAGCTTTCGTTTTGGGGGATGAGAATAGGCTTGAGTTTGAGTCAGAAGCTGGGGCTGCTGCTATATTTGTGGCTCAGCCTCTTATCGGTGCGAGCGCAACAGCCGGCTCCGGCCCCGGCCAGTTCATCGGCCCAGCCCGCACCGCGCACCGACGACGAGCGCCGACGCACCGACTGGGCCGACCTCGCACGCTACGCCGCCGCCAACGCGCGCCTGCCGCCCCCCCGGCCCGGCCGGCCCCGCGTGGTGCTGCTCGGCAATTCTATCACCGAAGGCTGGTCGCGGGCCGACTCGGCTTTCTTTCAGGACCCGGCCTACGAGCTTATCAACCGGGGCATCAGCGGGCAAACCTCGGGGCAGCTGCTGCTGCGCTGCTGGCCCGATGTCATCGCCCTGCGCCCGGCCGTGCTCGTGCTGCTGGGCGGCGTGAACGACGTGGCCGAAAACAACGGCCCCTACGACCCCGTGGCCACCGAGCGCAACCTGGAGGCAGTAGTCGAGCTGGCTCAGGCCCACGGCATTCGGGTGGTGCTCTGCTCGGTGCTGCCGGCCTACGACTTCTGGTGGCGGCCCGGCCGCGAGCCGGCCCTGAAAATCGTGGCCCTCAACGCGCGCCTGCGCGCTTGCGCCGCCCGCCACCGCGCCACGTACCTCGACTACCACGCCGCCCTGGCCGATGCCCGCCAGGGCCTGCCGCCCGCCTACGCCCCCGACGGTGTTCATCCCAACCTGGCCGGCTACCGCGTGATGGAAGGGCTGCTGCGCCCGTCGCTGCGGCGAGTATTGCGTTGAAAAAAAGGCAGTCTGACTTATATTCCAGCACTTTCCAGCGCTTACTTCTTTTTATATTCTTAAAGATTTTTTTAACGGCATTTCCCATCGCCACTCCCGCCGGCCAGGCCGTGCAGAGCATCATCGACTCGCTGCCCGGCCTCGTGGCCGTCGCCATCGTGGACATCGATTCAGGCATGAGCCTGGCCTCGCACGCTAACTCGCCCGCCCTCAACCCCGACACCACCGCCGCCTACAACACGCAGGTTGTCAACGAAGAAGAAGGCCATGCAGGCGCTCAAGCTGACCGACCAGACTACCGAGCATATCCTCATCACCCTCACTAGTCAGCTGCACCTGATTAAGCTGGTCGGCGGCAGCACCAGGTTCATTCACCTCGTAGTGAACTCGCGCGACACGAACCTGGCCATCGCCCGCGCAGTGCTGCGCGGCCAGGTGAACCTGCTCAAGTAACTGCCCGTCAGAGTGCCAGGAGCGGAACGGCTGTCGCACCCGAACCTCTGGCCTGAGCTGCTCGTCTGCCCAGCCCCGTCTTCTGCCCGGAGGCGGGGCTTTGCGTTTGGCGTTGGCGCGTGAGGAGGCGGCGACGACTTGCGTTCAGCCCAATCAGAAAGCCGCGTTTATCTGCTGCTTTACAAAGCTCACCTAGTCTAGGCAAAGCCTTATAACTAGCTTGTTGAGGCGTGGGTAATTGAGGTAAAACCAAAATGGCACCAGGTATTTATACCCAAATTTGGGCTATTTAAGCTTGTTTCAATGCTATTCGCTCACAAACTCTTGCGTGGCCTAGCTTTATGTCGCACCTTTGACGTGCTTACCGTAATGCAACTTCCTGGGCGAATAATATCATATTTTTTGCTTGAGACCTCCCCGTATGAAGCTGAATCTTTTCCCTGCCGTACGCACCTTGTTGCTGACCTTTTTAGGTACGATTTTAATCACCTTTGTGAGTCAGGCGCAACCGCGAGCCGGCGCAGTTCAGCCTTTGCTTGCCCCCATTGTCAGTCATCTGAATCCGGCGGAAGAACGGGGGGCTGAAACGCCCACTCTATCGGCCACGGCCAACCAGCGCCCGCCGAGCGCCCTGCATTACTACGGTCAGGTGCTCGACGAGCGGCAGCGGCCCCTACCCGGCGCGTGCGTGTTTTTGCCCGGCAACCACCACCTGATGGCCGTCACCAACGGCCAGGGCGAGTTCACGCTCGACGTGCCCGCCACCGCCGAGCGCCTGCTCGTCGCCTACGCCGGCCTGAGCGACCGTCAGATTCTGCTTAAGGGTGAAAGCCCCACGGCCGCTATCGTGGTGCGGCTCACCAAGTAGTCGCTGGTTCGGTCCTTGCGAGCAGAGCGACGACCAAATAAAAACCCAGCCCCGAGTTCCGTACGTTCGGGCGGCCCGGCCTGTGCGCGGGCTGAAACGCGGCGCGGGTACCTTTGTGGTGTGATGCCGCGCCCCCTGTCTTTTCGGTTGTTGAGTCTGGCGCTGGCCTGGCTCGTGCTGGCCACGTCGGTGGGCCTCACGAGCGAGCGCCACCGTTGCCGCGTGAGCGGGCGAAGCATCGTCGTGCTGAGTTTACCCGGCCTGGCGGGCCGGGCCGACGCGCCGGGTTCGCGCCCGGACAAGTTGCCCAAGGTGCCCACGCGACCCTGCGGCAAGCGCCAAAGCGGCTGTTGCGACATCAGCCACGGCCACCTCAAACTCCAGGCTCAAAGTGCGGCCGCTGGCCCAAATATCGGGCTGCCCGCGCCGCCCGTGGCGCTGCCCCCGGCCCTGCTGCCCGATTCGATGCGCTGGGTCGGGCTGGCGACGGCCACGTACGCGCCGCTACTTGGCGGTTGGCACGGGGCGGCCGGCTCGTTGCCCCCCGGTCCGCCGCGGGCGGGGCGGGTGCTGCTGGCTTTCGAGGGCAAACTCGTCGTGTAGCGGATTCTGAAACAGCGGCCTGACCTGGTGGTTAGTGCTTACGTATTCAAAATCAGCTAATTTTGACGACGATATGAAAGCCATTGGCGGGTTTGTCCCGCGTATTTTCCTGTTCTTGCTACTCGCCGCGCCCCTGGCGGGCCGCGCCCAGAGCGGGTCGGCCGTGCGCGGCGAGGTGCGCGCCACGGGTGCCGACAGCCCGCTGCCGGGCGCGGTGCTGCGCTGGCTGCTGCCCGCCGGCACGAGCGGCAAGCTGAGCACGGCCACCGACGCGGCGGGCGCGTTCGTGCTGCCGTTTCCGGCGTTGGGTGGCCGTCGTCTGATAGTCAGCGCGTTGGGCTACGCGCCCGACACCGTGACCGTACCGGCCGGCGCGGCCCCGTATCTACGCCTGCGCCTGCGGGCCAGCAACGCGGCCCTCACCGAAGTGACCGTACTGGGCCGCGCGCCCGCCCACTCGGCCCGCTCGGTGAGCAGCCTCGAAACCATCAGTGCCCGCGACCTCACCAAATCGGCCTGCTGCAACCTGGCCGAGAGCTTCGAAACCAACGCGGCCGTGGAAGTGAGCACGGCCGACGCCGTGAGCGGAGCCAAGCAGATTCAGCTGCTGGGCCTCGACGGGGCGTACTCGCTGCTCACGGTGGACAACCAGCCCGCCCTGCGGGGGCTGGCCGCGCCCTACCGGCTGGGCTACCTGGCCGGGCCGTGGGTCGATAAAATCGAGATAATCAAGGGTACCGGCTCGGTCGTGAACGGCTACGAGGGCTTGGCCGGGCAAGTGAACGTGGCGCTCCGGGAACCGGACAGAACCGACCGCCTTCAGCTCAACGCCTACCTCAACGACCTGGGCAAGTACGACCTGAACGCCGTGGCCAGCCAGCGCCTGAGCCAGCGGTGGAGCAACGTGCTGCTACTGCACCACGACCGCCTGGCCCGGCGCGTGGACCGCAACAACGACGGGTTTCTGGACTTGCCGCTCGCTACGCAGCTCAACGTTTTCGACAAGCTCAAGTATCTCTCCGGCAAAGGCATAGTAGCCGAGCTGGGCCTGGGCGCGCTGCGCGAAACCCGACAGGGCGGCCAACTCAGCTTCCGCGAGGACGCGCGCCGCGCCTACGAAACGGCTTATGGCACCACCCAGACGGCCACGCGCTACGCGGCCCAGGGGCGCGTGTCGTACACCTGGCCGGGCCGCCCGTTTCAGAGCCTGGGCCTGCTGGCCAACGGCACGAGCCACGATTTCACGTCGGCCTACTCGTTCCGGCCCGACACCGGGCCGCGCACCTACGACGGCCGGCAGCGCACCGGGCAGGCCACGCTGCTGTTTCAGAGCGTGTTCAACAACACGACCCACGTGTACCGGGCGGGGCTGAGCTTTTTGTACGACGACTACTTCGAGCGCCTTACCGACGGCCGCGTCTATGGCCTCGACACGCCCGAGCTACGCGACGCGCGGCAGGTGCGGCGGCGCACCGAGCTGGTGCCAGGTGCGTTCGCCGAGTACACCTACAACAACGCCCGCAACCTGACGGCCGTGCTTGGCCTGCGCGCCGACCATCACAACCTGTTCGGCTACCAGCTCACGCCGCGCTTCAACCTTAAGTACGACCCCGCGCCCAACACGGCCCTGCGCGTATCGGCCGGCCGGGGCTGGCGCGTGCCCAACCCCGTGGCCGACAACGCCGCCATGCTGGTCAGCGCCCGCGAACTCTACGTCGGCCCCAACCTGCGCCCCGAGTCGGGCTGGAACGTGGGCGGCTCCGTGACGCGCTATTTCGAGCTGCTGGGCCGGCCCGCCACGGCCGTCGTGGACTACTACGGCACCGAGTTTCAAAACCAGCTCGTGGCCGACATGTACACCAGCCCTCAGTTTCTCATCCTGGACAACTTGCAGCCGGGCGGGCGCTCGTTTGCCCGCAGCCTCCAGGCCGAAGTGCAGCTGGAAGTGCTTAAAGGGCTGCAAGTCAAGGCCGCTTACAAATATCTCGACGTGCGCGCCACCTACGACGGCCAGTTGCTGCCCCGGCCGCTCACGCCCCAGAATCGCGCTTTCCTGAATCTGGCCTACGCCTCGGCCTACGACAAGTGGCGCGCCGACCTCACCGGGCAGTGGTTCGGGCAGCGCCCGTTGGCCCACCTGCCGGCCGACGGCTTCGGCGGCGGACACGTCCACGGCAGTGGCGCGGCCAGCCTCGAATACGCCCCCCGCTTTGCCCTGTTCAACACTCAGCTCACGCGCGCCTTCAAGCGCCTCGAAGTGTACGCGGGGGTCGAAAACCTGTTCGACTTCCGCCAGCCCGACCCCATTCAGAACGCGGCCACGCCCTTCAGCCCCGGCTTCGACGCGGCAATGGTCTGGGGACCGGTTTACGGCCGGCTTACTTACGCCGGCTTGCGCTACCGCATCGAGTAAGTAGGTACTGGATATCAGGTATTAAGATAGTAAGCATTTAAAATTCAAATACTTGCTGTCAAGCGAAATAAAAACTTATTTGTCCGGCCTACTCCGCGCCGTTCACGCTCATTTATCGCCGTCTCTGGCACTGTTTTTAGCTTAAAACATTTTCCAACTACCATGAAATCCGCCCTCATTTTTTTGTTTCCGCTGCTGAGCACCGGTTTCGTCGCTTCCGCCCAAACGACCACCGGGGCCGTTCAACCGGCCCCGGCCGTAGTTACTCAAGCAGTTGTCGCCGCGCCGGCCGCTAAAGCTCAACCTGCCGCCAACGGCATCGAGATGGTGCAATTCAAGACTTCGGCCGTGTGCGACATGTGCAAGGCCCGCCTCGAAAAAAGCCTGGCCTACGAAAAAGGCGTGAAAGCCGCCAACCTCGACGTACCCAGCAAAGTGCTCACCGTGAGCTATAACCCCGCCAAAACGACCCCTGCTACCCTGCGTGCCGCCATCCAGAAGACTGGCTACGATGCCGATGCGCTCACCGCCGATGCCCGCGCCTACGAACGCCTGCCCGAATGCTGCAAGAAGACGGCCGCCGCTCATTAATTTAGGGTAAGAGGGTAGGGGGGCAGGAGTTTAAGAGGTATCAACCCTCAAACTCCTGCCCCCCTACCCTCTTACCCTAATTCTTGGCTTCCCACAAGCGCCACCAGGGCAGATACGGCTGGTCGTGGTGCTCGTAGTGATACCCGAAAAAGTAGCAGCTCACGAACGCCCATGCGTGGTGCCGAAACTGACTTCGGGCGTGGTGACGATTATCGGGCGCGTGTTCGCCGCGGTGGGGCAGGTAGGTGCCGAAGAAGAAAAGCTGCAACGTGGCCAGCACGGCCGGCAGCATCCAGAACGCGATGACGTTAGCCTGCGGGAAACCCAGCTTGAGCACGTTATAGGTCAGGGCCATCGCGGCTACCTGCCACCAGGTGAGGTAGTTCCAGGCGAAGCGGGCCAGCCAGGGCACGAAGCCGGGGTGATTTTCGGGGTGAAAGTCGGGGTCGTCGTTCGTGCCTACGTGGCGGTGGTGGGCATGGTGCTTAGGCAGCATTTGCCCGAACCAGTTGAAAGCGAACAGCAGCGCGCAGAGCGTCCCGAGGGCGTTGTTGAGGCGCTTGTCGGGGCTGACCACGCCGTGCATCGCGTCGTGAGCCGTAATGAACAGCCCCGTGTACATATGCGCCTGCAACAGCATGAGCAGGTACGGCGCGGGTGAGCGCCAGTCGGGCCGGTAGAAACCGAGCAAAAACGTCAGCAGCCCCACCCAGTTCAGCAGAATCAGCCCCGCTGCCACTACACCCTTGCGACCTAGCGGCTGCTGGCGCGGGCGGCGAACCGGTGAGCTGGCTAGGTGGTGAATTAAAGTAGTCGGGAACATAGAGGAAGCGGCGAAATCAGCCGACACGCAAACACACAAAATCCGAAAAACTCACCGCTTCACCATTTCACAGACCAAGCAGCGCGTCGCGCACCTGCTCCATGAGCCACAGCGGGGTGCTCGTGGCTCCGCAAATGCCGACGCTCTGGCCCGGCTCGAACCACGCCCGTTGCAGCTCGTCGGTCTGAGACACGAAGTGCGTGCGCGGGTTGGTGTCTTTGCAGACTTGGTAGAGCACCTTGCCGTTCGAGCTTTTAGTGCCGGATACGAACACTACTTGGTCGAAGTTGGCCGCGAAGCGCCGCAAGTCCTGGTCGCGGTTGCTCACTTGCCGGCAGATGGTGTCGTTGGCGTTCACGCCGTAGCCACGTCCGAGCAGCTCATTCTTAATTCGATAGAAAGAGTCGGTGCTCTTCGTAGTCTGGCTGTAAAGCGTAATATTTTCGGGCAGCTCGTGGCCCAGCAGCTCGGCCAGGCTCTCGAACACGACGGCCTCGCCGCCGGTCTGCCCCAGCAAACCCAGCACTTCGGCGTGGCCATGCTTGCCATAGATGAATATTTTTTCCCGCTTGTCGAAGGAAGTTTTGATGCGGTTTTGCAGCTTGAGCACGACCGGGCAGCTGGCATCAATCAGGGTCAGGTTGTTGCGCATGGCCATCTCGTAGGTGCTCGGCGGCTCGCCGTGGGCACGGATGAGCACAGCCTCGTCGCGCAGGTCGGCCAGCTGCGCGTGGTCGATGATGCGCAAGCCCTTACGCTCCAGGCGCTGCACTTCGCCGTCGTTATGCACGATGTCACCCAGGCAGTACAGGTAGCCCTGCTCGTCGAGTAGGTCCTCGGCCATCTGAATGGCGTAAATCACCCCAAAGCAAAAGCCGGAGTTGGGGTCAATACGAACGCTGAGGTGCAAACCGGAGTGCATGGCGCGAAGCTAACCAGCAAGCGCCGTACTAGGTTACCGCCGGGCCGGTATTTCTGTCGCCGGCCAGCCGTAACGGCCAAATTTCTTAGCTTTTGACCCGCGCCAGCAACTGGGCTTCGTCATCCGAAACGTGCTTACGGTCCACCAGAAAGCCGCGCACCGTCTCGAAAGCTTGCGTATCCAACCCCCCCGCGCGCGGGTATTTCAAAGCCGCTTGCAGCAGGAACGCCCGGTCCTCGTCCACGTGCTTGCTCAAACCTAGAAACGGCGGCAGGTTGCTCTCGACCGAGAAGCGCAAGAACCGGATTTCGGCGTTGGTCGGGGCCAGGGCCACGGCCTGCTCGAAAGTGCGGGCCGCCTGCTGCACGTAGGTCAGCTTGCTGAGCATTCCCGCGTCGCGCGCCTTAATGGCCTCGGAAGCAGCTTTGTAGCCCAGCGTCAGCGCGTCCTGCCCGGCGTAGTCGTGCAGCAGTTGGTAGAATTTTTCGCCGGCCTGCTTGTCTGTCGCGGCCAGCTCGTAGTGGCGGCGCAAGGTGGCCGTATCGTAAGACGACATAGAAATCTGGATAAAAAACGAACGGGCCGCCGCGTCGGCAGCAGCCACCGGCGGTGCGCTGAGCAAGACCAACGGGACGAGCACTCGTTTCATACGCGCAAAAATAGGAAGCGGGCGGAAAGCGTTCCGCCGGCCGCCTTGCAACTAGCGCGCCAACCCATTACTTTAGGGGTCAGCAGTTGCGCGCGTGCGCGGCTATTCTCGGTCTGCTCCAATGATTCTTAGTGCAGGCCGAATATTTCGCTGGGTGGGACTGCTCCTTCAATTCACGGGAGTGGGGCTGGTAGCTGCCCAGCACCGCCCCGTATTTACCCCTCAGCCCTCGGTTTATTATTGTACGCCTTGCAACGCCGCGTGTGATACTATTTCCCACGCCACGCCGGGGGCCTGCGACTTTTGCCGGATGGCGCTGATGCCCCGCGTTAAAAGCGAATCCAGCCCGACCACGGCAACCAAAGTAGCCCCAAACAGGCGCGCCCAAGCATCCCACCGGCTAAGCCGCCGCTTGCGACACCAACTTGACACGCTGCTGAATGCTGCCGTGGGGCCGGGTCCCGCACCTGGCTACGCGGTAGGTGTCTTTCGCCACGGCAAGGTGCTGTTCAGTAAAGGGTACGGGCTGGCTAACCTCGACTACAACTTGCCCAATACCCCGGCAACGGTTTTTAATGTCGCCTCGCTTTCCAAGCAGTTCACCGCCGCCTGCGTTGCGCTGCTCGTGCAGCGTGGGAGCCTGTCCCTGGACGACGAGGTGAGGCGCTACGTGCCGGCCGTGAGCAAATTTCCCGAACGCCTGCTCGTCAAGCACTTGATGTATATGACCAGCGGGTTGCCGGAGTATTACGCTCAGCCGCGTGACAATGGCCTGAATTGGAATATGTACGACTATTTTACCGTCGATACGGCCATCGCGGCTACGCTACGACAGCCGCGGCTGCTGTTCGCGCCGGGTACGCAATGGGCTTATTCCAACGTCAATTACATGCTGCTGACTAAAATAGTGGAGCAAGTCAGCGGGCAGCGCTTTGCCGATTTTGCCGAGCAGCACCTTTTTATCCCGTTGGGGATGCGCCAAACCCACGTGGACGACGACGTGACGCGAGTGGTGCCGAACCGGGCCACTGGCTACTTACGGCGTACGCCGGACCTGGTGGAAGCTTCCCGGCGAGCCGGCTTCTACGTGCGCGGCAATGGCCGCTTCTTACAGACGCACCGCAACGCTCCCCACTACGGGGGCAGCGGCGTGTTCACCAGCGTCGAGGACTGGTTTCGGTGGGACCAGAACTGGTACACTCACCAGCTCGGGGGCGAGTCATTTTATCAGTTGGTGCACCGACGCGAGCGCTTCGCCCACCCCAAGGATAACGACGCGCTGGGCTTGGTATTTGGCTCGTTTCACGGCAGCGAAACGGTATGGTACGCCGGCGGAGACATTGGCTTTAACAGCTACGTGGTGCGCTTCCCCGCCCAACAGCTCACGGTGGTATGCTTTTCTAATCACAACGATGGCAAAGCAGAAGCTGTAGCGACGCGCGTACTGGAGCTACTCCGGGCCGCGGGTGTACTCAATACGGCAGAGAAATAGCCTTGAGCTACTCGCCCGCCCTACCCCGCGCCCAGCCGAAACCGTAGCCACGAGCTGGCCAGCAGCAGCAGCTTGCGGTTGTCGGGCAGGCGCACCCGCTCGGCCAGCACCTGGGTGGCCGGGGCGCGCCGTAGCTTCTGAAACAGCTTCAGGTAGTAGATGTACGCCAGCTGCACGCCCAGCCGGGCCGAGTCCGGCAGCTGCTCGATGCCCACGCGGGCGGCCACGAAATCGGCTTCGATGTCGGCCTCCACCGCCCGCTTGGCCGCGTCGTCGAACTGCTCGTAGCGTAATCCCGGAAAATATACCCGCCCGCGCTGCTCGTAGTCGGCCCGAAAATCGCGCAAAAAATTTACCTTCTGAAATGCCGCGCCCAGCCGCCGCGCCGGCTCGCGCAAGCGCGTAAACTCGTCGGGTCGCCCCGCGCAAAACACCCGCAAGCACATCAGCCCCACCACCTCGGCCGAGCCGTAGATGTACTGCTCGTAGTTTTCCTGGCGGTAGTTGCGGTCCTCCAAATCCATTTCCATGCTCCGCAAAAACGCGTCGATGAACTCGTGGTCAATCTGATAGGCGTTTACCGCCCATTGAAACGCGTGCAGCACCGGGTTTAAGCTGAAGCCCGCCGCCAGCGCCGCGTAGGTGTCGGCCTCGAACTGCCGGAGCAGCGCGGCCTTGTCGCGGCCGTGGAAGGTGTCCACAATCTCGTCGGCCCAGCGCACGAAGCCATACACCGCGTAAATCGCCGGGTGCAGCGCCTTGTCGAGGGTGCGAATACCCAGCGAAAACGACGTGCTGTAGCTGCGCGTAATCAATTGCGCGCATGCCAGGCTGGTGTCAGTGAATAATTGCTCGTGGTCCATAGTTAATTAAAAATTAAAAATTGGCAATTAAAAATCGAGGAAATAAGGCTGAAAACTGCTGTTTCGACAGCCGCAATTTTTAATTTTTAATTGTCAATTTTTAATTAAATTCTCCTTCATTACCTCCTTCGCCACTACCTGCCCCGAAATGAGCGAGGGCGGCACGCCCGGCCCCGGCACGGTGAGCTGGCCGGTGAAATACAAATTACTGACCTTTTTGCTTTTGAGCGAGGGCTTCAAAATAGCGGTTTGCTTGAGCGTGTTGGCTAGGCCGTAGGCGTTGCCCTTGAAGGAGTGGTAGTCGGCCACGAAATCGGCGTGGGCATAGGAGCGCTTGTAGACCACCGCGTCGCGGATGGGGTGGCCGCAATGACGCTCCAGGCGGTCCATTATCAGATGGTAGTATTTTTCGCGGGTCGCTTCGGGGTCGGCGAGACCGGGGGCGACGGGCACCAGCAGAAACAGGTTTTCCTGGCCGGCGGGGGCCACGGTGGGGTCGGTTTTGCTCGGCACCGAAGCGTAGAACAGCGGCCGGCTCGGCCACTGCGGGGCCTCGTAAATCTCGTGGGCGTGCTGGCTGAAATCCGCGTCGAAGAATAGGTTGTGGTGCAGCAGCTTGTCCAGCTTGCGGTTCACGCCCAGGTAAAACAGCAGCGACGACGGGGCCATCGTGCGCGAGTCCCAGTAGGCGGGCGAGTAGTGGCGGTACTCGGGCGCGAGCACCTGCTGCTCGATGTGGTGGTAGTCGGCCCCGGCCACCACGGCATCGGCCGGGTAAAAGCCCGTGGCCGTGCGAACGCCGGTGGCGCGGCCGTGCTCGACCACAATCTCGGTAACTTCCTGGTTGTAAACAATTTTTACGCCCAGTTCTTCGGCTACGCTCACCATGCCACGTACAATTTGGTGCATGCCGCCCTTCGGGTACCAGGTGCCTAGGGCCAGGTCGGCGTAGTTCATGAGCGAGTACAGGGCGGGCGTGTTTTCGGGGGTCGCGCCCAGAAACAACACCGGAAACTCGATGAGCTTGAGCAGCTTCGGGTGGCTGAAATACTTGCGCGCGTGCTTGGCCATGCTTTGCAGCAAATCAAGCCGCAACGCCCCGCTCACGATTTCCCAGTCCACGAACTCCAGCACCGAGCGGCTCGGCAAATGCACGAATTTGTTGATGCCGACCTCGTATTTGTACTGGGCCTGGGCCAGAAACGCATCGAGCCGGGCCGCGCTACCCGGCTCCAGGCTCTCGAAAAGCTGGCGCAGCTCGGGCATCCCGGCCGGGATGGGCACCGCATCGTCGCCCTCAAAAATGACCTGGTACGACGGGTCGAGCCGCAGCAGCTCGTAGTAGTCGCTCACCTTCTTGCCGAAGCGGGCAAAATACTGCTCGAACACGTCGGGCATCCAGTACCAGCTCGGCCCCATGTCGAAGGTAAACCCTTGGGCTTCAAACACCCGCGCCCGGCCGCCCGGTCCATCGTTTTTTTCCAGCAGGGTCACCTGCCAGCCCGCCTGGGCCAACGAGCTGGCCGCCGATAAGCCAGCAAAGCCGGCCCCAATCACTACTGCGCGCACTCCGTTTAGTTATGAGTTATGAGTTATGAGTTATGAGTTCTCAGCAGACTTCTGCGAACCCTCAGCGAACCCTCTGCGCCGTCTGCGGTGAAAACCCGCCCCCAATGCCCAACAAAAAACCGCGCCTCCCGGCTAAGCGGAAGGCGCGGTTTCGCAAAAATACCGGGCATTTAGTCTTCGTCCGTTTCTTCGACAACGGCGCTGGCGCGGTCCGAACCCGCCGGGGCATAGACTTGAAGCGCCGCCTTGAGGTCCTTACGGGCGATGTGGATGCGGTTTTTAACGGTACCAATCGGAATTTGCAGCTTCTCGGCAATCTCCAGATACTTGTACCCGATGTAGTACATCATGAACGGGGTGCGGTAGTCGGAGCCGAGGCTGGCGATGGCCTCGTTGATGTCGCGCACCACGAAATCGGTCGTGGCCCCGTTATGGGTAATGTAGTTCTCATCGGTATTGAAATACTGGAAGTATTCCGTCGAATCGATGTTCGAGCTACGCTTGGTTATCTTGTTATAGTTGTTGATGAACGTGTTGCGCATGATGGTGTACAACCATGCCTTCAGGTTCGTGCCCGCCTTAAACTTGTCTTTGTTGAGCAACGCCTTGAGCAGGGTTTCCTGCACGAGGTCCTTCGCGTCGTCCGCGTCGCGGGTCAGGTTCATCGCCACGGGTCGGAGCGACGAAGAAATTTTCTGCACTTGGGAGGTAAATTCCAGGGAAGTCATATTGTCGAAGGGTTCGTAGCAGAATCTTAAACAAAGGTAAACAACGCCGCCGAAATTTCGGCCCGCCCGGTAGCAATTTTTTTTGCGAAGCTTCGCGCCCCGGACCGACCGTCAGTGGGAAGGATAGTAAGAGGATTTCAACCTACGGTGAAACCGGCCCGCAAGTCACGCGTCAAAGCTACGGCTGGCTAAATTAAGCCGCAATCCGCTGGCCGACAGCCGGAATCAAATCCCGAAATTCGTGCAGGCAGGCCAGCGCGTGGCAGCCGGTCGGCAGCGGGGGCGCTTGCAAAGCCAGCTCACCAAACAGCACCAGCTCGGCTTCGGGGCAGTGGGCACGTAGCCCCTCGGCGAAGGCCAGCACCCGGCCGCGCGCCGGGCCGGTGGTGAGCACCGTGGCCAGGGCCGCCGGCCCAAACGCGCGGGCCGCGCTCACCACGTCGGCCAGCGCCAAATTGGCCCCTAGATACAGCACCTGGCAGCCCCGCGCGCGCAAGGCGTAATTCATGAAGAGCAAAGCCAGCTCGTGGTGCTCGCCCTCGGGCAGAAACAACAGCCAGCGCGGCGCGTCGGCCGAACCGGTCGGCCCAACGAGCGGCCGGAGCGGCAGCGCGTCGGTCGAGGCCAGCAGTTCCTGCCGCAACAATTGGCCGACGAGCCGCTCCTGGGCCACGCTCAGCGAGCCTTCCTTCCACGACACACCCAGGCGCTGCAAGAGCGGGTAGCCGAGGCTGAGCACGGTTTCTTCGAGGCCCAGCTCGGCCACGGCTTCGTCAAAAAGGCGGTGCAGGTGCGGCTCGTCGAGGTCGAGGGCGGCCCCGAGCAGGGCGCTGAGGCGGGCGGCATCGGAGGGCTGCACGGCGCGGCACAGGGCCAGGGCGGCCGTTTGGCGCTCGGTTTCCGTCAGGCGGGCTACTTGCGAGATGCGTTGGCCGCGGCCGCAAAGCGTGGCCACTTGCAGCAGGCAGCGCAGGTCGGCTTCGCTATAGACGCGGATGTTGGTGGCCGTGCGCTGGGGTTGGAGCAGGCCGTAGCGCTGCTCCCAAATGCGAATCGTGTGCGCTTTCACGCCGGAAAGCTGCTCCAGGTCGCGGATGGAATACTGAGCCACGGGGGGAAACGGGTTTGTTTGGATAGCCGAAAAGATTGGCCCACAAGCTTGGCGCGCGGGTCCGCGCGCTGGCTCGTATCAGGTGCTAATTTACGAACCCCGCAAATAGTTTACCAAACGCCCCGTCCGTTCGCTCAGGCCGCTTTGCGGGCTGCCTGCTCCCGGGCCAGGCGCAAATACTTGGGCGACACCCAAAGCAGGCCAAATTCTTCGCTATGGTCGCGGCCCTGGGTCTTATGGTGCATCTTATGGGCCATGTTCAGCGCGCGCAAGTACACGCTGTCGGTTTTTTTCCAGAACGGCAGCCGACCGTGAATCAGCCCGTCGTGGACGAAAAAATAAACCGAGCCGTAGAGCGCGATGCCCACGCCCACCCAGAACCACCAGCGCGAGCCGCCGTCGCCGCTCATGAAGAGCACCGCCGAAATGGTCCCGTAAATCACAAAGAACCAGTCGTTGCGCTCGAACGGGCGCGGGCTGGGCCGCACGTGGTGCGAGCGGTGCAGCACCCACAGCGCCCCGTGCTGGATGTATTTATGCATGAACCACGCCCAGAACTCCATGAAGGCGAAGGTGGCAAGGGTGATTAAAATAAACATAGTATTTACATCGAATGACGTCCGTCATGCAGCGCGCAGCGAAGCATCTCGCGTGGCGCAGTAAATCTCATTGTTAGCTCGGCAATGAAACAAGCGCTTGATTTTACCGCACTATGCGAGATGCTTCGCTTCGCTCTGCATGACGAGCGTTTTACCAATCAATGCGCTCTTTGTTCAGAAACGCGGCGATGCCACGGCGGCAGTCGGCGTGGGCGCGGGCGGCGGCGGTGCGCTCGGCGGCGTAGCGCAGACCATCTTCGAGGGCCAGCTCGGGCAGGCGGGCGAGCACTTCCTTGGTGATTTCGATGCTGTGGCCGGAGTTTTCGCGGGCCAGGCGCAGGGCGTAGGTCCGCACGGTATCGGCCAGCTGGTCGGCTTCTTCGATGAACGTAATCAGCCCGTAGTCGAGCGCCTGCTGGGCCGGAATGAGGTCGCCGCTGAGCAGCAGGTGCTTAGTGCGGGCCTCGCCGAGGCGGCGCAGCAAAAACACGCTGGCCACGGCGGGCAAGGCTCCGATTTTAGCTTCCGTGAAGCCGAAGCGCGCTTCGGGCACGGCGAAAGTGATGTCGCAGAGCGCGGCCAGGGCGCAGCCGCCGGCCAGCGCGTGGCCCTGCACCTGCCCGATAACGAGCTTCTTACCCGTATAAATCTGGTGAAACAGCTGCATCAAATGGGTGCTGTCGGCCAGGTTTTCCGGGTAGGTATTATCCTGCAATTCCTGCCAGTATTTGAGGTCTTCGCCCGCACAGAACACGTCGCCCACGGCGCGCAGCACGATGACTTTCACCGCGTCGTCGGCCTCGGCCTGCTCGAAGGCTTGCTTCAGCTCAGAGACGACGTTGGCGCTGAGCGCGTTGCGCTTGGCGGGGCGGTTGAGAGTGATATAGGCGAGCCGCTCGTGGGTTTCGTATTGCAGAAAGCGCAGCGTGTCCAGCTCCGGGGGGGTGAGGTAGTCGGTCATGGACGGTGAAATGGTGAGATGGTGAGGTGGTGAGTTTTTCTAGCTGGTCCCAACCGGTTATTGCGAGCGAGATAAAGCAATATTTACTTGCCGAATGCTGACGTAAACGACCGTTGCGAGTGTAAAGAAAAGGTACTCTACCCTACTATTTTTAGGAGTTGATTTCGAGCGAGTTGTCGGGCAATCCAATTCAGCAGGGTTTCGACTAGTCGGAGCAGCGGGTCGTGAGGCGAGGTCAGCGGGCGGG
>Ga0209511_1001481_pt1 | contig 20837 bp, 14 predicted proteins | sample SSSSmetaG_FD_184141 | JGI IMG/M metagenome (GOLD analysis project Ga0209511, IMG submission 184141) | Glacier valley bacterial and archeal communities from Borup Fiord, Nunavut, Canada, to study Microbial Dark Matter (Phase II) - ​SSSS... | ecosystem: Environmental > Aquatic > Freshwater > Ice >...
GGTATTGTGCGTAAAATGATGTCAGTTTGGTCACATATTCAAGAGCGGCGCGGTCTGTTTTTATCACCCGGAATGTTTGATCGAACACCCGGGCTTTGATAAAAAGCGCCTTGGCGTGCATACCCGACTCTTCGAACAGTGTCATGAACTGTGCATTCTCCACATTGGTAAAGCGCACCATTACACAATGTGTAGCCGGGTCATCCTCCTGCGGACGCCCGCCTTTTCCCCGTTTACGGGATATTTTCTTTTCCTCTTCCATATCATTTGAAGTATTTACGGCAAAGCATCCGGCATAGGGTTTAATCCTGCCTTTAATCCTTCAAAAAGCAACCGACTTCGGAGGTTGCTTTACCCCCGGTGGGGCAAGCAGTTCCGGGTTACCGGAATGGTTTCGGGTAACCCGAAACACAGCTTGCTATTTGCCCGAAGCAAATAAAATCTGCCTTTTACTGGCAGATCATAAAAGATGCCTGAACGGATAATGGCATTTTCAATGCACCGGATGCTTCCCGGCTCAAATGTAACGGGCCAGCCAAACACTAACGCAGTAGCGTATTATGCCACAGATGATCAAATCGGTGCCACTTATCGTCAAGTCTGAAATGTAAAAACAGGCCGTTTGAAAGCCGTTTATTTGCAACGTCGGTACACACGTAGGGATGTTTGCAGGTACAACAATACGGTCTTATTTACGCACTGATACAGGGACAGACAAACGGAAATATCTGCCCATGCACACAGGTGGAACGATACGGATAAACCGATGTACGGAAATAAGTAAAAACGGACAAACGTAAGGATGTAACAACACACCAACGTACTCCTGTATCTCCGTACCAACACACATCCCTGCGGACAACCGTACACAAACAGGTACGCAGGTATTCAGGCAAATAAATGTGTATGCAGGTACATAAATAAATACGCAAATATGGATGTATAACCATTAAAAAAAATCAAGCAATGAAAAAAGAAAGTATGTACATCAGAACGATCTTCCCACTCACAGGCGATAATAACGGCCTGAGCATAGTCTGGAATAATAACCTGGTTTTCCTTTACAACCTGTACATCTGTATCTATTGCAGTACCTCCGAATAATGAAACTAATCTTGTCATATCTGTAAATTTTAAATGTTAAAAATGATTGTTGCCAAAAGGATAAATAAGACTATCAAAAACACGAGAGACACCAGACAGAAAAGTATCTTCCGGATGATTGAAAAACCCACATACAGCCCCAAAAACGCCCAAATAAAGCTACTGCCCCAAAGACAGAACCCTGCTACAACGAAGACGATTCTTAAAATCCAACTTATGCTGATTGGAAGTGAGGTGAATCGTTGTTTCCTGTTTTTTTCTATGCTTCTCATAATTTCTGACATTTTTTTTGTGCCGTATCGGAGCCGGTCGGAGTTATCGTGTTTGGGAGGCTATAAGAAGGGAAGTGTTTAGCCGATGTCAGGTTTTTTGCAAAAAATACAACCCGGAGCGAAGCGAAGGCGTGGAGATTTTCTGCAAAACCCGAAGGGCCTGAACTTGCAGCGGCGTGAAGAACACGGATATACCTTCGCCTCAGTAAACCGGTTAACTCCGCACTGCTTTCCTGCACGTAGCCTGATGTGGAGGAAAGTATAAACAGGGAAGTATAGAAAAAAGGACAATGACCATACATTATGGTGATAGCCGGTGTTAATCATCACCCGGAAATCACCCGGAAATCACCTGACAAAAGGTGATATGATTACGGGCATGAAAAAAGTATGCAAAGACAAAGCCTTTAATACATCAGGCTGCCTTTGCTTTCTTTTTGCCCGTAACCCGGAGATTTTTTCCGGCATCCAGGTCGGTAAGCGGATGGAATGGTGAATTATCCCGAAGGGTAATCTCATGGAAGTAGGGGTGACCGGGGACGGAATGTATCGGACGGCGTGAAATGATTTGCCGGAACATTCTATATCACTTGGCAAAAGGTGTTACCTGCGGGCATGAAAAAAGTAAGCAAAGACAAAGCCTTTAACGCATCAGGCTGTCGTTGCTTTCTTTTTGCCCGTAACCCGGAGATTTTTTCCGGCATCCAGGTCGGGAAGCGGATGGAATGGTGAATTATCCCGAAGGGTAATCTCATGGAAGTAGCGGCGACCGGGGACGGAATGTATCGGACGGCGTGAAAGCATTTAACAGAAAATCACCTGACAAAAGGTGATGCCAGACAATTATCTACCCCTCAATTATCTAGCTTTTTGTATTCTTTGTCTTCAAAAAGAAATCGCATCAATTTTCCAATCCCCTCATTAAATTTTGAAGGGTTTGTTTCCTTAAGTGCTAGGATATTTTTCAACTTCCATCGTATGGAAGGATAACCGCTCAAATCACCGGCACAACATTTTTTCCAATCGGGAACTCCGCTTTCATAAGAGATAAGAAATTCCTTGTCAGTATTTGTGAAATTTTGATTGACCTTTTCTATTAATTCCTTCCGGGTCGCCTCGAAATCAGCATAATCGAATGGCACATCGGACATTCCCTGAAATTGATTTTTAAGAGCTTGTTTCTGATCCAAAGGATTCGGTTGTAAAGATTTAATAAGAGGCTTATCGCTTCCCAACAGATAGAATATCAAACCATTCTTTACATCGTCAAAAGATTCGATTTCCATGTACTTTGAGGTTTACTTCCACAGAAGAATGATAAACTTTGAATAAGGAGGCTATCTCGTTTTTAGTCATCCAAACAGTTCCATCTTCAGACAATTCGATGTAAACCTGAATATTGTCTGAATTCATATTCCTGATTGTTATTACTCCCCGTTTCATAATTCTTGTTTTTTTAAGGCTACTTTTTCCATGTCATCCAATTTATTGGAAAGCAATTGCATGTCCTTACTAATTTTTTCATTCGTAATGCGGGCATAAATTTGAGTTGTCTGGATATTTGTATGCCCTAACATTTTAGATACGGTTTCAATGGGCACACCTTTGGATAAAGTAGTCGTCGTTGCAAAAGTGTGACGCGAAAGATGGAAAGTGACATTCTTATGAATACCACACAAATCAGCAATCTCTTTCAAGTAAGAGTTGAGCTTTTGATTGCTTAACACCGGAAGCAATTGCCCTTTGTGCAGTTTACCTTCATATTTCTTCAGAATGGTTAATGGGATATTCAGCAAAGGGACATTGACTGGGGTATTTGTTTTCTGACGGTGTGTCATTATCCATCGTTTCCCATCAAAAGAAGTACAAATATTACTTGCTGTTAGTTGTTTCACGTCAATATAGGAAAGCCCCGTAAAACAGGAGAAAATAAAGACATCACGAACTTGCTCCAAACGGTTGGAATCAAATTCTTTGTCCATGATTTTCTGTATTTCCTGATCAGTCAGATAGCCCCTGTCTACTCGCTTTAAACGGATTTTATAATTAATAAACGGATCTGCATAAATCCAACCGTTATTTTTAGCAATTATGATAATCATACGGAACGTCTGCATAAATTTAGCCGTAGTGTTTTCATTACATTCGCTAACAGTACGCAAGTAAGTTTCAAAATCCGTTATAAACTTATGGTTGATTTCATTTAAGGCTATATCCGTTATTTTATACTTTGCTTTCATAAACTCTCCCAGACGACGATAGCCTCGGTCATATTTCGCAAGGGTGCCCTCGGTTTTACTGATGCCTACCAATTTCTTGGCATCTTCGTTATGGCTTTTGAAAAGTTCTAAAAGAGTACGTTGTTTGGTGGAATAACCCAGAAAAGCATTACGCACTTTCTCTGCTGTTACATAGGCTTCATGAGTTTCTATCTCATGATAATGGTTCTTTAAAGACGTGCGGATATCGTCTAACAGATTGTTTAGTTGGCGGGACTTCTGACTACTCCCGGCAATTTTTCCGAGTTTTACATCCCAAAGTTCCGGCTCTACATCCAATTTGGAGCTGAACTGGGATATTTCACCATTTACCGACAAGCGAGTCATAATGCTGGCCTTACCATCTTTGTTTACTTGATTCTTTCTCAAATAGAAGAGAATCTTAAAGGTACTTTTACTCATAATACTTTCTTTTTAATTCCGAAACAATGGGGCATAATTTCCATTGCAAAGGAATGATTAATATTCAGTATATGAGCAGACACTTAATGCACAATAGACGACAAATCAGAGACTTAATCCTAAAATCGTTACTATTTTGAGATCTCTTTATTCAGTAACGATTTAGTAACGCAACTCAGTCATTCTTTGGCTTTTACTTGACTTTCAGACGTCAATGACAAACAATAAAAAATCCCGTAAAACCTTGATTTTACGGGATTTGTCTAAGCTTTTCTACCAGTTGTCTTAGGTAGTCAGCGGAGAGAGAGGGATTCGAACCCCCGGTACCGTTACCAGTACAACGGTTTTCGAAACCGTCCCATTCGACCACTCTGGCATCTCTCCAGATCTTTTTCAAAATCGATCGGCCACAAAAGTAAGAAAACTATCTTATTCTCTTGTTAAATTGATCAAATTCGAATATTAACAAGTAGAGACGCACGGCCGTGCGTCTCTACAAAATTTGATCATTGATAGATTAAATTTTCGAAATTTCAATATTTGAAGATTTTACCTCCTGCCATCACCTGCTGGGTTTTCTCGTCGAACGTTGCTTTTTGTCCGGTACGAAGTGCAGCAGTTGTCATGATATTGGCAATTGAATGGCTGTAACCTGCCTCAACGGGTGCATTGGTTTTTACATTGTTGGCGCGAACACAATCCATCCAGTTCTTCATATGCGCATTTGTCAAAGGATCGGCTCCTGTATTTGAATCTGTTTCCACTTTTAACTGCGGAAGCTCAAAATCGGGCAGCAAATTGGCTTTCATCCCCATCTCTTTGGCATATTTTTCTTTCAAACCACCTTCGGAGGTTACTTTGTTTGTATCGAGATCAAGCTTTCCGCCATTTGAGAAATACCACTCTTTGGTACCACCCGACTCGTTGGTCTGACGTGATGAATAAATCACCTGGAAACCTTCATCTTTCTTATCCAGCGGGCCGTAATCGAAAACAGCGGTCATGGTATCAAAATTACTGCGGCCATCTTTCCATACATATACGTCGCCATTTGCTGCGACCGAACGTGGATGAGGCAAATTGGTAAACCAATGCACTGTATCAATCTGGTGAGCCATCCACTGTCCGGGAATACCCGATGAGAAAGGCCAGAAAAGACGAAATTCCAGGTATTTGCGTGGATCCCATTTCTCAAACGGGCGGTTCATCAGGAATCGCTTCCAGTCGGTATCCGACTCTTTAATTGAAGCAACTTCGCCCGGACGACGCCAGCGGCCTGGCTGATTTACATTCCATGTCATTTCGACGGCACAAACCTTACCGAACTTCCCATCCTGAATAAATTGATGAGCTGCCTGATAATTAGGGCCTGAACGGCGTTGTGAACCAATCTGGACAACTTTACCCGATTCCTTCACCGCTTTCTTCGCAAAAATGGCATCATCCATCGTTTCTGCAAAAGGTTTCTCGCAATACACATTCATTCCAGCCTTCACCGATTCGCCACAAAGTAAAGCGTGTTGAAAGTCAGCCGTTGAAATGATTACCGCATCCATTTTCTGATTATAAAACTCATCCGTATTACGCGCTTCAAGCGGTGTAGTTTCATTGTTCTTTTTGATCCAGTTGAGTCCGTCGTTCCGTCGTTTGCTCCATAGGTCGCAAACAGATGCAAACTCAAAATTCATCTCTTTTGCATATTTCTGAAATGCCGGCCCTAAAGCCGATTCAAAACGGTTTGAGAAGCCGAGGATTCCTACCCGGACACGGTCGTTAGCACCAATGATCCGGCCATAACTTTTAGCGCTCATTGCCATACCTCCTAAGGTCAAACCAGCCGCGCCAATCGCCGATTTCTGAATAAATTCTCTTCTGTCCGACATGATAATTGATATTTAGTAGTTGTTGTTCTTTACTGATTATGACATCTGAATTTTGAGTTACTGGCTTTTGGCTGCTGGCGGCTGGCAACTAGTAACTGGCTGCCAGTTGCCAGTAGCCAGTAGCCAATTGCCAGCTGCCAGTTTACAGCTTAGGTTCCCAGCCTTTTGCATATTCACGTCCCCATAATTTCATACCATCTTTATCGAGAATGTGGCCGTCTTTCGTGTTCACATCGAACGACTTTCCAATCCGGAATCCAATATTTGCATAATGGCACATCATCTGACTGATGGCACCCTGCTCAATCGGCGAATTAAGTTGTGTCTCTTTACCCCTGATTACATTAAAAAAGTTCTGAATATGCGTGTCAGTCATATCTCCGCCTCCACCAAGCGCTGTTCCGGCTTCGGTACTGGCTGATTTACTGCTTTTAACCAGTTTGCCTTTCCGGTCGAACAGTTTATAACCGCCACGATCGACAAATACAGAACCTTCGGAACCATAAATGATTGTTCCACGATCAGCTCCGTAAGTCAGCATTGCATTGCGACTTTTACCGTCCCATTTAATGACCTTATTACCCGGAAAACGGAATGTTGCATCCATTGTATCGTACATCTCCCAGCCATCATTGAGGAAGTGCCGTTTGGCGGCCTCCACATCAACATGTTCAGGATAATCCACCTGCAATGCCCAACGTGCCACATCAAGCTCGTGTGTAGCGTTGTTGCCAGTTTCAGCCGTTCCCCAATTCCAGCCGTACCAATGCCAGTTGTAATCCCAAATGTCGTCCATATATTCAACACGTGGAGCAGGTCCCTGAAAAAGTTCCCAGTCGAGACCTTCAGGTACAGGTGCTTTTTTCGGAACCGGACATTCGCCCCTGGAATTGGAATAAAAAGCGACCGCTTTAAAGGCGGTACCAATCACCCCCTTATGAATCTGACTTATTATATCAATCGATTCAGGAGCAGAACGTTGTTGGTTACCCATCTGAACCACCTTCCCGTATTTCTTCTGGAATGCAACGAGCAATTCGCCTTCGCGCGGATTGTGACTGCATGGTTTCTCTATGTAAACATGTTTGCCGGCTTCCATTGCCATCCAGGTTCCTGGCGCATGCCAATGGTCGGGAGTTGCATTGAAAACAGCATCAACCTGCTTGTCTGCAAATACATCGCGGATATCGTTGATCAAAGTCGCTTTGCCATCCACTTTTCCCTGGAGATCTTTCCCAACCTTTTCGCGCTGGTGCTTCATCACGTCACAGATATAAACCAGGTCCACGTTATTTTCTTTATCCTTCAGCGCAGTATAATAACTACTTACACGGCGTCCACATCCCATTAAGGCGACATTTATCCGGTCGTTTGCTCCAATGATTCGTCCATAACTTTTGGCGCTAAATGACATTCCGCCAAGTGTTAATCCTACTGCACCTACAGCTGATTTCTGTATAAATGCTCTTCTGTTCGACATAGTTTGAAACTTAAAAGTTTATATTCTTAAATTTGTATGAATTTCTCCGTGTGCGGTAACGCCACGAAGATAAACAAAAACATGAACAGAAAGGATATGTTTTACAACATATAAAGATATGACTGAACACCAATCAATACTGATATTTTTGTAATTCAGCGGGTTGATAAAAAACGAAAGGGAGAAAGGGCGACTGGGCGAATGGGCGATGGGGAGAAAGGGCGACTTGGAGAAAGGGCGAAGGGGCGAAAGGGTAGGGCGATGGGGAGAATGAGCGAGAGAAGCTGAGAAAAAGTGACTTAGAGAAAAAATGAAGTCATTTGAAAATTGAAAACCGAAGATTAAAATAACAATGAGAAACTTAATTATTTGCATGGCATTTTTTATGACCAACAATATATCAGAAGCTAACGATTCAAACAGGCACATAGGAATGAAATGGGAACTGGGATATGCCACCACAAAGGAGGCAAAGCCCGAAAAATGGATTCCGGCTACAGTGCCCGGTGCAGTTCAGCTCGATATCGCAAAAGCAGAAAAATACGCACCCTACTATTACGCTGAAAATTGGAAAGACTACCAGTGGATGGAGGATAATTATTACACCTATCGATCAAACTTTAAAAAGCCGGAACTCCAGTTAACCGAAAAGTTATATTTCATCTCGAAAGGTATTGATTATCAATTTGAAGTATACCTTAATGATGAGAAATTATTTGAACAGGAAGGGATGTTCACCGCTGTCAATCTTGATCTGACAGAAAAGCTGAAAGAGAGCAACATACTTATAGTTAAAGTATTTCCGGCACCAAAGCTACATGCAAAACCGGTTGACCGAACACAGGCATCGCATAGTGTGAAACCTGCAGTGAGTTATGGCTGGGACTGGCATCCGCGTCTTTTACCGTTGGGAATCTGGGATGATACATATCTGGAAATACAATCTGCTTCCTATGTCAATGATATTCATATAAATTATCAGTTAAACAACGACTTGTCAAAAGCAGCTATCTCGCTGGAGGTGAATGGTCGTGATTTAAAAGGCAATCGTTACCTGTGGAGTTTGAAAGATAAATCCGGATTGGTCGTTACAAAAGCGGAAGGAAATATCGAAAGTAATGATTTTAAATCAGCTGCTTCACTGGATCAACCTAACCTTTGGTGGCCGCACGACAATGGTGAGCCCTATTTATACAATTCTGAATTTCAATTAATTGATAATTCAGGCAAAATCCTTCAAGCCTCTACTTCAAAAATAGGTTTCCGACGTGTGAAACTGGTGATGAACAGCGGCGCATGGAGCGAACCCGAAGGTTTTCCTAAAACGCGCAGTGTTCCGCCTATTCAGTTTGAGATTAACGGCCGGAAGATCTTTTGTAAAGGAAGCAACTGGGTGAATCCTGAGATTTTCCCCGGAATTATGACGCGAGAACGATACAACCAATTGCTGACTTTGGCCAAAGAGGCAAACTTCAATATTTTAAGAGTTTGGGGTGGTGGAATTGTCAATAAAGAATCGTTTTTTGAATTATGCGACGAAATGGGAATATTAGTCTGGCAGGAGTTTCCAATGGCTTGTAATAACTACCCCGATGATGCCCATTATCTTCAAATCCTTAAGCAGGAAGCAACCTCAATAATCAACCGGGTAAAGAAACATCCGTCTCTCGCTTTCTGGTGCGGTGGCAACGAGCTTTTTAACAGTTGGAGCGGCATGACCGAACAGTCGATTGCTCTGCGAATGCTGAACAGCCAATGCCTTGAGCTTGATCCATCTACTCCATTTATACCCACATCCCCGATAATGGGAATGGCGCATGGCCACTATGTATTCCGTGAATGGTCGACTAAGGAAGAAGTTTTTCAGGAGATGGCCAGATCTAAATTTACAGCTTACACCGAATTCGGAATGCCGGCACCTTCCTCTGTAGAAATATTAAAAACCATCATTCCAAAAGATGAACTTTGGCCACCTAAACCGGGAGCTTCGTGGGAAAGTCACCATGCTTATAATGCCTGGGTTGGCAATACCTGGTTGTGCGAAGATATCATCGAAGATTATTTTGGCAAATCTGAATCGCTTGAACAACTTGTTGCCAATGGACAACTCTTACAGGGTGAAGGTTACAAGTGCATCTTTGAAGAAGCCCGCCGGCAAAAACCCTATTGCGCGATGGCAATTAACTGGTGCTACAGCGAACCCTGGCCTACCGCGGCCAATAATAGTATTGTAAGTTATCCAAACATTCCGAAACCTGGGTTTTACGCCGTTAAAAACGCATGTCGGCCTGTGCTGGCAAGTGCTAAATTACCGAAGTTTAAATGGACGGAAGGAGAAATTTTTTCTGCTGATCTATGGATGCTGAACGATTATTACAAAGATCTGCCGGCAGGAAAGGTGATTATAAAGATTGCAACATCAGAAACGCAAATCACGCTGCTTGATTGGAATTACACTTCAATGAATGCCAATAATAACCAGGCTGGTCCAACCGTCCGATATAAACTTCCGGCATGGAAAGCCGACCGTTTCAGGATTCTCCTCGAAGTGGAAGGACATCCCGAATATAACTCGGAATATACGCTTGCCTATCAGCCGCGCACCATCAGTGGTAAAAAAACCACAGCGGTTATGAATCAATAATTAAATCAATAGCTATGAAAAATTTATTCACTATTTTATTATTAATCTGCACAATCCAACTATTTGCACAAACGAATTCAGCGCCTAAACTTCCATTTGGGTATGACGAATTGACGGGACCGGATTTTGTAAAAGCAGTTGAATTATCTGAAGGCGTTTGTTTGCTCCCAATGGGTGTTCTTGAAAAGCACGGACCGCATCTCCCCCTTGGAACCGATATCTTCGAATGCAGGAAAGTAGCAACCACAGCAGCCAGTCAGGAGTATTGCGTTGTATTTCCAACCTATTATACAAGTCAGATCAATGAAGCGAGGCATCAGCCAGGTACAATCGCTTACAGCCCCGAACTCCTGTGGAAAATGTTACAGGAGACATGTGACGAACTTTCACGAAACGGATTGAAAAAGATTATTATTGTTAATGGCCATGGTGGCAATAACGATTTTCTGCGGTATTTCTGCATGTCGCAGTTGCACGCTCAAAAAGACTATGTTTTGATCTTCTTCCAGCCCGGCGAGAATGAGGATGTAGCAAAAAAAGTGAAAGCTTTGCGCCAGACAACTACCGGAGGACATGCAGATGAAGAGGAAACATCGATGATGCGCTATATTCGTCCTGATCTTGTTAAAGTGGAACAGGCCGGAAGTCAATCCGGAAAGAACCAGGCCAGATTAGCAGAACTCCCCGGCCAGTATACCGGAATATGGTGGTATGCACAGTATCCAAATCATTATGCAGGTGATGCAACCAAAAGCAGTGTTGAGCTTGGAAAACTGCTTGTTGATTCAGAGGCAGATCAGTTAGTTGAACTTATTAAGAAGGTAAAGAAATCAAACAAAATTGAAGAACTCCAAAATCAGTTCTATAAGGAAGCTGCAAATCCATTAAATACAAAACAATAACCATTCTAAAGATATTTAAAAGAGCCTGCCAGTTAACCTGAAACTGGCAGGCTCTTAAATATGGTTCTTTGAATTTACTTACTCAACAGCTGATCTGCAGCCAATACCAAAAACATAAAATTAGAAGATCCTCCTCCTAACACATATTCAGTTTGTTGCCATAGATAAGGGAAGTTTTTAAGTTCCGGAAAATCAGGGCGGATTAAGGCTGTTCCAGAAACAACACCTCCCGGAATATAGCTCCAGTCGGCCCGATTATAACCATACGCCGTGGTTACCGAGCGCGAACCTACACCAGAAGCGAAAGATGAAGTGTTTACGCCAGGATGGCAACCTAAAATAAAATTCAGTGCATTCATCATATATTCCTTGCTTACAACATCCGGGAATCCGGTATGTAAGAAGTATTGCTGGAAACCAAACTCCTGAATGTTCCATCCGGCACCCCAGATAACAGGTTTGTAAGGAATTCCAAAAGGATTCTCTTTCTGATCGGAAGCCACCTGTCTGGCATATCCTGCAACGGCTTCATGGATGGAAGAAGTAAAACGTGCATCATTCATTTTTGGCAATGCCCTTCCAATCACCCAGCCCAATGATGAAATGCGTGATTTAATGGTTGATTCGTTATTCAATATATACTGTTTGTATTGATCTTTTGAAGTAGTCAAAAACAGCTCAATAGCAGCATGTATCTTATTGCTTTTCAATTTCTGATCATCATCATTAATAGTGAGCCATAAATTTTCAGCAACAGTAATGCATTCTAAAGATAACTCATCATTAAATCCTTTTAAAACCCGCGAGGCGGCAGCGATATTCGAAATTGTAGAAAGATCACGAGCCGGATTCACTTCCGTAAAAGCCCACCTGTCATCGGATACACCAGAGTGCGTCCCTGTTTTTTCATTCGCTTTCAGCTTTGGATCAAAAACCAGGTTATCAGTCTGAGTTGAAACATCACCCATCAATACATATTGGTTCAGGGAAGGACTCATGATTCCGCGGTAGAACCTGCCGAGGTTCCGATAGCCCGCCATCACACTTAGTGCACCATTTTCTATTTGCTGCAATAAATCAGGCTTTCCATCAGGCTGATGAATTTCGACAACGTGATTTTTCTGATCAATGGTTGTATTATCATGATTGACCTTAAAAGCCTCGTAAGCGAGTGTTAGAATGTAAGTTTCACCGGCTTGCGATTCAATACGAAGGTCATCATCACCCGCATCGTGCCAGCCCCCAATCGCAAGACCGGGAACAGGTTCAAGCGGTTTGTATTTTGTAAGCGTGGAAGATCCCTGAACGTACCCGTCGTAATGATTGGTATCGACCTGGGCCATCAGCGCATCATCCATGTGGCACAAGCCATGCCATACTTTGTATTTCTCATTTACGCGCATATGACACATCTGAACGGGAAGAAAATATTCAAGTGTTGGCTGCCAGACATGCCTCTTGAAAACCGCTGTCGAAATCCGGAAAGGTTCTGTTTTGGAATCGCCATATTGAATCATGTAAATTCCTTCACGTTTGATTGAGCTGAAATCGAACTGGAAATAATTATACCGCAGGAACTTTCCCCACGATTTTGGAATACTTTTCAGTACCTGTTCCGGTGCTCCTGTTTCTGAAATCCGCAATAACTTTGCTTCAACTGCATTCTTATCCATTCCATCAAGTTCTATGACTGCAACTTTTTCCTGATCAGGATGATATCCAATCTGAGAAACATGAACAACCGGCTGATATTTCCACTCAGCAACTGCATTTGGCGAAATAACCCATTCGATTGCCTTTTTTGTGGCACCTTCAGGAACAACAGAACGGACAACAAACCATCCGTTATTGTGCTTATTCCGGCCATCAAGCAACAGAATATCTGCGTTCTTGCTTTCAATCACCATTCGTTGCAAATCCGATTCGGGTGCAATCACCAATCTTTTTCCAGTCGCATAAGGGGTTGCCTGTGCTTCGCCATTAATATCGACACTTGTCGGCCCATTAGGCTGACGGGGGAATATTCCGGACTGATTGTCGAGGTACCAGGCTTTTCCAAAAAGAACGGTTGGATAAAGTTCGAAATTAAAGCCGACCTTACCGATAAACGCTTTAGGCAATGGCCGGTCAAGATCGACAGTCACCCTGATTGAATTTCCTTCAGCTTTCACTGTAACATCGTAATTAAAGTACAGATCAGGATAAAAAATAGGATTAAAACCCTTTTTGTTTTTGCTCGAATCGGGATAAGTGAGTGTTACTTTGATCAGGTTATTAGCTTTATCGACAATACGTTTACCTTGTTTTGGTATCGGTTGCCATTGACCTGGAGTAGCTTCAAGACGCAAGTCTCCATTTGTAGCGACGCGCTCGCCGTTTTGGATAATACCTACGCCTCCCTGGTGACCTTCGGGATAAATATCCTGAAAAGCCATCACATTCAAACCCTGAATTTCAAAATAACCGAGATCATTCAATTGAAGCTTTTGCGTATTCTGACCAGTTGAAATATAACCACAAAACGCAACAAGGCATAGCAGTAAAAAGGACTTTTTCATACAAAAAATTTAGTAATAAGGTGCAAAGTAGTGATAATTGATTCCACGGCAAAATGCATGAACTTTTTGCATTCTAAATGATTCAGAGAAAAGGAAAGAATTATAGATCAAGGCATGTGTAGAGACAAGGCATGCCTTGTCTCTACACATGCCTTGTCTCTACAAGTCCATTCATACAAGAGGCTGCCCAACCGGACAGCCTCTCAATTATGATTTCTAAAAAGAATTAATTCCAGTTATTAGTTACCTGCGCGTTCAAGGTAGGATTAGCATCTCTTTCAGCCTGTGGAATTGGAAGAAGGATGTGATAATCTTTAACCGGACTAATACCGATCGCTGCCTGTTTTTCAGCATTAATAGTTTCTTTAAGAACTCCCCAGCGAACAAGGTCAAAATATCTTGCCTGTTCACCTGCAAGTTCCATCTGACGTTCTCTTCTTAGAATAGTCCTGGCTTTTGTCTGATCGCCCAGCGTTGTAAACTGGAAAGCGCCTGAACGGGCACGTACCTGATTAATCAAAGGCAAAGCTGCAGCAACCTGGTTGCCTTCAATCAAAGCCTCTGCCCTCATCAAAAGAACATCTGCGTAACGTATAACCTGGCTGTTAATATAGCTGTCTGGCTGACCATAATTGTTTCTACTTTCGTAAAGTTCATACTTACGCCATGATTTCTGCCCTTCTTTAACTTTTTCGCCATACTGTTTAATTCCTTCAGGACATACATCACAGTAAGTACCGTCACCACCTTTTGCACCTGCTGCTGAATAGAAAGTTTTGGCTGCCCGTGGATCAGTATAACTAACACCACTTTCGTTCAAATAAGTAAATGAGTTAACAACAGTTTCAGATACCAAAACATTCCACCAGTCGTTAAATCCGTATTCCATAGCCCGACCGGTGATGGTAGCTTTTCCACCCCATCCTTCCTGGCCACCAAACATATAATAGGCATTTCCAACACCCCAACCCTGCCATTCAGCATGCATGATGGCAAAAATAGTTTCTTTCGTTTTCAAATCCTTTACAAATAAATCATCCAGGCTACTTGCCAATGCATAATCATAAGGGGCTGCACTCAACAGTGCAAACTGAGCAGCTGCTTCTGTATACTTCTTCTGAAACAAATACACTTTTCCAAGCAATGCAATTGCCGCACCCTTTGTTACCCGTCCATAATCAGATGTATTCGAATAAGCCAATGGTAATTTGGCAATAGCAGCTGTTAAACCAGTTTCAATAGATGTCCAGACCTGTGCTTTCGGAACTCTTGGAGATTCAATAACATAGTGATCTGCCAACTTCTCCTTTAATGGAACATCGCCAAAACAGTTAACCAGCCAAAAATAGGAAAGTGAACGAAGGAACTGAGCTTCACCGGTAATTCTGTCTTTCAAAGCCACATCAGAGGCAAGGTTTGAATCCCAGGTCTGAAGCTTATCGATTACAAAATTAGTTCTGAAGACCATCTTGAAACAAGAGTTGAAAAAATAATTTAACTCACCACTATTTGGTGTGTGCGTATACAAAGGTAACTCCAACAAACTGCCCTGAAGCGGGAAGTTCTTTTCGGCATCGTTGCCTAAAAGATCAAAAATAAAGTAGAATTCACGACTGTACATGCCCTGATACAATAAGGGAGTATACATCGCAGTTGATGCCTCAGAGAAGGCAGTTGCGCTGGTAAAGAAAGTTGAACCATCGTAACTGTTCTCATTTTTAACGTCCAGCACTTTTTCGCTACAAGCTACAAACAGCAGCGAAAGTAGCAACGAATATATTATAGTCCTTTTCATGGTTATGATCTGTTAAAAATTTAATTGTAAACCTAATCTGTAAGTAGTTGGGTTCGGACGCTGATTACCACCCTGGTCAATTCCTCGTGTGAAAATAAAATTGCTATTGTCATTTGGAGAACCTGAGGAGATTTCGGGATCGTAACCTGAGTACTTGGTGATCGTAAGGGCATTCTGAACGGCCGCATAAATCCTTAATTTGGTAAATGTACTATTAAGAAATGCCTTCGGAAGCGTATAACCCAATGTGATATTCTTTAATCTGAAATACGAACCATTTTCAACATACCAGGTAGAGAAGGCCATATTTGAACCTGAATTTTGAGCGGCTGCAGGAACATCAGTAACGTCGCCATCTTTTTTCCATCTTCTCAGAACAGTCGTCGTATTATTAAACGGTTTTGTCATCCCTTCGAACCAATAACGGTTTCCGTTCACAACATCCACACCGGCAACACCCTGAAACTGCACCTGGAAATCGAAGCTTTTATAGGTAGCGTTCACCACACCACCATATTGCCATTCCGGGGAAGGATTACCAATATAGGTACGGTCATTGTCATCAAGATAACCATCGCCATTTACATCAGAAAAAACAAAATCGCCAGGTTTTAATCCGGCCCTGTATTCGGTCTTTTTACCACCTGTTGCAGCAACTGTCTTGGCATTTAATGCACTAACCTCAGCGGCACTGACAGCTACGTGGTCAACTACATAACCAAAATAAGAAGCTAGCGGATGGCCGATATCTGTGCGGGTTGGATTACCAACACCATTAAAGTCGCCGGTTGAGATCGGAATGTTTCCTAAAGTTCCCAACGCTGTTACTTCATTGGTACTGTAAGTGGCATTCAAAGAAATGTCCCATTTAATTGCTTTCGAATCATCACCATACGATACAGTAGATTCGAAACCGGTGTTTCTCATGCTGGCTGCATTTACAGTTAAAGAAGGGGTCTGACCAGGATTACCAAGACCCGTGGTGATCGGTAAAGAAGTAGCGATCAGTAAGTCATCGTTATTTCTGTGGTAATAATCGAACGTGAAATTTAATTTGTTTTTCAGGAAGCCGATATCAAAACCAAGGTCATACTGGGTAGTCTCTTCCCATTTCAGGTTTGGATTCGCCATTGAGTTAACAATTGAACCGGTTGAAAAGGCGGTTCCATCCCCAAATGAATAGACAATGTTATTTCCTGTTCCCTTCCAGATGCTCTCGGAGGTCAGGAAAGGCTGAATGTTATCATTACCGGTTTTACCATAACTACCTCGCAATTTAAGGTTGGAGATGGAAGAAACCGACTTCATAAATTCTTCTTCAGTGATGTTCCAGGCAAAACCTAAACCATAGAAAGTACCCCAACGATTGTTGATTCCGAAAACACTTGAAGCATCACGACGGGCACTAACATTCAGAACGTAGCGGTCTTTGTAAGTATATCCGGCACGTCCAAAATACGACAACCTCGATTTACCACTGTTGACAGAGGCACCTGTCACTGAATTTGTATTTCCCAATGCTACGTTCTTGATTGCAGTACTGGTATAATCCGAGCCACCAACCTGAACCTGACGATACATACCCGATGGAGCATATGAATTACCAAGCGTTGCGCTGACCAGATGGTCGCCAATCTGCTTATTATAGCCAAAGAAATTTTCTAAAAGCATATAATAACCCCAGTTGTAAGTCTCGTTCATGTCAGCAGAAAGTTTAACAAAGTTACCGCCATTGGAAGGATAATTCCAGTTGTAGTTATGATAATTATTAGAGGATAATCTCGCCTGCGATTTAAATGTCAATCCTTCAAAAAGATCTACCTCAGCTGTTAGTTCAAGATCAGCGCCAAGACTTCTGGACTGATAATCTGAATTATAAACCGTATTCAACGGATTATTGGCATCATTAAGGTCAGTAACTTTGTCTGCACGTCCATAACCGCCCAGATTGGTCGGGTCAAGCACCGCAACATACGGAGGCATCCTGATCGCATCATTGAAATTAGCCAACACACCTTTATTGACATCATTCTTCACACGAAGACTTTGTGTAAGGCGTACATGTTTGTTGAGAATAGATTGATCCATCTTAAATCCAAAAGTGGCGCGCTGGAAGTTACGGTCGATCACTGTTGACTCATGATTGAGGTATCCGGCAGAAAATGAATAAGACGAATTATCGCCACCACCAAATATCCGGACATTGTGCTCAGTAACCGCAGCATTTCTGAATACTTCCGATTGCCAGTCAGTTCGTGAAATTCTGACATCAGGTGTTTTTAGTTTGTCAGTTAATGCCAAACCACCAGCCTTTTGGATATCAGCTACCAAATCAACGTAATCAGACGCGTTCAACATGTCGTAACGTTTCGTCACCGAAGCGATGCCATATGATCCGTCGTACTGAACCTGCACGCTTCCCTTTTTACCTTTCTTTGTTGTAATAATAACAACACCATTGGCAGCAGCAGATCCGTAAATAGCAGTAGAAGATGCATCCTTCAATACGGTGATGCTTTCAATATCCTGAGCAGGAACTGAATTGATATCACCACCCTGAATTCCGTCAATGACATACAATGGATCGGGATTCGTAAAGGAACCCATACCGCGGATAATTATTTTTGCACCAGCTCCCGGATCACCACCGTTGTTGATTACCTGAACACCAGCCATTTTACCTTGCAGTGTCTGCCTTGCATCTGAAACAGAAAGACCAACTATGTCTTTTTCCGAAATTTTGGCAATCGAACTTGCAACATTCTTACGTCCGGCAGATGAATAACCAATCGCGATAACCTCATCAATTCCAATCGTTTCCGCAACCATCGTTATATCGAAACTGGATTGCGTACCTAGCTGAATCTCCTGAGGTTTCATTCCAATAAATGAAATTACCAGCGTTTTTGAAGCAGCGGGTACACCAATTGAAAATTTGCCGTCCATATCACTGACGGTACCCGTTGACGTTCCTTTTACAATTATGGTAGCACCCGGAACAGGAGCACCCGTCTCATCAGATACTTTTCCGGTGACAGTCTTTTGTTGTGCAAAAGCCATCCCTGTTAGCAATACCATTAAAAGAACCATGGAAAGGAATTTTCCCACCCATTTTCTCCCTGGCGAAAAACTTAGATAAATTGGTTTCATAAATACATAAGCTTTAATTAGAAATTAAAAAAAATAGAAGAGTAGTACTAATTGCAATAATCTTTTGAATATAAGCCTTGTTTAAGCTATTCAATTTTCAACATTCAAAACAAGGTTTAAAAAGATATCGTTTTTTCAAGCTAAATTATTACTATCAGTTTGTTGACAAAACTATTCAGTAATTAATGTTTTTTGTAATACGATCTGATCAGATTTGAATGTTTTCAGATCAGTTTCGAATATTATTTGGATTTCAATGAATGAATCTGGTCAAGTTCATTGTTTTTAATTAATAACAGTACGACACAGTCTATAATTTTATTATTCAATTTATTAAACAGTAGAACAAAACAATTCAGCTAAATTGTTGATCTTCATTTAAAATCCCCGAATCATAAATAGGTACTGCATACTATTTTAATATTCAACAAATAAAAAATCACAGGGTGAGTCATTGGTTTTCCAGATAGATATTATGATTCATTAACACTGCAAATACATACAAGTAATTTGTGAAATATTTATTGCGTCATGATTATTTCAATCGGAAAACAAATTTTACTACCTTAGTCGCATATTAGAATTATCAAATTTACAATCCGACATAATGAACTTCGAATCTTACTTTAAAATCGGTTATGGGTTATACATTGTAACAACCCAGGCAGGTGACAAAAAGGGTGGCTATATTGCCAATACGCTTTTTCAGGTAACCGCTACCCCACCCCAATTCGCAATAAGTTGCAATAAAGACAATTACACGGCCGATTTAATCAAACAAAGCGGCGTATTCGGTTTTTCTGTGTTAAGTGAAAAAGCAAATCCCGCGTTAATCGGAAACTTTGGCTACAAGAGTGGCCGCGATTTTGATAAATTTGCCGGAGTCAATTGTATCACAGGAAAATCCGGGATTCCGATCGTTACCGATTCGTCGGTGGCATGGTTTGAATGTAAGGTGACTCAGTCTTATGAAGTTGATACCCACATTATTTTCATCGGAGAGGTCGTTGATAATGGGATGATCGAAGAAAAAGGCAAATCGCTTACCTATAATTATTACCGTGAAGTCTTAAAAGGCTATTCACCTAAAAATGCACCAACTTACATCGATAAAGGAGAAATTGAAGCCATTACTAAAACTGTCAAACAGCAGGCGGAAGTTTGGCAATGCCAGTTGTGCCATTACGAATATGAAGCAGCTAAAGGCGATCCGATCTCAGGAATCGCTCCCGGCACATCATTTCTTGACATACCTGACGACTGGGTCTGCCCGATTTGCGGAGCTGATAAGTCGATGTTCGAGAAAGAGTAATTCCTTAATCTTAATATCTTTGCATTCCCTATTATTTTATCCCTGATTGTTAATTTGCTATGGAAGACTTCTTCAAATATACGACAAAAAGCATCGAGGATAAAAATTGGGGATTGTATATCAATGTAGCCGGTTGTGCTGATATCCTGCCCGGAGAGTGTTATCCACCACCCGGACACCCATCAGAATACAGTTTCAGCTGGGAAAACGGCAGGATTATTCATGAATTTCAGATCAATTACATTACAAGTGGCGAAGGAATACTGGAAACCAGAACTGGAAAATATCCCGTAAGAGAAGGTTCCGTGATAATTGTGTTTCCTGGAATGTGGCACCGCTACCGTCCCTCAAAAACTGGATGGAAAGAGCATTATGTGGGATTCAATGGCGCTTTCGCAAATCAAATTTTTCAGAATGAGTTTTTCGCCGGCAATGATCCAATCTATCATATCGGCTATAATGAGCAACTCTTGCAAAGTTTTCACGAGTTGTTTAACCTTGTCGACATGGAAAAAGCAGGTTATCAGCAAATTTGCTCCGGACTTGTAGTTTACATCCTAAGTACAATCATCTCGATCAAAAAAAACGAAAACTTCGAGGGAAAACAAATTGAGCAAACGATACAAAAAGCATGTCTGATTATCCGCGAGAACATCGATAAAAATATGAATATCGAAAAACTTGCCGCCGATTTAAATATTGATTATTCCATTTTTCGCAAGATGTTTAAAGCGTATACCGGAATCTCACCAGGTCAATACCACCTCTCCTTGCGTATCCGACAAGCAAAAGATTTACTGATCAATACGAACCTAAGCATTAAAGAGATTTCGTATCGCTTGGGATTCGAATCTATCTTTTATTTTAGTCGCGTCTTCAAATCGAAAACAGGCATCAATCCCACTGAATACAAAAGCGGTCCGGCCACCAAATAAGGTAATATGATCTAAGATATTTAAAATTGGTGAATAAGGTGGAGCGAATAAGATGAGTAACTTGTATTGAGTAAATTCGAAGGTATCGATTGTTTTATTATCCCGTAAAGCACTTTCCCAG
>Ga0209511_1001483_pt1 | contig 20806 bp, 15 predicted proteins | sample SSSSmetaG_FD_184141 | JGI IMG/M metagenome (GOLD analysis project Ga0209511, IMG submission 184141) | Glacier valley bacterial and archeal communities from Borup Fiord, Nunavut, Canada, to study Microbial Dark Matter (Phase II) - ​SSSS... | ecosystem: Environmental > Aquatic > Freshwater > Ice >...
TGTACTTAGGTATAAACTGGCTTTAAGAGCTTGTTGGGCCCTGGAAACTTATGTTTCTGTCCTCTATCTTCCTTTATAAAATTCAGCTCATATTAAACCTATGCCTAAATCTCATCAACCCGCATCTTTTGCTCTCTTAGCCCGAAAAATCAGCACCCTTACAATTGAGGCTTCATTACGGCTTCTATGTGAAGAATTTGAAGATGCAGTTAGTTTTTCTACCAGTTTTAGCAAAGAAGATCAGGCGATAAGCCATATAATTTTCTCGGGTAACCTGCGTATTTCTGTTTTTACGCTAGATACCGGTCGCCTCTTTCCTGAAACATATTCAGTCTGGCGGTCTACCAATGAGCGGTATCGAACTGCGATCAGGGCTTATTGCCCAGATGCGGCACAGCTTGAACCGTATATTTCAGTCAAAGGGCCTAATGCCTTTTATGATTCAGTTGAGAATAGAAAAGAATGTTGTTTTATAAGAAAGGTTGAGCCCTTGAAAAGAGCACTCAAGAATCAGCAAATTTGGATTACAGGCCTGAGAGCTGAGCATTCTCAATCACGTGAAGGTTTACAGCAGCTTGAATGGGATGAAAGTAATGGACTTGTGAAATATCATCCCTTACTTAACTATACCACCGGACAGGTTGATGATTTTATAAAAGAAAATAATATTCCATATAACCCATTGAATGATAAAGCCTTTGTGAGTATCGGCTGCGCCCCCTGCACCCGTGCGATTAGTCCGGGTGAAGATTTCAGAGCAGGTCGCTGGTGGTGGGAACAAAGCAACGGCAAAGAATGCGGACTGCATGTACATCAAGCCGAAACGCCCCTATTAACCATAAACTCGAAAGAAAGTAACCCGTTATGAAGCTGAATTACCAACTTGATTATCTCGATCATTTAGAGTCTGAATCAATTCACATCATGAGAGAGGTTGCAGGGCAATTTGAAAGGCCCGCTCTATTATTTAGTGGAGGAAAAGATTCAATTACCATGGTACATCTGGCATTAAAGGCCTTCAGACCAGGTAAATTTCCATTTCCACTGGTTCATATCGACACTGGTCATAATTTTCCTGAAGCACTGGCATATCGCGATAAACTTGCACTTGATCTGGGTGAAAAGCTCATTGTTCGTTATGTCGAAGATACTATGAACCGACAGAAGCTCAGTGAACCCAAGGGTAAATTTGCCAGCAGAAATGCGCTTCAGACGTTCACCTTGCTTGAAACTATCGAAGAATTTGGTTTTGACTGCTGCATTGGGGGTGCCCGCCGTGATGAAGAAAAAGCTCGAGCCAAAGAACGCATATTTTCTGTTCGTGATGAGTTTGGGCAATGGGATCCTAAACTTCAAAGACCAGAACTCTGGAATGTCTATAATGGCAGAATTCATAAAGGTGAAAATGTACGGGTCTTTCCTATCAGCAACTGGACAGAGCTCGATGTCTGGAATTATATCAGACGGGAAAAAATCGAATTACCGGCTATCTATTTTGCCCATCACCGTGAAGTGCTGGAGTATGATGGGCAGCTGATTGCTAATTCCCCTTTTATACGAATTGATGCCGGAGAAAAACTTATGAACCGTCAGGTGAGATACAGAACTGTTGGTGATATGAGCTGTACCGCAGCTGTTGAATCTAGTGCTTCAACCCTTGATGATATCATTCATGAAATAACAGTTTCCCGAATTTCTGAACGCGGTGAAACACGAATCGATGACCGGGTTTCAGAAGCTGCGATGGAAGACCGCAAGAAAAACGGATATTTTTAAGAACTAGAAAATTATGGATTTACTTCGATTTATAACTGCGGGCAGTGTAGATGATGGCAAAAGTACACTGATCGGCCGTTTACTTTATGATAGCAAAAATATAATGGTAGACCAGCTGGAAGCAATTGAAAAACAAAGTAAAAATAAAGCTGCAGGAGAAATTGACTTAGCCTTACTGACTGATGGGCTAAGAGCTGAAAGAGAACAGGGAATCACCATTGATGTGGCTTATAAATACTTTAATACTCCTACCCGAAAGTTCATTATTGCAGATGCTCCAGGTCATATTCAATATACCCGCAATATGGTGACAGGAGCCTCTAGTGCCAACCTGATTATCATTTTGGTAGACGCCAGAAATGGTGTGGCTGAACAAACCCGACGGCATTCAATCATTGCTTCACTGCTTCAGATACCCCATATCATTGTTGCTATCAATAAAATGGATCTGGTATCAAATTCACCCGACGTGTATAATGATATCGTGATCGAGTACGCAGCAGTAGCCAAGCGACTAAATTTAAAAGACGTACGTTTTATTCCGATCAGCGCATTGAATGGTGATAATATTGTTGACCGTTCAAGTGCATTTAGCTGGTATGAAGGAGAAACTTTACTTGAAATGCTCGAAAATGTAGCTGTGGCCAAAGATATTAATCTTGAAGTCAGTCGCCTGCCCGTGCAGTATATCATAAGGCCCCAGTCTGAAGATTTACATGATTACAGGGGGTATGCAGGTAAAATCATCAGTGGAAAATACCGCAAAGGCGACGAAATAAAAGTTTTACCGTCTGGCCAAAGAAGCAGGATCAGTAGCATTGAAATTGCTGGTCATCAGGTCGAAGAAGCATTTGCTCCGCAAAATGTTATTATCAACCTAACTGATGATCTTGATATCAGCCGGGGCGATGTGCTTGTCAAACCAGAAAACACAGGGCGTATAGAGCAGGAATTTGAAAGCCTCGCCTGCTGGATGGATTTCAAACCCCTTGTTGCCGGAAATAAATATATTCTACAACTGCATAGCCGACAGGTAAAATGTATTGTTAAGTCAATTGATTACCGTCTTGATGTTAATACGCTTGAAAGAATTAAACATCCTGCCAAGGCCAGTTTGAATGATATCGTCAGCATAACTTTAAAAACAGCCAGCCCCCTGCCTTTTGATTCATATTCTGAGCTGAGAGCAAACGGTGGTGCCATACTTATCGATGAGAGTAGTTACCTGACAGTGGGAGCCTGTATGCTTCAGTAGTTCATAGACAATTAATACACACCGATGTATAGTTTGACATTAAAAGGTATAGTCATTTTTGCTGGTGCCGGTTCAGGTGACCCAGACTTATTAACCATTAAAGCATCGCGCGCGCTATCAGGTGCTGATATAATTATTGCTGACAGGCTGGTTGCAGAACGTATTTTATCAGACTGGGCGAATCCAGAGGCAACCATCATTCATGTTGGGAAACAATCAGGAAAAAAAGAGTCTATGCCCCAGAGTGCCATCACTAAGTTGCTGGTTGACTATGCCCTGGCTGGTAAACGGGTGGTGCGCCTGAAAGGCGGAGATGTTTCGATTTTTTCGAATATTTATGATGAGCTGATGGCATTGGTTGAAAATGAAATCACTTATGAGATTATCCCAGGGATATCATCAGCTTCAGGTGCTGCTGCCTATGCAGGTATACCTCTGACGGCTAGAAATCATGCAACAGCTATCAGGTTTCTGACAGGTTATGATCCTGGTAAATTAAATGACACGAAGTGGAAAGAACTGGCAGAAAGTGATGATACACTTGTCTGGTTTATGTCTAGTGATGTAATCAATATTCTGACAAAAAACCTGACGACTTCCGGTATACATCGTGACGTTCATATCGCAGTCATAGAACAGGCCAGTACGCCCGATCAACAAACAAGTTGTTGCAATATATACGATTATGAAGGCCTGTATGCAAACAAGATTTATGCTTCTCCAAGCTTGATAATTATTGGTAAAGTAGCTGCTTTACATACAAGATTTGCCTGGTTTAATGAGCCTACCGAGACTGGATTTTTCTTTAAAGAACTCGGTAAAAGTGATTTAATCCCCCCTTTAAACAGCCTGAATAGAAAAGCATGTTAACAGAAGATAAATTAAGGCAGGTACAGCAGCTTGTAGCTGATTTTAGTGCCAGCCAATTGATATGGCTAAGTGGTTACCTGAGTGGTATCGCTGAAAAAGATGCATTGCCCCTACTTTCCCAATACCAGGAAGATGTATTGCCCCAGGTAGTTTCTGAATTGAAGCTCACCATTGCCTATGGTACCGAAAGTGGAAACTCAAAAAAAGTAGCAACAAATTTTGCCAAACAGGCCAAGGGTTTAGGAATACAGACGAAACTGATTAATCTGGCACAGTACAGGCTAAATGATCTTTTAAAGGAAGAATATTTCATTAGCGTGATAAGTACCCAGGGGGAAGGAGAACCCCCTGAATCAGCCAAAAAATTCTATGATTATGTTGAGGCTAATACCAGCATACTTTATAACCTCAAATTCGGTGTCCTGGCATTGGGAGATACGTCATACCCCTTGTTTTGTAAAGCTGGGGAAGATATTGATTTATGGCTTAACAGGCAGGGAGCAACAAGACTGGTTGCCTTGCAACGCTGTGACCTTGATTACGATGAAGTTGCTGAAGCTTGGTTCAAGAATGTACTCGACCTATTGAATATTGCACAGCCGGTAAAGCATAGCCTGTTACCTGAAATAAAAAAAACTGCTGGCAAGATTATTTATGAAGGAACACTACTTACGAATAATAATCTAAACGACAGGGGTTCGTCAAAGAGAACCCACCATATAGAAATACTATCAGAAAATGTTAATTATCAGCCAGGCGATTCACTCGGCATAGTGCCTGAAAATCCAGAAAAGACAGTTAATGCTATCTTACAGCTGCAACTCTTGAACCCAGGTAAAATAATTACCAGAGGTGATGAAAGTCAACCCTTGAATGTATGGCTGAAAAAGAAATTAAACATCGTTTATCTGTCAGAACGGATCATTAAGAAATATGCATTACTTACAGGTCAGGATATTCCTGATACCCGTATGGGGTTACTCGATCTGCTGAAAATTTATCCTGTCAATGATGCAGTACAGTTTGAAGGAGTAATTCAATTGCTGGATCTGATCACTCCGCGTTTATATTCAATTTCCTCATCTCCAGTACTTCATGAAAATGAAGTTCACCTTACTGTTGCCCTCGAAAAATTCACTACCAATCATGAGCTGCTACATGGTCTATGCTCAGATCACTTAATAAATCTGGAAGTCGGCAGTATCCTAAAATTCTACATTCACAAAAATCGTATTTTCAAGCTACCTGCCGATGATATTGATATCATTATGATCGGCCCTGGAACTGGTATTGCCCCTTTCAGGTCATTTCTGGCTGAGCGTGAAGCAAGAAATGCGACAGGCAAAAACTGGTTATTTTTTGGAGACCAGCATTTCACTACAGATTTTTTGTATCAGACAGAAATTCAGGACTGGCATCAAACCGGACTTCTTACGTGTGTAAATCTGGCGTTTTCAAGAGACCAAAAAGAAAAGATATATGTGCAACACCGCATGTTTGATCATGGAGCAGAACTTTATGAATGGATTGTCAGAGGCGCTGTTATCTATTTATGTGGGTCTAAAGATCCTATGGGAATTGATGTCGAACATACCCTGATGCAAATCTCAGCCGTATTTGGGAATCAGATAAATCCAGAGGCCTGGCTTGAAAACTTATCAGAAAGTGGAAAGTATTTAAAAGACGTTTACTAGCATTTGAATAAATGAGTATTAAGAAAAATTTATCAGCAATTGAATTCATAAAGCAGGCTAGCGACAGTTTGCGTGGCAGTATTGTTAAAAGCCTGCAAGATGAACTCTCTGGTGCTATCCGGGAACCAGATCAGGCACTTATCAAGTTTCATGGTATGTACCAGCAGGACGACAGAGACAGGCGTGAAGAAAGGGCTGAAAAAAAACTTGAGAATCTCTATACTTTCATGATCAGGCTGCGCCTGCCAGGGGGGTTTCTGGCGCCAGGTCAGTGGGTTGCCTTACATCATATTGCAGGCGAGCATTCAACCGGTACTATTAAAATAACAACCCGTCAAACTGTACAATTACATGGTTTATTTAAGTCACATATAAAACCAACTATTCAGGCTTTCAATGTGGCGGGTCTTGATTCAATAGCTACTTGCGGCGATGTAAATAGAAATGTGACCTGTACTTCTAATCCGGCTCAGTCAAAAGTTCATGCTGAAATATTTGCCTTCGCAGATAAAATAAGCACACACCTTAAACCTAAATCCAGATCGTATTATGAAATTTGGCTTGACCAGGAAAAAATAAGTGATAAAAGTATTGAAGAAGATTCCTTATATGAAGATCGTTACCTGCCCAGAAAATTTAAAATAGGAATTGCCATTCCTCCAAATAATGATCTTGATATTTTCAGCAATGACCTTGGCCTGATTGCCATCATTGAGCAGGATAAATTAGTCGGATTTAATATTGCAATAGGCGGTGGCCTTTCTTCAACCCATGGTAATGCACTTACTTATGCCCGCCTTGGTTCTGTGATTGGATTTGTCAGTGGTGAAGAAAATATTCTGGCTGCTATTTATGCCATAATTGCAACTCAGAGAGATTATGGCAACCGCGCTGACCGAAAACTTGCCCGTCTTAAATATACAGTCGATACATACGGTCTTGATTTTTTTCTCGAAGAATTACATAAACGCACAGGCTTCGCCCTAACCCCTGCCCGCCCTTATTCATTTACTGAACGGGAAGATTATTATGGGTGGTTGCAAGATTATGCAGGTACCTGGCATTATACGCTATTTGTTGAAAATGGCAGGGTGAATGACGAAAATGGATTGCAGATTAAGTCAGCCATGTACGAAATTGCTCAAACTGGTAAATCAACTTTTAGATTCACAGGTAACCAGAATCTTATCATTTCTGATGTAAGTGAAGTAGATAAGCCCCAGGTTAATGCTATTCTTGAAGGCTATGGTTTACTGGCTCATACAAAAAACACGAGCCTGATCAGAAAGAATGCTATGGCCTGTGTTGCCCTGCCAACCTGCCCGCTGGCATTTGCCGAAGCACAGCGTTACCTTCCCTCTTTAATCAGCAAAATTGAACCATTGATTGTCAAATACGATTTACAGAATGAAGCAATCATTACCCGTATGACGGGATGCCCTAATGGTTGTGCCAGGCCTAATATGGCTGAAATCGGTTTTATTGGCGTATCCCCAGGGCGGTATAATCTACACCTTGGTGCTGATCATGCCGGAGAACGTCTGAATGCTGTTTACCGGGAAAGTTTAAATGAAGGAGAGATTCTAGCCGAGCTTGATGTTCTTTTCAAACTGTTCAGTAAAGAAAAGATGAAAACAGAAAGTATTGGAGATTTTGCCCAGCGTAAAAAACTGGTATCCCTGAAGGCCGACTCTCGCATACACCTGCAGGTAAACCAAACCTGATTTAAAAGGTCAGGCATCTGAAATAAATTACTACTTTCGCATTTGTATATAAAACCTATAGACTTAATATTTTGATAAAGATTCCTACACTTTTAGTTGCGCTTAGCATCTTTCTTGTCACCAGTATTCAACCATCGGTAACCAACGCCAGTCAGCAAGCAAAGGCTGCATCACTTAACTTTAATTGCCTTATTGCGATCGATTCATTGCCAGTTGCAGGAAGCGTTGTAGCTGATACTGTAAAAAATGATTCTCTACCTGTGAGTGGCAACGGGGTAACTGGAAACATCATTTCTAACAGCCCTCTGGTTGAGAAAAAACAGGTAACTGAATTAAAAGGGTCATTATTTGATTCCCTCAGTTCAATCAATAGTTTGCAGGCAACCGTCAGTGTAAAGGGAAGATCAATTCGAACGGGTACTGATGAAAAAGGAAACTTTATTTTGAAAAACCCTGGGAGGCTGCCCTTAACTCTCATTATAACTGCTTTAGGTTATAAGACGAGTCAATATCAGGTAACTGCAGCCAATTCTGACCATCTGCATATTGCTCTTGAATCACAGAGTATCATTACCAGCCAGGTTGTTGTGAGTGCTTCAAGAGTTGCTGAAAGTATATTAACATCACCCGTTACCATCGAAAAACTAAGTATTAAAAATATTCGGGAGAGCCCGGCGGCAAATTTCTATGATGCAATTGAGGGCGTTAAGGGTGTGCAGATGATTACCCTTGGACTTGGATATAAGGTGCCAAATACACGTGGATTTGCAGGAACTACAAATTCACGGTTTCTGCAAATGGTTGATGGGGTTGATGTAATCTCGCCTGGCATAGGTGCCCCGATTGCCAATCTTATTGGCCCAACTGAACTTGATATTGAAAGTGTTGAACTGATACCAGGGGCTGCTTCAGCACTATATGGTCTGAATGCTGTAAATGGAATTTCAAATTTAAAAACCAAATCAGCCTTTAAGTATCAGGGTATAAGCGTCTATGAAAAAATTGGTATCAATCATGTAAATGATAAAGATCATTCGCCTACACCGTATAATGAAGTTGCCATCAGATATGCACAAGCAATTGGTAAACGCTTTGCCTTTAAACTAAACGGTTCTTTTTCAAAGGGTACCGACTGGATTGCAAATAACCAGCAGGATCAATATTTTTTAACAGGAAATAAAACCAACGCAGGTCTGGCCATTAATCCGGCTGCTGATCTGATCAATAAATATGGTGACGAGTATAATAGTGATATGAAAACCATCACCCTGGGCGGCAAAAAGTATGATGTATCTAGAACCGGGTATTTTGAGAAAGACCTGACAGATTATTCGATCCATAACTTTAAAGCTGATGCAGCTCTTGAATACAAATTAAATAAGTCAACAGAAATTATTTATTCTTACCGTATTGGTAATGGGAGCACACTCTACCAGCGAGGCAACAGGGTTAGGCTTGACGGTGAGCAGATACAGCAGCATGTTCTTGATATTAAGGGTCAGGATTATGAGTTAAAAGTCTATGAGGAATCAGAAAATACAGGAACTAACTCGTATAATATGAGGGCTCTTGCTGAAAATCTTGATCTTGCCAGTAAAAAGCCAAGCCAGTGGTATGCTGACTATACGAAAGGGTTCAATACGGCAATAAAAAGTGGCAGTACGCTGACAGATGCTTTTACTCAGGCACGTACAGCTGCTGATTTAAACAGACTTCAACCAGGTACAGCCGCCTTCAAACAGGCTATGAACCAGATTATTCATATAAACAACTGGGATACAGTTGGAGCACAATACCTGCTGCATTCAAAATTTGTTCATGTCGACGGTCAGTATGACTGGTCAAGGTTGATTAAGAATGTAAAAATACTTACCGGCTTTAATTATAGAACATATATTGTAAGCCCTGATGGAGACAACTACGTAAATCCACAATCTTTTAATAATCTGTCAAAGGCAACTGCAGATTTCACTTACACAAATTATGGTGGTTTTATTTCAGCTAGCAAAACACTTTTTGATGAGAAGTTAAAGATAAATGCATCTTTCAGAGTCGATAAGTCTCAATATTTTAGCGTTAAATTTAATCCCAGGGTGGCCATAACTTTTTCACCTACAAGCCAGGATAATTTTAGAATTTCTTTTCAGAATGGGTACCGTTTCCCAACTTTATTCGAAGGATATGCTTATGTTAATAATGGGGGCGTAAAAAGATTGGGCGGTTTCGAAGTTATTTCCAAGCATTTGGGAGTTTTTGAGAACTCCTATATTAATGCCTCTGTTACAAGTTTTAAAAATTCTGTAAACAAGCTGATTAATGCTGGTCAAACCCAGGATCAGGCAATACAGCAAAGTAAAAATCTACTTGTAAAAAGCAATTATTCCTATCTGCAGCCTGAACATATTAACTCGTTTGAAATTGGTTATAAAGGTTTATGGCTCAATAATAAAGTTTTCGTTGACATAGATTATTATTTCAGTGCATACGATCACTTCATAGGGCAGCTTGATGTTACCCAGCCAGCAAGAGGGCAGATTGGAACAACAGACAGCACAGCTTATGCAGCCTATGCCGGGGGCAAACAGATTCATAAATATAAGATGTGGACCAACTCAACCAGCTTGGTCACCAATCAGGGTATTGAAGCAGGTATATCATATGAATTTTATAAAAAATTTAATATCAGGGCTAATGCAAGTTATGCCAAGCTCGTCAGTATCTCTGCAGTAGATGCCTTTACGCCTGCATTTAATACCCCGCCCCTGATTGTTAATCTTTCAGTAGGAAATAGCGAACTAGCCAAAAATTTGGGATTTACAGCCACTATGCATTATCAGGCTCCATTCTTCTGGAGTAGTCCACTTGCAGCAGGTAATGTTCCTGGGTATAAAAGTATCGATGCCCAGCTCACTTACCACCTACCAAAATTAAATTCAAGTTTAAAATTTGGTGCGACAGATTTAGCGAATAAAAGATATATCCAGTATCTTGGAGGACCGACACTTGGAGCTTTTTATTATGCCAGCATATTGGTTGATATACACACTAAAAACCACTAGGTATGCAGCATCAAAAAGGAGGCTATTCATCTTCGGTAAAAGTTCTTGAACCTTTTATCAGTCACGAAGATTTGCAAAAACCTACTGGAGGAAACCGATTATTCCCAGTTTTTTTAAAAACTGAAACACTCAGACTGGTTATTATTGGTGGGGGTGTTGTTGGGCTTGAAAAACTGAGGGCTGTATTAATGAATGCCCCGGCTACGCCGATAAAACTCATCAGTATTACTATCTGTGAAGAAATTAAAGAACTCGCCACCGAATATAAAAATCTGGAATTATTCGAGCGCCCCTACTCAATAGCTGATTTTGAGTTTTGTGACCTGATTATTGCTGCTGTAAATGATCAGCAGATGGCAACTACGATACGCGACGACGCTAAATTTGCAGGCCGCCTGGTGAATGTTGCTGATAACCCAGCTTTATGTGATTTCTACCTCTCTGCTGTAGTACAAAAAGGAGATTTAAAAATTGCCATTTCAACCAATGGTAAATCACCTACACTTGCAAAGCGTCTGAAAGAAATATTAGCTGACACCCTGCCAGTAGAGATCGACAGTCTGATGCATAATTTACAAACCTTACGATTAAGGCTTAGTGGAGATTTCAATTCTAAGGTTATCAGGTTAAATGAAATTACACGCATGCTGGTTGAGAATGATTCACCCCCTGAAAATTTAGCACCTAAGGTTAGTAATTCCAGGGAAATAACCTCAGGCAGACTTACTGGTGCACGAATTATTTCGTGGATCGGTATCGCCCTATTTTTCATGATTCTTGGAGCACTGGTTTTTCAGCTATCTGCAGTCAATATTTTTCTTGCCAGATTAGGAAATTTTGCTTCTCAGTTAAATGCTAAATTTTATTGGATGGTACTCACAGGCTTTGCCGCCCAAATTATAGCAGGTTCACTGGGAATGGGTTTTGGCGTAATCTGTACAACGATTCTTTTGTCACTTGGTATCAGCCTGCCAGCCATCAGCAGCAGTATACATACTGCTGAAACTTTTGCCAGCGGTGTCTCGGGTTACAGTCATTATAAATTTGGTAATGTGAATAAGAAATTATTCAAATCATTAATTTTACCAGGTGTAATAGGTGCCATTATAGGGGCGGTTATATTATCATTATATGGCGATAAATATGCAGCCTATATAAAACCCGTATTAGCTCTTTATACCCTTTTTTTAGGCCTAAAGATTCTGGGTAATGCCTTTCAGAAAAAGATAATCAAAAAAAAAGTAAAGAATATTCTGGTGCTGGCCGGAGCTGGAGGTTTCATTGATTCTTTTGGTGGCGGCGGCTGGGGGCCTCTTGTTACCAGTTCTTTCATAGCCCAGGGCCGTAGCCCAAGGTTTGTAGTAGGCAGTGTCAGCCTGAGTAAGTTTTTTGTGAGTCTGGCAAGTGCCCTTACTTTCTTTAGCATGATGGGAATATCAAATTGGGAAGTAATTGTAGGACTTCTAATTGGTGGAATAACAGGTGCCCCGATATCAGCCAAACTAGCCGGATTAATTCCGACCAAATCAATGTTTATTGCAGTCGGAATACTCGTTATTCTGTGCAGCCTTAGATTGCTTATTAAAAGTTTTTAATCTCTTAAAACTAAAGATGGTTGTGAATGATTTTTATGGCCTCTGCATCTTATTGTTGCAGGTATGAAGAATTATAATCCAGTTCTGTAGTAGCCAGCAATATTACCATTTACCAGCATAGTTAGAATCTCAATATCACATCGATTGCTGCTGTTGACTGGCTTCTTTTCGTTCCATTATCATAGGGTGTAATTCCTTTGGCATATGCATGTTCAAACCTAAGTTCAGGACGGATTCTTAACATTGGGGTGATATAATAGACATAACCTACAGTATGACTTGAGTAAGAAGTTGCGTAGCCTGTTCTATTACCCTGGGGGTCACCCAGATAATCGTTACGAATTGAGAGATAATCTTTGGGTGAGATTTTAACTTGAAAATAATTGACAAAACCTATGGCTTTAGACAGGCCAGGAATATAATTACCCGGACCTACACCTTCGTAGAAGGGTTTTGAAGGCCCGTTAATAACTGTACCTCCAACGAGTCCATCTTTCTGCCACATATAATAGGCTTCAGTCATCATATGCAGGGTTTTATTGAATCTAAGACCCCAGGTGGCGACTACCATCTGTAAGTTGTCATGATAGTCTTTTGCCTTACCAGCCCCCAATGAATTTATTCCACCATAAATAGAATTATTATTATCTCTTGAAACCCATCTTGCCATCAACAATCCATTCAGCGACGCTGATTTTACCCATGGAGCCATATCATTTCCGGCATGAAGACCAACCTCTAGCTGCCAATAAGTACCTAATTTAAAAGTCGATTGAACGCCAGTGAATGTATAAGGGTCAACTGTAAACATTAAAGAATGCGAATACAGGTAATTATCTGTTGCCCACTGTGCCTCAATATCTGCAGGAGAAATAAAGCGTCCGAATTTAAAAATCATCCCGTCTGCAACTTTCGGGAAATAAACCAGGCCGTAAACCTCAGCTGGGTCAAACCCATATTTCGCATTATGCTTTAAAAGTTGGTCACTAAAATAACCCTTCGATGTTGTATACCGGTAATCAGTACCAAATATCGTTGTTACCAGAAATCCAGCTGTTATATGATCCGTTTGAATGGTATTTGGTTGAATTTCAAACTTTAAACCAACCTGATCAAGCTGAACTGAATTTGGGATGATGTCATAAGATGTTGGGGCATTTGATTTCTTTGAAGTACTTAGATTAGCACCTGCATCTACCCATCCATAAATTCTAAACCTTGTTTTTATGAGCCCTAATGCTTTTTGTACTGGATAAATTGGAGCAGTGGCATCAACACCAATTAATGGGGCCCCGTCCCAGTCTCCTGTAGGAAATGGGGGTGAGTCAAGCGCAGGCGGAGTAGACCTTTTAATTACTCTGTGCCTGGTGCTATCGATGGCAGTATCACCTTTGATTACCCCTATTCCGGCTATACTTAGATGAGGCAGAATTGCTAAAAATGATATCGCAAAAAATGTACAAATACTTTTCATAACTATTTTTTTCTTAGGCTGAAAGCAACTATTAACATGCCAATTGAGTCAAATATTTATATCTAACTCATTATGAACGAGATAATATTTTAATGATTATTCGCTATAATTGCCATGCATTCAAAATGAATATCAGCAATATTCATTTTGAGTAGAAACCTTTAAATATCTGTTAGATGAGGTAAGGCTTCATAGTTATATAATCTGGTATTTGAATAGCATTAAAATAAGTGCTGGTCTAATACTTAAAACAAGATCCAGGAATATGAAATTTAAATTACAATCAGGTCAAATTACACCAGTACCCAAATTGATGTTGCTAAGTGCTGTTCTTATAGGAATTTGTTTTATTCAGACAACCTATGCATGCTGCATAGCTGATACAACCTGGATCACTAAGAGTAATAATTACACCAATAAACTAATTGCGGTTAACCTTAAATATTCGCCTGAATCAGGTTCTGCAGAAGGCCTGAGTCAGTATGACAAACTCATTTCAGATCCATCGGAGCAAACAGAATTAAAACGCCGCAGGGAAACTCAGGAAGTACTTGGTTTTATCAAAACTACCCTGAAAACTGAGGAGAACAAAAAAGTAAGAGAAGATTTGCAAATTCTTGAAAATTCAATCACCCTTGGTTTCAGACAGGAAGATTTTGCTTTGTCTCATAAAGTTCCATTTATTAATGCCAGCCAAGATGTTTTTCAGGGATTAAGAGTGTTACTCGATGATCAGACTGAGGCAGCAAGAAGACCAGCAGCACTTGAAAGACTAAAGAAATATACTGGTATTACTGTTGGTTTCATTCCCTATACCTTGCTTGTTGAAAAAAGAGTGGAAGGGCAGCTTAAAAAACCAGGTACGGTTTACCCTTCACATGAAGAAATTGAAACAGCATTAGAACGCGATCCAGCTTATTTAGATGGCATTGCGGCTCTTTTTACAAAATATAAACTTAAAGGATGGGAAGCTGATTTCTCTATTTTAAAGAAACAACTTACCAGCTATGATTCCTGGTTGAAAAAAACAATCTTACCAAATGCCAGAACTGATTTCAGACTCAGCAAGGAAGAGTATGCCTTGAATCTTGAAGGCTATGGAATAGATATATCAGCAAATGAACTTGCCCAGTTGGCACATACTGCTTTTACAGCTTATCAGCGAGAAATGTCAGTGCTTGCCGAAAGTATTGCCAGAAAAAGGCATTTACCCTCGGGCGATTACAGGGATGTGATTCTAGCCTTAAAAAAAGAGCAGATCACAGGTGAGGCAATCCTTCCTTTTTACAAAGCAAGATTGCAGGCCATTGAAGAAATTGTCACCAAAAATAAAATTGTCAGTCTTCCTTCCCGTGATGCCATTATTCGTATTGCCAGCACTGCTGAGACAGTACAACAACCAGCCCCGCATATGCAGCCACCTCCCTTCATGCATAACACCGGTCAGAGAGGAGAATTTGTATTACCCTTAAATTTTCCTGCAGATAAATCAGGAAAAGAAGACAAGTATGATGATTTTAGCCATGATGCCGTCGCCTGGACACTTACAGCCCATGAGGCCAGGCCTGGCCATGAATTGCAATTTGATTCTATGCTTGAAACCGGAGTTTCACTTGCCCGGGCCCTTTACGCTTTCAATTCTACCAATGTAGAAGGCTGGGGTTTGTATTCTGAGTACCTGATCAAGCCATTTATGCCTGAAGAAGGTCAGTTGATGTCACTTGATTTACGCTTGTTACGAGCTGCCCGTGCGTTTATCGATCCTGAATTACAATCTGGTAAACTGACAACGGTTGATGCTTACCGTATTTTACAGCATGATGTTATGCTTTCACATGCTTTTGCAAAAGAAGAAGTTGAAAGGTTTACCTTTAATAGTCCCGGACAGGCCTGTAGTTATTTCTATGGTTATAGCTTGCTCCTGCAGCTTAGAAAGGATGCAGAAAAAGAGATGGGCACACGTTTCAACCAGCTTAAATTTCACGATTTTCTCCTGGCCCAGGGGTTATTACCTCCAGCCCTGATGAGAGCAGCTGTTTTTGCAGAATACATAGGTAAGAACTAGGTTGTAACCTAGTTTCTTACCTGACCATTACCCCTGACCAACCATTTTTCAGTAACCAGTTTTTCAAGGGCGAATGGGCCCCGGGCATGAAGTTTTTGGGTAGAAATACCAATTTCTGCCCCCAGCCCAAATACTGAACCATCAGTAAAACGGGTAGAGGCATTGATGTAGACTGCGGCTGCATCAATTTCATTGAGAAATTTTTCCTGAAGGTTCAGATCTTCAGTAACGATGGCCTCGGAATGTTTTGAAGAGTATCGTGAAATATGTTTGAAGGCTTCACCAGCATTTTGAACAATTTTTACTGAACATTTAAAATCTAGAAATTCCCGGCCGAAATCATCCGGCATAGCATGGCTTAAATTGATATATCCTGCCTGATTAAGAATCACCCATGCTGATTCATCGGCAAAGATTTCAACTTTACTGAATTCAGGGCTGGCTGCAAGCCCATTCAAAAATGATACGGCAATTCGCTGATCAATTAGCAATGTGTCAAGGGCGTTGCAAACTGAAGGTCTTGAAATTTTAGCGTTTATAGCAATGTTGAGGGCCATTTCAAGATTTGCTGTTTTTTCTATATACGTATGACATACCCCAGCTCCTGTTTCTATAACAGGTATTGAAGAATTTAATCGTACAAATTCAATCAGGGCCTGTGAACCTCTTGGAATGACAACATCAATAAACCGGCTTGCATTCAGCAACTCTTTAATCAATTCACGTTCAGGGTCTACCAGTTGTACAATTGACGTATCAAGGTTGTTGACGCTTAAAACTTCAGCAATAATTGAAATCAGGCACAGATTAGTATGATATGCATCAGATCCACCACGCATGATGGCTACATTCCCTGATCTGATACAAAGGGCAGCTACATCAATTGTCACATTGGGTCTTGATTCATAAATCACTGCTACTACTCCCAGTGGCACAGTTATTTTTTTTATATCTAACCCTTCCGGAGTTTTAGTGGCATAGAGAACTTTTCTTGTAGGATCAGGCAGCTTCGCAATTACCAACAAACTAGCTGACAGTTCACGAATTCGATGAGCATTAAGCAGTAATCGGTCTCGGTTTGGGTCAGTTAGTGCAATACGCTCAAGGTCAAGGCTATTTGCCTGAAAGATTTCTTTTTCTCTTTCAAGTAAAAGTCTGCTTAAATTTTGCAGTAATCGCTGCTTGTCTATGTCAGTCAGCTGCTGAATACTAAGAGTAGCCTTTTTTGCCTGGTCAAGTTGCCTTTGAAGTTCTTTTAATGCTTCCATTCAAATTTATCAAACAAGTAATTGACTTTAAAGTACAACAATATCATCTGAATGTGCAATTTCAAGATTATTACGCTGTACTTGAGCGTTTTTATAAAGTAGCATTTCTGAAGAAATTCTGGCCCTTCCCAAGGCAATCCTACACATATTTTCATCAAGAATCTCGATGACTTCACCACTGATAAACTTATCAAGAATTTGAGAAACGCCCACCCAGAGTAGGCTCTGCCTTGCCCTGATTGCGATCGCAGCCCCTGTATCAACCTGTAAGCGGCCAGTAACCAAGCTTCCACTAGCAAGCCATTTCTTTCTTGCAGGTATGGTGCAGGTCTGTGCATTACAGAAGGTTCCGGTATTGCCCGACAGGGCTGTAAGCAGATTATCTCTTTCTTGCAGGCCTACAATGATTACTGCAATTCCCATACGGGTAGCAAGCCTGGCAAAAGTTAGCTTTGTCACCATTCCTCCAAGTCCTAATTCTGATTTCTTCTTATGGGCAAGGTTCAATGCATCTTTTTGCTCTAGATCTAGCTTTGATATCAATAAATTATTAGAATCGAGGACACCCGGTACAGAGGTGCTGAATATTAAAGTTGCTGCACCAAAACCCACGGCAATCAGGGTTGCCAGTTCGTCATTATCAGAAAATTTTAATTCAAGATTACTGACAACATCATTTTCATTGGCAATCGGAATGATATCATTGGCCCATAATTCTTCAAAAGTTTTTTTTAGCTGCAAGAACTGATCGCGGTTTGAGAAATGCATTCTTTCGCACAGGCTCTGTCCGATACAAATATCATACGATGAAAAATACCTTGAGTAGATCTGAAGCAGTAAGGGGTTGCCAACTGAAGCAGCAGCCTTGCGTTCACTGATTGTACCCTTATAGTCTTTTATAAAACGCTTGCCAGCAGCAACTGCTCCAGATGAAACCAGCACCATGTTATAGGTTTTGTGCAATACCGCCACTTGCCTGGCAATACTGCTAATGATCGACTCATCGAGTTCCCCGATTTTATTGGTGATTGATGCCGAGCCAAATTTTATAACAAGGATAGGTTTACTCATTGTATATCTACTTTAACCGTAAATTGCCTGAAATTTAAACTATCTCAACTATGTCAACAAAAGAGCGCCCATTTTATATCAGTCTTATTTTATGGCTTGTATTCTTTGTCGTGATGGCACTTGTACTTGCTTATGTAAAAGGTGATATTAATGTATAACCTGTAATTATTTCCAGTCTATCAGTTGATTTCTGACATAGTATTATTATTTCTATTGATATCAGGTAGTGAATGAGCGGGGTCAAGGGTAACCGATTTTACTTCTTTAGTCGTGGGCAGATGAATGTCATACTTATTGTGCAATAGCCATGTTTCAACTGGGATTTTAATAAATTGACTTGTTTGATCTTTAAACATTATTTCAAGAGTAACAGGCATAACCATCTGTTGTAAATTAAGCAGACTCAGGTCAATGCCCTTTTTGTAATCATGGTTAGTATAAGCAGCTTTTGCCAATGCCTGATCGAGCGACCAGTTATGGTAAAACCATTCTAACCAGAACCAGCTAAGGTCTTCACCTCCTGCATTTTCAATCGACCTGAAAAAGTCATCAGGAGCAGGATGTTTGAACGCCCAGGTATGAATATATGCCTTAAAAGCATAATCGAAACGGTCTTTACCTAAAATCTGCTCGCGTAATAAAACAAGTCCGAAAGCTGGCTTGAAGTAAGCAAAAGGATGTCTGTATTTCTCAGAAATTGCATCTGCTGCTGTCATAATAGTTGGGGCAGCTGGGTCGGTTGTATAAGCAATCACTTCATCGGAAGGGTTACCGCCCCCAGGAGCATATTCACCGTCGCGCTTAGGAGCAAACTCACCCTTATTGATCTCGTCAGACGCATAAATATCTATGAATGTATTCAGACCTTCGTCCATCCAGGCAAACCTTCGTTCATCAGAGCCGACGATCATCGGAAACCAGTTATGACCGATCTCATGTGCTGTGACCCAAAAGAGCTGCTTGCCCTTATCAGTCAGGCCATCAAATACAATTCCTGGATATTCCATACCACCAGCAGTACCTGCTTCATTGATGGCAACAGGATACGGATAAGGATACCAGGTAGCAGAAAAATATTCAATAGATTTTTTTAGGTATTCTGTTGCACGGCCCCAAGCCCCTGAACCTGCACTCTCAATTGGATAAACTGACATGGCAAGCGATTTTTTTCCATCTGGAAGATTTATCCTTGCTGCATCCCATATATAAGCTTTTGATGCGCCAAAAGCAACATCACGGGTGTTTACCATAACAAAATGCCAGGTTTTAAGGCCTGCATCAGGTTTACGATATTTTGATTCTGACTTTAAAATATCTTCAGCTGATCTTATCATGATCGTTTCATCGCTCTGACGCGCCATGTTTAGCAGTTTCAATTCTTTCGCAGAAAGCACTTCTGCCTCGTTTAATAATTCACCAGAGCCTGCTACCAGTATTCCTGCTGGCAGAGTTATCTGATAATCGATATCCCCATATTCAAGATAGAATTCTCCAGGTCCTAAAAAGGGTAGCGTATTCCAACCGCGCTGGTCATCATAAACGCACATTCGGGGATACCATTGAGCTATTTCATAAATTTTTCCATGTGGTGTCTGAAAAAAATCAGTTCTATTACCAAAATCACCAGGAATATCATAGCTATACTTAAAGTTAAGTTGAATGGTTGACCCGCGTGGTGCCAGCTTTCTCGGTAACCTGATTTGCATCCTGGTATCTTCAATAATGTAGGTCGCCTGAAAAGATTGTCCATTGTAATTAACTATAACGGAAGAAAAATTATATCCAGCAGTATGCTGTCCTTGCGGTGTTGAATTCAGAAAATTTGATCTGGCATCTGCTTTATAAGTTTGCTGATCTAACTGTAACCATAAATAGGCCAGGGAATCAGGGCTGTTATTAGTATATGTTAGCTTTGCACTACCTATCAATGTGTTTAGCGCAGTATCAATTACTACTGATAGATTATAATTGACATAATTCTGCCAGTAATCAGGGCCAGGTGTACCCTGAGCTGTTCTAATCCGGTTTCCAGGAAACTGGTAAAACTCTGGTAAAAAAACTTTTGCTGGTGAATAAGATGAACCAGACTGAATGTTTTGCTCCTTGGCTTTTAGATTTCGCTGCCGGGTTTTAAAGTTTTGCTGCTGGGCTTGGAGCTTTAAACAAAAGCAGGGAATAAGAATTATGACCAAAGATAAACGACTGAGTTTTGGCAAAAGCTGTATCATGCGACTTAAGGATACTGTTAATTTCGATTTAACAAAAATTCTAACAGTTTGAATTTTTGTTACAGCTACAAGTATACTTAGAAATGATATGCAATAAGCAGGGCTGTTCAGATTAACATGCACTAAGAAGACTCTTGTTTTCGTATTTAAACTATAAATCACTGAATGATCAGTCAAATTATATCTTATAATTGAAAATGGAAATTCAGCAACTGTATAAACTAAAAAAATCCTGTAAGAAAAACTTACAGGATAAGGAGAGAGATAATCTATAAAGGTCTTAGTTAATTTCCATGTTGTTTATTGAAGCAAACATCTGGATAACATCTTTAGGCTTTGGATAATTAATTATGGTTGATTGTTTTCTTTTGACTTTTACGGCTTGAAAAGTCGATTTAAGTCCATCATCATTTATGGCAATATTAAAAGAAACGTCTTGCTGAGAATTGTTCAGAATTTCTATGGCCACTGTCTGGCTGTGTAAATCTTTTGGACTGATGACCTGTATTCGGTAAAAAATACTTGAGTTCTGGTAGTTATTCCAGCCCGACCAGGTTATAACAGAATTTCCAGGTTCTTCTTTAACTTCCCCCTTTGAGACGTTTGTTAAAGCGCAAAATGTAAGCAGTAGAAAGATTAGAGATAGCTTATTTTTCATGGTACATTTTTATTTCTTATCAAATGTGCAAATAAGTAAATTTTTATGACCCCTAGATAAGCCCATATA
>Ga0209511_1001484_pt1 | contig 20787 bp, 13 predicted proteins | sample SSSSmetaG_FD_184141 | JGI IMG/M metagenome (GOLD analysis project Ga0209511, IMG submission 184141) | Glacier valley bacterial and archeal communities from Borup Fiord, Nunavut, Canada, to study Microbial Dark Matter (Phase II) - ​SSSS... | ecosystem: Environmental > Aquatic > Freshwater > Ice >...
GTAAATCGCCTGAAGAAGCGAAAGCAGATATGTTGTTTCAAATGAATTTTTTCAAAGAAACAGCAATTGAAAAAGGCTTTACTTATCCTGCTTTTCTGAATGATGAATTTGAGATTGTCTATAAATTTGATACTGAGAGTTTGCTTCAGTACTATGCGGGTGTGATTACACCTGCCGCGTTGGAACGTTTGTCGGGGATTCATCAGAAACAACTATGGAATTATTTACATGGTCGCTCTAAGCCACGAAAACAACAAGTTGAGAAAATAGAAAAGGCATTGCACAGCCTGGGAGCTGAACTAATGTCGATTTCGCTCTAATGGGTGGTTGACCGGGATAAAATATCCAGTAACAAATCTTGGACGTTTTTTAAGAAGACAGCAAAAAATACATCCTATTCTGCAACGAATAGAAATTATAAAAGGCCATCCTTTTCGGGACGGCCTTTTTACAGTATCGATCGTTTAAGCGATCTTAAAATTACAATATAGATTACACTTCATCATCCAACCAACGTGTACGACGGAAACCTGTAACAGTTTTTGTTTTTCCTGGTTTCCTGGTATCGGTAATCGTAAAGGTGATTTTGTCGGACTTACCCCCTGTTGCGGTATCGTAACCATCCTTTACAACAGTACCTGATGTAATCGTAAATGTAGGAATAGTACCCGTCGTGTAATAGGTGTTTACAACATTTTCTCCACTAAAGGTTTTAGCCGCCACATCACAATTAATCTTACCGTCAAATCTTCCGGTATAAGCAACATTTGCAGCCGTAGACGAAGTAGATGTTACCCTGATCCACATTTTAGTAGTACTGTTGTCAGCCGTATTAAAAGTAGACATCACAAATATGCCAGTTGTAGCAGGAGTTACACTTGCATCGGTAAATCTCACAATCCATTCCCCTGATAAGGGATAGACAGGACTATATTCAATCTCATAGTCCTTGTATGTTTCGCAGCTTGCAGCAATTACAAGAAAGAAACAAAGTATAAATAATCTCTTAATCATTCTCATTTCGAATATTTTTTATTGTTAGACAATTCCTGTATGATTACTTGTGCCACCAAAGCTTTGTTTGAATTGGAAGTGCAATGGGTGTATTCTTGTTGTAATCCGAAGATGTTTTTGGATAAATGATCCTGCGGGGAAATTCGCCGGCAGACAAAACCGAATTGATAGATGGTGCCAGATTACCTACAACATAAGCGGGATCCTGAGAATTAACGGTTCCTGCTTTTGGATAACCTGTCCTGTTTACATCGCAGAATGCTTCCCAAGCCTGGCAACGTACGGCTGCAACCCATTTCTGTCTCCAGATCGATTCGAGCATTGTGGTTGCGGAAGTTTGGTTGAATTCATAGGCTTTACCAGCTCCGATGAAAGTATTCACATCAAAACTTGAAGGGAAAATATCTTTTCCATCTTTATCTTTTGCCCCGTTACAACGTTCAAACGCTGCAGTAACTGCGTTATCATAGTTGGTTTTCGCAGCAGCAGTGTTTGATAACAATACGTTTGCTTCTGCTTTCAAAAACTCAACCTCTGCGAGCGACATTAAATAAACCGGATCGGTAGCAGCAAGCAAAGCTCTCGATGTTTTGTTACCATAAGCCGCACCTAAAGTGTAACCACCCTGAGGTATTCCAACGTAATCGCCATAAACGGGATCCGGAGTTACTGCTTTGTCCATAAATACAGCAGCCCTTGGGTCTTTATTCTGGAAAAGAAATAACGAAAGTGTAGAACTTGACCTGATGTTGTTTTGCGTATTTAATTTACGGCGGTCATTTTCATAAAGTGGATTTGAATTGTTTTCTTTATCAACAAAAATGTAATCCTGGGTTTTACAATCCTGATCCAACAAGTCATTTTCTGTTATTAAGGCCTGAATAGCAGTTTTGTTTGTTGCAAAGGCAGGATCGCGCATCAGGATTTTAAGCTTTAATGATTTGGCAAACTTAGCCCATGCATCAATATCACCCTGGAAAAAATAATCAATATCTCCCATACCCGGAGCTATCGCAGCAGCTTCTGTCTTTTTGGCAAGGGCTTCATCGAGCATCGCTATAATGCCTGCATTAACCGCTTTTGCATTGTCAAACTTTGGATTAATATACTTGTAAAAATCAAGCGCTTCAGTAAAAGGGACATCACCATAAGCATCGACCAAAATGTGAAAATCGTAAGCAGTCATAATTTTCGATGCCATCCAGTAATGCCAGTCACCCTTTGCTTCAGCTTTCTGTATTGCTATTTGAAAATCGGGTAGCGCACCTGAATACAACGAACCCCATGCACGCGTAATATAGGTGCTGTTGTTCGGGAGGTTATAAGAGTCAATCCCTGTGTACTGATTACTTCCGGCATGTTGTGCATAGTGTTGTGCCCACATCCCGCCGAGTAATTCCAAATCGCCGCCAATAACAGACGAAGTCCACGTCAGACCCGATGCAAAGTATTTATCCGCTTCAACTGAGGTAGGATAATTTGGGTCTTTGTTAATGTCCAAATCGCATGAACTGATCATCATGGAGAGCAGGACAATTCCAAATAAGTATAATTTTCTCATTTCTTTAAATTTTTATTTTTAGAAAGTTATTTTTACGTTGGCTCCAAAAAACCTGGAGCTAGGACCAGCTGAGAACTCTCCAAAATCTGATAACAAATCGTTACCATAGTTGGTGGCTTCGGGGTCAACGAAATTATTTGTTTTAGGAGTCCACATAAAAAGATTCCTTCCAACAAGACTAACTTCTAAAGCTTTTAACGGCGTATTGGTAATAAACCTTTTTGGTATCGCATACGACAAAGTCAACTCGCGCAGTTTAAGGAAAGTTCTGTCAAGTACCATATTTTCATACATTAAAGTATTTGTAGAGTGGTTATAGTACGAGTACATTGCAGTTCCTAAAATAGGGATGTCATTCTCAACAAAAGTATTACCAACTGCTCTTACAGAATTAGGAACAAGGAATGGTTGTCTGTCGTTGAAAACCGTAATAGGCGAGTTTCCGTCGAAAGCCAGCAATTCAGCTGTATTACTCCAGAATTTACCACCCTGGCGATAATCGAACACCGCAGATAAGGTAAGTCCTTTATAAGTAAAACGGTTATTCAAACCTAACACAAAGTCAGCTTCGCGTGAACCAACGATTTTCTTGTTAATAGGATCAACTGTTGGACGACCGGCGCTGTTTACAATTACTTTACCATCGGGTGAAAGTGCTGCCTGCGGAACTTTAAATACGCCCAGTGGCTGACCTACAATAGCGACGAAGTCGACACCGTAGGCACCTGTGAAACGATATTCATTAATAGAAACGCCTTCATTGTCCCAAAGTTTAACAACATTACTTCTGTTTTGAGAGAAGGTTGTTACCATTTCCCATTCGAAATCTTTGGTTTTTACAGGAACGAGTAATAAACGAACCTCAACACCTTTGTTGTCTACCTGACCAACATTTCTTGTGAAAGAGGTGTACCTTGTTTCAGGAGCTACACTCGATGAGATGATCTGGTCTTTCGTGCTCTTCATATAGTAAGCAACGTCTAATCCTACGCGGTTACCAAAGAATTTCATATCGGCACCAAACTCAATATCTGTTGTAATCTCAGGTTTGAGGTTAAGGTTACCTTCCAAATTACTTAAGGTTATTCCGGCAATACCACCAATTGGCATATTCACATTACCAGATCCTAAAATGATGTTAGTTGGAATATTATTCCCGTAAGTTCTGTAAACCGGTGCATCATTACCTGTTTGTCCCCATGCTGCACGAAGTTTTGCGTAGCTCAGGAAATTCCCCTCTTTTAAAGTTGGGATTGCATCAGTTAACAAAATCGCACCGTTAACACCTGCATAGAAATAGCTGTTTTTACCTTTTGGTAATGTTGAAGACCAGTCGTTTCTAACTGAAAGTGTACCAAATGCCCATTCTTTGTACGACAAGTCAAACTGTCCCAAAGCGCCTATCAAAATTCTTTTGGTTGTTGATGAGGTCGTAACTGGTTTGTCAAAACCATTGCTTAGGTTGTACCAGTTTGGAACAGCTAACCCATATAAAAAGGCTTCAGATATGTATGAATTACGTGAATTGTAGTTGATACCTGCAACAACGTTTAGTTGGAAATCTTCGTTTAGTTTGTAATCGCCCGAAATCAATCCGCTTGCATCAATCTGTCCGTTGTAGTTATTGTATTCGTCATAAGTTCCGGCTTCATCAGACTTTGCACCATAATTCCAGGTATCAGGTGTGATTTTTGCAACGGCATTAAAACTGCGTTGACGAGAATTTGTGAAATCACCACCTAAACGTCCCATCAATTTGGTATGGGCAAACACGTCGTATCCCAATTCAATTTTACCGTAAACGCGGTCATCCTGATAAGTATTACCATTATTGGCAATTACGAAATAGGGATTCTGAGCATACAATGTGAAGAAGTTATCCACATTGTGATAGATGCTGTTATAATCCTTTAACTGAGTCAATGGGATATCAACAGGCATTTGCGCTAATTCCTGAAATAAGGTGGCGCCGTCGTTGCCCTGTCCAGATGAAACCGCTTTAATATCCTTTCTAACATACGATACGTCGAAACTTGCACTGAATTTACCCGCTTTATGATCACCTCTGAAAGAGAAAATATTACGTTTGTAAAGGTCAGCCTTTGTTGGAATAACACCGTCAGAATAGGTATTGCCATATGACATTGCAAATGAGTTTCTTTCATCACCACCGCTGATGCTGATGTTATTCTGGTATTCCATTCCTCTATCGTAAAAGTCACGCATGTTGTTTTCAATATACGAGAAAGGTTTTTTCATTACATTGTATCCGTCCGGTGTAACACCTGGTCCGTAATCAGTTGATGAATAGGCACCCCAATCATGCATACGTCCGTCAAGTTTTGGTCCCCATGATCCGTTTTCCGCTGGATCCCAGTAAGGCCATCCCTGCCCGAAATTCTTCTGTGTTTGTGGTGTGCGTAATACTTCAGAGGCGGTAACTGAGCCACTATATACAACGGAAATTTTTCCGTCCTGTGCTCCGCGCTTTGTTGTGATCATGATTACACCATTTGCAGCTCTTGAACCGTAAAGTGCAGTTGCAGATGCTCCTTTAAGAACTGTGACTGATTGTACGTCGTCAGGATTAATATCATTGGCCTGGTTTCCAAAGTCAACAGAGTTACCGCTTCCGTCTTTCCCGGTAAAACTATTCTGCATTGGTACACCATTGATAACGTAAAGAGGTTGGTTGCTACCGGTGAATGAAGATACACCACGAATATAAACCTTTTGAGAAGTTCCAGTTCCCCCGCCCGAAGAGATGGTCAAACCGGCTACTTTACCCTGTAACCCTGTGATCAGAGAGGAAGATTTTGCAGCAGTGATCTCATCATTGTTTACAGTACTGGCAGAATAACCAATCGATTTTTCGCTACGCTTAATACCTAAAGCTGTAACAATTACTTCACTAACAGCAACTCTTTCCGTAGCCATTTTGATGTTGTAAAAGTTACTTTCTGTTAATGACATTTCCGTGGAAGTCATACCTACAAAAGTAATAACCAAAGCTTTTGCGCCAGGGGCTACTTTAAGTTTAAACTTACCCTCCATGTCTGTAACTGTACCAATAGTCGTTCCCTTTACAACGACCGATGCCCCGGGAATTGTACTTCCGTCATCGATGGAAGTCACATTCCCTGAGATCTCCCTGGTTTGTGCAAAAAGAACTTGCAATCCGATGAAACCCAGGAAAGCAAGTAACAACGAAATTTTTTTCATAGACATAAACTTAATTGTTAAAATAAAAAAATAGAAACTATTCACACTCTGAAATCTTTAAAACACAAAAATCATCTCCTGTAAATGGAAATGACCAAATGACATAACTTATTGTCATCAATACTTGCTATGCATTTAAATCAATCCTTCAATTTGTTCCATACTAATATTTGAAAAAACCGAAAGTTAAAATGTGTTACTACATGCAAATATATTCATTCGCCGATCTACTTTGACACCTTAGCCGGGTTGGGTTTTGAAAGATCGGATTTTCAATATGATTGATATCATATAAAACCGGACAGAATTATTATGATGGATTTTTACTGAATTGACATGTAGCCGAATACAGGGCGGAAACGGGAAGTGAAAAAAAGTATATTAGAATAATTCTAAATTGCGTTTTGGCAGAAAATAGTTTTGGCTGGAATTTTGTGGTGTCTGTGGAAAACAAGTTCCTTAATTGCAGCTATATAGACAGATAGACGTTGTTTTGTTACTGGATTAAGTTTTTGGCAGAAATTCCTATTCTACCTGGCCACAGACACGAAAGCGTTAAATATTGTTGCTTTTATCACCTGTTTCACGCGTTGAGGCTCACTTTTCGTGAAAATTACTTTTATTCGGACTATTAAAAAACAGAATTGTCAGTAGCATAAAAAAGCCGTCCCAAATGAATGGAACGGCTTAATAAATTATACGAATAAGCGTTTAAAAATGGTTTGTTACCATTAGGAAAAACTTACTACTGATGAATAACAGCTTGCAGATATCCTAAAGGCACACCATTCGCCTTTGTCAGAATCGATTTTCCGCTTTGGATAAAATCGTACTTGATTGTCCAAACTGGAGTAGCACCACTATTGTCAATCGTTCCTGTACCTGAAATCGAATACTCAGGCTGAGCAGCTCCATTCCATGTGGTTTTACAATATTTCTGTAGCGGAATTGTAATTGTTGTTCCGGAAACAGTGTAAGCTAAGGTACCACCAGAGGTAATTATTTCACCCCAATAATCAAGCATCCAACCAAAGCCTAAACCTTTCATTGAAGTGCTTGTGCAATTTAATGTTGTCGTAATTTCGCTTGGGTAAGCGTCATCCGTACCTTTCCAGGTTGTAACTGGAGGAGTAAGAAATGAAACAGCTGATGTAATTGTATATACGGCACCCACTTTTTTAACATTTGCAAGATACGTACGATAGAGTTTACATGGATTCGCATTTGTCATTACATTCGGAAAGTCTAATTTTTTATCGATCATTCCTAACTGGTCAAATTGTAAAGACAAACTTAAATTAAGCGCCTTATTGAAATCGCCAGCATTAATTGTGGAAAAAATATCTACACCAAGCAAATATTCACCATCGGGTAAGGTTCCCAAATCGCCATATGCCTCATTCGCATTTCCATCATCAACTGTTGCAACAATCGACAGATCGCTTTTCTTAATAACGAGGAAGCGCAAATCGACTACCTGATCAGCGGTTTTATCCAAACCAATCGCAGTTTTTACGTCCGTAGATACAGTAAGATCTATGTGTATCTCAGGATTTTTTCCATTTACAGCAATGAAACTGTAAACTTCAGAAGTAGTTTTGACACCTTTGCCATCGGCAATTTCAACTTTCCAATTATAGGTTTTGCCATCTTCAACCGGTACGGCTATTGTCTGTGCCGCAAGTCCGCTTTTAAATAATGCAGGCGATGCATCTTCGCCAAAGTAAACATTCCATGAAACTGCATTATTATCCTTGTTTTCGGAAGTCCAGGTTAAATTCACTGTTGTACCTGTGAATAAGACGGTCCCATCCGGCCGGACAACCGGTGATGTTGTAGCTGGTTCCGTAAATGCATTATGGATCGTAAAAGTTGTACTGTCCGTTTTGGTACAACTCTGCAACGCAAAGATTGCTATGATGATGGGCAATATTGCTAGAATTATATTCTTTCTTTTCATATTTAATTTTTTTAATTGATGAACGTGTAATCAAATATAATTATTGTCTGGTATTAACTTCATACATGATCCGGTTTCCGGCAGAGCTTGTGTAGTAGCAATTCAATACAAACGTCTTGGTAACTGGATTGTAGTAATTGATCGTAAGATCAGCAGGTTTAAGAGTAGCATCTCCTGTCCATGTAGTAAACATACCACCTACCGATGCACCGGTACCCGGATCAATAGGCATTGCTTTCACTTTAAAACAAGTTGTACCACCTACAACAACCGTTTCAGCAGTTACTTCAATTGTAATATCGTATGCCGAATAGTTTCCAAATCCGGTTTTCTGTACTGTCTTACAGTTAAGTGTGTTAAATGTTTGTGTAGCATCAACTGGTTCAGTTGGATTGCCGGGACGAATACGATAACCAACAGTATGGTAATCTGCAGCATATGGATTCGAAATCGGCAATGACAATAAATATGATTTCATATTTCCGGCAATCGGAATATCTTTACCAGAGGCTGTTTTGGCCGATGTGATGGAAATAGCTGTCATAAAATTGGCACAGGCATCAAGTGTCTCTGCACCCCAAACTTTTGCAGTAGCAGTTGCATTCCTGGTCCCTTTTGCAATCGTTATTGTCGGGCTAAGTACCTGTACAGTTGGAAATGCACTAAAAGTTGTGGTGTGATCCTTGTTGTATTGCGCAATTGCCGCAGGATCAACCGCAAGGGTCAATGTAATATCCTCGGTAGGAAGTGCATCTGTAGCGATATTCACCAAAAAAGAGACGGGTACATCGCCGGCAACCGGCGCAAGCGCCTTCTGTTGCAAAGTATAACTTGGCACGGTAGCATACATTTTACCAGCAACACCATCCGGCCAGTATTCACCCACATCGTCTTTCAGACAGGCGCTGAGCAAGAATATTCCGGCAAGGAACGAAACAGACAAGATTATTTTATTTTTCATACTCTAATTTTTTTTAATGATAATAAATTGATCATTAGCGGTTCTGCCAAAAAATCTTTGAAGTAAACGCGTCGATTTTTCCTACTGCGAGCACATTGTCGTTATTGACGGAAATTTCGCGTTGTGGATAAAGCAGGCGTACCGGAGGCGTTGGATTAGCAACGTTCGGATCCTTGCTGAAAGTAAGGTTGGCCGGACGTCCTGTTCTTCTGTAGTCTGTCCAGATTTCATACGGTGCAATCCCGTTTAGCGAAACCCATTTCTGATCGAGGATCAGGTTAAGCTTGTTGGTGGCCAGGTCGTAATTTACAGATGTTTTTTCTGTTGCCAAATATGCAGCGGCTTGTGCGGCAGTAAGACCCAGGTAAATAAATGACTGGGTGATGGCCGATTCGTATAATGCTTTGCCTGATCCTGTGATAAAGCCGCGTTCAACTGCTTCTGCCTGTACTAACAGACTTTCAATGTCGGTCAGAATAGGAGCTGACTTATCAAAAGTACCAATCATATAACCAGCAGCATTTGCATCTGTTGCGGAAAAACCTAATTTAGAGGTGTTCGCGGCAGTGCGTGCTGGTGGATCTGTAATACCTAAAGCATTACCGGCAAAGCTTGTTCCGCTGTATGGATTAAAGAAACGGGCAATACGTGGGTCAGCAACTCCATTCATGAAATCTACAACATCTTTACCTGCGTTGTAGTAAGTAATACCATCACTTTGAGTAGTACCATCTGATTTATAGAAATATTCATAGAATGGGTTCATCTTATTAGTTGATTTCGAGAAGCCCGGATTAACCAAACCACTTTCGCCTGCTCCCAGGTAACCAACAGATGCTGTCGTTGCGATCGCTGTTTTAATGTAAGTATCGCGACCGGTCATGCCAGATTGGTGAATCAATATTCTTAATTTCAACGTATTGGCGAATTTAGCCCATTTTGTCATGTCTCCGGAGAACATAATATCGCTAGCAGAGGTGATCTCAGTCGCATCCGCAGGTCTGTTCTGGATTAATTTGATCGCAGCGTCAAGTTTAACAATCAGGTCTTCATAAATGGCTTTCTGATCGTCATACTTAGGTTTTAAAATACCGTCATTGGCCCTGAATGCTTCACTGTAAGGAACATTTCCCCATAGATCTACCAGGTTTTGCATGATGTATACCTTCATTATCATTGCAATCGCCAAATAACTTGCCTCTTTCGGATCGGTTGAAGCTTTCTCGATTTCTACAAGATTCTGACCGGTTGTATAGCTTTCCTGAAATGTATCCTGATAATTGCTATTCAGTAAACGGTATTGAGCAAGGTTTGAGGGTTGTGAGTAACCTGAACTGATACACCACAATCCATGCCACAGGTATACAAAATCAAACCTTCTTGGATAGTTCATTGTGTAGGCAATGTTGTTCAACGCTGCCGGCAAAAGAAGTTTAGCAGGTACAACAGAAGCTCTGTTCGGGTTCACCTCATTCACTGCAAGGAATTCCGAGCAGGAACTTACTAGAAGCACCAATGAAACAAACAGTGTTAATATTTTCTTATTCATCGTATTTGAATTTAAAATTTAGAAAGTAAGTTTTACGCTAAAACCATAAAGCCTGGTAGGAGGAGACTGGTCTTCGTTTGTGAAACCAACAGCGTTACTTTGTGTATCTGAGTTATTAAACTCCGGGTCTGTCCAAACATTTGTTTTTGGACGCAGCATCAGCAGATTCCTTCCAACGATACCTACCTGGGCATTCTTGATTACATTATTGCCAAAGATGCGATCGACAGGAATATCATAGGTCAATGCTACTTCTCTCAGTTTCCAGAATGCAGCGCTGGTCACATAAGCCATGTCGGTAGTGTGATAGGCAGAGTTTACCCAGAATTGACGACCGGCCTGAGCGACCAAAGCAGTCGTGTTTGGTGTGTAAACACCCGGAGATGTTTCGATCACTGAATTCGGGATGATAAATGACTGACGTCCGTTCAATGCAGAGTGTTCGGAAACACCTGTAAAGTCGAGGGCGTTACCAACGCGGTTGTTGATCACGTTACCGCCACGGTATTCGGCCACGGCTGATAACCTGAATCCTTTGTATTCTAAATCAGTAGCTACGCCCAAAATGTGATTTGGATTACCATGACCAACCTGAGTAACAGCAGAGTTAACAGAAGGAAGTCCGGTAAGTTTATCTACAATGATGTGACCCTGTGGATCCCTGTTGACGTCGGTAACTTTGATGTTAGGAAATTGTTCACCAACAGTTGCATATGAAACACTGGTATTGGTACCGTCAGTAATCGCAATTTCATCCAGTGTTCCAGGAATAATCGAGAGTACTTTTGATTCAGTATATGAGTAGTTGACAGATGCGTTCCAGCGTACATCACCTAGCCTAAGAATTGGTGTAAACTTCAGGTCAACTTCGATACCCTTATTCTGTAACTCGCCTGCATTGATGTAAGCGCGGTAAAATCCGGTTGCAGACGAAATAGTAGCAGGAATCGTTTGATCCTTGGTGTTTGATTTATACACACTACTTTCGAGGTGGATTTTATTGCTAAGGAAACTTAGCTCAATACCAGCTTCCATTTCGGTCGTTTGTTCAGGTTTTAACAATGGATTACTCAGTGTTGTGCTTAATGCAAAACCCGGGTTCAGATAAGGAAATCCTGTAGCAGCGGGATACGATGGAAGTGTTGCATAAAAGTCAGGCAAAGCAATTTGTCCGGTTTGTGACCAGCCGCCTCTTATTTTCAATCGCGATAAAACTGGATTGCTAACAATTGATGGGAACATTTCAGACACGATCAAACTGGCATCAGCTGCCGGATAGAAGAATGAACGGTTCGCCTTAGTTAACCTGGAATCCCAGTCATTACGTGCAGATAAGTGTAAGAAAGCATAGTCTTTAAATCCAACTGTAGCATCCGCAAAAACACCGATTGAATTACGTTTTCTGGTTTCCTGCTCAACAATCGGCTCACCATTGCGGTTGCTGATATTGTAGAGTCCTGGAATAACCAATGAACCGGCTTCATCATAGGACGATTCGTACCTGTAGGAATAAATAGAGTTACCAAGGATTGCTTTGACCGAGAAATCACCAAATTTTTTGTCCGCAGTGATGATAAAGTCATTGGTCATAATCATCGTTTGTCTCATCTGGTCATTTGAACTACCGGCATAAGGAGCGCTTACACCCATGTGGCCCTGGCTCCAGGGATCTGCGTGGGAATAGCTGTTATAGATCGCTTCGTCTTTGTAGTTGTGGTTGTTGATCGTGTTAAAAACAAGACCCGAACGGTTTGATAAATCAAGCCATGAAAATGGTTTGAAAGAGAGGTTTACAGAACCTAAAACGTCATCGCGCATTTGTTTTTTACGTGAATGCTTGATTTGCCAGTAAGGATTAGGATAGTATGCATTGAAATATCCATCCAGTGTAGCAAAAGGATTGTTCTCGATGTCTTTGTATTTTGTGACAGGAACCTGTGGAGGTGTATTTAAAAGATTCCAGTAAACACCACGATCCTGGTTCATATCACCACCCGATACATCTGTAGCGGTCTGGGTAAAACTTAAGGTATAATCAGCTTTGAATTTACCATAGTTTCTGCCACCTGCCATGCGGGCGCCGGTTCTGCGGTTTTTATCGCCAGGAACGGTACCAGTGGTACTTACATCCTGAGCAGAGAGGTAGAAATGACTGTTCTCATCGCTGCTGCTTACAGAAATGTCGTTCTGCAATGTTATACCGGTCTGGAAGAAATTCTTTTTCTGATTTTTAACGGCACTGTAGGGAATCATCTGATAAGAACCGTCAACCAGTTTTCCACCTAAAATCACCATCTGACCATTGAATTCCGGACCAAATGTCTGGTTTTCGTAAGAGGTGTAAGGATCTGTATTGCGGTCGGGACCCAGCCACATCGTGTAGTTCGGATCAGAGTTGGTAGTAGTTTCACTTGATCCACCGCCAAAACGTGTTTGTAAATTTGGCAGGTAAGAAATCTGTTCAAAGGTCGTGATGTTGCTGATTTTTACAGTCAGCTTGCCTTTATCTCCTCTTTTAGTTGTTACAATCAATACCCCGTTTGAAGCATCGTTACCGTAAAGAGCCGCTGCCGAAGCACCTTTCAATACGTTAACACTCTCGATGTCATTTGGGTTAACCGAGTTAAGGTAGGTAGCGCTAACAGGAACTCCGTCCAGAACAACCAAAGCCTGGTTACTTGCCAAAAAGTGGCGGTTACCACGAAGTGTAATCTTGGTATCAGGATTTACACCATTATTAATGGTGTTGATCTGAAGACCGGATACTTTTGCAGCCATACCATTCATAACATTGGCAGCTCCGGCAGATGTCAACTCCTCGTTGGCAACTTTAGCAGTGGCAGTACCCATCTCTTTCGGGTTTCTCTTGATACCCATTGCGGTGACAATAACTTCATCAACCGAAACGTTTTCAGCTTTTAAAGAGATGGCATATGTAGCAGAGCCGGTAATTGGCACTTCAGCAGAAACCATCCCCACAAAAGAGATCATCAATGCCTTCCCGCTTTGTGGCACTTTTAGGGTAAACTTCCCATCCATATCTGTGACAGTTCCCAGCGTTGTACCTTTAACTACAACGGACGCTCCAGGAATGGAACTTCCATCTCCGCTAGAAGTCACAACACCCGAGAGCTCTCTGGTCTGTGCAAAAACCACTTGCAATCCTATGAACCCCAGAAAAGCAAGCAACAGCGAAATTTTCTTCATAGACTAAATTTTAGTGTTTAAAAAATAAAATTAATAGTGATAAAAATAATTAACAAAAGATCTTGGATAAAGTTTTAACGATCATTAACAAATGAGACTGACAACCTAAACTGCCTAAAAAACTCCGCCAAGTTTCTTTTAACACATTTAATCCAAATAATGTTGCAATCTGTTAATTAAAAACACGAAATTGTTAAAAATTGTTATTCGGTGCAAATATATTTAAAGAAAAATATTCTGCAAGGGGTATGAAACAGTATGAAAATACGTTAATGTTTTATTTGTGTGACTTTTGTCATGTTTGAGCAGGCTTGTCTTTTGGGAAGACGTTGTATTTAATTAACTATTAGATTAATAGTGGCGAGCAATTATTTTTATTGAGGCTTGCGTAGAATGATTAAAAATTATTTATAAAATATCAATTAATTGATGAAGATCTGTAATTATTGCAGTTTTTACGCTTTTATTATTATAATATGGGGTGTTGTGGTTGAAAATAGGGGGGGTGCTTGCTAAAATATCAGAAATATTTCGTTTTTCGGGTATAAAAAAATGGCCCATCCAATCCTTTTGAACAATTTCCGGATTGAAATAGATCTGATCGATGCCAAAATTCATTGCGCCTACAATATCGGCGTCCCAGGAGTCTCCAATCATCAGGGAGCTATTTTTAGGGGCATTCATCGACTTAATTGCATATTCGAAGATCTCTTTCTTTGGTTTTTGTGCCCCAATCTCTTCCGAAATGAATATTTTCCGGAAATATTTCGATAATTCCGATTTTAGAATTTTATCATATTGTACTTCCTTGAATCCGTTTGTTATAATCGCTACGTCGTAGCGGCCATGCAGAAAATCGAGTACTTTGCGGGCTCCTTCCACCAATTTTGTTTGTAATGGCATTTCGGACAGGTATTTAGCGTTTACAAGTGCACCTCCGATATTTAAGGGGGTACCATTCTTCTCAAATGCTTCTTCAAAACGTTGAATACTTAATACCTTTTTGGTCATCAAACCTTGACGGTAAAGGTCCCATAAGCTGTCATTGACTTCACTGTAGATCTTAAAAAAAGCATCGTAGGAGCCAATCTGATCCAGTAACTGCAATTTATCCAGTGCAACATATAGCGCTTCGAAAGAATTGGAATTAAAATCCCAGATTGTATTGTCAAGATCGAAAAACAGGTGGGTGTATTTTTTTTTTTGCATGGATTGTCGAAATTAAAATTGCATAATAGGTAGTATTCTTTCTCACCACAAAGTCGCACTAAGGATCGCACAAAGTCACACAAAGAACTAAAGAATGACCCGTTTAATGCCATTTTTAAGATGCATGACATTAAAATTAGCCAATAACCCTAACTTGCATCCGGAAAGTTTTAAATAAGTGATTATTTGAGCCATATGAATATCGGCCAAAGACTCAACTGATTTTATCTCGATAATTATCCTATGTTCAACCATTAAATCAATTCGATAGCCGACATTGAGTTTTACATCCTTATAAAATTAGAGGCATTGGTACTTGCTTTTCAACATATAAACCAGATAGCATAAGTTCATAACATAAGCATTTCTGATATGAACTTTCGAGTAAACCAGGGCCTAATGCAGTATGAACCTGAAAAGAACAATCTAAAACTGTTTTAAAAATCCCTTCTATATCCATAAATATTGCAATTTTCCTTTGTGAAACTTTGCGGTTTACTTTGCGCCACTTTGTGGTAAAAAAAACCTTTGATTTTCAACGCAAATTCGCTTATTCATCCTCTTCTTCCTTATCACTCAATTTTGGGTCGGGTTTTCCTTCCAAAACGATCACAATTTCCCCTTTAATTGTTTTAGATTGAAAGTGAAGCAATACTTCAGCTACTGTCCCCCTGAAATTTTCCTCAAAGAGTTTGGAGAGTTCGCGCGAGACGGATACTCTTCTGTCGGGCCCGAAATATTCGGCGAACTGTTCAAGTGCTTTAACCAGGCGATAAGGTGATTCGTAAAAGATCATCGTCCGGGTTTCGTCGGCTAATTCCTTCAGTTTCTTTTGTCTCCCCTTTTTTTGAGGCAAAAATCCTTCGAAACAAAACCGGTCGCTGGGAAATCCTGAATTGACAAGGGCCGGAACAAAAGCTGTTGCGCCGGGAAGACATTCCACCTCTACACCCATATTAAGGCATGTTCTTGTTAGCAGAAACCCGGGGTCGGATATGGATGGAGTTCCAGCATCGGATATCAGAGCAACGTTGTTTCCTGCAAGTATTTGCTCTGCAATGTGCTCAACTGTTCGGTGCTCATTGAACTTATGGTGCGATGAGAGGCGTGTTGCAATATTATAGTGTTTCAGCAAAACCGATGAAGTTCGTGTATCTTCAGCCAAAATAAGATCCACTTCCTTTAAAATTCGTATCGCCCGCAATGTAATGTCTTCCAGATTCCCAATTGGGGTTGGTACAAGGTATAATTTTCCCATCACCTAATTTGTAAAGCGGCGTTTAACAAGGACCAGAAATTTCTGACTGGCCTCCGTTTTGTTCCATTTGAAATTCATTTTTAAATAACTGACAGCGTCCTGTATCGTGGCCAGCCTGTCTAGAGCCGCAACTGTATTTTCGAATTTTGCACTACTATTGGCAAACAATTCACGGATAAAGAGAAACCGGTCATTGATGCCGATTCCATCCCAGATACTATTGATCGGAATTATTTTATATCCGGTTTCATCTTTTTCGGATGAGAGGATGTCATTAACCATCTGATGCGATTCACCCAACGTTTCATTCAGCGTTTTCTTTACTTCTTTAAAATCTTCGGCAAGTATTTCCTCTTTTTGATCCCTATTTTCAGGAACAGTTTCTATTTCGATGGTATCAGAAGTTTCTGTTTCAGAGATTATCAGATCATCAGGTACTTCTATTTCAATTCCGATTGGTTCATGGTTTGTCTCTGATATGGACTCTTCAGGTTCAACCCCGGCCGGAAGGATGTCAATAACCTCTTCTTCGATCATCAACTGACTTTCAGGAACAAAATCGCCTGATTCTACCGGTTCAGCCAATGCTGTAAGGTGATCATCAACTTCTTCTTCTTCTTCTTCTTCGACAACCGAACTTACTGGTTCAACATCAGCCGATTCTGCAGGCTCAACCAACGCTGAAAAGTGCTCATCAGTGAGTGAAGTAATAGTTTCAACTTCGGGTAATTCTTCTGTGGTTTGTTGATTTTCAATGTCCGATTCTAACCCCTGAGCTTCTTCAGTAGGAATAAGATCCTGCGGATCTGGTATCGGAAAAGTTTCCTGTTCATCGGCAATATCTTCTTTGGCAAACAGTTCAAAAGGCTCTTTTTCTGAAAGGCAATCTGTATGAATTTCGCCTTTGGGTTCTTCGGATGTTTTAATTGTGACAGGAATACTTTCGTGCTGAGCTGCAATTTTATGGAGTAATTCAAGTTCTCTTAATAATGCCTTCGCCCGAACGAGCGCCAATTCTACTTCATCTGACGCTGGCAGCGATTCGGATAAAAAATCGCATGTAATCCCCTCAAGATGTGCAATGTCGTCTTTGATTAACTTCAATAGTGTTTTTGCTTCCATCGTTCTTATTTTTTCGCAGCTAAAAATACGAAAAACCAAATGATAAAGGTTATTTTTGTTCTATGTTTATCGAAAGTAATCTCCCAAACAGCCGTAAGCGCGGATGGATCGAAGTGATCGCAGGATCAATGTTCTCAGGGAAAACCGAAGAGTTGATCCGAAGGTTGCGCCGGGCTGAAATCGCGCGTCAAAAAGTTGAAATATTCAAACCTAGTATCGATGTCCGGTATTCTTCAACCGATGTCGTTTCACATGACGAAAATACCATTCGTTCGACGGCTGTCGATAATTCTGCAACAATTTTGTTATTAGCCGGAAATGTTGATGTGGTTGGCATCGATGAAGCACAATTCTTTGATGTTGGCCTGATCGATGTCTGCAATAAATTATCAGACATGGGAATCCGGGTTATTGTTGCCGGTCTTGATATGGACTTCAGAGGAAAACCTTTCGGGCCAATGCCCGGCTTAATGGCATGTGCTGAATATGTCACGAAAGTTCATGCTATTTGTATGCGGTGTGGATACCTGGCACATTTCAGTCACAGGCTTTCGGATGCTGAAAAATTAGTGGTTCTGGGTGAAAAAGGGGCTTACGAACCACTTTGCCGTGAATGTTTTTTTGATTTGGGCCTTGCCTCCAGTTGAAGAAACGGGCTTTAGAATGTTTTGTAAGAATCATGAATCAGTGCCTCTGGCTGTTGGCGACTTGTAACTGGCAAAACCACCCGGTGAAAATCTGACCCCCTCAGAAAATCATGATTAAATACGATGGCAATTGTTAAAGATGTTAATGCCGGCAACGAGTAGCACATAGCCAGTTGCTGTTTCATATAGAGTGTTTAATTTACGCAAATAATCGTTATTGATCTGCATAATATGATTTCATATTCGCTTAAAGAGATTATTGCAATTACAGGTGGCCAGGTAACCGGCCCGGATAATGCAACCGAACAATCAATCAGATTTTTATCATTTGATTCTCGTACCATCCTTTCAGGTAAAGAGACCCTTTTCTTCGCTTTGAAAAGTGAGCGCAATGACGGTCACCGCTTTATTGATGATGCGATAGCCCGGGAGGTGAATTTATTTGTTGTTGAAGATTTACCGGCAGCAACCTCTTTGAATGCCTCTGCTCAGTTTATTGTCGTGAAAGATACCTTGGCTGCACTTCAAAAACTGGCGGCTTTTCATCGGAAAAGGTTTACTTATCCGGTTGTCGGAATCACAGGGAGTAATGGTAAAACTATTGTAAAAGAGTGGCTTAGTGAGCTATTAAGCCCTGAATTGAAAATTGTCAGAAGTCCGCGTAGCTATAATTCTCAGATTGGAAATCCGCTTTCTGTCTGGTTGATGGATCATCGGTTCGATCTAGCCATTTTTGAAGCGGGAATATCAAAACAGGGTGAAATGGAAAAGCTCGAAGCGATATTGAAACCTGATCATGGAATTTTTACCCACCTTGGGAAAGCACACCTCGAAAATTTTAGTTCGATTGAAAAATTAGTTGATGAGAAGATCCGATTATTCATCAATAGTACCCTTATTGTATATTGTAAAGACTTTGAATTACTGCGTCATGCAATCGGGAAAGCCATATTCAATAATAATCCCAGACTTTTCAGTTGGTCTGCCGAAGATCATTCAGCTGATTTGTTGATTACGAATAAGGCGAAGAGCAACGAATCTACGCTGATTGAAGCTATATTCCAGTCAGGAAAGATCACCATCACTATTCCATTCACCGATGATGCCAGTATCGAAAATGCGATTCATTGCTGGGCGTATTTACTGGCAACAAATTGTAGCTCCCTGTCTTTAAAAGATAAGTTTTTAAAGATTACCCCTGTTGCGATGAGGCTTGAACTGAAAAAGGGGATTAATGGTTGTACCGTTATTAACGATTCGTACAATTCGGATACCGCATCACTTGTAAATGCATTGGATTTTCTCGATCAACAAACAGACAGCCGGAAAAAAAACTGTACAGTGATTATTTCTGATATTCTCCAATCGGGTGAAAACCCTGATATTTTGTATCGTGAGGTTGCCGATTACATTCAAATGCGTCATATTGACCGGCTCATCGGGATCGGACCGGAAATTAGCCGCTTCGGTTCTATGTTTGCCACCAATGAAAAACTCTTTTTCCCTACTTCTGATGAGTTTCTGCTTCATTTTAAGGAAAGCGACTTCAATAACGAGGTAATTCTATTGAAAGGTGCCCGGCAATTCCGTTTCGATAGAATTTCCGCAGTCCTTCAGCAGAAGGCCCACCAGACAGTGATGGAAATTGACCTTGACGCGATGGTTTATAACCTTAACTTCTATCGCGAGAAGCTGAGTCCGACCACCAAAGTGATGGCGATGGTAAAAGCTTTTTCGTATGGAACCGGATCGGTAGAGGTTGCTAAGGCGCTACAATACAGGCGAATTGATTATCTTGCTGTTGCCATAGCCGACGAAGGAATTGAACTGAGGAATAATGGGATCGAGGTTCCTATCCTTGTGATGAATCCTGAGGAGCACGGTTTTGATGCAATGATTGAGAACCGGCTCGAGCCAAATATTTACCGTTTTGAACTGCTTCAAAAATTTGATGAAGCCTTAAAACGAAATGCGGTCAGCAATTTTCCGGTTCACCTGAAAGTTGATACAGGAATGAAACGGCTTGGTTTTGATCATCCCGAAGCGATGAATAAAGTGGCGGAATTTATCCGGATGAATGATACCATGTATATTCGTTCGGTGTTCTCGCACCTGGCAGTAAGTGATGATCCCGGGAATGATCAGTTTACACAATTGCAGTTCGAAAGATTCAGGGAATATTGTGATATTATCACAAACCAGTTTGATTATAAAATATTAAGGCACATCTTGAATTCATCAGGGATTGAGCGTTTTCCTGAAATGGAATTGGATATGGTTCGGCTTGGCATTGGCCTTTATGGGGTAAGTTCTGTTTGCCAGAATGAATTACGTAATGTTGCCACTCTTAAAACCACTATTTCCCAAATAAGGACGGTTGAGGCTGGTGAAACAATTGGTTATGGAAGAAGAGGTGTGGCCAATACTCCAATGAGAATAGCAATTTTGCCAATCGGTTATGCTGATGGATTCAACAGAAGATTGAGCAATGGGGTGGGAAGGGTATTGATCGGAGGATTGAAAGCTCCGGTTATTGGAACCATCTGCATGGATATGTGTATGGTGGATATTACCGGGATTGTTGCTCACGAAGGTGACCGGGCAATTATTTTTGGAGAAGATTTGCCTGTAAGTGAGGTGGCTGATACCTTGGGAACAATCTCTTACGAAATTCTCACTTCTATTGGACAGCGGGTTAAAAGGATTTATTTTAAGGAGTGAAAGGTCTTTAGTCTTTTAGATCAACTGTACAAATTGCCTTCCAAAATTAGTTTTCGTATGAAATGTTTTCAACTAAAAATTGAGAGCTTTCGCCTGCATTCTAGTCTGCACCTATCAGGCAGGTACCATCCCAATATCCCTTTTCAAAAAAGCACCTTACTTTTTCAATATCAACGGACTAAATCAAACAGTTTTTATTTTGCTTGCTTTTAGTCAATTAGGCATTAACGATGAATTGATCTTGTATTGGCATTTCTGAGGCAACCAAAAAATACTAAAATTTCTGGTTTGACAATACAGGGATCAAAAAAAATCGATTGATTATAAAAATCTCTATTCCGAATATTACATAATGG
>Ga0209511_1001486_pt1 | contig 20761 bp, 21 predicted proteins | sample SSSSmetaG_FD_184141 | JGI IMG/M metagenome (GOLD analysis project Ga0209511, IMG submission 184141) | Glacier valley bacterial and archeal communities from Borup Fiord, Nunavut, Canada, to study Microbial Dark Matter (Phase II) - ​SSSS... | ecosystem: Environmental > Aquatic > Freshwater > Ice >...
TTCTTGTTGAATTCATAGCCTTCCTTTATTTTGGACTAATAGGCGCTAACTTTTTAATTTTTAAATATTTAATACACAAGCGCAAAAAAGGGTTAAATACAATCCGGACCGTAATTATATCAGATTGTGAAAAGGCTTACCGATTGCGTAAGATTCTCGAAAGCAATCCGATGCTTGGATATAAGTTTCTTGGATTTATTGTACATGAAAATTGCAAAAACAATCAAGACATTCTTGGCACAACGATGGAATTAGAGAAACTTGTTCAGGACCATCAGGTTAACATGGTTATTTCAATTCAGAACAATAATAATCAAGCGTTCAATCACCAACTAATTTCTAAATGTGACAAATACGGTGTTAGATTGCGTTTTGTTATGGGGCTTAACCACTCGTTTAGGCTGCAACAGAATATTATCGAAACGGATGACGATATTGAGCTTTTAAATCCACATAAGACCCCTCGCGATTATGCAGTGGCACGGATAACAAAAAGGTTATTTGATATTATTTTCGCTTCGTTCTTCATTCTCTTTGTATTCTCATGGCTGCTGCCGATCGTTGCACTGATAATTAAACTATCGTCGAAGGGACCTGTATTCTTTTATCAGAAAAGAACAGGGTTCAACAATAAAACTTTTAGCTGTATAAAATTCAGGACAATGAGACCAAATTTCCTTTCGGATATAAAGCAAGCTACGACCAATGATATCCGAATTACACCAATCGGTCTTTTTCTTCGAAATTCGCATATCGATGAAATGCCTCAAATCTTCAATGTTTTTTTAGGCCAAATGTCAGTAATTGGTCCGCGTCCACATATGTTAAAACATACCGAACAGTATTCTGAATTGATAAAGCATTACCTGATCCGCCATTACGTTAAGCCAGGTATTACCGGTTGGGCCCAGGTTAACGGTTACTGCGGCGAAACAGATGAATTGTGGAAAATGGAGAAGCGGGTTGATTATGATATGTTCTATGTTGATAACTGGTCATTTTATTTGGATCTTCAAATTATGTGGTATACAGTCTTCAAGATGAAAAAAATTAAAATGCCATTGATAGAATCAGAATTTAGAGAGTCTGTCTCCAAAGAAAACCGAATAATGGATGATGCTCGTGTTGTGCCAGAGGATGTTTATTCGGAAATTTAGAGTTTTGTGGAATTCTTTGGCTCTATGACGGATCGAGTGTGTGAAATTTTTAAATAGCTTTTAAATGGTTTATGCAGTGAATAGCTGGCTGTTGGCAGTTTGCAACTGGTAAGAGCATGACAACTATTTGACTCTAATCCAATACAAATAAAGATAATTCCTGATTTATAAATCAAAAATGTGTAATATCAAAATTGCCCGGGAACCAAAAGGTTGCCGGGCATTTTTGTTTTAGTTGGAAAAAATTGGAGGAAAATTGACTTACCACATTTTCAGCTCTTCACGTCCTTTCTCAATGGCATTGCCAAATCGTCAAATTGTCTTATCCAATTTTCGTATTTTTGTCAAAATTTGATGAAAATGGGAAAACAAAACTGGAAACCGGGTAATATGGTCTATCCGCTACCTGCGGCACTGATAAGCTGCGGAGACATAAATGGAAAGATGAACCTGCTGACTGTCTCATGGTTGGGAACACTATGTACCGATCCTCCAATGTGTTATATTTCAGTGCGTCCTGAACGGTATTCACACGATATGATTAAGCAATCAGGTGAGTTTGTGATTAATCTGACAACTTCAGATATTGCGAGAGCCACCGACTGGTGTGGCGTAAAATCGGGTCGTGATTTCGACAAGTTTAAGGAAAGCGGCCTTACTCCGGCTGCCGCAACAATTGTGAAGTGTCCCATTGTAGCTGAAGCTCCAATTTCAATTGAATGCAAAGTGAAAGAAATCAAATCTTTGGGATCTCATGATCTATTCATTGCTGATGTTGTCAATATCATTGCTGATGATCGGTACATCGATTCCGTAACCGGGGCTTTCAATCTTGATGCTTCCGGAATAATGACTTATTCGCATGGAACTTATTATTCATTAGGGAAACGAATTGGTAAATTTGGATGGAGCGTGATGAAGGAAAAAACAAAACTACGTACGAAACGTTAATGCAGGTCACAGGGAAACTGAGTCTTAATACCTTCAACTCAGTCTTACTGATCAAACGCTTAAGAAATATGGTATTTATCATACTTCTACTCAAGTAAAATCAGTATTATTGAAAAATCAATTTTTATAATCTCCCCTGTAAATCTAAATTATTAAGTATATGAAGGCCAAATTATTAATAGGACTATTTTTATTATCCGGTATGACGACAGGTTATTCGCAAAATGAAGTAAAAGAAACCAATCCACTGTTAGTGGAATGGAATACACCACATCAGACGCCTCCTTTTCAGGAGATTAAGCATGAACACTTTATTCCGGCGATCGACGCAACTTTAAAAGAAGCGAAAGATGAGGTCGATGCAATTATCAACAATGCTGATCAGCCCACCTTTCAAAATACGATTGTTGCGCTCGAAATTTGCGGTGAAAAACTGGAACGTGCCACAAGCGTTCTGTTTAACCTGAATTCTTCGGAAACTGACGACGAAATACAGGCTATTACGCGTGAAGTTTCACCCAAACTATCGGAGTTCTCAAACTATGTTTCGTTGGATGAAAGGCTTTTCAGTAAAGTAAAGTCGGTTTATGCGCAAAAGGATAAACTCAACCTTACACCCGAAGATCTTCAGCTGCTTGAAAAGAAATACCTTGGTTTTGTGCGTAGTGGCGCTAATCTTGAAGGGGATGCCAAAAAACGTTATGCTGAGATTACCACCGAATTGTCGCAACTTTCATTGAAGTTCGGCGAAAATGTACTTGCTGAGACCAATGCATATCAGTTGTTGATTACTGATAAAAAAGATCTTGCGGGAATTCCGGATTCGGAGTGCGAAGCGGCAGCACAGGTGGCGAAATCAAAAGGAAAAGATGGATGGATATTTACGCTACATGGCCCAAGTTTTGTTGGTTTTATGAAGTATGCCGATAATGGGAAACTTCGGGAGCAAATGTACCGCGCTTACACTTCGCGTGGATTTCAAAAAAACGATAAAAACAACGAGGAGATCATCCGTAAAACGGTAAATCTCAAGCTTGAAAAGGCGAAACTGCTTGGTTTTAAAAATCATGCCGAATATGTTCTTGCCGAACGAATGGCAGAAAATCCGCAACGGGTTAATGATTTTATTGAAAACCTTCATTCCGCTTCACGTCCTGCGGCTGAAAAAGAATATGCCGAAGTCCAGGATTTCGCAAAGAAGCTCGGATTAAAAGAGCCTTTACAGCGTTGGGATTGGAGCTATTATTCCGAAAAGCTCAAGAATGCGAACTATGGTTTCGACGAACAGCAAGTGAAACCCTATTTCCAATTGGCGAAAGTACGCGAGGGTGTTTTCGGTCTTGCCAACCGACTTTACGGACTCACTTTTAAAGAGAATAAGGCGATCCCGGTTTATCATCCGGATGCTGCGGCTTACGAAGTGTTCGATCAGGATGGGTCATTTCTTTCGGTACTTTACCTCGACTTCTTTCCGCGTGATGGTAAGAGCGGTGGTGCATGGATGAACGATCTGAGACCTGAAAGCAACGTGAATGGAAAAGTCATAAGGCCGATTATAACAATTGTCTGCAATTTTACGAAGCCTACCGAAACGAAGCCTTCGCTGCTGACTTTTAACGAAGTCACTACTTTTCTTCACGAATTTGGGCATGCGTTACATGGTATGATGGCAAAGACTATCTATCCGAGTCAGTCGGGAACAAATGTTTACCGCGATTTCGTTGAGTTACCCTCGCAGGTGATGGAGAATTGGGCAACTCAAAAGGAGTGGCTCGACCTGTTTGCCGTGCATTATGTGACTGGCGAAAAGATTCCTGCCGAACTTGTTCAAAAATTGATTGAAGCCGAGAATTTCCAGGCAGGATACGCAAGTGAACGTCAGTTGAGCTTTGGTATGAACGACATGGCCTGGCACTCAATTAATGAGCCATTTGAAGGCGGCATCGTTGAATTTGAGCAAAAAGCAATTGCATCTACCGAATTTTTTGAGCCGGTTGCAGGCGGTTGCCTAAGTACAGCTTTTTCCCATATTTTCGCAGGGGGTTATGCCGCCGGTTATTATGGATATAAATGGGCCGAAGTACTGGATGCTGATGCATTCTCGCAATTCAAGAAAAATGGCATTTTTGATAAAGCTACTGCCACTTCGTTCCGTAAAAATATCCTCGAGAAAGGAGGAACCGAACATCCGATGAAACTTTATGTCGCTTTCCGCGGACAGGAACCTTCTATTGAACCATTGCTCGAAAGAAGCGGACTGAAGAAAAACAGTAATTAGACAATTCGTAAATGAAAAAAAGACTAATACTATACGTATTCCTTGTTGCAATAAGCTTCTGTGTTCATGCACAAGAAAAATGGGATTTGGGAACATTTGTAAAGACGAAGGAGAATCCTATTGTCAGGGCAGACTCAACATTGACATTTTTCTGTCCCGTGAAAAAAGAAATTGTGAAATGGCAAAAAGCGGATGTGTTTAATCCTGCAGCCATCGTAAAAGATGGAAAAGTATATTTATTCACACGGTGTGAGGATAATCCAAAGGCGATTTTGGGTGGGCGCACATCCCGTATTGGATTGGCTGTGAGTGAAGATGGAATTCATTTCAAAAATTTCAAGGAGCCTGTGCTGTTTCCCGATAATGACGAGTTCAGCAAGTATGATTATCCCGGCGGATGTGAAGATCCCCGAATTGTTGAGACTGCTGAGGGATTGTATGTTATTGCCTATACGAGCTGGAATTACAAGATTCCGCGCCTCTCAATTGCTATATCTAAAGATCTGTTTCACTGGCAGAAAAAAGGCCCGGCTCTTGCAAAAGCATACAATGGTAAGTTTTTGGACCTGGCATCAAAATCAGCTTCTATCATCACGAAAATGGTTAATAACAGACCAATTGTAGCAAAGATTAAAGGTAAGTATTGGATGTATTGGGGTGAGCAATTCGTGAACCTGGCATGGTCGGATAATCTTTGGGACTGGAATCCGCTTTTAGATAAGAACGGAGAATTAAAGAAGATAATGATGACTCGTCCCGGTAAGTTTGACAGCGATCTGACCGAATGCGGCCCGCCTGCCTTAATGACAGACAAGGGCATTTTACTTCTCTACAACGGAAAAAATGCTGTAAACGAAAATGCTACCAGCACTTTACCTAAAGGAACTTATTCTGTTGGTGAAGTATTGTTTGATCTGAATGATCCCGAAAAAATTATTCATCGGACCGACACTTACATTCTTAAGCCAACATTGGCTCACGAAATGACCGGACAATATGCCGCAGGAACAACATTTTCAGAAGGACTTGTCTTTTTCAAAAACAAATGGTTTTTATATTACGGCACAGCTGATTCTTTCGTTGGGTTGGCGGTATCTGAAAATAAATAAACTACATTTATTTGTGAATTAATATTGGTTGAGGTAAATGCATCATTGAAACCAAAGCTTACAGCCATATTTTTTGTAATTTTGCGGCTCACAAAACAAGGATTGCAATGTTAACGCGCATCAAAGAATTACAGCAGGAGATTGAAGAAATTGTTGCCAAATCGGTTGAGGAAGCCGAAGAGCTTCGCATCAAGTACCTTAGTAAAAAGGGTGAAATCTCTAAATTATTTGAGGAATTTCGGAACGTATCGGCCGATCAGAAAAAGGAGGTTGGTGCAGCGGTAAACACATTGAAGGAATTTGCACTTGCAAAGATCAACATGTTGAAAGAAGGTCTCACGGAGCAGAAATCTGCTGGTTCAGGTGTCGATCTTACGCTTCCTGGCGAACCAATGAAATTAGGGACGCGCCATCCCATCTCAATTGTAAAAAACGAAATACTCGATATTTTCAAAAGATTAGGTTTTGTTGTTTCAGAAGGTCCTGAGATAGAGGATGACTGGCATGTATTCAGTGCATTGAATTTTGCTGAGGAACATCCTGCCCGCGATATGCAGGATACATTTTTCATTCAAACAAATCCTGATGTTCTGTTGCGTACCCACACCTCCTCGGTGCAGGTTCACGATATGGAAACGATGAAACCACCGATTCGTACTGTAACACCGGGACGTGTTTTCAGGAATGAAGCCATTTCGTATCGCGCTCATTGTATGTTTCACCAGATTGAAGGGTTATACATCGACGAGAATGTGTCGTTTGCCGACCTGAAACAAACCTTGCTTTATTATGCCAAGGAGCTTTTTGGCGAGAATGCAGAGATCCGGATGCGTCCCTCTTACTTCCCGTTTACGGAGCCTTCTGCAGAAGTGGATGTCTCGTGTTCAATTTGTGGTGGAAAGGGTTGTAATGTCTGCAAATACACAGGATGGCTCGAAATCCTGGGTTGTGGTATGGTTGATCCCAATGTTCTCGAAGCATCTGGCATCGATAGTAAAAAATATACAGGTTACGCTTTTGGGATGGGAATCGAACGGATTGCCATGCTGAAGTTTGGGGTGAATGATTTACGTCTTTACTTCGAAAATGACGTAAGGTTTTTGCAGCAGTTTGAATCAGCCAATTAATTAACTAACAGCAACATACTATGAGAATTGTAAAGTCATTGCAATTTATTTTGGTGGTTTTGGTCTTCGTGTTAGGCGGATGCTCAGAACCGACAGAATGGGTGATAAAATCACCCGATAATAAAATCAGTTTTAAAGTATTCGAGAAGGAGAACCGTTTGTTTTATACTGTTGGCTTTTCCGATACCCTGGTGATCGGTGAATCACCACTGGGAATCACCCGGAATGATGCGCAGTTTATTGAGAAATTATCGTTTGTATCTGAATCACAACTACGGTTAATTTCCGAGAATTATAAATTGCTGGTAGGTAAACAACTTGAATGTAAATATTCGGCAAAAGAACTAGTGTTGACTTTCGAAAATGAACAGAAAGCCAAAATTGAACTGGTCCTTCGTGCCGGCAATGACGGGGTAGCATTTCGCTATCGTTTTCCCGAGAGTGCTACTGGTAATTACGAAATTACAAATGAGATCTCCGGATTTAAATTTGCAGAAACTGGGAAAGCCTGGATTGAACCTTACGATAGCATCACAAAGTATTCTCCTGGTTATGAGCGTAATTTTACGAATGGAACCCCAATTGGGGAATCATCTCCTGAAGCTGAAGGATGGTGTTTTGCCGGTTTATTTCAAACTTCAAATGCCTGGGTTTTATTGACAGAAGCTGGCCTTGACGGCTCATTCTGCGGATCTCGCCTTGCTCAAAACGCTCCCGGAGGTTTGTATTCTGTTCGCTATCCGGGTGAGAAAGAGGCAATGGGCCTTGGTAGTGCCAATCCTCAAAGTAAAGAATTACCATGGGCGACTCCGTGGCGGGTCATTATGATCGCAAAAGATCCTTCTAAAATTGCCGCTTCAACAATGGTGAATGGATTAAGCGAATCTTCAAAAATCGAAGATGCTTCGTGGGTTAAACCCGGATTGGCTACCTGGAGTTGGTGGGCTGATCCTTCAAGCCCGAAAGTCTACAAAAGCATGATTCCGTTTATCGACTTTTCGGCTGAATGGGGAATACCTTACTTCCTCGTCGATGCCAACTGGAACATGATGGAAGGAGGAAACATTGAGCAACTGATCGCATATGCCAATCAAAAGAAGGTGGGCATCTGGCTTTGGTACAATTCAGGCGGACCACACAACACTGTTACCGAAGCGCCCCGTGATATCATGTTCGATCCCGCTCAGCGCAGGGCAGAATTTGAGAAACTGCAGAAATGGGGTGTCAAAGGGGTAAAGGTTGATTTCTTTCAAAGCGATAAACAGCATATTATTCAGCAATATATGGGCATCCTGAAAGATGCTGCGGATTTTCATGTGATGGTCAACTTCCACGGTTGTACATTACCACGTGGATGGCAACGTACATGGCCAAACCTCGTAGCAATGGAATCAATTCCAGGCGAGGAGTGTTATATGTTTCGTCCGACCTATCCGGAAACGACTGTCTGGAACAATACAATTCTCCCTTTTACACGGAATGCGGTTGGCTCAATGGATTACACCCCTTTTGGTCTGACGGATAAGGTGAATAAACACCTCACCACCTATTCCAACGAACTGGCTTTGACAGTTGTATTTGAGTCAGGTGTTGTTCATCTTGTTGATTTTCCTGAGGTTTATAAAGCATTGCCCGAATATGTACAAAATTTTGTCAAACAGTTGCCGACAGTTTGGGATGAGTCAAAAATGATCTACGGTTATCCGGGTCGCGATGTTGTAATGGCACGTCGCTCGGGTGAAAAATGGTTTATCGGAGGTATTAACGGTGAATTGGCCGATAAGGCAATTACTTTAGACCTCGATTTTCTGATAGAGGGAAAGAGCTATACAGCCAAAATGATTACTGATGGTGTTGATGGCAAGTCCTTTATTGAAAATGAAATTTCGGTGAAAAAGGGAGATAGGCTGCCTGTGAAAATGTTATCATCCGGCGGTTTTTCGGCTGTTGTTGAATAAATCCTAAATCCGGGGGTGACCGGGTGAATGTCATTGATATTGACACTCACCCTGTCATTTTATTATCTGAAATCCATCAAAGCAGGAATTGGGAATTTACGGAAAAGGTTGCGAACGAAAAATCAGACCTGCAAAAACCTTATTGCTCTTATTTTTCCACCAATGGGTAACCGATTAAATAGGTCACCTTCAACCCAAAATTACTTCTCTTTTTGCCTGCTTCCCAAAAATAATTTTCAGTATCAACTTCACACGCAATTTTGAGTAGTTCACTCGGTTTGTATAATCGAATGATTGAAACAATACCATCCCAAATGGTGCAGAAAGGGATAATAGGAATGATGTAAGTATATAACAATCTTGAGAATCTGAATGGTTTGAAGAAGGGTGTGAACAGGAAAAACAGGATAGGGTGAAAGATCAGGATACCTAGAACAGCGATGATATTCTTATTTCCACCATCAAATATTCCAATTCCGCATTTTGCATCAACTGCATCTTTCAGTACCTTTTTTGCAAAGTCATTATTGAAATGATGGAAACCTGAAAATATGGTTCTGAATCCTTTCAGGTTTGCCGGAACATCAGACGCATCAACTGAAGTATCTGAAAATGAAATACGTCCTTGTGTTTTTGAAGAAATAAATTCAAAAGCATTTTTGTTGGGAAATTTATCGGTAAGCAGTATACTTATTTCAATCTCCGATTGTTGAAGGAGGTTTTTATGAATCTGTTCTATGGCACCGCCACCACCAGAACAAAGATCTACTACCTGACTGGTATTTGTCTGTTTTAATCCCTCAATGATCAAAGGGATAATGGGCTCGTAAAAGTTTAAGGTGGTTATCAGGTAGCGTAAATAATCCGTCATGCTTTCCCGGATTGTATCCGGAAACCAGGACAGATCTTCAAACTCAAACAAGTAATCCTTTATTTTCATGCTCGATCAATTGCTGAATCAGATGCCTGCCTAATTAATTCAGGCATTTCAGATATTAACAATTTACATTCCGGTTTGGCGTTAACGAAGTGCGAGTAACCGAAATTCAGTTTAATTTGCCACCTTATCCGAATGCGCAATTTTAATAATACGCTCTGCGATATCTTCTGGCGAAAGTATGTAATCGATACATCCGCTTTCGATTGCAGTTTCAGGCATATCAGGCTGTGATGCAGTTTCTGGTTTCTGTGCGATGGTGATACCTCCCGCTTCTTTTATACCACAGAGTGCTTCAGCTCCATCGCCATCATATCCGGATACAATCACAGCGATGATTTTGCCATCCCAGTTTTGTGTGAGCGACTTCAGGAAAACGGTAATCACATCAGGCCAGCCATGAGGCTTCGAAATCGGTTTAAGGCGAAACTCATCATTGAGAACGTGAAGGTCGCGCTTTTCCGGGATGATAAACACATGATTGGGCTTGATGTCCAGTTTTTCTGTGATCAATTCAACCGGCATTTTTGTATAGCGCGGCAGAATCTCATGTAGCATTGTCGCCAAAGTTCTCACATGATTAACGATTACAATTGCAGCACCCATATCTGTTGGCAGATTCTGAAGTAACCGGATATAGGCGTCGAGACCTCCGGCAGAACCACCCACGCAAACCACTGGAAAGTCATTTGCAACACCATTAGTTTTCAGGTCTTTCATTTTCAATCTCTTTTTTGTTGACAATTACCGACAAAGCATAAACAAATATAAGGATTGTTTCCCCAATAGCAGATTATTTCAATAAATATTCCGTTTACTGTTTTCTTCGTCAAGCGTGAGTTTCATATTCCGGTGGGCAAATTTCATCCCCTTCAGATTGAGAAAGATCTGTTGCTCATATTTGGGAGGGACATTAAAGGACGAACGGTTTTCCTCCACTACCACATTGTAGATATCAATCCGATCGAGTCCTGCCTCTTCAACTAAAAAGTCTTTTAAGCTCTCTTTGTCAAAAGTTTGGCCATATCCCATATTCATATAAATTGAAATCGGGGGACTTGCCTGTAGTTCTGGTGCGACCTTTACCTGCAAAGCTGTAAACTGAATATTGAGTTGTGTCTCAAGTGCGTTTATTTCATTCATCTCATCATCTTTCACAAAACAAACCGAGAGACCCGATTTTCCTGCACGTGCTGTTCTGCCGCTTCGGTGTGTATATTGTTCTGCCTTTTCCGCTAAATGATAGTGAATGATATAATCCAGATCTTTTACGTCGATACCGCGTGCTGCAATATCAGTCGCGATCAGTAAATTGATTCTGCCATTCTTGAATCCGCGCATTACTTTTTCACGAGCCTCCTGGTTGAGGTTCCCATGAATCGCATCGGCTGAAACCGCAAACCCTGCCAGCTGTTTTGATAACCGTTTGGCAGCAATCTTGGTCCTGCAAAACAGAATTCCGCGCTGTTCGGTGCGTGCATTCAATAAAGCTTTCAAATACTCAAGCTTCATACCTTTTTTATAAACGACGAATTGGTGTTCGATCTTTTGATTGATCAATTCCTCTTCATTGATGCGAATCTCAACCGCATCGGCGCCCAGGTATTCTTTAATAAGTTGCCTTACATCTTTTGGCATTGTTGCGGTGAACAGCGATTTTGTAATTCCTTCTTTGCACGATTTCAGAATCTCGTCTATTTCTGACTTGAAACCCATTTTAATCATTTCGTCGGCTTCATCCAGCACCAGGAAGTTCAGTGCATCGAGACTAATTGCTTTACGTTCGAGTAAATCAATCAGCCGGCCCGGAGTCGCAACCACCACATGTGTCGCACGTTTGAGGTTCTGTATCTGTTCGTCGATAGGTGCACCACCATAAACCGATTCTGCAAAAACGCGCGGCAGGTATTTCGAGAAGAGAAAGAATTCACGTTGAACTTGTTGTCCCAGTTCACGTGTGGGAACCAATACCAATGCTTGTATTTTAGGCAACATTGGATCGATTGATTGTAATATTGGCAGGCAAAACGCGGCTGTTTTACCTGTGCCGGTTTGTGCAACGGCTACTAAATCCTGTTTTTTGTTGAGGATATGCGGAATCGCCTGTTTCTGAATATCTGTTGGAATAGATATTTTGTTATTCTCAAGCGCGTGAATGATATATTCGTTAATCCCTAATTCTGAAAAAGTCATCTTTGATCTGTAATTAATTTGAATCCTTCATTTTGAAGAATAGGGGTCAAAGATATTCTTTTTCAGGTAGAAGTAATTGTTGGCATTATTGCAGTTCATTTCCCTATTTTATATCCAAGACCTATTGTCAGATTAAAATTAATATTCTTTGAGTTAGAATTCAATCCAAAGTAATTTGTAGATAATACTTTGGAATAATTGGTGCCGGGCATTGAAACCGGTTCCACTAAATATTCATTATTATATTTTGAATCCAACTTTGCCATTCCAAAATTCAACAGCATTTCAGTTTTGAATATAAACTTTTCTGAAATGCTTTTAATAAAACCAGCTCCTGCAGAAAAGCCAAAATCAAATATATGAGTATATTCCTTTTTAGTGTCTTTATGATTATTAATCTCAAATGTATATTGAGATAACACCCGTGTTGCTTCACTAACTGTTTTTTTATTCTGAACTGTAATCTTAGATGAAATCAAATATCCCGTATAAATACCCCCTTCAAAGAAAACGTGCTGTTTTTTGGAAAGATACTTCCTGAATAGAATTGGAATAGTTAAATAATTGTTATTGAATTTAATCTTGTATTTTTCGTCTAAAGATTCACTTGCAATATCGCCAGGCGTTGTGCTTATAACCGTTCTATTTGAATAGTTTAGATTAATACCTTTAGATTCATAATATATTCCAGACTGAATTGATAAATTTTTCTTAATGAAATATTCTAATTGGATACCCATTGATATCCCAGTCAAAACATCTTTTAAAAGACTAACTTTATAATCGGTATAAGCAACTGATTTTGTTAATTCAGATGCATCGATGAGAATTGGCCTAATGTCTGACCCAAACATATTTATTTTATGAGGTGCTTCACTATTTATAAAATTCGCAAAATTTGGTCCTATTGAAATGCCTACCACAATATTACCTTTGTCGTTTTCCTGTGCGAAAAGAAAATTAGTACTGAATAGAATCACGCCTAAGAATGCTATGCTCTTCATTTTTGTCATTTAAGATCGATTTTATCACAGGATTTTTGTTAATCAAATTTTGCATCAAAGATAGACATATTATCATAAGTCAAATCATTAAAGGAACTATTTATGTTTTGAGGTTATTGAAATTTAAAAGGTTCAGTCAAGATTCCATACATGACCGGGTTTGAAGCATTTTCAACCTTTACGATTTTCAATTTTTTCTAATCAAATTCCATTTAACCCCACAAAAAAAGAGGACAGAAGTCCTCTTTCAAATATTTCAAATAGTATCAAAGCATTACCTTGTTGGTCGTTCCAATAATTTAAAGAACTGATCAAGCTGTGGAAGGATCACGATACGTGTTCTCCTGTTGGCTGCTTTGCCTTCTGCTGTTTCGTTGTCATTTAAAGGCTGGTATTCGCTGCGGCCTGCTGCGGTCATTTTGGCAGGATTTAAACCGTATTTTTCCTGTAGTACACGGATCACTGCAGTTGCCCTCTTGACACTCAAATCCCAGTTATCGATCAGGTCTCCACCTTTTTTATATGGAACATTATCGGTATGCCCTTCAACCATGAATTCGATGTCTTTTTGATTTTTCAGCACCAAAGCCACTTTGCCTAACACTTCGCTGGCCCTGTCTGTAATATTATAACTTCCGCTTTTGAAAAGCATCTTATCAGAGATGTCGATGTAGACGACACCTTTATCAACTTTGATATTAATGTCCTTGTCGTTAAGATCGCCTATTGCACCTTTCAGATTCATTACCAATGCCATGTTTAATGAATCGCGCTGAGCAAGCGATGTCTGAAGACTGAAGATCATATTATCCTTCATTCCCATATTTTCCATCGACTTTTTGATGCTCTCGGCTTGTGAACTGGAAATCACAGACAGATTTTCAAGCTGTTTCAATGCCTGGGTGTTGTTCTCTTTAAAAAAGCTTGATTGTTCCTGTGCCAAAGCCAGTTCTGCCTGAAGATCTGCAATTTTCTTCTGGTCAGCGATCACTGTATTTGAACATTTATCCAGATCCTGCTTCGTCGCATCATGAGCTGACTTCTCCCGTGTTGCCTGACTCACCTGATCTTTATATTTTCGGGAGCTGACACACGATTCAATCAAGATAAATGCGAGCAAGCAAACTAATAATTTCGTTTTCATATTCTCACTTTTTAATTTTAAATAGTAATAACAATTGCAAAATTAAACATTCTGTCTGTCAAACGGTAAAAAACAGCGCTTTATTAACAAAATATAACATTCTAAGCATATATTCTATTCAATTCTTTTAGGGAATATTCAGATCGTTGCTTCATTTACTCAATTTTTTTTCGAAACATTGCATGCAATCAAATTGTCTTATTATTCAGTGTTTAAATATTAACAATCTCTTTCAGAAATGGAAAAACGTAAATATATGAATCCTTATTTGGCAGGGGTACTTCTTGGATTAGTGCTGTTATCTGCCATGTTCCTGTCAGGGCGCGGACTTGCTGCCAGTGGTGGCATTAAATATGCGATGGTTGCCATAGTTGGAGCTGTCGATAAAGATCATGCAATGGAATCGACCTATTACAGTAAGTATTTCGAGAATGGTGAAAGTCCCTTGAAAAACTGGCTGGCACTTGAGGTCTTTGGAATGGTACTGGGCGGTTTTATTTCAGGCGCACTCGCACACCGTTTAAAATTCAAAGTTGAAAAGTCACCTAAAATTACCAATAGAAAGAGATTGCTTTTTGCATTTCTTGGAGGTGTATTCTTCGTTTACGGAGCTCAGCTTGCCCGCGGATGTACCAGTGGTGCCGCGCTTTCGGGGATGGCGGTCCTTTCAGTTGCTGGTTTTGTTACCATGATCGCCATTTTCGGATCGGCTTATCTCTTTGCATGGTTTTTTCGAAGTCTCTGGATTTAAATAGCTGACAGTTTATTAATCAATCATTCAATCTTTCAAACGATGGGTCCACTTTCAATACTTTCAGAATTTCCCGAATGGTTAAACCTTCTGATTGCGCTCTTCATCGGAGTTGGCTTTGGTTTTGCCCTTGAGCAAGCCGGGTTTTCTTCAAGCCGCCGGTTAGCCGGAATGTTTTATGGATATGACACAACTGTGTTAAAAGTATTTTTTACAGCAGCCATTGTTGCGTTGGTTGGTTCGCAATTGCTTAGTTTCTTTGGTTTGTTAAACCTGAAACTTGTCTATGTGAATCCCTATTATATGAATGCAACGATCATTGGTGGTGTCATCATGGGTGCCGGTTTTATCATGGGCGGATACTGTCCCGGAACAGGAATCAGCGCACTTTCAATCGGGAAAATTGATGCGATGATCTTCTTATTGGGCGGATTGCTTGGCGCTTTTCTTTTTGCGGAGACCTCCCCGTATATCCAAACTATATTCCTTGGGAATTATAAAGGAGAGATGCGGATCGATGAATGGATGGGCGTTTCAACAGGCGTTTTCACATTCATTCTGATTGTCGCCGCTGTTTTCTTATTCTGGCTTTCAGAACTTGCGGAGAAAAGATTCAGCCGTCCCGATATTACATCTGAAATTTAAACCGGACAAAATGAATGCAAGAATAAAATTCTCGATCCTATTAATTGGCGTTGGAATTATCATGGCTTTCTTACCTTTCAATACCGCCAGATCATTTCAACTCAAGCCAGACGAATTGCTTTCAAAATCGGTTTACGATGACATTTATATTTCGGTTGATCAGGTTGCCCGTTTCATCAATAACGAAGACACAACCTTTCAATTGATTGATGTACGGGATGCTGAACAGTTCAAAGTTTGTAACATTCCAGGTTCTATTAATATTCCTTTTAATGATTTCTCAAATCCCAAATGGGAAATCTATTTAAATCAGAAGGGATTAAAGAACATCTATTACGGGAATGGCGACCAGACAGCCAGCTACGCATGGACAATCAGTACGGGTCTGAATTACGGGAATAATTTCATTATGAAAGGTGGTCTCAACGAGTGGTTCAAAACGGAAATGTTGAGCCAGTTTGAAGGTGAAAATATAACGCCGCGTGAGAATGCACTGTTCGAAAACCGCTTCAATGCACGTAAGACTTTTACACAAATCAATAGTTTGCCAGATAGTTTGAAGAAGAACTATTTTAACGCAAAACATCTCCAGGCATCTAAACTGGATGGCGGCTGCGAATAAACCTGATAATCAAATATAATGGAACAATTTAAAAGTCTTCGATATATCTTCCTTTTTCTAATCATCGTTTTGGTTTTGGTTTTTGTCCGAAGCCTGAATCCTAACCTTTTCAGACAAGATCCCGGAATTGCGGTTGAGGCCGCTCAGAACAATAGCAATTCGATTACTTTGGCGCAATTGGAATCCTTCAACACGCAATACGTGGTTATTAATTTGGGAAGCGGAGGGAAGTTTGATTCAATAAAGATGAAGCATTCAATTAATATTCCGATTGAACATCTTTTAGATAAGGCGAACCGTTCAATTTTGAATGAATCGAAGGATGAAATTATTCTTTATTCTGCAGACGTATCAACAACAGCAAAAGCCTGGGTGATATTGAACCAGCTTGGTTTTAAGAAACTTCTGATTCTTACGCCTGATGAGAATAATGAAGTCTTTAAATACAAATTCCAGCCAGACACAACGGTCCGGCTGGAAAATGATTCAATTTAAACGTCACAGAACCCTAATTCTTCACATAAGGCAGATTGTCAATTTCGGCTTCGGTGAAGGGAAGCCACGAAAGTTGTTCCTTTTTCTCCACCATTGTTTTGTGCATAAAGGCATTGTTCCCGTATAGTATCGTCTTTGCATTGTAGCCAAATAAACGGAGATATGCTGTTACAAATCCTGAGTTATGCCCTGTTCCACAATATACATCCACTTCTTTGCCCGAAGGAATTGACTCCATTTCGGAAACAATTCCAAGCATGCCATTGGGTTTATATCGGACTGCTCCCGGAATATGTCCCGCATCATATTTATCTTTCCGCTCGTAATTAATCGTATAGAAGTTTTTGGGTTGTTCGAAGACCTTTTCGGCAGAGGTGAAGGCATCGGCATAACCGGCGGCAAACACATTGTTAAAACGTGCCGCCATAATCTCTTCTCCTGTAGACTTACCCGTATTCATCAGCGGGAAATCGGTCGCTTCAGCTCTTTGGTTCTCCGTCAATTCTAACTTGTCTCCATACTTATCGGAAACTGCTGTCAGCCACGAATCTTTTGCAAAATCTTTATTCCAGCCGCTCATTCCCCAACGCATCGCATACACATTTCCATATCCCATTAAGCGTAAAAGTGATGTGGTGTAACTCGCAATTTGTCCCGCATAACAAACCATCACAATCTTGCTGTATCCGAAAGGTTTGATCACGTTTGTAAAGTAGTCGGGGATTTTAATGAATTCAACATTTACAGATCCCTTAATATGCCCTTTTGCAAAAGCTTTCGGATCTCTTAAATCGATAATATGAATATTCGATCCCAATTCCTTATTCACTGCCGAAGCTTTTATCAAAGATGGGAAATTCCGTCCGTTCACGTAATCTCCCGTTTCTTCCAGATATTTAAGCAACTTTTGTGATTCATCATTTACCTTCACCGTATTTACTGTAGCATTATTAGGAGTCGCTGCCTCCGGTTGCTTTTTTTTGTTTCCTCCTTCTGAACAGGATACAAGGAACAGCAACATTGTTAGTGCAATTGCCTGACTGAATGGTCTAAAGTGTTTTTTCATATTGTTTAAATTTAAAAAACTAACCTTTAGTTACAACCAGAACATCATCTTTATCGTATTTCAGGGTTTCAGTTCTGTGCCCTTCCTTATCGTATTTATAGATCGTTGTGGCTACACCATTAGCAGGATTATTGATCACAGTTTTGGTTTTATCCATCGAAATCTGTTTGATTACAGCGCCATGTTCGTCGTACATTGATGTCGTAACCGGAACATTTTTGCCTCCCAGGTATTCATTGTCCTGGTCGAACTGCGTTGCTTCCAAAACGTACCCATTCTGATCAACCACACTGACCCGTTTTGCCCAGCCCCAGTATAAATTTGATAGTTGTCCGAATGTGTTGTGAACCGAAAAGCTTAACACATCGCCATGTTCATTGTTGTCTAACTGAAAATACGAAACGCCAATGTCTCCGCAGTTTTCGGCAGTGCAATTGGTGAGGGTATCTGCCGAGTAATTGGCAACCCTTGTTGCATAACCTTTTGCATCATACGAGAAACGAAGTTCATGGAAAGGGCAGAACTCATTCATCACCACATCTTCACCTGCCAGATTGAACCGCACTTCCTGTATCATTCCGTCATCCATCTTTTTCCACTTGTAATTATGAATTTTGTTCCGGTTTTCAATGGGGGCGCCATTTTCATCCAAAAAACGCATTGCAATCCGCATTCCAGATTCATTGAGTTTATATTCAAAGACCGATGCTCCGCCATTTTTAGTAGCAGCACCCTTATCATCAAAGAAATGTTTAAGTTGTTTGTCGCCTTCATAGGTATAGGTGATTCTGGCCGCTCCAAATGACGAATAATCCAGCAATACATCGTTCCTGTTGAATTCAACGGAAGCCAACTGACCCTTTTCGTTAAAGGTAAACTTGTAATTATTAATTATTTTGGCTTCCTCGGCGGTAAGCGGGTGAGAACCTTTTTCAGTATCCCATGGCGTTTCACTGAATTGAATGCCCCGGTAGTATTTTACATTCGCGTCTGCTTCCTTTTTTGCAGGACTCTGATTACAAGCATTGAATGCCAATGCAACGAAGGCAAATAAAATAAATTTGTAGAATTTCATATTTGAAAATTTTGTGGTTATATATTTTACCATTATTAACCACTTGACTGCCTTTATTGTTTAAACTCACTAAATAAGTCCGCATCGAATTAAATGTCTGACGACTACAGCTGCTGCAATAATTGGTTAATAATGTTTTGAAGGCAGACGATGCATTTTTTAATACTTAAATGTAAACGAATTCTTCACATCTCTAATGCAATAGATGGTGTCTGATATTTCCTTTACACCCCTGTTCCTGAATAAGGACATGTTAATGATCGTGTTTTTATTTGCATATGTTTTTGCTTCAATGACCGATTTAACATTCCCACCGATCCATCTGAATTCCATATCCGGGGCTATTCCATTGTTGATCACTTTGTATGGAAACATTCTTCTATCATAGCCATTAGTTTTCCATGAGAGAAAAAGTGTATCCGTGAACACCGATTTGCTAACCCGCTCTATTTTAATTGTGAGATCGGCGAATTTGTCGAGATAGAATGACTGAAATTTTGAATTTTGTTTAAGTTCTTCAAGACTGACCATTCGGGTGGAGTAGGCGTAGGTTGAATCACCTACAAAGATAAAGTTATACCAGTATGCTCCTTTGATCTTATTGATGGTATATGTAAAATGCCCCGTGCTATCTGTGTAAAAGTGACCAATGTCTTTTGTCGGTATTAATTCAGAATCAGAATAAATCATGCCTTGCAGAATCACTGCTCTATTGGGAATACCTTCTTTCGAATATTCATCCAATACCTTTCCCGCAATGTCAAGCGTTCCTATGGTTCTTGTGCAACCCATCAGGAGCAAACTGTAGGCAATGGCAACAATCAACAAGGATGGTCTCATATTCTGATAGGGTAGTAAAGTTTTGCTGACAAATGATTTATTTAATTTCTATTTTTATATTCTTCTCATTCAATGCAATCTTGAAATCATTCAACGCATATTTATTGAAATTCAACTCCAGGTTATAATCGAGAATAACACTGCGTATTTTTGAATCCTTCAATATAATATCAGCTATTAGGATGGTCTCTAATAATTCTTTTTTTATAACCACCTTTTCAATGTCATCATATGAAATCCGCTGATCCGTATGCTTGAAATATTTAACGATTATAGCAATGATCCACAAACTGATGATGATAATACCTGACCAAAGGAGAAATGGATCGCCTGTTTTATGATATCTCAGTAAACTGAGTATGCCAAAGGCAATCCAGCCAACTCCCATAATGATGTAAATCCTTTTTGATCTCCTGCCATGATCATTTATCTCAAGTCCGTTCTCCAGGAACGATATTTCGCCTTTATGGATATTAAATTTTTTTTGCATCTTTTTTTATTATTATCAGTTTTGAGGTTGGAGGTTCACAACTCCCGAATACTCAGTAGAAAATCCATACTCACAGTCCATAATCTTATTATCTTATTTGTTTTCATTAATAAACCGCTCATAAATAAGGTAATAAGGTTTGGTTCTATTATTTAATCCATTTCTACTGAGGTTTATTTCTTTAAAAATAAGGTTTTTTAAGACATTGAACAAGGGTTAGCCCGATTTGATGCTCATCCCTTTTGTTTAACCCTTGTTTAATAAGACGCATTTTTTGATTGCCATTTCTTTAAACCTTATTTTCAATGGCAACCTCAGTAGAAAATCCATGCTCATAACCCACAACCTTATTACCTTATTTGGGGTTGATCGTCTTCTGATAGAATTTGATAAATTCTTCATACTCTTCCAAGTAACTAATTTTTCTGTGATGTTCTGGCTGATTAAGGATGTAATTACATACTTTAGCGATATCACCTTTTGATACAGAAAAAGCAGAACAGGTATCCTGCCATTTAAATTTGCCCTGACAAAGTTTATTTTCATTAATAAACCGTTCAGAACTATTCTCCACGATTGTGGCGATTGTTTCTTCAGAAATGCTTGGTGAACGGGAAATTAGAAAGTGAACATGTTCCGGATTCGCATAAATAGCATAGAGATGACTGTCATTGTTTTTAATTATTCCGGTTATGTATTTTTCGATACGCTCCCGGTTCGATTCAACAATTAAAGGCAGATGGTGCAAAGTAGTGAACACAAAATGTGTGTACAGATTGTTATATTCAACTTTCATAAATAAGGTAATAAGGTTTGGTTCTATTATTTAATCCATTTCTACTGAGGTTTATTTCTTTAAAATAAGGTTTTTTAAGAGTAGCACTACAAATGATGGGATCATGGCATCATGTGCAGCTTA
>Ga0209511_1001489_pt1 | contig 20753 bp, 17 predicted proteins | sample SSSSmetaG_FD_184141 | JGI IMG/M metagenome (GOLD analysis project Ga0209511, IMG submission 184141) | Glacier valley bacterial and archeal communities from Borup Fiord, Nunavut, Canada, to study Microbial Dark Matter (Phase II) - ​SSSS... | ecosystem: Environmental > Aquatic > Freshwater > Ice >...
TGCGCAAAGGGGTCGGCCAGCGCACAAAACGCCGCTAGGTCAAGGCCCGTTAAGGCCCGCATTTGCCGGTCGTCGGTTATCGTATTCACGTCAAGCATTCCCAAAAATACTATTTGGGAACAAGTCTAATACCTAAAACCCGATACTCAACACCTTCCTACCCCATTTTCTACGCCGGCACGACCAGCCGCCAGCGGGTGCCGCGGCCGGGGGCCGTATCCAGGGTGAGCGTGCCGCCGAGCAGCGCGGCGCGGGCCTGCACGTTGGGCAGGCCGTGGCCGCCACCCTGGGCGGGTGCGGCGGGGTTGAAACCGCGGCCGTCGTCTTCCACTTCCAGCGTCAGGCGGTGGGCAGCGAAGGCCAGCGCCACGCGCACCTGCCGGGCCTGAGCGTACTTGAGCACGTTGTGGAGCAGCTCTTTGAAGATGAGAAACACCTCGCGCCGGGTTTGCATGCGCAGCGTGAGGCCGGGCGGGGGTGGGGCGGCCGCGAAGCGCAGCGCGAGACCCTGCGCTTCGAGCAGCTCGGCGGCGTGGCTCCGCAGGCGGGCGCTCAGGTCCTGGGGCTGGTCGTGGGCGGGGTTGATGGCCCACACGATGTCGTCCATCGCGGCCAGCGTCTGGCGGGCGCTCTCCCCAATCTGGGTCAATAACGCGCCGTTGGCGGTGGCTTGCTTCTGGGCAGCCAAACCAGCGGCAGCGCCGGCCCCGACGACGGCCCCCCCGGCAGCCGGGGCAGCCGGGGCAGCCAACGTAGCGGCCGACGTGGCGGCGGCGAGCTGGCTCAGGATGGAGATGGAGCTGAGCGTCGAACCCACGTCGTCGTGCAGGTCGCGGGCGATGCCCAGGCGCAGGCGTTCGACGGCCAGCACCTGGCTCAGCCGCAGCCGGTACAGGCCGTAGCCGGCGGCGGCCAGCGCCAGCGCGGCCAGGCCCCTGAACCAGGCCGTGTTCCACCAAGCGGGCCGAATAACGAAGGCGTAGGCGGCGGGCCGGGGAGTCCAGCGGCCGTCGGCGGTGGCGGCTTGCAGCTCGAAGCGGTAATGACCCGCCGCCAGGCTGGTAAACGTGGCCTCGGTGCCGGCCGTGAGCGGTTGCCAGGCGGCTTGCAGGCCCACCAGTCGAAACCGGTAGCGCACCTGACCGGGGTTGCTCAGGCTGACACCGATAAAACTGAAAGTAAGCTGGTTGCGGTCGTAAGGCAAAGTCAGCTCGGGTACCAGGGCCGTGTCGCGCCGGCCCACGCGCAGGCCGGTCAGCTCCAGCACCGGCGGGCGGTGGACGACGGCGGCGCGGGCGGGGTCGAGCACGTACAGCCCGTCCTCGGCCCCCACCCAGAGCCGGCCCTGGGCATCCAGCCGCAGCGCCTCGAACGAGCAGATGTTGTCGGTGAAGCCTTCGGCCGCCCCGAAGTGGCGGCGCTCATCGGTGGCGGGGTCGAACAGGTCGAGGCCGCGCAGGGTGCTCAGCCAGAGCCGGCCATCGGGCCGGGCCAGTATGCTGAGCGGGGCCGGGCCGCTGACCGCCGCCGAGGCTGGCCACAGCCGGCGGCCGTCGTAGCGGCACAAGCCTTCTCCGCACACGCCCAACCACAGATTGCCGGCCGCGTCGTCGGCTAGGGCCTGAATTTTGAAGGGCACGGGGCCGGCGGCGGGCAGGCCGGCGGCGGGGCGCAGCTCGTCTGTCCGCTCATCGAGCCAGAACAAGCCGTACGAGCCACCCGCCACCCAGAGCCGGTCGCGCCGGTCGCGGAAAAACCGCCGCGCGGCCGACGCATCCGTTGGCTTGCGCTGAAGCGAGTGCGCGCTGGTGCGGCCCGTGGCGGGGTCGTAGCACAAGGCCCCGGCCTTGTCGTTGCAAAGCCACAGGCGGCCGCGCCGGTCTTCGGCAAAGTCTGCCTGGCTGGCCGGCCGCGACGACCACGGCGGCACCCACCAGCGGCCAGTGGCTGAGTCATAGTGGGCAATGCCCTCCAGGTAGGCCGCGGCCCACAGCCCACCCCGCCGGTCGGGCAGCACCGCGTAAATCGCGCCCATCATCCAGGCCGGAGCCAACGCCAGCGGCTCGGCGCGTGGCCCCAGGGGGCCGTCGGGCCAGTAGCGCACCAGGCCGGCGGTGCCGCCCGCGTACCAGCTGCCCCCTGGGGCCGGGCTGAGCGTCATCACGTCGGGCAGCGGCTGGCCCTGGGCGCGGCCGACGCGCTGAAACTGCTCGTCGGCCAGGTATTGGGTGAGGCCGTTGGGGGTGCGCCGCCACAGGTTGCCCTCGGCATCGGGCAACAGCAGCACGTAGTGGCCCGCCACCACCACCGAGTCGGCCAGGGCCCAGGGCTGGCCGGGGCGGCGCACGTAGAGGCCGGCCGCGGTTTCGGCCCAGCCCCGCCCGGCCCGGTCCTGGGCCACGGCATACGCCGGACTGCTCGCGGGCAGGCCCTGGGCCGCGCCCAGCAGTTGGGCGCGCCAGGGCTGGCCGGGCGCGGCGCGGCTGGCCCGCACTAGCCCGGCATTGGTAGCCAGCCAGACGAGCGTATCGGCCACGACCCAGAACTGCCGCGCTACCGCCCCGGCCGGCACGGGTGGGGCCGCGCCCGGCAGCAGGCGGCCGCTCCGCCGGTCGAGCACCAGCAATCCCGCGCCCGAAGCCACCCAGATTTGGCCGCCGGGCTGCCCGCCCGGCCCGGCCCCCAGGCCCGAAAACACCGTGCCGGGCGGCAGGCCCAGCTCGGCGGCCCCGTAGCGGGTGAGGGTGGTGTCGGGGCCGGGGCCGAGGCCCAGGCGCAGCAGCTCGCCCCGCACGTTGAGCAGCCACAGGTCGGTGCCGCCCCCCGGCCGGGTACCAGCCCAGAGGTAGCGCGGGATGCCCAGCTGACCGTCGAAGCGGCGCAGCACCCGGCCCCGGCCGGCGCGGTAGCAGCTCAGCCGCCCGCCCTCGTGGCCGAGCCACACGGTGCCGTCGGGGCCGGTGGCGAGGCCCTGAACCTGGGTGGCGGGCAGGCCCCGGCGCGGGTCGAAAGACTCGAAACGCTGGCCGTCGTAGCGAAACGCGCCGGCCATCGTGCCCCCCCAAAGTCGGCCGGCCGGGTCCAGGGTCAGGTCCGACACGCCGTTTAGGGGCAGGCCCTGCGCCACGCCAAACGGCCGCGGCCGCACCTGGCCCCGGGCCAGCAGCGTAACCGTCAGCCACAGCAGTGCCCCGGTCAGCAGCCGAAGCCGGATAGACAGCCAGAAGTTCTTCATAGCCAGGTTAGCGCCTCTCGGGCGAGCCGAAACTACGATAAAAGTGCGCTATTTCCGCTCTACTCAGCTGCTTTTCAGAAAGCTTAGCGCGGCTGGACGCAGAACGGAGTGGCCCTCCGTTCTGCGTCCAGCCGCCCGAGCGCCTTACTTTGAACCCAGCGCCGTGGCCCGCGTTTGCACCTCCGCAATCAGCCCGTCGAGCGCCACTGGCTTGATTTCGGCCGCGCTCAGAAACGACGCGAGCTGCCCGGCCGCGTCGCGGTAGAAGGCGGCCGGCAACGCGGCCTCGCGCCGGGCGGGGTAAGCTCGGAGAAATTCGTCGCGGTGCAGAAACTCGCTCGGCAGCGCCCACACGGCTTGCTTCCAGTCGGCGCGCATCCCGGTGAAGTCGTACGTGATGGCGCACAAGTCGCACGAGTGCGTGCTAGGTGCCAACGCTTTATGCACCATGTCCTTGAGGCCGTTGAGCACGCCCGTATCGGCGTTATAGACGAACACCAGGCGCGGCGGGCGCGGCCGGACTAAGCGCGCCGGTCGGCTTCGGGGCCGGAGTGGGAGCAGCGGGCGCGGCAGCCGGGGCAGCGGCGGGCTTGGCGGGCGCACCCGGCGCGGCGGTTTTATCGGCGGTCAGCTCATCTTCCATAAAATACGCGTGGCCGACTTCGAGCGGCTGACCATCGGCTTCGGCATACGGAAAAACGAAGTAGTTGAGCGGCGCGCCGGCCTGGGCGGGGGTTAGCGTCAGGTCGCGGCCCCGCGTAAACTCGACGCGGTTCTCGTCGTGCGCGCCGAAAAAATAGCCGCGTTGCGCGGGGTTTTTGGCCGCTTCGGAGGCATCAATCGGCACCCAGCCGGTTTGCTTGGTGTAGAACTCGGCCCAGCAGTGGTATCCCTTGACCTCCACTTTCTCGCCCGGCCGGCGCGCGGCGGGCAGCGGCAGGCCGATGCTGAAGCGGGCCGGGATGCCCAACGCCCGGCAGTAGCCGATGAACACGGCGTGGAAATCGGTGCAGTTGCCGCGCCGCGCGTCGCAGGCGTAGTAAATGTCGCCCCGGCCCCAGCCCTGGCCGGTTTTGTCGTAGGTCATCGTGCCCACTACGTGCTCGTAGATGGCGCGGGCTTTAGCGAGGTCGGTGGTCGCGCCGGCTTTGGTCACCACTTCCTGGGCCTGGGCCTTTATCTGAGCATCGAGCGGTACGAGACGGTCCGGGGCCAACCAGCGGCTCAGGTTGGGGTCGTGGGCTTCGGTTTCGGCCGGGGCGTGGTCGTCGGTGGCGCGCAGGTTCAGGTGTTCGCGGCGCGTGACGCGGGCCGTGAGCGTGAGCAGCAACGGCGCGGTGGGCACCGTGGCCGGGCGCAGGTGCAGCACCTGGTTGCCGTAGCGGTCAGCCTCGACGGTGTACGGCACCGGCGACTCGATTTTCAGCCCGGCCACGTCCTGGTTTTTGTCGGTGTGGGGCACGGGCAGCCATACGTCAAGTGCCTTGGTGCCGGCCGGCGGCACGGGCACCGTGGCCTGGCAGGTGAGCCGAAACGAGCGAGCGCGCGGCGCGGCAGTGGGCGGCCCCGGTACGCCGTTGAGCAGCGAGGCCGCTACGGCGGAAAGGAAGAGAGTCATAGGAGGCTATATCAGGCCGCAAAATTACGCCCCGACCGCCGACCCTTTTTGTGGGGTGGTGGCTGGGGCGGGTTGCTGACTGATGTTACGCAGCAGGGCTTTGAACCCCAACGGGGTTTCGTAGTGAAGCCGGGGGTTGGCGCGTTGCGCCAACCCCCGGTTAGTCCGATAAGGCCGACTGAACCTCAACGGGGTTGCGTAGCTAATAATCTGATGACTAAATATACGGAACCCCGTTGGGGTTCGGCTCCGTCTTGTTTACTAAACCGGGGGTAGGCTTCGCCAACCCCCGGATTCATTACGAAACCCCGTTGGGGTTTGAGGTCTGCGTAATACCGGTTATTTCCGGTTATTTACTGATGTCACACCAGACTCTTAGCAGCCGCCCGCCATCGCCTACGCCGCCTCGCGCAGCGAAGCCATGTCAATCACGTAGCGGAAGCGCACGTCCTCGTCGTTCATCTTATCGAACGCCTTATTAATGTCCTGCATGTCAATCAGCTCGATTTCGGGCGCGATGCCGTGCTCGGCGCAAAACTCCAGCACCTCCTGTGTCTCGGCGATGCTGCCGATGATGGAGCCCGACACCGTGCGCCGGTGCAGGGCCACTTCCTGGTTGTTGAGCGGCAGCTTGTACGGCCCCAGCAGCCCCACCGTCGTCAGCACGCCGTCGCGCTTCACGAGCTTAACGTACTCGTTCAGGTCGAAGGCGTCGGGGATGGTGATGAGCATAAAATCGAACGCCGACTCGTGCGCTTTCATCGCCTTCGCGTCGGTCGAAATCAGCACTTCGTGCGCGCCGAGTGCCTCGGCGGCTGCCCGCTTTTCTTCGTGCTGGGTGACGGCCGTCACGGTGGCTTCCAGGGCGCGGGCCAGCTGCACGGCCATGTGGCCCAATCCGCCGATGCCCACCACGGCCACGCGGCTGCCGGGGCCGACGTGCCAGTGCTTCATGGGCGAATACGTCGTCACGCCGGCGCACAGAATCGGGGCGGCGGCCTCGATGGCCAGCCCGTCGGGGATGCGCAGCACGAACGACTCCTTCACCACGAGGTCCGTGGAGTAGCCGCCGAACGTGTTGAAATCTTTGTTTTCGGGCTTCATGTAGCCGTTGTATGTGGCCGTCCAGCTCACCGGGCCTTCGCAGTAGTTCTCCTCTTTGGCCTCGCACGATGGGCAGCTGCCGCACGAGTCAATCATGCAGCCCACGCCCACGAGGTCGCCCACTTGGAACTTACGCGCCGCGCTGCCCACTTCCACCACCCGCCCGACCACTTCGTGGCCCGGCACGCAGGGGTAAATCGTGTTCATCCAGTCGTTCTTGACCTGGTGCAAGTCCGAATGGCACACGCCGCAGTACAGCACCTCAATGTGAACTTCATCGGCCTGGGGAGCCTGGCGCTCGACATCCATCGGCTTGAGACCGCTGAAGATGGAGTTGCTCGCGCCGTAGGCTTTAACTTGGTAAGCGGACATGGAATGGGTTGGTTAGGAGTGGAAAAGGAGGGGTAGCGAGTTCTTGGTTTGCAGAGGGTTGGGTATTGGGGGTCGTGGTCATGCAGAGCGCAGCGAAGCATCTCGCTCGCTTCGTTGCTAATGTTTGAGTTTACCGCGCCACGCGAGATGCTTCGCTGCGCGCTGCATGACCACGACCCCCTAAGACCCAAGCAGCACCTGGCTCTACGGGGCCTCCCCGGGGGAGTTATGGCGCAGCTACGGGCCACTCGACGCAACCCGCCGTATAAGCCCGTCGCTTATTTGCTGCCTATGCTCCTGCTCGCCGACCCCATCACGCCCTTCGACTGGCAACGCATTCTCTGGACGGCCGACGCGCCGCCCTCGTTCATTTTCGAGGTGGTGTTGCGTTGCGTGGTGGGCTACGTGCTCATCCTGCTGGCCGTGCGCGTCATGGGTCGGCGCGGGGCGCGGCAATTGTCCATCTTCGAGTTGAGCATCCTGCTGGCTTTCGGCACGGCGGCCGGCGACGTGCTCATCTACCACGACACGGCCCTGTTGCCCGCGATGACCGTGTTCGCGGTGGTAGGCTTCCTGTACTGGTTTCTAAATCGCCTCACCGAATGGGTGCCGCGCTTCGGCGACTGGCTCGAAGGCGTGCCGCTGCTGCTGGTCGAGAACGGCGAAATCAACCTCCAGAACTTCAGCCAGCTCAACCTGAGCCAGAAAGAATTATTCGGCGAGCTGCGCCGCGAGTCGGTCGAGCACCTGGGCCAGGTGCGCCGCGCCTACCTGGAAGCTACCGGCGACCTGAGCGTTTATTTCTACCCTGACACCGACCCCGTGCGCCCCGGCCTGCCCATCTGGCCCGAGCTGCTGAAACAATGCGTCGGCCGCGCCCAGGAGGCGGGGTCGTATGCCTGCGGCCGGTGTGGGCGGGTGCGCGAGCTGGCGCGCGGCGAGGCGGCGCGGTGCGCGAATTGCCAGCACGAGCAGTGGCTACCAGCGAGCGAAGCCGAGCGGGTGGCGTAGGGTTTGGCAGGTTTTAAGACCCCTCCGCCATTTCAGCCTAAAGGCTTTCCTTTGTATCCCTATGACCCCATTTGACCTGACGGAACTGCTACGCAAACTACTTGCTATGCCCGCTGAAAACGAGTTAGTTGAGTTTAAAGAAGCTAGTGCGAATTATGATACCGACAAGCTGGGCAAATATTTCAGCGCCCTGAGTAATGAGGCGAACCTGAAAGGAGCGGCTGAAGCTTGGCTGATTTTCGGCATTACCGACAAACAGGAGGTGGTCGGGACCGGATTTCGCTCCACTCAAGCCAAGCTGCACAATCTGAAGCAAGAGATAGCCGAGCACTGCACCAACAGGCTCAGTTTTCGGGAGATTCACGAGATTCAATATCAAGACAAGCGCGTTATCCTGTTTGAGATTCCGCCGGCCACGCTGGGCCAGCCAACGGCCTGGAAAGGACACTTCTACGGCCGGGAAGGGGAGAGCCTGAACGCGCTCAATACGGACGAGCGGCATCGCATTGAGCGGCAGGGATTGAGTCAGCCCATTTTTGAGCGTGGTATCGCTTTCGCCAACGCCAGTGTCTCCCACGTCATGGGCCTAATCTACTGGGAGGGTTATTTTGAGCTTTTCGGCTATCCACCGCCCGCCGACGCACAAAGTATTATCGCTCGATTTCTACAAGACAAACTCGTCGTGCGCGAGAGCGGATTATTGCACATCACCAACCTGGGAGCAGTGCTCTTTGCCCGCGACCTGCGCGAGTTTGAACGATTGGAATACAAGCGAGTGCGCGTCGTTTTTTACGAGGGCACTGGCCGAACGGGTGCTAAGCGCGAAACAATCGGCCAGAAGGGATATGCGCTCGGATTCAAGGGTGTTCTTGACTGGTTGAACGACCGACTGCCCAGCAACGAGGAAATTCATAAAGTTCGCCGGGAGCAGGTACCACTCTATCCCGTGAAAGCTGTCCGAGAGCTAGTGGCTAACGCGCTGATTCATCAGGACTTTCTGGCGACTGGTGCGGCACCCATGATTGAAGTATTCGACAACAGAATCGAAATCACTAATCCTGGCGCACCGCTAATCAATGTTCTTCAATTTCTAAATCATGCGCCCATAAGCCGCAACGAGGCCATCGCGGCTACGATGCACCAGCTAGACTTTTGCGAGCGGCGCGGTAGCGGTATCGACCGCATTGTCGAGGAATGCGAGAAGCATCAGCTGCCAGCCCCCAATTTTATTAGCGGCGATAACTTCACCCAGGCCATTCTGTACGCTCCCAAGCTGCTACGCGATATGGACCACCGGGACAAAGTGCGGGCCTGTTATCAACACGCTTGTCTGAAATATGCCAATGGCCAAACCATGACCAACCAGTCTTTTCGGGAGCGAATGGGCATTGCGGAGCAAAATTATTCGATTGCCTCACGCATCATCGGGGAGACGACCGAGGCGGGCCTGATTAAGGCCTACGACCCAACTAACAAATCCAAGAAACACGCTAAGTACATTCCTTCCTGGGGCTGAAAGCTTATGTGATGGTCATGTGATTTGCATCAATAAAAACCACGTTTTTATTGATGCAGAACGACTTTACTTATGTGATGGCTATGTGATTTGACCCACAAAAGCACTGCCCATGCCCACCCTCACTTCCCCGCCGCCTGAAACGGCACGTAATTCTCCCACTGCCAGGGCGTGTCGGTGTCGCCGAGCAGGCGGCGGAGCAGCTCGCGGAAGATGCCGTCGGCGTTCGAGCTGTTGCCCATCAGCAGCAGACCCTTGCCGGCGCGGCTGAAGACGACGCTGTGGTTTTCCCAGCCGTCGTCGTGGCCTTCCTTGAAGTAGGCGGGGCCGTAGCGCCCCGACTCGAACGTACCCCAGCCCAGACCGTAGCCCAAGTTGATGGCGCGGTTGCTGTCGGGCGCGGCCACCGTAGCGAGCGGACCGAACTGCGCCCGGAACGGAATCCGCACCTGGCGGCGGGTCATCTCGGCCAGGACCGCGGGCGACAGGCCCTGGCCCCGCATCACGGCGGCTAGAAACCGGGCGTAGTCGGCGGGCGTGGTTTCGAGCGAGCCGGCCGCGCCGGGGCTGCGGCGGCGGCGCTTCTTCAGCGGCTGGCCCTGCTCGTCGTAGCCCAGGGCGTAGTTCTGCTCGAAAGCAGGCTGCCACACGTAGCTGCTGCCAATCATGCCCAGCGGCCCAAACACGCGCGCCTGGCTCAGCCCGGTCAGGCTTTGGCCGGTAATGGTTTCGACCACGAATTGCAACAGGTTGATGCCCTCGCCCGAATAGCCGTAGCGCGCGCCCGGCTCAAACTGGAAGCGCAGCTTTTTATCGGGCGCAATCCAGCGCCAGTTAGGCAGGCCCGTGGTGTGGCTCAGGCACTGGCGGGCCGTGAGCCGGGGCCAGCGCGGGTCGCCGGCCAGGTCGCGGTAATTATCGTAGTCGGGCAGCGGCCGGGGCAGGTACTGGGCCAGGGGTTTATCGAGGTCGAGGCGCTTTTCCCGCACCAGCTGCATGACCAGGTACGCGAACACGGCTTTGCTGAACGAGGCCCCGTACATGGCCGTTTCGGGCGTGAGCGGCGCGTTCTCAGCCACGTTGCGCTGGCCATACGCGTGCAGGTAGCGCACCCGGCCGCGGTCGAGCAGGGCCACGGCCAGCCCCGGCACGCGGGCCGAATCCAGCAACTGCCGCACGGTCTGGTCGATGGAGGCCTCCGTTAGGGCGCGGCCGTCGAGGGTGCGAAACACGGTTTATGCCGGGGCCGGAGTGGCGCTGCCAAGTGCACTGAGCAGACTGACTTGAAGAATCCATTGTCGCATGAGGCGGGCGTTAATGTCTCGGGTGCAAGCTACTTCTGCCCCGACCTTTGCGCCCATGCCTGACACCGCTACCCCGCCCCTACCCTACCTCGTCTTTGATTTCGATTCCACGTTCACCCAGGTTGAGGGCCTGGACGAGTTGGCCGACATTGCCCTGGCCGGCCGGCCCGACCGCGCGGCGCGAGTGGCCGAAATCCGGGCCTTGACCGAGCAGGGCATGGCCGGCGAGCTGGGCCTGGCCGAGTCGCTGGCCCGGCGGCTACGGCTGCTGGGGGCGCACCGGCGACACCTGGAGCCGCTGATTGCGCATTTGCGGGGCAAGGTCAGCGCGAGCATCCGGCGCAACGCGGCGTTCTTTCACGCGAACGCGGCGCGCATTTACGTGGTCAGCTCCGGGTTTCGGGAGTTTATCGAGCCGGTGGTGGCTGAGTTTGGGATTATGGCCGACCATGTGCTCGCCAATACGTTCACCTTCGACGCGGACGGCCACATCACGGGCTGCGACACGGGCAACGTGTTGAGCCAGAACGGGGGCAAAATCCGGCAGCTGGAGCTGCTGGATTTGCCGGGCGAGGTCTATGTGCTCGGCGACGGCTACACCGACTACCAGATGCGCGAAGCGGGGCTGGCCGACCGCTTCTACGCCTACACCGAAAACGTGGCCCGCCCCGCCGTCGTGGCCCAGGCCGACGAGGTGCTGCCCACCTTTGACGAATTTCTCTACCAGCTGAAATTGCCGATGACGCTTTCCTACCCCAAAAACCGCATCCGGGTGCTGCTGCTCGAAAACCCCGACCCGCGCGCCGCCGAGCTGTTTCAGCAAGAGGGCTACCAGGTGGAGCAGGTGCGCGGTGCGCTGAGCGAGGACGAATTAACGCGGCGCATCGAGGGCGTGAGCCTGCTCGGCATCCGCTCGAAAACCCAGGTAACCGCGCGGGTGCTGGCCGCCGCCAACCGGCTCGTCGGCATCGGGGCGTTTTGCATCGGCACGAACCAGATTGATTTGCCGGCCGCCATGAAAAAAGGCGTGGCCGTGTTCAACGCGCCCTTCTCGAACACCCGCTCGGTAGTGGAATTGACCCTGGGCGAGCTGATTATGCTCGCCCGGCGCATCCCCGAGAAAAGCCCCAAGATGCACGCCGGCGAATGGGACAAGTCGGCCGGCGGCTCGTTCGAGATTCGGGGCAAGAAGCTCGGCATCGTGGGCTACGGCAACATCGGCTCGCAGCTTTCGGTGGTGGCCGAAGCCGTCGGGATGCAGGTTTTGTATTTCGACATCGAGGAAAAGCTCCAGCTCGGCAACGCCGTGAAGTGCCGCACCCTGGACGAGCTGCTCGCCCAGGCCGACATCGTGACGCTGCACATCGACGGCCGGCCCGACAACCAAAACGTCATCGGCGCGCGCGAGCTGGCCCTGATGAAGCCCGGCGCGCTGCTGCTCAACAACGCCCGCGGCCACGTCGTGGACGTGCCCGCCCTGGCCGCCGCGCTGCGCTCCGGGCACCTGGGCGGGGCGGCCATCGACGTGTTTCCCGACGAACCCAGCACCAACCAGGACCCGTTTTTGAGCGAATTGCGCGACTTGCCCAACGTGCTGCTTACGCCCCACATCGGCGGGAGCACGGCCGAGGCCCAGCGCAACATCGCCGAATTCGTGCCCGAGCGGCTCATGCAGTACATCAACACGGGCAACACCCAGCAGAGCGTCAATTTTCCCAACATCCAGCTGCCCGTGCAGCCCGGCCACCGCCTCATTCACATTCACCACAACGTGCCCGGCGTGCTGGCCGACATCAACCAGACCCTGGCCGCCCACCAGGTCAACATCCTGGGCCAGTACCTGAAAACGAACGAGCACATCGGCTACGTCATCACCGACGTGGACCGGGAATACGACCAGGACGTTATCAAGGCGTTGCGGGCGGTGGGGCAGACTATCCGGTTTCGGGTGCTCTACTAAATCGCGGATTTTGCGGAAGGCTCGTTTGGCGTTTGATTTCTCGTCTGATGTTGGATTCAGACGCGGGGGTCATGTCAGCTGGTCGGGGCTGGGCTGGTTTAGGCAGGGCCGGGCGCTTAGCTCGGGCGGAAAATCCAGGACTTCGGCTACGGGTACGGCCCATATTTCGGTGTGCGGTACGGTCTGTTTCAGCTCCTCCACCAGCTCATCGAGCAGTTGGAGGGCCTGAGCGGGGCGGCAGCGGTGCTTCTGGGCCACGTGGATGATGGCTACGGCCAGCCAGCGGTCGCGGCCCTGCTTAATTTGGGTCAGCTCCGCGTCCGGGTCGCTTTCCAGGGCCGGGTGCTGAGCTATGCGCTTGTCTTCCTCCGTATCGAGGCGAAGCACGTTCATGGCCAGCGGGAACAGCCGGTCGTCACGGCGGAGCTGGCGCAGGCGGGGCGGGCATGGGACAAACGGGCGAAAGCTGGAAAGTTTACAAACGTAGCAGTCGCGGCCCGCCGCCGGCGCCCCGGCGGCCCGGCCCCGCCGCGAAGCCAGGGGCGGGCCGAAACCGCCGGGCTGCCCTGGCTTCGGCTTTCCTTCGCCCCGCCGCCCGCCCACCAAGTACCTCTTCACTAGCTCACGGCCAGCGCCAGCAGCAGCCCGGCCAGCGTGGCGGCCAGTTTCGGCCAGTTGAGGCGGTGCTCGGGGCTGGTTTCAAAAAGAATAGTGGTGGACACGTGCAAGAACGTGCCCACCACGAAACCCAGCAGCGCGGCGTAGGTGCCCGGCCCAAGCAATTGACTCAGGGCGAAGTAGTTGCTGAACACCAGGCCGGCCGGCGAGGCCAGTGCGAACAGTCCCAGCCAGGGCCAGACCCGCCCGAACGACCCCAGCCGCAACCGCAGCAGCGTGGCCAGCGCCACGGCGGCCGGCACGTGGTGCAGGGCAATGCCCAGCACGAGGGCGTAAAACCGCGTATCGACGGTGCCGCTGCCCGCCCCGCGCACCAGAATGCTGCCTTCCAGCCCCGAGTGCAGCACCAGCGCCAGCACCAACAGCCCCGGCACCCGGCCGCGCGCTGGCCCTGCCCCCGCGGCCGGCGCGTGAACGTGCCCATGCTCCACGCCCTCCGAAAACACTTCCAGCACCAGCTGCCCGAAGAAGCCGCCCAGCACCCAGTAGCCCAGCCGGCCAGCAGAACCGGGCAGCGTCAGCGCCTCGGGCAGCAGGTGCGTGATGGTGAGCGTGAACAAATACGCCCCACTAAAAGCCAGCAAGGGCTTGAGCCAGCGCGCGGCGCGGGTGGCCGGCACGAAACCAACCAGTCCGCCCGCGCCCAGCACCGCCCCCGCCAACAACACAATCGCAAGCCACATAAGGCGGGGTTAAAAACAGTCGCAGCCCCGCCGCTCTCGCAAAAGCAACAAGGCTGCAAAAGTAGCTGTCCGTTATCAAACTGACCTGTTACGGCCGTTTTCAGGCCAAGTCGCCCCGTTCGCGGCTCCCGAACAAGGTGCTCGCTCAGCAAACCGCGCTCAACGTAAGCGACTCAATGCCCCGTTCCGGCTTGCCCCTGGCCCTGGCTTTGACCCTGATTCTGGCTTTGACCTTGGTTCTGCCCCTGATTCTGAGCGGACCCCGCGCCGGGCGAGCCGGCCGAGATGCCGTTGTTGCTCTTGCCCTCGCCGGGGCGGACGGCGGTGCCCTGTTGCACGTCGGCCGACATCGCGCCAGCAGCCGTGGGCTTGGGCATCTTTTGCAGGCGGGTGCCCGAGCTGACCGGCTCGGTGATGGCCGCGCCCTTGGCCTGGTTCGGGGCCGCGTCGGTGGCTTGGTCGTAATTGTCGCTGGCACGGGTGCCGGGCGCTACCAAATCGAGCGAAACCTTGTTTTCGGGCCGCCAGTCCGACGGCTCGGTGCTGCACGAGGCCAGCAGCGCGGCGGCCGGCGCGAGGTAGAAAAATAGCTTTTTCATGGGGGAGGGGAATAATTAATTGCGGTTGTTACGTGGTTTCGGCTGGGGCGGGTTGTTTGGTGCTTAGGGGCATCAGGGAGTCGTTGTCATGCAGAGCGCAGTGAAGCATCTCGCGTGGTTCGTTGCTAACGTTTGGTTTTACTGCGCCACGCGAGATGCTTCGCTACGCTCTGCATGACATGACTCCCCAACACCATCTACGCCGACGCGCCGGCCAACAAACCCTTGCGCCGCAGCAGCGCCTCGAATAATTTGCGGTCGTTGTCGGAGTTGAACAGGCGCACGGGCAGGTGCAGAAACACCGGCACGTCGAACGTCGTCGCTACCCAGCGCCGCCAGGGGGCAAGGTCGGCGGGCGGCGCGGCCGATTTGAAGAACAGCAAGTACGCGCCCTCGTGCAGCTGCACCCGGCTGAGCTGCTCCCAGGGCAGGGCCATGGCTTTTTGCTCGGATTGGCGCATGACCAACTGGCGCTGGTCGGCCTCGAAATTCATGCGCTCGAACAGGGGCTTGCTTTGCTCCATCTGCGTCACGCCGGTGATGAGCGACGAGCGCACCAGCACGAAGAGCAGCGCGAGTAACGCGCCCAGCAAAATCCACCACCAGGAGTGCCAAATCAGGGCCGGCAGCAGGCCCACGGCCAGCGGCACGGCCGCGTACCACCACTCGCGCTTCCAGACCTGGGTCATCGCCAGGCGAGTATACGTGTTGGGGTCGAACTGGTATTTCTTGGTGCGGATGGACCCCGGCACCGGCTGCGCCGATTGCTGCTGCCGGTAGCCGCCGCGTTGGTTAGGTTGATTCATAATTGTTTTAATGTGCTAATGTGGGTGATGTACTAATGTGCGGATGTGTTGATATAAACGACGTGAAAGTGCGCGGATATAAAACTCAGAAGTGGCCTGGTAATTCATTTTCACATTCGCACATTTTCACATTAGCACATCAACCTAGAATGCTTTCAGACTCAGGTCGAGAATCGGGGCCGAGTGGGTGAGCGCGCCGACGGAGATGTAGTCTACGCCGGTGGCGGCGACTTCGGCCAGGGTGGCTTCGGTGATGCCGCCGCTGGCTTCGAGCGGCAGGCGGCCGCCCACGAGAGCCACGGCCTCGCGCAACAGGGCGGGGGGCATGTTGTCGAGCAGGATGCGGGTGATGCCGCCAGCGGCCTGATGAGCGGCCAATACCTGCTCGACTTCGGCCAGGGTGCGGGTTTCGACGATGATGGGCAGCGCGCGGCCCAGCGCGCGCAAGTAGACGTGGGTGGCCGCGATGGCCGCCCCGATGCTGCCCGCGTAGTCCACATGGTTGTCCTTGAGCATAATCTCGTCGAACAAGCCGAAGCGGTGATTGACCCCGCCGCCGATGAGCACGGCCCATTTCTCGCACACCCGAAAATTGGGAGTCGTTTTGCGGGTGTCAAGTAGCCGGGCGCGGGTGCCCACGAGCAGGGCCGTGAGGCGGGCCGTAAGCGTGGCGATGCCGCTCATGCGCTGCATGCAGTTGAGCACGAGCCGCTCGGCGGTGAGGATGCTGCGGGCGGGACCTTCGACGGTCAGGGCCACGTCGCCGGATTTTACGCGGGAGCCGTCGGGCAGCAACACGCGGACGGCGAGCGCCGGGTCGGCTTGCCGGAAAATCAGCTCGGCCAGCGCCACGCCGGCCAGCACGCCCGCGTCCTTGACCAGCAGCCGGGCGCGGTTGTGGGCCGTGGCCGGGATGGCGGCCCGCGCCGAGTGGTCGCCGTCGCCCACGTCTTCGGCCAGGGCCGACGCGATAAAGTGATGAAGGGCTTGCGGGGTGAGGTAAGGGGCGGTGGGCACGGCGCAAATTTACGGCGACCGGCGGGTTGGTGAAGTTTTTGTCAGTGATTGTTTGTTGGTGGTTGTTTCGCGCGCTGGCCGTAACGAGCGCGGGCGGGCGGCTTTTCGCCGCCCGCCCGCTTAGCGTTGTTCAGTTGAGACACGAGACGTTAGACATGAGACATGAGACTCCGAAATACCAGTCTCATGTCTCATGTCTAACGTCTCGTGTCTCAGTAAACCCAGCAACGCCAAGCGGGCGGGCGGCGAAAAGCCGCCCGCCCGCGTCACACGTCAGGTTTTTCAATCAACCCCGACAATCAACCAGAAACCATTAACTCATTCCCGCGTGAAATCGAGCGTATCGATGACCGGGGAGCTGGTTTTGGGCTTGAGCTTGATGAAGACGCGGTACGAGCCGCCGCCGCGGGCCACGTACTGGCCAATGGCGTAGGGAATGCCTTCGTTGCTGGCGCCCTGGTGCACGATGTCGAAGCTGGCGGGCGGGTTTTTGGCGAAGAAATTGCGCAGCACCAGCTCGGCCTGCGCCGTATTGTAGGCCTGTTTGTCGCCGTCGAAGCCGACTTCGACCGAAGCGGCCAGGTAGGGCGTGAGGCCACGCGACGAGCCGCTGGCCAGGGCCGCGCGCACGGGCGGCAGCTGGTCGTTGCCTTGCGCGGAGCCGGGCAGCGCGGCGGCGAGCAGCCAGCCGCCAAAAAGAAGCGAAATCAACGTTTTCATGGGGGGAAGACCGCGACGCGGCACCGCCGAACGGGCGGGCCGCGCGAGGCCAGCGGCGGACAGCGAAAATTATGCCAGCCGGCCGCCGCCAACCCGTCCCTGGATGCGCTGTTTCCGCCAAACAGCAACCGTTCAGCAACCGCTTCGGGGTGCGAACCGTACTTTTGCCCCATGAGCAAGCAGGTACTACTGGTGATTCTGGATGGGTGGGGCCTGGCTCCGAACGTGGCCGTTTCGGCCGTGGACGCGGCCCGGACACCCTACTTTCACGAGCTGCTGCAACGCTTCCCCCGTAGCAAGCTGCAAGCCTCGGGCGAGGCCGTGGGACTGCCCGAAGGGCAGATGGGTAATTCTGAGGTGGGCCACATGAACATCGGCGCGGGCCGCGTCGTGGACCAGGAGCTGGTGCGCATCGGGCGGGCCGTGCGCGAGCGCAAGCTCGGCCAGATACCCGCCCTGCGCGACGCGCTCGACTACGCCCGGCTCCAGCAGAAGCCGCTGCATTTGATTGGGCTGCTCTCGGATGGCGGGGTGCATTCGCACATCGACCACGTGAAAGCGCTCTGCACCATCGCCCACGAGGCCGACGTGCACCGCGTGTTCGTGCACGCCTTCACCGACGGGCGCGACACCGACCCGAAGAGCGCCGTGCATTTTATCAATGAGCTGGAGCAGCACAACGAGCGCACGGGGGCCAGAATCGCCAGCGTCGTGGGCCGCTACTACGCCATGGACCGCGACCAGCGCTGGGAGCGGGTGCAGCTGGCCTACGACCTGCTGGTGAACGGCGTGGGTGCGCCCTCCCAGAACCTGATTCAGAGCGTTCAGGAGCAGTATAAGGAAGGCGTGACGGACGAGTTTCTCAAGCCCATCGTCAAGGTCGGGGCCGACGGGCAGCCGCTGACCGTCATCGCGGACGGCGACGTGGTGCTGTGCTTTAATTTCCGCACCGACCGGGGCCGCGAAATCACGGAAGCGCTGACGCAGCAGGATTTCCACGCCTACCAGATGCACCGGCTGAGCCTGCGCTACCTCACCATGACGAGCTACGACGCGACGTTCGCGGGCGTAACGCCGATTTTTGAGAAGGACAACCTCGACCGCACCCTGGGCGAGGTGCTGGCCGCGCACGGCAAAACGCAACTACGCCTGGCCGAAACGGAGAAGTACCCGCACGTCACGTTCTTCTTTTCGGGTGGGCGCGAGGCGGAATTCGACGGCGAGCGGCGCGTTTTGCGCGCCTCACCCAAAGTGGCGACCTACGACCTGCAACCCGAGATGAGCGCCTTTGAATTGCGCGACGCGCTGCTGCCGGAGCTGGCCGCCCGGTCAGCCGATTTCATCGTGCTCAACTTTGCCAACCCCGACATGGTGGGCCACACCGGCGTGTTCGAGGCCGTGGTGCGGGCCGTCGAAACGACCGATGCCTGCGCCCGCGATGTGGTGGAAGCCGCCCTGGCGGCCGGCTACGCGACCATCGTCATCGCCGACCACGGCAACGCCGAGTTCATGCGCAACCCCGACGGCTCGCCCAACACGGCCCACACCACCAACCTCGTGCCCTGCATTTTGGCCGATGCCGACTACCGCGGTACGCTGGCCGACGGCAAGCTCGCCGACATCGCTCCCACCGTGCTGGCCCTGATGGGCCTGGAGCAGCCGGCCGAGATGACGGGCCAGAGCTTACTGCGAAATTGATTTGGCTTTTAGCTGCTGGCTATTGGCTGCTGGCTTTTTACAAGATGGTGTGCCTGTGACTTCTCGAAACTACGCCCCGGCTCGCGGGCTGCTGGCGCTTTCGCTGCTGCTGACGAGCTGCGGGCGGCCCGGCTCCGCGCCGGAAGCGGCTGGTTCGGCTGGTTCTACTGGTTCTACTGGTTCGGCTAATTTAGCTGGCTCAGCCGGCGCGACGGGACCGTATTTCGACGTGCGGGGTTTGCTCGATGAGCAGGTGCGGCAGCTCACGGCGCGCGGGCCGGCCGTGGAAAAACGGGTGAGCCTGCGCGGCGGCGCGACCGAAACCGTGCGGGTGCCGCAGGTGAAATGGGCCGACGAGCTACAGCTTTTTTACCAGGCCGACCTCAACAAAGCCGCCCTGCGCGGGGCCTACGCCCTCGACTCGGCCCGCGAGCCGGATGGCCGCCTGCGACGCACCTACACCCTCAGGCCGGGCTACGACGCGGCGACCGTGCGGCGGCTGTCGGTGCTGAGCCAAGCCGGGCTGCCCCAGCAGCTCGACGCGACGCTGCGCCAGGACAACGCCCTGTTCAGCGCCCAAAAACAGCTCAGCCTAACGCTCGACCACGGCCAGCTGCGCGCCTACGGAGTGCGCGGCGCGCAAAAGCTGGTGCTGTTTGACACGCTGCGCTACCAGACGCGGGCCACCGTGCGGTAGCTTGTTTCTTGTTTCTTGCTTTTAGGGCGCCAGTTCGCGCAGAGTTTCGCAGAGGGAGCAAAGTTTCGCAGAGTTGAAGTACCGCTACCTTGCCTCATTCAAGTTTGAAACAAGAAACAAGAAACTCACTCCCCCACCAGCGTAGCCACCACCCAGCGGCGGCCGCCGTGCCGGCGGTGCTCGCCCAAACATAGGCCCTGCCAGGTGCCGAGCAGCAGGCGACCATCGGCGATGGGCACCGTGACGGATGCGCCCAGCAGGGCCGCTTTGAGGTGGGCGCTCATGTCGTCGGGGCCTTCGGAGGTGTGCTCAAAATAAGGCGGGTTGTCGGGGGCCAGGCGCTGGAAATACGCCTGGAAGTCGCGCCGCACGGTCGGGTCGGCGTTTTCGGTGAGGAAGAGGCTGGCTGAAGTGTGCTGCACGAAAAAGTGGGCCGTGCCCACGCGCAGGCGTTCCAGCTCGGGCAGCTCGGCCACGAGCAGGTCGGTGATGAGGTGGAAACCTTCGGCGAGAGCCGGCAGGCGCAGGCGTTTTTGGAAGTGCATGGCGGGGGAGAGGTATTGGTGGGTGACGTGGGCAGAATCGGTACGTTTTGATGCTGGGCGCGCCGGGTTGGGTATTGGGTTTTAGGTTTTGGGTGTCATGCTGTTTTCAATCCTTTATACCTAAAACCCAATACCGAGCGCCCAGAAGTAAAACGTGTCGACTCTGCCCGCCCACCTTCCAACGGATTTAACCTAACAACCAACCGGCCCGGCCCCGTACTTTGCCCGCCGCCCCGCTCCCATCCCGCATGACCCACGACTACCGCTTCGAGCCGGAATTGATTTTGCGGACCCCGACCGGGGCTTTTCTTGAATTGCCCACGGCCGACACGCTCGACGCGCGCCTCGCCGAGGCGGGGTTTCGGGAAGCGCTGTTTCTGGCCTCGCCGGTGGTGGCTGAAGAAGTGGAAAAATACCGTGCCGGGCAGCTCACCGACCCCAAGCGGCAAGCCAAGCTGCGGGCGGCACTGGCCCGCTACGCCGCCCGGCGCGCGAGCCGCTGCACCCCGTTCGGGCTGTTCGCGGGCTGCGCCGTGGTGCGCTGGGGGGCCGAAACGCACCTCACGCTCGACCCGGCCGCCGACCGCCGCCACACCCGTCTCGACATGCATTACCTCTGCGCCCTGGCCCAGGTGCTGGCCGCGCGCGACGACATTCGGCCCCGGCTGCGCTACTGGCCCAACAGCTCCTGGTACGCGCTGGGCGCGGAAATCCGCTATATCGAATACCACTACGCGGCCGGGCAGTTGGTCCACGAAATCAGCGCCCTCGGCGCGGCCGAGTACGTAGCCCAGGCCCTGGCCGCCTGCGCCGGGGGCTTGCCCTATGCCGACCTGGTGGCCCAGCTGGCCCCCGACCCGGCCGAGCAGCCCGAAGCCGCCGCGTTCGTGGACGCGCTCATCGCGGCCCAGGTGCTGGTCAGCGAGCTGGAGCCGACCGTGACTGGCGTGGAATTTCTGGACCACCTGCGCCGGGTGCTCGACCGGCTCGCGGCCCAGGACCTGACGAAATCCGCTGACCCAGCCGGCGCTGCTAAGCTGGCCGATGCTGATGCCCCAGCTGATGCTGACACCCCGGCTGATGCCGACGACCTGGCCGACGCTGACAACCCGGCCAACTCCGGCGATGCCGACGACTCAGCCGACCCGGCCGGCCTCTCCGTGGCCGACGTGGCGCGGGTGCTGGCCGAA
>Ga0209511_1001490_pt1 | contig 20749 bp, 17 predicted proteins | sample SSSSmetaG_FD_184141 | JGI IMG/M metagenome (GOLD analysis project Ga0209511, IMG submission 184141) | Glacier valley bacterial and archeal communities from Borup Fiord, Nunavut, Canada, to study Microbial Dark Matter (Phase II) - ​SSSS... | ecosystem: Environmental > Aquatic > Freshwater > Ice >...
GCATATCTGGCAAAATCTGGGTCGCCCCAATCCCGCCGACTATCGCCCCCTGGCCTACCCTGCCACCCAACCTGCCCCCTGTGGCGGGGTTATTATAAAACGCCAACATTTTAATCTGGTATTACCTTTATGACGGAATGCTAAGAGTTTATTCGGGCTAGAATCTCGTCCACAACTTCTTCTGGACGCTTTATTGCAATGGCCCATCCTGTCTAAATTCTGGAACTGCACGGGCCTTTTGTAGACACCTTTGTAACCCTGGATTAGCTCGCCCAGATTCTCAAACGCTTCGCTCACAGTTGATGTCCTTTTCTAATTTGGATTTTCTTTGTTCTTATCCAAAACTGTTTTAAGCAATTCCGCAACTTCTTGCAAATCCTCTGGCGAGTTTTTTATTAGCCATTCGGTTAAGGTCACTCCATACTTTACTTTGTAATCTTCGTAATTGTGACGAGTTTCTGAAAGTTCGTTGAACATCATATCAAGAACTTTTGCCCCATCTATAATTTTGAGCCGTTCCTCTTGATTTCCGCTCAGTTTATTGAATTCATTCTTTAGATACTGTTCTATTTCTTCTACGGTAACTGGTTGCTCTCGGAAATTCTCTAAACCAGATATTAATCCGGCGATTGCTGATGGATTTAGCAGGTAATTTTCATACATTCTTCGGCTTAGATATTGAACCGCCCCTTTACTTTGACGGGTTAGGTCATCAATTTGTTGCTGGGTGCGTTTTTCACGGTCAAAAATAAAGCCAATAGCAGGTGGTATTAGGCCACGACCAGTGCTAAGGCGATTATAAATATCTATAACTTTATCCGAATGTTTACCATCAAAATCCCCGGTGCTTGTTACTTTCAAAATTGCTGTTCCCATAAGCGGGCGTTTTAATATTCCTGAGACAATTAAACGGAAACTTTCTTCCTCTGTTGGGCCTTCTACCCATAAAATATTATCAGCCCCAAACACATCCGAAAGGCTTGCTCCAATTTCTGAGAGAAAATAGCGTTGGTTAGTTGTTTCTGTAACGTCAATTGGCTCAATAGTGCTTTCTGAACCTTCTTTTTTGACCAGTAAAATGGTTTGTGGGTTACATGCCGTAATTACGGTAGGGGAATGGGTTGTAAGGATATATTGATGCTGTGGATGCTGTTTCAATATTTCAATGAGTTTACGGATTGCCCCTGGGTGCAAAAAACTTTGGGGTTCGTCAATAATAATTGTTCTTGGAGACTTGGATGTCACGATTACAAAGATAATAGCTAGAACTTGACCTACACCAGTTCCACTGTCAGCTAATGATATAGCCAAATCCTCTCGCTCTAAGTCAAGGTCCTCAGTCCAAATTTTTATTTCTGCCTTATTCTCACCGATAGATGGAGCTGTTACCTGTTTAATACTTGGGAAAATTTCAGTGATATATTCATTATAGCGTGTGGTTGCTGTTTCATTACTACTTCTCAAGTAGTTGATTACACCTGCTAGGTTTGAAGCATCAGACTTTAAATGAGCATGTGATGCTATTTCAGACTGGGAAAGGTTAGCTCTTTCTGCTTTAAACATATAAATCCTGTTCGATAGAATCTTTGCTACTTGCGTTGGAAGTATACTTTCTATACCCAATCCATAATCGGGGCCATGAAAAGTTAAATCATTATTCATTTGATCATATTTAAATTGATTAACACCTTGAAATTCAAGTGAATTGTGCCATCCTTTAAGATAGGCAACTGTATTGCTTTGTGGATGAAAAGTTGTAACAATGTTTATCTCACTATTCAATACGTTTAAAAGCCTATTCTTTTGATCTTGTATATTAAATTTAGGTTTGGAAGATATAAATCATTGGTTTGATATGGTAATAAACTGAATAATTCCTCCTTACTAAGCTGGAAAGTAATAATAGCTGTCGAAAGTTCATTAGCTAATGCTTCTGGAGTAGGAATAGTTTGGATGCTTTTATGTGGTAAATTACGTAAAGTCGTACTTAGAGCCTCGACAAGCGCAGATTTTCCCACATTGTTTTGCCCAACAATAATATTAAAACCGGGAGTTAGATTTATTTCTACTGTTGAATCTCTTTGGGTTGCATTCCCCGCCGCTTGCGGCGCAACCTTATTAGGGAAAAGTCCCGTTTGGTCAACAATTGGCTTAATACCCCGTCGCTTGCGGCGGGGTGGCTTTATTTAAAACTTTTGTAGTTTGAAATGCTAAAACTGCTTATATGCATAAATATATTACTCCTAGAAAACGGTCAAATGTAGGTTTTCATTATCCCTCAATTAGCATTAGTTAGCAATTTTTATCTAAAAATGGCAACAAAAAAAGGGCGAACCTTGTGTTCGCCCCTACATCTTTCACCGACCACTGACAACTGACAACCGCTAGAACCGATTGCCGATGACCTGGAAGACTTTGCGGTCATTCATGGGGGTGGGGATGACCAATTCGGGTTCGCAGAGCAGGGTATTGGCAAGGTCTTCGTAGGGCTTGGTGTTCATGCCCCCAATCTCGAACAGGGTTTTGCCCTCAATGCGGCTGCGGCGAATAGAATCCTCGGCGGGGATATAACCCAACAGGTTAGTGCCGATTGACTCCAAAACCTTGCCCTGCTCATGAAGCACAATCCCTTCAAACGAAGCCTGACTCAAGGCCCGGTAGCGTTCCCTACTGTCCTGTAACTGTTGTTGAGAGCCTTTCAACTCAGTAGTCTGCAAATTAAGAATAAAATTATCCCGTTGGACAGTATTATAAAGAAAGGAAACCAGCCAGCCAGTGTTGATAATGAGCGACCACCAGATTATAAAAGTGCCGAAATCAACTGTAACTATCTGACCATCGGGCGCAATCATATGGTTATGGTTCAGAGTTAAATATAACAGGCTATTGACCAACAAGAGTCCACCCACACAAATAGCTTCGGTTAGTCCCCACACTATCTGAACAATCGTTACAAGAAAAAGAAAAATCAGGTAAAGGGCAAAATAGGGCGTTAGCCAGTAAGCTACCGAAACAATAAGGGTCACAGTTAATACAATAATTCTGCCAGCTAATGTGATCCTATTAGTATTGCTTAACCACCAGCAAAAACCTCCTGATATAACTAAGGCAGTGCAGCATATAACCGTGCTAATCCATAATTGCAAATCAACAAAAACAGCAAAAAATAAACTTAGTCCAAATACAAAGACCGATATTAAAAATACAACCTTGCATACCAGTTGTGTATAACGTGCCTTGCGCTGGGAAGGAGTTTCTACAGTGGAAAGAACCGAATCCGCTGATATATTCCCATCAATACCTCTGGATAAAACTTCATCCATGGTTCACCACCACATCTAATTATTCGTGAACGGTCACGAAAATTTTAATTCTGAAGCTCTATGAAGAATTTTATTATTCTAAACAAGATCCTTCACTCTTTTAGGATGACCACATTACCACTTAGTGCAAGGTCAGGTGCAAGCGCCGTGCCAACTCTTCCAAGGTGCGGGTGCTACTCGTCACCTGAACAGCTCCACTAGAAGATTGTGAGGCAATTGTACCAATAAGTTGTAATTTTTCAACCCCTTGCATTGAGGCCGAATATTGCTGATTAGTAGCCTGACTAATCTCAACCGCTTGCTCTTTCATGAGCACCGCCGCCATTTCGATATTTTCCATTTCCTGATTATTCTGCTCGATAATAACGACTAACTGGTTCATAATCGTCCCACTACCTTTGGCAGCCGCCAACGCAATCTGCATTTCCTGGTAACCACTTTCTGCCATGGTTGCGGCTCCCTCAATACAATCTTCTACATAACCAAGTATTTTACTTACTTCATAGCTGGCCTGGATAGAACGGTCGGATAAGCCTCGTACTTCTTTGGCTACTACCCCAAACCGCTCCCCATACTCCCCGGCCCCGGCGGCTTCTAGCGCAGCATTAATGGATAGCAAGTGGGTTTGGTCGCCCAGCTCTCGAATTAACCTGACCACTTTCTTTAGTTCGGCCTGACTTTTTTCCAGCTCACCCAGCTTTTTACGCAGTTCATCATAAAACCCGTTTACCTGCTGGTTATGCTGGGTAGTGAGATAGACCGCCTGCGCACTACTCTCTCCCAACTGCTTAACCTCAGTGCTGGCAGTCTTAGCTTGCAAGGTTGAGCTAGAAATAATCTGAGCGGCCTGATTTAACTGACTGGCCTCTTTGGCAATTAATTGCGAGGTCTGGCTTAACTATTGCATAAAAGTAATCACTTCGGTTAACGCCCCAACCTGCTCCTTGCTACCACTGGCCTGTTGGTTGGCGGTAGCATTTAATTCAGCACTTAAAGAAAGGATTTCCTGGCTGGTTTCTTCGCCAAGTTCGCGTTTTTCTTCAAGGTCGGACAAGGCTACCGTTAATTGGTCGGCCTGAGCCTGAGTGGTCTGATTGGCGCGCACCAGCTTTGTAACTAGATAATCCGCCAGCCAGACCACCATTATTTGGACTACTAAAAGTAGAATTAAATCATCCGCCCCCATCTTGCTAGGGGTATGATTTTCATTTTTGATTACAGATATTCCATTGGTCATCCAGAGAAAGATAGTTATGCCACCACTCCAAAGAATGGTTGAGTAGGCTATCTGCACTCCCAACATAATCATGGCTAATAGGGCGGCCAGGATAAAAATACAGACGTATACAATAAAAGTGGCACCACTCCCTGCTAAAAAAAAGTAAGTATTTACACACACAGAAGTGATGACCAGTAACCAGGCTCCAACTAACGGCTTTCCCTTTCGGCAACTCAGCCAAGCACCCACGCAACTAACATTAACAAGGCTTATAAATAACAAAAAGAACCAATTCTTGACATCGTTAGGGTTAAAACTCAAGGCTAAAGAAATTAGTCCTAAAATTGTTATAGAAAAAACAAAAATACTTGCCCGCGAGATAAAGATTTTATCAGTACCGAGCCGGGTACTGACAAATTTGAAACGCTTTGGTCGAGGTAAGGCTAAAGAAGATTTTTCTGAGCTAGATGAGCTACCAGCCATTTTATTACTAACCTCCTGTGAGCTAAATTCAGGATATTAAAGTTAAGCTGTTCTATTCACCGAAAGCAAGGTTAATCCCAGTTCTAATGCGTTGAGCCAAAGAGTAACAAAAAAACTATAACAAAAGAAAAGAGAGGCGAATTGGAGTAGGGTAAAAGGGAGAAGAGAAAACCAGGCTGAGCTAGAATTTGGTTGTCTGATCCTAAAACTAGCTAGAAAGGTTTTCTCTATGAGCGATTTTACCATTACTCCGTGCCAATTTCACCTTTTAGTGGCACCCCTCTTAAGTTTTCTATCTAAAGCCGCTAGGTGGCACCGCAGCGATTATCGGGCTCGTAAGTTCAAAACTCAGCAACACTTACTGCTAACAGTTTTCGCCCACTTGACTAAAGCTGAAAGTGCCAATGCCTTGGTGGAAGAATTGAATGATAATCAAACTACTAACCTGAACCGTAACTTACGCTCACTTATCGGTTTCGACCAAACCGAATGGGGTGAGAGTGTGACAATTAATCAATCTAGTTTTAGCCGGGCCAATGCTACTCGGTCATATCGGGTCTGGCGTTACAGTTTTCATCGCCTACTAGACCGGGCCACCAAACTCTGCCGCCCCAATGACCTGGCTGGATTAGGTCGGTTGGTGGCAGTGGATGGCACCTTGTTCGACTGCTTGCCTAGAATGACCTGGGCGGTTTATCGCTCTAGTTCCAATAAAGTCAAAGGTCATTTCTTTCTGGATCTAAATGGTTTGCCAGACAAACTGGTATTAACCAGCGGTAAAGGTAGCGAACGGGAAGTGCTAGGTACCCATTACCGAAAAGGTGTGACTTATTTGTTTGACCGGGGTTATCTGGATTATGAGCTGTTTGCTCACCTCACCCTTCAATTGGTCTGGTTCGTTACCCGTCCTCTCAAAAGTCTGGTAGTCGAGGTCTTGGAGGAGCGAAAGTTAGAACCGAGCCAAACCGCTCAAGGCATTCTCCACGACCAAAAAGTTAAGTTGGGGCAAGGAGCAAAAACGGTTGAACTCAGGCGGGTCATCTACCAGGATAGTCGGGGTCAAGAATGGGCCTATCTTACTAACCGTTATGATCTGGAGCCAATGCTAGTGGTTGAGTTGTACCAAAGAAGGTGGGAGGTGGAGCTTTTCTTTTGGTGGATTAAACGTCACCTCCAACTCAAGCACTGGTATAGCGAATGTGAAAATGGAGTTTTAATCCAACTCTACGCTGGCCTTATTTCTTTTATTTTGTTAAAGATCTATGCCGCTGTCACTTCTAAGGGGCAGTTGCCAAAACTCAGGATTGGCTTTTTGCGGCAGGTCAGGCGACATTTGTTTGACCCGCTAACTCACTCAGAGATTGAAGCCTATTTGGTTTCGCTCCCTGACGATGCTTTGCCCCTTTTATTGTGACCTTTTTACTCAACGCATTACAGCTGGGGAATACCAGACAATCATTGTACTTATGGGATATGTAACTTGGAATAGCCATTACTACTTTATTAGGGGAGTATGGTAAAATTGCTAAACGTTTTGCCCTAGCCTAATGCCTCAATATATTCTAGAACATTAATACTGACAGTTCCCGGCAGCAACTTTTTTCTTTCCCAAATTGGCTGCCTACCGCCCGAACCTCAACTTTGATTTCGGGGATATTGTCCTGGAGCATAACCTCTACCTCAACTTTTCTACTTACTACCTGCTACCGTAACCACCTCCGATTTGGGTAGCCCTATTCACAAAATTATAGTTAAAATTAATAGTAGGGGAAAAACAGTAGGTTTCAATTACAATTTGAAGGTGCTATGGCTGACCTATAACGGCTAAAATCAAGATAATGGGATATGTTTGATACAATTGATATAGTCTCTGTATAGCCGATCCCTCTCGTTAGCTCAGCGGAAAACAAGGATAAACTGAAACCATGCTAAATGGATTGCCACAATTTCAGTTTAATTACAGAGTGAGGTTCGCAGATTCTAAAGAGGGTAAAAGTGTGGCTAATGGCCTTTTTAAGCTTTTACCCAATTAAGGCAGAGTATAATGACGGGTACGACCCTTACCCACTACTTTCAACACGCCTCTTTCTAATAACTGTTCAAAATCCCGAAGCCCGGTGGCTTCCGAAATCCCGGTTAGATTTCGATATTCGCGGTTGGTTATACTACCATTTTTATTCAAATATTCCATTAATTTTATCAGGCGGGTTTCTTGCTCTCCCCAGTTGAAAGTTTCTTTTTCTGGCTGAGTTTCCTGGCTTGCAGTTTTATGGTAAAAAGTGACCACGAACTCCCCTTGTTGCTTAAAATTGGGGCGACGGTAACCCAGTCTTAACAGTTGTTCCACCATAAAATTTACTCCGCTACCTACCCTTTCCATATAACCCCCTGGCAAATCCCGCAGAATCCCAGCCAGAATCGGATTACGCAATTTTGAAATCGCCCGCCCTTGCTCCAGGTCCTCCACCGTAAGACCAGGCAAAAGTAAACCAGGGTTTCTAATTTCAATTCTATCCGGATAATAAAAAACCCTTACCGACTCTCCTTCCAGGCTATAGTCACGATGCACCACCGCATTAACCACTGCTTCTCGTAAAACTTCGAGGGGGTATTCCGGCTGATCAATCCGATGAAAACCTTCCATATAACCCCCCACCGAAATGTGCTTCCTGAAAAAATCGTCTACCCCATCTATCAAATCGCGGATTGTGCCACTTATCACTCGCCGATCAATAAACCGTTGTACTCCTAGATTTTCCCCATATAAAATGCAGGTTACTTCACCTTGAATAATAAAACGCTGGGGATACTTACCAAACAATATTAGTCCAGCATTGGTAGGATGGATTTGAAAAGTGGATTTACTCCGGCCCGTTGACTTTTGCTCTAATTTGACAGCACATTTTAAGTTAATCAGAAACTCTTCTAAATTGTCTAATCGCCCCCCGGTGCGTAATCTTTCAGGGCGAGTGGCAATCAACTCGCTAACCAGACTCATTTCCAAATCATCCAGGGTCGCCTCTATTACTGGTTTTTTCTCCCAGGATGAAATCCCCCGACTGTATAAATATTGCTCTATTTCCCCTACTTCCAGAGGGATAGTATGACTACCTCGACGCACCCAAAAAACCCCGCTGGCCTGATATAACACTTCTTTATTAGGCGGCACTGTTGCCAGCACCAAAGTTTTACCTCCGACTACATAAGTTTCGGGATCAATCGGATCAAGTAAAATAGTAGGTTTACAAAGTCGGGTAGCCTGTAAAATAGTATCAATGGCATCTTTAGGGTTTGCCAAACCAACTATTGTAAGGTCTTCATCCACAACCCCCAATATTACATACCCACCGCCAGCATTTGCAAAACCACATAAGCGTTGAGCCAGTTCTGAAGGACGAGGTGGGGCTAATTTAAGTTCAACTTTGGAGGTTTCACCACTCTTGATTAAAGCCAGTAAAGTCTTAGTATCCACCTTTTGCCTCTTTTCAACTTGGTTTGCTAAATTACAGATGCGGGGATTAATCCCCTCATTTGAAGGGTTTATGACGGGATTATACCTTAATCCCTTCAATTAAGCAGCTAATCCCCTCATTTGAAGGGTTTATGACGGGATTATACCTTAATCCCTTCAATTAAGCAGCTAATCCCCTCATTTGAAGGGTTTATGACGGGATTAAGGTAAGTTTTAGGCAACAAATAAAATCTGGGCAAAATGCAGCAAATTAGATTAGGGATATGTGTGTTATAAAGGGATAAGTTTACCCCAGAATCTCATGGCTTGACAAACTCAGGATTCAGCTTACAATAAGACTCAGACTAGGGACGGATGTTCGCATCAGTTACCCGATATTTGTACACACATCTTTTAGTCATGGCACCAACCTTAGTCAATGAGTGAATAATCAACGACATTATTAGTGTTTTAGAACTCGAACAAGAATGAGTATTAGAATAATGAGAAAATAAAAAAGCCGGCCAATAACCGACTTTGGAAAAAACTGTATAAAATTAGAAAATCCCCTCCAGCCGACCAAGCAACGGGGATCTTCGGTAGAAACATAGCCCTCATAAGGGAGGACTTTATTTTCCTTTTCACAAGAAAAGGATAACATAACAGACTCCCCGTGTCAAGGGCTAAGGAGTATTTCTTATGCCTATTTTGCAAACTCAAGCGAAAATTGAGGATGATTTTTCTACCCTCGAAACCTCTTCAGGATATTTTGTCCAATTACCGGTGGAACTGTTGAAAAGTGACCTGAGTTCGAGTGCCTTGCGTCTCTACTTATTGTTACTATCATATAGTGGTCCAAAGTCATGTGCCTGGCCCGGTCAGGCACGGCTAGCAGCCGATCTGAAGCTAAGTGAGCGGCGGGTGCGAGACTTGCTGACCGAACTGGAAGTTGCCAATTTAATTAAGATTGAGCATATAGCTGGCACCAGCAACCTTTATCATATCCATCGCTTTGAGCTACGCAGTTTACCTGGCAAGCGAGCCTCCGAGTCGACCCCGGCAGAAAAGTTCCAGGGAGAGCGGCAGAAAAGTTCCGCCGAATTACATGTTTTAGAATCAAAAAACATGTGTGAAGAAATGGTTTCATCGGGAAATTCTGAAAAGGATGGCAAGGCAACGGTTAACCCGATTGCAAGTGCCGAGGAGGAATTTATACAGGCTGGATTACCCCCCCTAATGGCCACAGAACTGGCTCAAATTGCTTTTAGCAACCGGCGTGAATTGAAATATATCCGTACCCTGATAACAGCTAGTCAGGAAAAGAGCATCCACAACTCGGTGGGTTTCATCCGCTTTATGGTGTTGCGGAATGCCGACCCTACTTCGACTATTCGCCCCAAAACTCGGACTAAACCAGAAAAACCCAATCCAACCCAGCCAATAGATTTTGCCAAATATACCACTGGTAAGTATGCCTATTTGACTAACCGTAAGGAGTTAATGGGAAGCGAAATTATACCCCTGGAAGTTGAGGGGGGGTTGCCATCACCAGTTGAGCCTACCCCTCAAGCGAAGAAAGGAGCTAATATTCAGCCTAACAAACCAGAATACTTCCAGCTGCATCGGACTATAACCAAAACTTTTGGATTAGAAACTGAAAAAGTTCTGACAGAATGGGGAAAAGTGCTGGAAGGTTTGGCAGATTGCCCCCAGTCAGGTTATTTTTACCCGGCTTTGGGTTGGCTGGAGAAGCTTGACGAGGTTAAAATTTATCGACTGATTTTCCGCAATAGGTTTGACCAGCGTGCCGGGGAACGCTGGTTATCTTTACTCGCTAAGGGTTTAAGGTTATTGTATGGGGTGGAGCTTAGAATACTTTGTCAAAGTTTGGACCTTATGGATGACTCCGCTTTGAAAAACCCCATTTAACCGCCTTTATGAGGTTATGGTTTTTATAATTATCGAGCTTTATATTATGTAAAGTTAAAATCTATTTCTCAGTCTGGGCTAGGTTGTAGAGTTTCTGCCGTAGTTCCGTTATTTTCTCTTCCATGGCTACTAAACTAGTCTCGATTTGCAAGGCGGTTTCGGAGTCTGGGGGTTGTTGCTCAAGCAACTGGGTTGTGCTGTCAAGTGCCTGAAAGAAACGTTTGTAAGCGTTGCTAAAATTCGGTTGGCGGGGACTTGCAGGTTGTGAATTATTATTCAATCTTTTCTTTACGTAAAGATTGTGATTCTCATCACTAAGTGTTTCACGTTCAACAATCTCCTGACTTTGCATTTCCTGTAATCGGTTGTTGAGGCGGCGACTGACATAGGCGGTACTTTTGCTGATAAGTTCGGCTAACTTGCTTACTGAATAGTTATATTCCGATTGTAAAACCAGGAAAAAATCACGTTCTTCTTCAGGTTTCAGATCACGCCGTTGGACATTTTCCACCAGCATTATCAGGCGGGTTTCTCGGTCATCGGCGTTTTTAACAATAACCGGTAACTCAGTTAATTCCGCTATTTTTGCCGCTCTGCGCCGCCGTTCTCCAGCAATGACCTCATACTGCCCGTCTACCTCGCGCACTAGCAACGGTTCTAAAATCCCACGCTGGCGAATATCGTTTGCGAGTTCTTCGAGGGCCTCTAGAGCTTCCGCTGAACTGAAATCCTTACGCACCTGGTTAGGGTTTTCAACCACCAGTCCTATCGGCACGGTCATTGCCCCTCGTAATTTGCTACTGGAGGAGGCTCTGGCTACCTGGTCAAAAGCTGCTGACTGGCCCTGGGGTACTGAACTCAATCCACTTAATCTATTAAGCTTGGACACGGTTAACAATCTCCTTGGTTAGTGCAGAATAATCATGGGCCAGGTCTGAGGAAGGTTTGTAATTAACAATGGAACGTCCAATGGCCGTGGCCTCGGCCATTTCTATTCCTGAGCGGCGACGAATAACCGTCTCAAAAGCTTTGTCACCCCAGTCCTGGCGGATAGTTTCCGCCAGTTCGCGGTGCGCTAACAGGTTGTTCTGGTATAGAGTGATAAACACTCCCAACATTTCAAGGTAAGGATTGGCTACGTCTCGGATAAGCTCAAAGGTTTGAATTAAATTTTTCATGCCCCGCAGACAAAACGGTTCAGGTTGAATAGGGCTTAATAAAAGGTCGGAAGCTGAGAGAGCATTGAGAGTAGTGATAGCGAAAGAGGGTGGGGTGTCAATCAAGCAAAAGTCGTAATCGCCGACAAAAGGCCGCAACTTCCGGGCTAGAATTTTCTCGCGCCCGGCTATTTCCTTGATAGAAAATTCTACTGTTGACAGGTCAACATCGGCTGGTAGGAGGTCTATTTTTTCCTGGGTTTTGACTACAATATGTTCGGCTTTAACTTTGGGATTGGTTAGAAGGGCATGCATGGTCTGTTCCAGGTTAGCTGGGTCAATCCCTAAGCCAGTGGTCAGGTTGGCCTGCATATCCAGGTCTACTGCCAATACTTTATAGCCCTGTTGAACCAGACAGGCCGCAATATTTATAACCGAGGATGTTTTGGAAGTGCCGCCTTTGGATTGCGCTAGACAGATTATTTTAGCCATAAACTGGTTCCCTTTCGCCCTTAATTATCTGGCAAAGTTTTGCCTGGAATCACTAACAACTTTGTTCTATTGTGTGACTTTCTACTGATTTTGTCAATTCGATTTTAAATAAAAAGGCTATCAATTATGGGGCTTTATCATCATCACCCTCTGGAAGAAATGGGCCTCGGTGCAGAAATCAACCTATTTGTCGGCAAATCAACTTCTTGGATTGTTCAAACTCCCTGCATTTTGTCTGGCCTTTTCCTGACAAAGCAATTACAATAGGCTGAAGTATAGAATATTAAATGGTTTTTGGAGATGATGATGTATCCGATAGTACAACGTATAAAAGAATATTATCTTGCCAACCCTCATTACCAATATTTTACCGAAGACAATTGGGTATATATAATTGATAGTGTACGGGCCAGAAGAGAAACCCGTTGGCTAAAAAGAGCAGGTAAAGACCCGACCCCTCTAATAAAACCCTTACCAGCCCCGGTTACTGTGGTGGAAATTGTCGAAGCTGAAAAATTGTTGGGTTTCAAGATTCCACCCCTGTTGCGAGAGTTATATCTGGAAATAGGCAACGGCGGCTTTAGGCCACATATTTTAGGTTTGAACAAAGAGGGATGGCGAGAGGGAATTAGTTATGCTGCCAGTTCTGTAGAACATTATCTCCTTGAGTACCGGGAGGGTGAAGAATCTCTGGGGCAAGAGTGGAATGAGTTTTTAAAAGAGCGACTGGTTATCGGTTATGGTGGTTGCACATTGTACTACCTGTTAGATTGCCGAAGCGAGGATGGCCCAATTATATGTTGGGATGCCAGGGGATTAACAATCGAAGCTTTTGAAGTAAAAGCATACTCCCTGACCAATTGGCTAGAAAACTGGTTGGATGGCAGTCCAGGTTATGAGCAGTAATGTCACAACAAAATTATGAACAGCAACAATAATTTACCCAATCCTATGAGGAAGAGAACTGGCAATCCCTGATTAAGAGCTACATACCTGAAGAAGAAGTTGGGTAGCCGTTAACTAAAGCTTCACAGCTTGATGGCGTAAAATATCGCGCACCTCCATCAAAATCTGGCCTAACTGGTTTTTGCCATTTCCCTCTTTGCCAATTCCCCAGTAGCTATCCTTAGGAGAGTTTTCTATAAGGGGGCGGGTTCCCGTATTTAACAATTCAACTCGAATTTCAGGATTAGCCTCAAATTTAGCCAAAACAGCTTTACGCATTACCCCGTCTTTTACCTTACCCCAGTTGGTAGGTACAAATTTTTTTAGCTCCTGGGCTCGATCAAATACTTCCTTTGGAAATTCCAGATTCCGAATTTCATCGAAATAAAGAGTACCCTTAAACTTTTGAGCTTGAAAATAATGCTCACTGGTTTTCCAGTAATAACCGTCCAGGTCAAATCCGAAATGGGCGAAATTGGTGAAACTGTAGTAGGGTTGGTCTTTGTTATAGAAATAAATCGGCGTTTCATTTTCATTTTTTGGTTGGATCGACTTGGAGGTTTGTCGAATCGCCCAATTCTGGATAAATTGCTCCTGCGAATGACTTTGTGGGGAAGGTTTCCAGGCATCGGTAGTTTTGCTACGAAGTTGGTTCATGGCCTTAATAGCAGCTTTAGCACTCAAGCCTTGCTTGTCAATCAGATAGCAGGAAACCACTGTCCCGGTGCGTCCAATACCGCCCCAGCAATGAACATACACCGGTTTTTGCTGGGTAATATAGAAATCCAGCAGAGTCAGGATTTCAGTCATCTGGCTTTCAGCCGCTATATGTTGGTCGAGTATAGGAGAATTAATATAGGTTAACTGTAAATCTTTCTTAATAGCCAGCTTTTGTAAAATCGAGTTATAGGGACTTAAGCCTTTGCCATGGTGATCATCGGGGCGGGTCAGATCTATAAATACTCTAATGCCTGCCGCCACAAATTTCTCCAGCCTTTTCTCGGCGATTACATTATCCTTTGCACCGGGGTACTCACCTGCTAGCAAATTTCCGGGGGTTACCCAATAGCTATCCTCGATGGGAGGTTGCCCAACATTATCCTTCGGTGGAAGGCTGGCAAGCGGTTTTGGACTAACTGCCACCTCTGGTTTTAACTTATGGCTCATCTGCACCAAAGCTTCAGTAAAGATATCATACTCCGGCTGGTGGTACAGATAAAACTTTACCTCGCTAAGACTACCTGCCGTGCGTCCCTGAAGGTACTCCACCACCGCTTGCACCGCTACTGGGGTAGCTTTTTCGATAGGATAACCATAAATACCGGTGCTGAGTGAAGGAAGACCAATACTTTTCAACCCTTGTTTTTCGGCCAGTTCCAGGCTGGATTTATAAGCTTTTGCCAGAAGTTGGCGGCACTCATTTTCTTCGCTGCTACTGAAAAATGGACCGACGGCATGAATAATAAACTGACTGGTTTTGAGTTTAAAGGCCGGAGTAATTTTAGCCTGTCCGGTTGGGCAGCCACCCATCTTTTCAGTGTAAGCGTCTAGCTGTGATCCAGCAGCCGCGTAAATTGCACCGCACAATCCACCGCCATGCGTTAACTGGTCATTAGCGGCATTCACAATCGCGTCGGTTGCGGCTTGAACTACGCTTCCCTGATGGATTGAAACCAGCGTAGTGCCTATTTTTAGTTCGGTTGCCATTACTTGCCCTCTTTTTTATCTTAAGTTTGCAAATTCTCACTTGTTGGAGCCAATATTAATCAGAAATTTACTACAGATGAATACAACCGGATTGCATACTATAATTCAATTGGAATCAGGAAAATTGGGTTCTCCGATTTCGCCAAGTCATTATACCGCATATGACACGGTTCTAGCGGTCTCTATTGGTAAATTACCAGCTTAAAGTTTTTACTTTGAAAGTGATTTCAAGAACCTAACTTCGTTAACCACCGGTGATTGAACAACTTTACATTATATAATATTAAAAACTTACTAACAATTTGAGGGCAAAAGGCCAATCTATCACGTGGGAAAAAATGGGGTCTACTCCTATAAAGAAATCTTCAAAGGTTTTGAAAGGTGGTTGTCAGGAGGCTAAAAAACATGGAAGTAAAAAGCAAAACATTACCGCCATTACCACCATTACCACCGAAAATGAATCTTCAAAATCCCAGCAATTTCTAACTTGACATAATGTTTTATAGCTACTGTTTGTACGAGGCTGAAAGGGGTAGCTGATTGCAATCGTAATAAACAATAAATAGCTTAAATCAAACTCACATATCCCAACTATTGGAAGAATAAACCTAGAAGTGCCAGGTTCTTGCCCCCTTAACAAAAATTAAGATATAATCTTCTGGACAGTTCAAAATTTCGTTTTACCTTTGCCTAAAAGGAGAGTTCCAATGCCTACCTGGGATAAAAACCTGACCGACTTAAAAGATACCCTAACCAACCTGATTCCTTTTCGGGAGGATGTGATTGAGGTCGTGCGTGATGCTGGATTTCCCTTGGGCAATTTGCGGTTAGATGGGCGGGGTTCTACCATCTGGTCGGAAGTGTTGGACGAGGCCTTGAAACGAAATAAAGTGCTGGAGGTAATCCGGGCTGCCCTCAAAAAATACCCTGGAAACCAGGAATTGATAACCGCTGAGAAAATCGAACTGGAACGCAATCGTAGCGCGGCATCGGCTGCCCAATCAGATGATGATGACCAGTTAGACAGTGAGCAAATCCGCAAACAAATTGATCTCAAAACTCGCCGCAAGAACAAATTAGAAGAAAAAGCGGCGGTCTATGGCCTGAATACTCCCCCTGAAGTTGAGATTGAAATCGAGGATCTGAAGGAGGAAATCAAGAAGCTTAAAAAGCAACTGGGCTAATTCTGCCCTTGATATAGGCGTAATTAAATCTCGCGCCACATTTTACTATTGAAGGGAGAAGACCGATGGCCTGGAACATGAACCTCACCAACCTCAAAGATGTGCTGGTAGAATTATTCCCTTTTAAAGAAGACAGTGTAGAAATAGTGCGGGAAGCCACTATTTCCCTGGGTCAGATTCGGTTTGACAACAAAGCCTCGGTCAACTGGTCGAATATTCTGGATGAAGCCGATAAACTTGGCAAAGTAAACAATATTATCCAGGCTGCCCTCAAAAAATACTCCGACAATGCTCTCCTCCAAAGTGCGCTGGTTGGTGAATTAAATACCGTCAGAGAGTTCGTTACCACTGAGAAATTCTGGACAGTGCCTGAAAAGCAGGTAGACGAACTTGAAAGAATAATCGGGAGCCAGAGTACCCTATTGCCAATTAGCTGGCTAGAAGTAGGTCTAGAGCGGGCTAAATCCGTAGTTAAAATTAAAAGAGCTGACAATACCAATGGCACGGGCTTCCTGATCTATGGTGATTTGCTGGTTACCAACCACCATGTAATTGATACCCCGCAACAAGCGCGTTCGGCGACGGTGATATTCAATTATCAGGAAACCGTTACTGGCCTTAGCCGTGAGCCGATATTTTTCAAACTTGATCCTAATACCTTTTTTCAGACCTCTGGTGTAAATGATTGGACAATCGTGAAAATCAAAGGGGAGGTTAAGGCTGATTGGGAGCTAATTGAACTAAAGCCGGTAACAATCCAGCCTAAAGATCGGGCCAATATCATCCAGCACCCCGGCGGTGAAACCAAACAAATCGCCGTCTACCATAACATTGTGGCGGAGGTGTCGAATAACCGCGTCCAGTATCTGACCGACACCCTGCCCGGTTCTTCCGGCTCACCCGTCTTTAACAATAACTGGGAATTGATTGCCTCCCATTACAAAACTCTCCGGCGCGACGAGGTTGAGGCCAAAAAAATCAGCAACCGTAACGAAGGGATTGATGTCAATTGCATCCTGGCCGAGTTGAAAAAGCGCGGCATAACCCTGCCAGGCAAACCTGTAACCACCGCCCCTGCCTCCCAGGAAAAGGCGGCAACAGACTATTTCAAACTCCACTTTGATAAAGCTGGTCGCTCCCTTGACCGCCAGGAATTTCAGACCCTGATAAAAGCCGTCACCGATAGCCCAAAACCTGTCACCGACCTCTGGCTAATGTCACACGGCTGGAAGAACGATGAAAAGGGGGCGGGCGAGACTTACGACAAACTTTTCGCCGCCCTTCAGGAGCGTATCCAGGCCGAAGTGCAAGACCCAAATTATAACCCGGTTTTTGCTGGCATCTACTGGCCCTCCAAAGACCATCTGGGGGAGGTACTGGCCGCTACCATGCGGCAACCACTCTCCGGTGGGGCAGGAATAGAGGAATGGGAGCTAGAGTCGAATAAGCCGGAAGAAGGACTGGATAAAACTGGTTTGATTGAAGCCTACCGCTCAGCTTTTGAGAATGACGACCCTCAAACCTATGAGGCCGATTTTGGGAGGCTATATGATCTGCTAACCCAGGAGCAAACTCACACACCCGCCGAAATCGAGGAATTTGTAAGCATCCTTGAAAAATATAAGGTGAATGATCCTGAGCCTGAAGCTTTTGAAAGCGACAATCTCGCCACTAATCCCCAGGCGACCATCCAAGCCTTGAAAACCGGGTTAGAGGGGCGCGAAAAGGAGTTGGGCAAAGTGCTGAAAACTTTGGGGGAGGTGCTGGATAATTTTACCTTCTGGGCCATGAAAGCCAGAGCCGGGGTGGTCGGGCAAAGCGGGGTAGCCGAGTTTCTAAAACAGGCTCGCCAGACCTTCCAAGAGAAAAAGCTCCAGGTGCGGATTCATTTGCTCGGCCACAGTTTCGGCTGCAAACTCCTGACCGCTTGCGTCAACAAGGTGGGAGAAGAAATCGAGGCACCGGTGGTGGATAGTCTAATATTGCTGTTGGGAGCATTCAGCCAGTTCTCCTTCGCCAGTCAAGTGCCAGTCAAACCGGGTGGTCAGGGCCGTTATGCCGGGGTAGTGGCGCGCAAGCTGGTAACCGCCCCGATTGTGGCGATCTATTCCCGCCACGATTACGCTAACAGCAAATGGTATCCGCGTGGTATGCTAACCGCAAAACAGGAAGAGCTATTCGAGCATGACCCCCAGGAGAACCCACGGGGAGCGATGGGCTCGGTTGGGGCGCAGGGCCTTCAAGACCACCTATATGATGATATAACCTTGAAAGCGGTGGACAGAAGCTATGACTGGAGGGACCTTAGCGGATTTGCTTGCCTGAACGTAAACGGAGAGAAATATATCAACGACACCTCCAATAAACAGATTGGAGCGCATGGTGACATTTACAAACCCGAAATATTCCACCTGGCGCTGGAGCTTTCGCGCCGCAACAAACAATAGTTTTAACAGGAATGTAGCATGGACTGGGACGAAAATTTAAGCCGCTTAAAAAAGGAGCTGGTTGATTTATTTCCACTTTATAATGACATCGTGCCCGTTGTGCGGGAAGTTAATTTATCATTGGGAAAATATAATTTCAACGACTCCGGGGAAAATATCTGGTCTGGGGTATTGACCTCGCCCAGCACTCAGGGAAAGCTGCTGACAATTGTCCGCTACGCCAAAAACAAATATCCTGACAATAAGACATTGGGAGAACTGGAAGAGTGGCTGGCGCGAGTTGGCGAAGAGAGTGTGTTGCTACCGCTCAGACGGTCACTCTCAGAGCTAAGTGTTTTCCTATGCCATGTCACTGAAGAACATCCCCATAATACTTATTGGAGCATGTCCCTTGAACTTAAAAAGCATCAGGAAAATGGGCTGAAAACTTGGTTTGATGAAGAACTAAAGGTGAACAGCGATCAGTGGGAAGAATTCGTCCATACAGTAGTTCCTACTTGTCAGGTGGTATTGCTATGCATAACCCCCAATACTGTTAAGGAGGGTGTTTTAGACCAGCGTATCAAGTTTGTGTTAGACCTGTTAACCCAACGACCATCCATCAGAGTGATTACCGTTCTGTTGGGGAAATATTCCATTCCACCTGAATTGGAACCATTTCCCATACTCCATTACAAAGAGCGATTGGGAAGCGAACGCCTTTTGCAACGGCTGGCAACAATCGCCCAAGAGTTGGGAATTGACGTAGCCATTCCCCTATCTCGCCATCTGGATGCGGCAATGAATGAAGAAGTGCAAGTAGAGCATGAGGCCGATTTATTGGTAATGGTGCGCTTGCCAGACTCGGAAGGCTTGAAGAAATTATTAGGGGAAAATAGCCTTTATCGTGTGTTGCCCAAGCAGGTTAATTCACAAGAATTTGCCCTTAAATTTGATTTAGACGAGCGTGGCAACTTATCCCCGCTAGATTTACTGGTTGAAATAGACTCACCGGGCTTTAACCCACCGAAACAACGCCAGAAAATAGCGATTCAGCCTTTCAAAGACTCCGAAGTTTGTCACTTTTTGCTGACCCCCACCAAAACGGGTGACCTGACGGTAATTATCAGGGTATTGCTGACTGACGAAAATTTAAGTGGGTCAAGCTTTTTCAGGGTTAAGTGTTTCTCCGAACTTACCGCTTTATTAAAACCAACCAGAACAGTGATAACTATGTCGCTGGGGGTTTTTGGGATTGGCAAGAAACATAACAAAGGCAGCCTTCCACCCTTATTATTACCAATACTGGCAGGCGATACCCTAACCCACAACCCAACATCAACCCCGTTAGAAACAAGGGCGGTTGAGAACGGCAACAACCCTAACCAGGAAACAAGCTTCAGGGAATCGGAACGAAACCGCCTTCTACGTGAGCTTGACAACCCCCGCACCAGCCACCGCCGTCGCTTAGAGATTGGCGATTACCTGGACAAAATCGGCGATACCAGACCGGGAGTGGGTGTAGGCAAGGATAACTTACCCGATATTCTATGGGTACCGGTGGCAACGGGAGGAAGAATTAAGATTAAGGAAGAAATCTTCAAGGTCCAGCCCTTCTATATTGCTAAATATATGATAACCTACGCTCAATACGAAGCTTTTGTAAAGGCGCAAGATGGTTATAACAATCTGGAGTGGTGGCGTGGGATGCCTTCACGATGGAAACGACAAAAACTGGACGAGCAGCATACCAAATTCAGAAACAGCCCGCGCGATAATGTTTCGTGGTATCAGAGTGTAGCCTTTGCACATTGGTTAAATCAACGGCTGAAGGGTATTAGCTTTCCCAACCCTGACAATTCGGTTGGAACAGCTTTAATAGTAGGGAAGAACGCCCAGGTGCGGCTACCAACGGAATGGGAATGGCAGTGGGCGGCGCAGGGGGGCACTGAGCAACGCGAATATCCATGGGGAAAGTGGCAAGAAGGCAATGCTAACACCAATGAGGCAAAGTTGGAGCGAGCAGTAGCGGTAGGGCTGTACCCGCAAGGAGCAGCAGTTTGCGGTGCACTGGATATGAGTGGAAATTTGTGGGAATGGTGTTTGAACAAGTATACTAAGCTGAAGGAGACGCAGCTAGATGATAATGGCGATTGGCGGGTGCTGCGGGGCGGGGCGTTCTACCGCAATCAAGTTAATGCGTCCTGTGCGGCCCGTAGCGGTGGCAGTCCGAGTCTCGATTACGATGATATCGGGTTTCGGTTGGTGGTTGCTTCCCCTATCGCGCCAATCTGATGTCTGAATCCTCTGATCTCTGGCCTCTGCGCGTTCTCTGCATCTCTAAGGGGGTGGAGTTGGTTCAGACCTACCCCCCCCCCCTTCCCTATAAAGGAAGAGGGACTGTGAAAGGTGGTTGGGCGAAATAAAATAGGC
>Ga0209511_1001494_pt1 | contig 20701 bp, 15 predicted proteins | sample SSSSmetaG_FD_184141 | JGI IMG/M metagenome (GOLD analysis project Ga0209511, IMG submission 184141) | Glacier valley bacterial and archeal communities from Borup Fiord, Nunavut, Canada, to study Microbial Dark Matter (Phase II) - ​SSSS... | ecosystem: Environmental > Aquatic > Freshwater > Ice >...
GCTGACGAAGCGCGCGGTCGCCGGCTGCGCGGCGAGGCGGCCGAGCTCTTCGAGCACCTCGTTCCATCCGCGGCCCGGAACAGTGCGGCCGAGCACCAGCTTCTCGCCCATGTCGTGCCGGTTCGGGTTGAACTCGGTGTAGCCGCGGCGCACGTAGAGCGATTGCTGGTTCGGCTTGAGGTTCGGCGTCTTGTCGGTGACGTTCACACCGAGGCCGGTGAGCACGCGCGCCAGTTCCTGCACGTCTTTTTGTGAGTAGCCGCTGCCGACGCCGAGCGTGTGCAGCTCCATCACTTCGCGCGCGTAGTTCTCGTTGATGCGGCCGGCGGCGTTCTGCTCGTTGTCGAGGTAGCGGATCATGGCCGGGTGCGTTGCGCTGGCGATGAGCAGGTCGCGAAAGCGCCCGAGAGCGCGCGGCCTCAGCGCCTGGTCTTCGTAGTCGCCCACCATCGCCCGCAGGTTGGCCTTGTACTGGTGCACGTTGAAGTGATTGAACCAGAACCAGGTGAGCTGTTCCTGCAACTGGTTCGGCGCGTAGACGGCACGCAGCAGGGAACGCGAAGCCGCCTCGCGCGCCACCTTGGTGAGCGCTTGCTGGTAGGCCTGTTGGGCGGCCTGCTTGTCGGCCGGATCGGTTGCTTCCTTCGCCTTGGCGTCAGCCTCGCGGCGGCGGTCGTCCATCTGCGTGACGAGCTGCTCGAACGGAATGGCGCTGATCGAATAGCCATCGATCATGGCCTGCACCGCCGGCGGCAGCTCGGTGCGCGCGGCCGGTTGCAGCTGCGACTGCAGCCAGGCGTCGCGGCCCATGCGCGCGAACTGCGCAGCGGTGGCGGGCGACGCGCCCCACGAGACGCGGTTGACGAGTGCGAGGTCGGCAGGAGACAGCGCGGCCGAGCCGGCTCGGCTGCGCGATTGCGGTGGCGGCGCGGCCGGAACCGGCAGCATCGGTGCGCATCCCGAAAGCCAACCGAGTGCAGGCGCTGCCGCGATCGCGGCAGCGCTGCCGAGCCATCGCCGCCGGCGTGTGCCGGAGCCCGAACGGGAGGATGCGCCGGCTTCTGGATGAGGATTCATGGTGTTTGAAGATGCCAACGCGAACGACCCGACGGGCGATGACGGCGACAGCCTGCTTTACCTCCGGCAACGCAGCGGTTGACAACCGTGATGGGGCGTCCGGGAGAGGGGATCTCGCAGCGCGACGGCGCCGCATAATCTTCCGCAACCCCCGCATCGAGACGCACAAAGAGAAGGAAACGCGCCATGGCTTCAGTCAACAAGGTGATCATCGTCGGCAACCTCGGGCGCGACCCGGAAGTTCGCTACACCCCCAACGGCAGCGCGGTCTGCAACGTCACCGTCGCCACCTCGCGCGCACGGAAGAACAAGGAATCGGGCGAGAAGACCGAAGACACCGAGTGGCATCGCATCGTCTTTTTCGACAAGCTGGCGGAGATCGCTGGCGAATATCTGAAGAAGGGCCGCTCGGTCTACGTCGAAGGCCGCCTGCAGACGCGCAAATGGACCGACAAGGACGGCGCCGAGAAGTTCACCACCGAGATCGTGGCGACTGAGATGCAGATGCTCGGCAGCCGCGAAGGCATGGGTGGCGGTTCCAGCGACGAAGGCGGCAACGGGGGTGGCTACGAGCGCTCGGCACCGGCCTCGCGGCCTGCGGCGGGCGGTGCACCGTCCGCCAAGCCCGCGTCGAAGCCCGCTTCGGGCTTCAGCGACATGGACGACGACATTCCGTTCTGAACCGCCGGCGGTTTGCCGGCGCATGCGTCAGCGCGCGCGGTCGGCGCGGATCTCGGTCACCAGCGCCGTTAGCTGCTCCGCCTCGAAGGGCTTGAGCAGCGCGCGCACGCGCGGGCCCCACGTGGCAGCGGAGATGGGCATCACGTAGCCCGAGGCGAACACCACCCACAGCCCCGGCTCCCGTGCGAGCAGCAGCCTTGCGAGATCGGTTCCCGAGACGCCGGGCAGGCTCACGTCGGTGAGAACGAAGTCGAACGGACCGCTGCTTTCGAAAGCAGCGAGCGCGGCCTCGCCGCTTTCGCAGGCAAGCACGTCCAGCCCCTCTTCGACCAGAAGCTCACCGATGAGCTCGCGCACATCTTCGTGGTCTTCGACATAGAGAACGCGCATGGGATGGTCGATTGTCAGTGGCGGCGGTCGCGTGGCCTGCGCATCTCGCGGGGCTGGCGCATGCGGCATTGTCTTCGCGATGCTGACGGCAGAGCGAAAGCGGCCCGGCGCCTCGGTACTCCGGCGCCGAACTTAAGCGCCGTTTCATCCCGCTACCGAATCAGCGTGCAGCGGCGTGACTTCCTGCCGCCGGAGCCGCCGCGCCTCCCGTTCGCGAGCATTTGCGCTCCGTTCGTCGTCTGCGTGGATCGCGCTCAGGTTGGCTCACCAGAATGCCGATCACCCGAACGAGTCCCCGCACGCCCCGCCGCAATCCGCTGCACGACGCCGAACGACGCCGCAACACGCCATGCGATCCACCGTGAACCCAACCCCACAAGACCGGTCCGCCGCCGCTCGCCGCCCCTCGGGCGCCACCCGGCAGGCACTTCTGTGGGCGCTCACGCTGTCGTCCATGATCTCCACTCCGGTGTTCTCGGCGCAGACCGACATCTCGAGCGCTCCGATCACGAGCACGAATGCGGCGCAGGTCAAGCCGAACATCATGCTGCTGATGGACACCTCGGGGTCCATGGGCTGGGGCCACATGCCCGACGAGGTCGAGTCGCAGGTGGGCTATGCGGCCATCGGCTACAAGGCCGCGCAGTGCAACGTGCTTTATTACAAGCGCGACCAGGCCTACGCGATCCCCAAGCAGGCCGACGGCCTGCCGTTCGCGACACCTTCGTTCACCGGCGCACGCTACGACGCGTTCGACATCGCCTCGTTCATCACGGTCGATCTTTCGTCGGCGTTCAAGGCCTACGACGACAACACGCTGCGCACCAGCGGCTCGAACGACACGCCGCAACCGGCCTACTACTACTACAAGACCGGCGGCACGGTGCCGATCGCGGCCTACAGCGCATCGCCCTGCCTCGACGGCGATGCCAGCGCGTCCATGCCTTCTTCCGACGGTGGCGTCTGGAACCGAGTGACCGTGGGCCCGAGTTCGGGTGTCGGCGGGGTCGACGAGCGCAACAACTTCGCGATCTGGTACTCGTACTACCGCACCCGCATCCTGCTCATCAAGAGCGCGGCCAGCCTGGCCTTCACGCCGCTGACCGACAGCTTTCGCGTCGGCTTCATCACCGTCAAGCCGAAGGACAACAAGACCGACCTGACGATCAACCCGGCCAAGTACTTGCCCATCAACGACTTCGGCGTGGTGCAGCGTGGTCTCTGGTTCGCCAAGCTGTTCTCGCAAAAGCCCGGCGGTTCCTCGCCGACGCGTGAAGGCCTGGCCCGCGTGGGCCGGCACTACGCCGGCATGCACGACGGCATCAATGCCGGCATGACCGGCGATCCGGTCCAGTTCTCGTGCCAGCAGAACTTCACTATCATGACCACCGACGGCTACTGGAACGTCGATGCGGAGTCGGCGGGTCTCGGTGGCGGCTACCTCGGCGGCCCGGTCGACATCTCCGGCAAGGCGCTGGTCGGCCAGCGCGACGGCACGCTCGACGGCGTCTCGACCAACAACCCTTCGCCCCCGCCGGCAGCCGACATCAACGTCACGCCACGGCCCATCTACGACGGCCAGTTCGACGGCGTGCGCACGATCACCAGCAAGAACGTGCACTACGCCTACCAGGCGTGCGGCACCTACTTCAGCCTGGTCACCACCCAGATCAATGCGACGACCTCGCAGCTGCGTTCGCAGACCGTGCAGACGACGCAGAGCACGGTGCAGAACCTGCAGTCGACCACGCAGGCATTGCAGTCGACCTCGCAGACGCGCCGCAGCACGAGCCAGACGACGCAGAGCACGGTGCAGAACCTGGCCAGCACGCGCCAGAATTTGCGCACCACGGCGCAACGCCTGCAGAGCACCTCGCAGATCACCACCAGCACGCTGCAGAACCTCCAGGCGACCAACCGGAACCTGCAGACGACGACGCAGAACCTGCAAAGCACGAGCCAGAGCTTCATGGTCAACATGCACACCGAGAAAACGGTGCGCACGCCGCGGCAGACCACCGTGCAGAACCTGCAAAGCACCTCGCAGACGCGCATCGCCACTTCGCAGCAGAACCGCCAGACCACCCAGGCGCTTCGAACCACGACGCAGAACCTGGCCAGCACGACGCTGACCAACCGCAACACCTCGCAGACCACGCAGGCCAGCGCACAGCCGACGCGCAGCACCACGCAGAACCTGCAGAGCACGACGCAGAACACGCAGTCGACCTCGCAGGTCACGCAGTCGACTGCGCAGATCACCGGCACCAGCTCGCAGATCCTCGTCAGCACGGCGCAAACGCAGACCACGACCAGCCAAGTGCGCAGGTCGACCTCGCAACTGCGCTCGTGCGACGCCAGCACCGAGCTCTGCACGCCCACGCCCGTCGGCACCTGCACGCCGGGCGGCAGCATCACCTGCCAGACCGTCACGACGGGGCCGACGCTGGTGGCGAGCTGCTCGGCGCAGAGCGCCAGCGCCGGCAACAACTGGACCTCGACCACCTGCGCCGTCACCGGCACCGGCCCCGCGCCGACCGCGACCTGCACGCCCGCACCCGCGGATTCCGGCAACACGTACACCACGACGACCTGCAGTACCGCCACGACCGGCCCGACGCCGGCGGCCTCGTGCAACGCCTCGCCAGCGAGTGCCGGCAACGCCTACACCGCGACCACCTGCTCGACCAGCTCGACCGGCCCGGTGCCCGCCGCCAGCTGCGCTCCGCAATTGGCAAGCGCGGGCAACTCGTACACCACGGTCAGCTGCAATACGGTGACGACCGGCCCGACCGCCGTTGCAGCCTGCGCGCCGCAACCCGCGAACGCGGGCAACACGTATACCGCCACCACCTGCGGCAGCAGCAACACGAGCAACGTGGCCGTCTCGTCGTGCTCGGTCTCTGGCCCGACCCTGGGCAATGCCTACACCACGACCACCTGCGGCACCAACAACAGCAGCAACATCGCGGTGCAGACATGCAGCGCTTCCGGCCCCACAACCGGCAACAGCTGGACGACCACGACCTGCAGCACCAACAACACCGGGCCGACGGCGGTCTCGACCTGCACCGGCTCGGCGGCCACTGCAGGGAATTCCTGGACGACGACGAATTGCGCCAGCAACAACACGAGCACCCCGTCCGGTACCTGCTCACCGAGCGGCCCCACGGCGCTGAACAACTGGACCACGACCACCTGCCCGACGCTGTCGACCGGGCCCGTGCCCGTCAGCCCAGCCACCTGCACGCCCGCCGCCGGCAGTGCGCTCAACAGCTGGACGACGACCACCTGCCCGGTCACCAACACCGGCCCAACGGCTGTGCCTTCCTGCAGCAACGCAGCCGCGTCGGTCGGCACCGGCTGGGTCGCCACGACCTGCAGCACCAACAACGCGAACAACACGCCGGTGGCGTCTTGCACACCGTCGTCGGCCAACGTCGGCAACGGCTACACCACCACCACGTGCGGCTCGAACAACTCGGCCGTGACGCCGGTTTCCTCGTGCTCGGCGGTCGCTGCCGGCGCGGGCAACGCATGGACCGCAACGCTCTGCCCGATCGTCACCACCGGCCCGACGCCCATCAGCTCGTGCACGACGCAAAGCGCAGGCGGCGGTAACAGTTACACCGCGACCACCTGTCCGACCGCCACCAGCGGCCCGACGCCGGTTTCGTCGTGCACCGGCTCGCTCGCCGCGGCCGGCAACGGCTGGACCACGACCACCTGTTCCACCAACAACACCACCAATGCCGCCGTCGCTTCGTGCACGGCCTCCGGTCCCAGCTCCGGTAACGGCTGGACCACCACGACCTGCCCGCCCGAGACGCTGGTCAGCGGGCCGACCAACGTCGCCTCGTGCACGCCCACGCCGGCCAGTGCGGCCAACAGCTTCCAGCGCACCGACTGCCAGACGATCACCGACTCGACGCCGGTGCAGGCCGGCACCTGCGTCGTCGTCCCTCCGAGCGCCGGCAACAACTACGTCGGCACCACCTGCACCACGACGACCACGGCGAACCAGCCCGTGGCCTCGTGCACGCCGCAGACAGCCAGCGCGGGCAACAGCTGGTTCACGATCACCTGCGCCACCAACAACAACTTCAACGTACCGGTCGCCACGTGCGCTGCCTCGGGCCCGAGTGCCGGCAACAGCTGGGTCACCACAACTTGCCCGGCACCCATCACGACCGGCCCGACGCCGGTGGCTTCCTGCACGGCCGCTCCTGCTTCGGCGGGCAACACCTGGACGAGCACGATCTGCCCGGCGCCCATCACCACCGGCTCGACCGGCGTTTCTTCGTGCGCCAACGTCGCTGCCAGCGTCGGCAACAGCTGGACGGCGACGATCTGCGGCAATCCGACCACCACCAACGTCGCCGTCTCGTCGTGCACCGACACGCCGCCGAGCGCAGGCAACCAGTGGACGACCACGACCTGCAGCGACAACATCGTCGCCAACACGCCGGTCGTGAGCTGCAGTCCGCAGGGCCCTGTGGCTGGCAACAGCTGGACCACGACCACCTGCCCGCCCGCCAACCTCACCACCAGCGTTCCCGTCGCGTCGTGCACGCCGGTCACGATCCCCAACGCAGGCAACAGCTTCACCACGCGTGCCTGCAGCACCAACAACACGACCAACGTGCCTTCCGGCAGCTGCACGCCGAGCTCGTCTGTGGTCGGCAACGGCTACACCACCACCACCTGTCCGGTGCTCCTCACCGGCCCGACCGGCGTCGCCTCGTGCACGCCGGCCCCCGGCGATGCCGGCAATGGCTGGACCACCACCACCTGCGGGCCGAACAACACCACCAACGTGGCCGTCGCGACCTGCAATCCGTCCGGGCCGACCGCGGGCAACGGCTACACCACGGTCACCTGCTCGGCCAACAACACGAGCAACGTGGCAGTGGCCAGTTGCACGGGCAGCGCGCCGACGGCAGGCAACGGCTACGCCACGACGAGTTGCAGCACCAACAACACGACCAGCGTGCCGGTGGCCTCGTGCACGCCATCGGCCGCCAGCGCCGGCAACGGCTGGACGACGACGACCTGTCCGGTCAACGACAGCGGCACGATCGGCGCTTCGTCGTGCACGCCGAGCGGCCCGACCGCGCTCAACAACTGGACCACCACGACCTGCCCCGGCGTGCTGAATACCGGCCCCGGTCCTGTGGCTTCGTGCACCGCCGCGGCCGCCGCTGCGGGCAATGCCTGGACCACCACGACCTGCAGCTCCGTCGTCTCGGTACCGGTGATCGTCACCGCCTGCGTGCCGATCCCGGCCGGGCTCGGCAACGCCTACACGGCCACGAGTTGCACGCCGGCCGGTGGCAGCCAGCTCACCACGACCACCATCACGCGCGTGCAGCAGTACAACGTGAGCGGCGGTCGCCAGGCCTCGATCGGCACCGACACGACCACCACCGACGGCCCGAACGCCTCCGGCGTCTGCTACGCGCCGGGCACCGCGCCCGCCCTGGCTGTCGACGGCCCGCCGGCGTGGACCGCGGCCGATGCCGCTGCCAATCCGAGCTGCACCGCCTGGCCCTGCACGGCCGATGCGAACACCAACGACCCGCGCAGCATCAACTCGCTGGCCGACGTGGCGCAGTACTACTACGTCACCGATCTGCGCACCGCTGCCAACGAGCCGCGCGGTCCTGACTACTACCGTGACGACGTGCCGGGCGTGGGTTCGGGCGCCGAAGACGACCGCGTGCGCTGGCAGCACATGACGACCTTCAGCATCGCGCTGGGCGTCTCGGGCTCGCTGCGCTACCAGGCCGACTACAAGACCTCGGCCACCGGCGACTTCGCCGACATTCGCACCGGTGCGAAGAACTGGCCGCTGTGGCCGGACCCCGCGGCGGGCTACTACACCGACCCGAACAACTACAACGATCCGCGTGCGATCGACGATTTCTGGCACGCCGCCGTGAACGGTCGCGGCACGTATTTCAGTGCGAGCAACCCGACCTCGGTGATCGCCGGTCTCTCGAACGCGCTCGCCGGTATCACCGCGCGGGTCGCCTCCTCCACCGGCGCGGGCGTCTCGAACCTCGAGCCGGTCGCGGGCGACAACTTCGTCTACCTCGCCAACTACACGACGCAGAAGTGGTCGGGTGACGTGCAGGCACACGAGATCGATCCGACGACGGGCGTGGTGCAGACGCCGGTGATCTGGTCGGCGCAGGCCAAGCTTGACGCCACCACCGCCAGCGCCTGCGACAGCCGCCGCATCATGCTGATGCGCATGGGCGCGACCGACAACCTCGTCGACTTCACATGGACGAGCAAGGCCTGCGACCTCACCGGCAACCCGACCGGCGCGGCCACCACCGGCCTGAACGCCAGCGAGCAGAGCTACTTCGGCGCGCTCAACGTCTCGCTGCTGAGCCAGTACCCGAGCATGACCGACGGCACCGCGGGTACGGTCGACCAGCGCAGCGCTGCCGTCGGTGCGCCGCTGGTGAACTTCCTGCGCGGCCAGCGCAGCTCGGAAGACTTCACCGCCAACGACGCCAGCAAGTTCTATCGCAAGCGCGACCACGTGCTCGGCGACACCGTCAATGGCCAGCCGGTGTATGTGCGCTCACCGTTCGCCACCTACACCGACGCCGGCTACGCCGCCTTCAAGACGGCCCAGGCCGCGCGCACGCCCATGCTCTACGTGCCCGCCAACGACGGCATGCTGCACGCGTTCTATGCCGGCACCAGCCTGACGGATGCGACCGGTGGCCGCGAAGCCTGGGCGATCATCCCGAGTGCCGTGTTGCCGAACCTCTACAAGCTGGCCGACGCGAACTACAAGAACAACCACCAATACTTCGTCGACGGCACGCCGACGGTGAGCGATGTCTACGACGGCAGCAACTGGCACACCGTGCTCGTGGCCGGCCTCAACGCGGGCGGCCGGGGGTTTTATGCCGTCGACGTGACCCAGCCCGACTCGCCCAAGGCGATGTGGGAGTTCAAGTGGAGCAACACCTGCTACAGCGCGGCCAACGCCCTGACCGCCGGCGCCGATTGCCACGTCGGCCTGAGCTTCGGCAAGCCGCTCGTGACCAAGCTGGCCGACGGCCGCTGGGTGGTGATGGTGACCTCGGGCTACAACAACGTGAACGCCCCGGCCAAGGCCGGCGACGGTGTCGGCTACCTGTACGTGCTCAACGCCATCACCGGCCAGATCATCTACAAGATCCCGACCGGCGTCGGCGACACCATCACGCCGAGCGGCCTGGCGCAGATCAACAACTTCGTCGACAAGGCCGAGATCGACAACACCAGCGTGCGCATCTACGGCACCGACCTGCTGGGCAACATCTGGCGCTTCGACGTCAACGACAACACGCCGCCGATGGGCCGCGAGGCCACGCTCGTGGGCACCGCGAAAGACTCGCTCGGAGTGCCGCAGCCGATCACCACGCGGCCCGAACTTACCCAGCTCGGCGGCAAGCCGATGCTGTTCGTGGCCACCGGCAAGCTGCTCGGCGCCACCGACGTGGCCGACCTGCAGACGCAGTCGATCTACGGCATCGTCGATCCGATCAGCGCCACCACCGCGTTCGCCAACCTACGCGCCGCGCTTGCGCCGCTGGCGATGACGCAGACCGGCGGCGGCACCGGCGCCACGCGCAGCATCGCCTGCATCGGCACCACCGCGCAGTGCGGCTCCGCCGACGGCTGGCGCATCGACCTGCCCGACTCGGGCGAGCGCGTCAACGTCGAGATGAAGCTGCGGGCGTCGACTCTCGTCATCGGCAGCAACGTGCCGCAGATCAGCGCCTGCACCGCGGGCGGCTACAGCTGGCTCAACTACGTCAACTTCCGCTCGGGCCTAGCCGTGCGCAATGCGACCGGGATCGCCGTCTCCGAGCAGGTCGCCAATTCGCTCATCGTCGGCCTCACGGTCATCCAGCTGAGCTCGGGACAGATCAAGGCCATCGGCACCACCTCCGACGGCGGCGTGCTGGTGCGCGATGTGCCCACGTCGCAAGACCCGGCGCTGCTCAAGCGCATCAGCTGGCGCGAGGTCACGGCGAAGTGATGCGCCCGGCGGCGTGGGCCGAACTCAGTTCGCCGCGCCGCGCGCCCGGCTGACGTCGAGCGGCGTCACTTCCGCGGCGCGCTGGCCCCAGGCGCCGCGCAGGTAACTGAGCAGCGCGGCCACGTCGGCATCGGAGAGCACGGTGGCGAAGGGAGGCATGCCGAACGGGCGCGGGTTGCCTGCGGTCACCGGCGCGAAGCCGCCACGCAGCACGATGTGCACGAGGTTGACCGGATTGGTCATCGTCACGGCGCGGTTGCCGGCGAGCGCGGGGTAGGCACCGGCCACGCCACGGCCGTCATCGCCGTGGCAGCCGGCGCAGTGCAGGCCGTAGAGGCGCAGGCCGGTCGCGCCGACAGCCGTCTGAGGCGTTGCCGGTATGGGTGCCACGGCTCGCGTCCCGGGCTTCACCGCAGCGGGTAACGCCTGCAGGTACGCCACCATCGCCGCCAGGTCGGCGTCGTCGAGATGCTGGGTCGAGCCGGCGACGACCTCGGCCATCGGGCCTTGCGCCACGCCGTGCGGCGAGACGCCGGTGCGCAGCAGCGCGGCCACGTCGCCGGCCGGCCAGCCCGCCACGCCGGCTTCCGCTTCGTCGTTGAGCGAAGGCGCATACCAGTTCTGGATCGGGATCAGGCCACCGGCGAGATCGAGCGGCCCGACGGTCGCGCCCAGGGCGTTGCGGCGCGCATGGCAGGCGTTGCAGTGGCCGAGCGTCTCGACCAGGTAGGCGCCGCGGTTCCAGACGGCCGGGCGAGCCGGCTCGGGCTCGAAGCGCGCCGGCCGGAAGAACAGCGCCCGCCACACCGCGAGCGATGCCTGCTGATCGAACGGGAAGCGCAGCGTGTGCCGTGTGGCGGCGCGCGCCACCGGCGCGAGGCTGCGCAGATAGGCGTACATGGCGTCTGCGTCGGTGCGCGCGAGCCGCGTGTAGTTGGGATACGGGAAGGCCGGATACAGCAAGCGACCGTCGCGCGATCGGCCGTTGTGCAGTGCGTGCCAGAAGTCGTCGGCGCTCCAGCCACCGATGCCGGTCGCAAGGTCGGGCGTGAGGTTGCTGGCATAGACGTTGCCGAACGGCGTCTCGATCGCGCGGCCACCCGCGAAGGGCACGCCGCCGCGCTCGGTGTGGCAGCCGGCGCAGCTGCCGGCGAGCACGAGGTATCGACCACGCGCGACGAGGGCAACGGCGTCGCTCTCAGCCGCCGATGCGGGTGCACGTGTGGGTGCGGGCGCGGGCGCGGGCGTGGGTGCGGGTGTGGATGTGGATGTGGATGTGGGCGCGGGCCGGGAGGACGTGGCGGCGAGCGCGGAGACATCGGCCGGTGTGCCGTCGTAGACGCTGAGCCAGGCCGTGCCGGCGCCGAGCAATGCGACCACCGCGGCGACCACCGCGGCGACCGCCGCCGCCACGGCAGGGAGCCGCCGAGGTGTGCGTCGCGTCATCGCGTGAATCGCCTCACGGGCGAGAAGGCGCACCGAGGCCGCACGCCATCGGCAAAGCCGCGACGGATTCGCCGGCCGGCGCGGCGTGCAGCGGCACCGTTTGCGCCGCCAGCCAGGCCGAGACGGCACCGATGTCGGCGGGCGTGAGCCGCTCTGCGATGTGTGCCATGCAGTCCGGCTCGAGCGCATGCCGCTTGCCCGTCTTCCACGCGCCGAGCTGCGCGATCAGGTAGTCGCGCGGCAGGCCGACGAGGCCGGGGATCGCCGGAGCGCGCCCCGTCATCGCCGTGCCGTGGCAGGCGTCGCACGCGGGCAGCCCGCGTGCTGCGTCGCCGCGGCGCACCAGCGCTTCGCCGGCCGCACGCACGGCCGCGTTCTCGGTGGCGGGTGCAGGCGCGGGCCACGGCAGGTCGAGCGCGGCGAAGTGATCGGCGATTTCGCGCAGGTAGGCGTCGTCGAGGGTGGCGAGCAGGCTGCTCATGAGCTCGTAGTGGCGGCGGCCGTCGCGAAACGCGCGCAGCTGGTTGAACAGGTAGGCGGCGGGCTTGCCGGCGATGCGCGGGTAGTAGCCGTCGGCCGCGGCACGGCCCTCGCGGCCGTGGCATCCGGTGCAGGCCAGCACACGCTGGGCGATGGTGTTTTCGAACGGCGCTCGCGGCTGCGCAAAGGCGTCTGCGGTGAACCCGGGCAGCGCGACGAATGCGAGCGCGAAGGCCAGCACCACGCGGTGCACGGGGACGGCACTCATGTGGGCACGTCGGCGCCGTCGGCCGCCGCCGCTGCGGCCGCGAGCGCGATGCCCGCCGCGGCGCCTTCGCTGCGCAGGCCGGCAGCGACGCCCGCGCGGTCGGCCGTCGATCGGTTCTGGCTCAGCTTCCACTTGCCCGTCATCGAGCTCGTCACGATCTCGATGCCGACGATTGCGCGCAGCATCGAGCTCACGTAGTCGGCAGGTGCGTCGCTCACCGCCCACGGTCCGGGCCGCGCCCGTTCGTGCCGATCGGTCAGGCGCGTGACGAACGCGTGCAGCCAGGCCGCGTCGTCGATCGCGCGCAGCGTGCCGCGCGCCTGCACGACCACGTAATTCCAGGTCGGCACCACCTTGCCGTGCTCGGCCTTGCCCGGATACCAGGCCGGCGACACGTAGCCGTGCGGGCCCTGGAACACAACCAGCGCCTCGCCCGAAAGCGAGGCCGCGCGCCGCCACAGCGGGTTGGCGCGGGCCACGTGCGTGCGCAGAATGCCGGGGCCGCCGGCCGGGTCTGCGTCGAGCACGAAGGGCACGCCGTCGGCCCCGAGGCCGCTTGCTGCGTCATGCGTGACGAGCAGGCCGAACGGCTGCGCGGCGATGAAGCCGCCGAGAACCTCGGGGCGCGTTTCGGCGAAATGCGCGGGCAGATACATAGCTCGCGATGATGGCCCACGCGCGGCGCGAGCCCGCCGAGCTCACGGTCGGGTGGCAGGTGCTTCGCGCTTGATGTTGAGGCGGTTGCCGCTGCGCACGGCTTCGCGCGCAGGCAACTCGTTGGCGCCCGGCGCCACGCCGCTCGGTTCGTTGATCGACGAGAGGCCGGTGCGCGTGTTGCGCAGCAGCGGCGAGGCGAGTGCCTTGTCGGCATTGGGCGTGCCGCCGCCGATCGATCCGAAGCGCGACTGGGTGACGCCGCCACCGGCACGCACTTCGCGGCAGGTGGACTCATCGGGAACCATCACCAGGTACGAGTTCGGGAAGCGTGCGGCCATCGCGTCGGAGATGCGGCGCGAAAGGTCGATCGGTGCCACCACCGACTGGTAAGTGAGGCGGTTCTGCCCGTCGTACACGGAAAAGCAGTTGGCCTGGGCCACGGCGGGCACCGCGGCAACGGCGAGCAGTGCGAGGGAGGTGAGGGTGCGCATCGTGGGTTCGCCGGCGAGGTGGATCGAGCCGCGAAACATAGCCTACCGGGGCGCAGCTGTCATGCACCGCTCGGCAAGCTCGATCACCGCCCCGCCGAGGCAGACCTCGCCGTCGTACACCACCGCCGACTGGCCGGGCGTGACGGCCCACTGCGGCGCGTCGAATGCGAGATGCACGTCGCCGGGCGCATCGCCCGGCGCATCGGGATGCGATGGCAGCGACTCGCACGCCGCGTCGGCCTGGCGGTAGCGCGTCTTGGCGGCATAGCGTCCTGGGGCGGGCGGCGCGCCCGCGATCCAGCTCGCATCGTTCGCGACGAGCGTGCGCGAGAGCAGCCACGGGTGATCGTGGCCCTGCACCACGCGCAGCACGTTGCGCTCCACTTCCTTTCTCGCCACGAACCACGGCGCGTGTTCGCTGCCACCGCGCGTTGCCCCTTTCTCCTTGAGCCCGCCGATGCCGATGCCCTTGCGCTGCCCGAGCGTGTAGAAGGACAGCCCGACGTGCTCGCCGATCGTGCGGCCACGATCGTCTTCGATCGCGCCGGGTGTTTGCGCGAGATAGCGATTGAGGAACTCGCGGAACGGCCGCTCGCCGATGAAGCAGATGCCGGTCGAGTCTTTCTTCTTCGCGTTCGGCAAGCCGATCTCACCCGCGATGCGGCGCACTTCGGTCTTCGCCAGCTCGCCCACCGGGAACAGCGTGCGCGCGAGCTGCGCCTGCGTCAGCCGATGCAGGAAATAACTCTGGTCCTTGTTGCCGTCGAGGCCCTTGAGCAGCTCGAAGCGGCCCTCGCCGGCAGGCCGGACGCGTGCGTAGTGACCGGTGGCGATGCGTTCGGCGCCGAGCCGCACGGCGTGGTCGAGGAAGGCCTTGAACTTGATCTCTGCGTTGCACAGCACGTCGGGGTTGGGCGTGCGGCCGGCCGCGTATTCGCGCAGGAATTCGGCGAACACGCGGTCCCTGTATTCGGCTGCGAAGTTCACGTGCTCGATCTCGATGCCGAGCACGTCGGCCACGCTGGCGGCATCGATGAAGTCCTGCCGCGACGAGCAGTATTCGTCGTTGTCGTCTTCTTCCCAGTTCTTCATGAAGATGCCCACGACCTCGTGCCCGGCGCGCTTGAGCAGCCAGGCCGTCACGGCGGAATCGACGCCGCCGGAGAGGCCGACGACGATGCGCTGCGGCCGTTCGGGTGGGGCGCGGAGATCGGGTTGCGTCATGGAGGCGGCGAGGATAGCGGCGGCCGAAAGCCCGCATGGTTGAATCGCGACCCATGCCGAGCCGCCTCGTTCGCTACGCCGCCGTCGGCATCGCTGCCACCGCCGTGCACTACGCCCTGCTGGTGGCGACGGTCGAGGCCGGCTGGCTGCGGCCGCCGGTGGCGGCGGCGTTCGGCGCAGTCGTCGGCGCGCAGGTCGCGTTCGTGGGCAACGCATGGTTCACGTTCCGCGGTACGGCCGTGACCCTCGGTGCGTGGTGGCGCTTCCAGCTCACGGCGCTGATCGGCGCGGCACTCAGCTATGCGATCGTTGCCGCGGGCCAGCGCATCGGGCTGCACTACCTCGCTGCGCAGGTCGTGGCCACGCTCGCGGCCATGCTCGCGACCTACGAGATCAATCGCCGCTGGAGCTTCGCAGCGCCCATGCCGAGCCGGGAGTGACGTTCGCCGCGGCGAGCTGCTCGGCGAATCCGTCGCCTGCCAGCCATGCGGCTTCGCGCCCACGAGCGGAAGCGATTGCGTCGTCGGTCGATGCCTTTGCCGGCGCTGCGTGGCACGGATGGCAGAACAGCAATCCGCCTTCGGCCGGCGCTGCTGCCAGCCAGGCCGCGACGAGCGGGCCGTAGGCCGCTGCGAAGCCGTAGGCACCGAGGAGCACGCGGTTGTGACGCAGGCCGCGGGCAACGAGCTCGCGTTCGAGCGCGCGGCCGCCGCTCGCCTCGATCACGCGGCCTTTCAGGCCGGCGCCGGGGCCGACGACGTGACCTGTGTTGCGCAGTGCCGGCATGCGTTTCCACCTTGCCACGCCGGCGATCACGACCTCGCGCACGCCGGGCAGGTGATGCACGTGCTGGTGACCGTCGACGAAGTCCGGCTCGCGGCCGATCGCGCGGCAGAAGGCGTCGACCTGCGCCTGCCACTCGGCAGCGATCGCCGCGGCCGGCAGCCGGCGCAGGTGCGCAATCACGAGCAGCTTCGCGAGGCCGGGAAGCACCGGCCAGTGCGCCGCGAGGTCGGGGCTCAGCGGCGTACCTTCAGTGAGGTTGAAGTGCAGACCGAGCTCGACGCCGGCGATGCGCTTCGCTTCGCTCGGCCACAGCACGCCGGTGGTGACGCACGAGGCGGCCGTGAGCCGGCCGGCGGCGCCGAGCGCGGTCGCCGTGTCGGCCGCGCCGGCGACGAGGCCGATGTCGTCGGCGCAGATCGCGAGCACGCGCGGCGTCTTGGCCGCGGGCGACTCGGCAGCGGCCGCCGACGCGAACGACACGACCGACGCTACCAACGTGACGCGGCCTCGGCGCTCGCGACCGGCGCGCCGCTGTCGTGGCCGACGACGTAGACCGGCCGCTGCTTGACCTCGTCGAAGATGCGCCCGACGTACTCGCCGAGGATGCCGATCGACAGCAGCTGCACGCCGCTGAAGAACATCGCGCTCACCGCCAGCGTGGCCCAGCCGGGCACGAGGGTGCCGGTGGTGTAGTGGTCGATCACGATCCACACGCCGCCGAACAGCGAGCACACCGCGATCGCACCGCCCACCGCGCTCCACAGGCGCAGCGGCGCGTTGGTGAACGCCGTCACGCCGGTGAGCGCGAGGCGCGAGAGGCTGCGCATCGAGAACGAGCTGTCGCCGGCGTAGCGCTCGTGCGGCATGTAGGCCACGGCCACCGCGCGAAAGCCGACCCACGCGTAGAGGCCCTTCATGAATCGGTTGCGCTCGGGCAGGCTCTTCAGCGCGTCGACCACCTTGCGGTCGAGCAGACGGAAGTCGCCGGCGTGCGCGGGGATCGGCACCGGCGAGCCGGCGTTGACGATTCGATAGAACAGGCTCGAGCCGAGCTTCTTCATCCACGTCTCGTCGCCACGCGTTTCGCGCACGGTGTAGACCATGTCGGCGCCGTTGCGCCAGGCCTCGAGCATGTCGCCCACCAGCGCGGGCGGGTGCTGCAGGTCGGCGTCCATCAGCAGCACGACGTCGCCACGCGCGCGGTCGATGCCGGCGGTGAGCGCCGCTTCCTTGCCGAAGTTGCGCGAGAGCGCAACGTAGCGGACGCGGCCGGCATGGCTCGCGCCGAGCCACGGCTGAATGGCGAATGCGGTGTCGTCCCGGCTGCCGTCATCGACGACGATGACCTCCCAGCGCTCGAAGCGGGACTGCAGCTCTTCGACCAGTTGCGTGAGCAGCGCCGGCAGGTTCTGGCCTTCGTTGAAGGCTGGCAGCACGCAGCTGATCGAGGGCGACGCAGGCCGTGGGCCGCGGAAAGGGTCGCTGACCACGACCCGATTCTCGGCGGGCGCAATGGGCACGGCCATGTTGTTCATCGGGCAGCTGTCGATGCCGCGCCGGCCGATGCCGCGCAGCTCGCCGGCGCGATGCGCCACAGCACGCCGCGGTTCGATTCGGCCACGCGTGTGGCGCCTGGCACCGCAGCCACGGTGCCTTCGGCGTCGACCTTCACCACGGCCCACAGCGGCTTCGTGCCGCAGCGCAATGCGAAGCCGCGCGGCGCGTCGACCAGCAACGTCGAAGCGAGCTCCGGCGTGAACGGCGCCGCCTCGGCCAGCTCGCGCCGCCAGTTGTCGCGCAGAACGATCTTCGGATCGCGCCAGTCGCTCGTCACCGGCACCGGCGACTTCAATCGCGCGTGCAGCGGAATGTCGAAGAAGTATTCGCCGACGAAGACCACCGGGTCGCCTTCGGCGCGTTCCTTCAGCAACACGCGTGCGAGCTTCGTGTTGTCGCGGTCGTAGGTGAGCGCCGAGCCGATCGCCGCGCCGAGGCAGATGAGCAGCGCGACTGCGAAGCTCGCCTGCACGAGCCGCCTCGGTGCGACGCGGCCGTTGTGCCATGCGGCATGCAGCGCGTCGGCGGCGAGGAAGGCGATCGGGAACAACACCGGCATCGAATAGCCGACGGGCTTGCTCTGCGGGATCGAGAAGAACACCAGAATGCCGAGGAGCCAGGTCCACATCAGCACGCGCAACGGGTGCAGGGGATGTGTCGGCCCGCCGACCGCAGCCGCCGACAAGCCTTTCGACGACAGCCATGCCGAGCGCAGCGCCCACAGCGACCACGGCAGCGCCAGAGCCGGCACCGCGGCGAAGAAGAACCACCACGGCTGCACGTTGTTGAAGCCGGTGGCCGCGAAGCGCTCGAAGTGCTGGTAGACGAAGAAGTAGTGCGCGAAGGTTGGATAGCGCGCCTGTACGGCGAAGAACCACGGCGCCGCGATGACGGCGAACACGAGCAGCCCGAGCGGCGAGATCAGCCGGAGAATCGTGCGCGGCCGGCGCGTGATCAGCAGCCACAGCACCAGCACCAGGCCGGGCAGCACCAGCCCGATGAGCCCCTTGGCGAGCACGCCGAGCGCAGCGCAGGCCCAGGCCCCGACGAGCGAGCGGCGGTGCGGCTCGCCAGTCTCGAGCGCGAGTGCGGCATCCGCGGCGAGCACGACGGTGAGTGCCACGAAGCCTGCGACCAGCATGTCGAGGTTGGCGAACTGCGCACCGCCGAAAAAGAACGGCAGCGTGGCGAGCACCGGCAGCGTCCACAGCGCGAGCACCTCGCCGGCATGGCGGCGCACGAACCACACGAGGCCGAGTGCACCGAGCACGGCACCGATCAACGGGGCGAGGCGAGCCGCCGCTGCGTTCGGGCCGAAGAGCTGCATCGAGGCCGCGGTGATCCAGTAGAACAGCGGCGGCTTGTGGAAGAACGGCAGGCCGTCCTGCGTCGGCACGATCCAGTCGCCCGAACGCAGCATCTCCCACGCCACGCCCACGTAGCGGCCTTCTTCGGGCAGCGTCAGCGGGCGCAGGCCGATCGAGAAGGCGAGCCACGCGACGAGCGCGAGCACGCCGGCGAGAAACGGCCGAGCCTTCAACGCGGGCCCGTCCGCCGGCACAGCAGCGGGTAGAACACGGCCGCGCAGACGGCCCAGTCGACCGCCGCCGACCACACCGTGGCGCTCGCGAAGTGCGCGCCCTGCAGCATGCGCACGATGCTGAACGCCAGCCCGGCGCCGATGCCGATCGCCAAACCGCCCCAGCGCCATGCCGGACGGCCGACGGCCCAGCCGGCGAAATAGAGCGCGAGCAAAGCGTAGCCGCCGGCGGCGTGGCCGCTGGGCAAGCAATGGCCGACGGCCTGGCGCGACTCGGCCCAGAACGGCGCGGCGAGGTCGGCGTCGTAGCTCCGCGAGCCACCGAAGAGGTCGAGCGCGTTCGGGCAGTGCTGCGTCGTCATGCCCTTCAACAGGTTCACGAGCAAAGGCCCGAGCAGCATCGAGAGGCCGAGCGCGATCAAGGTCGGCGCCCACGGTCGCAGCGGCGCGTGGCGCAACCCGACAAGGCCCGCCGCGAAGCCGACGCCACCGACGAAGATCGGCAGGCCGCGCGCGGCCTCGTGGCCGATGGCGTTCAGCAGCCGCGACTCGCGCAACGAGAAGGTGTGCGTGACCGGGTCTGCGAACAGCTGGGCGAGCGCGAGGTCAAGCGACCCGTGCTGGACGGCCCACGCCACGAGGCCGACCAGCGCGGGCACGAGCAGCAGATGCCCGAGCAGGTACGGGCCGGGCGCCACGTCGCCACGCATCGGCATGCCGAGGGGTGCGGTCAAAAGTTCTCCTTCCAGCCGACGGTGACGCCGCGCGGCAGCAGCCCGACCGAAAGCGACGACTTGCGCGAGTGCGCATACCAGCCGATCGCCGTGCCGATCGCATAGCTGGCCAGCACGTCCGACTGCCAGTGCGCCCGTACCTTGACGCGCGCGATGGCGTCGTAGATCGGCAGCAACTCGAGTGCCCATACTTGGGGGTTATCGGCGCCGTACTCGAGCACGAAGGGCGTGATCGCCGTCGTGATTTCCATCACCTCGCCGCTCGGAAAGCTCTTGTTGCCGTGGCCCTTGAACCACTGGTTGGGGTTGTCGGTGTCGGCCGGGCGCACGCGCGAGAAGGCGTACTTCATGCCTTGCGCGGTGACCGTGCCGAGGGCGACCGAGTCGAACGATTGCCAGAAGGTGTGGCCGAGCCGCGAGTCGTCGCCCTCCCAGAGCGCGCCGGCGATCACGACCAGCGCGGTCGCGTCTTGCAGCAAAACCTGATTGCGCCGTTTCCAGATGCCGCTGTTGTCTTCGCTCACGCGGTGGTCGATGCCGAACGGGCCGCCACCGGCCCACGCGCACAGGCACGACGCGGCGGCGGCGAGGCCGATGGCGCCGCGGGCGAGAGAGCGCGAGAAGCGCACGGGGCGCGGGTCGTTCATGGGCGGGAGCTTAGCCTCGCGAGAGGTAGATGCTCGCATCGGTAACGACGCAGTCGAGCGCGTGGCTGCGGCCCTCCGCGGCGTCTTCGATGCAGCGCAGCACCAGCGGGCTGCGGTGGCGCGGCACCGAGGCGCGCAACTCGGCGAGCGTGAGCCACAGCGTGCGCACGATGCCGTGGTCGAGCGCACGGGTCGCGTCGGGCTCGCCCACGCGGCCGGCGTACGCGAAGCGCAGGTAGGTCACGTCTTCCTCCGTGGCCGGACGCCGGAAGCGCGCGAGGTAGACGCCGACGAGCCGCTCCGGCACGAACGTGCAGGCCGTCTCCTCCAGCGCCTCGCGTGCCACGCCCTCTTCGGGCGACTCGCCCGGGTCGAGGTGGCCTGCCGGGTTGTTGAGGCGCAGCCCTTCGGGCGTCTCTTCCTCGACCAGCAGGTACTCGGTCTGGTCGCCGCGCTGCCGGGCAGCGATCGCGGCGACGGTGACGCTCGGTTTCCAGCGTTCGTTCATCTGCACGGTGTCGACGGCTCGTGCGGGCGTGTCGCTCACGCCTTCACCTTCTGCGCCAGCGCTTCCATCGCGAAGGGTTTGGTGATGAGCGCCATGTCGGCGTCGAGCCGGCTGTTTTCCACGGCGGCGTTCTCTGCATGGCCGGTGATGAAGAGCACCTGCAGC
>Ga0209511_1001497_pt1 | contig 20691 bp, 22 predicted proteins | sample SSSSmetaG_FD_184141 | JGI IMG/M metagenome (GOLD analysis project Ga0209511, IMG submission 184141) | Glacier valley bacterial and archeal communities from Borup Fiord, Nunavut, Canada, to study Microbial Dark Matter (Phase II) - ​SSSS... | ecosystem: Environmental > Aquatic > Freshwater > Ice >...
TGGCATGCAGCAATTGCTTCGTCGCTTGCCTTCCTTGCTGGTGCGGCGATTCCACTCCTCGCGATTATTATATCGACGAACGAGACTCGATTGTACGTTGTCTTTGTGTCGGTGATTATTGCTTTGATTATTACGGGTATCTTGAGCGCAAAGGCTGGCGGTGCCAACAAAGTTGTCGCAACCATCCGTGTTGTGCTCGGTGGCTCACTTGCTATGATCGTGACGTATTTCATCGGAAAATTCTTTGGATCGGGTAGCTTTTAACAGCAGAAGTTAAGCGTAATATCAGCATTAATGATTACTATAGATAGTATATGATGAAGAAAATTATTACCACTGCATTTGTGCTTTTGACATTTGTTATTTATAGCGTGCACCAACGCGGCGAAACGACGTCAATTGTTCCGAGTGTGTCACAGACAACAAAACAAACGACCGCAACAGCTGCGGACGCTTCGTCGTCGAGTACGACAAGCATGAATCAGGCGATGACTGCGCAGATGGCGACCTACAAAGACGGAAGCTACACAGGATCTTCGGCCGATGCCTATTATGGCTATATTCAAGTGAAGGCAATTATCTCGGGCGGGCAACTGATTGACGTACAATTTTTGCAGCATCCAAAAGACCAACGTAACTCTGTTGAGATTAACAACTATGCAATGCCCATCCTAAAACAGCAGGCGATTAAAAACCAAACGGCACAAGTTGATGGTGTCTCTGGTGCGTCTGATACGAGTCAGGCATTTGTCCAATCACTTGGCGATGCATTAAGTCAGGCGAAGGCGTAGTGATTAGTACTGAACAGATCATGGGTATGCCAGTGACGGTCCAGTGTCCCGATGATACGAACCCGCAGGCGATTGAAACAATCTTCGATTTTTTAAAAGCAGTCGATGCCAAGTATAGCCCGTATATTGAAACCAGTGACGTCGCAATGATTAATCGTGGTGAATTAGATGACGAGAACTATGACGACGAGTTACGGACAATTTTAAATATTGCTGAACAAACAAAGCACGAAACAAATGGCTTTTTTAATGTCTGGCATAATAACGTGTTTGACCCGTCAGGGATTGTGAAAGGCTGGGCGATCAATAAGGCAGCACAAAAAATGCACGACTATACCGAAAACTTTTACCTCGAGATTGCTGGTGATATCCAAGTTTCTGGTACGTCAGCATCTGGTGATGATTGGAAGATTGGCATACGGAATCCATTTGACCGAACGCAAAATATTTCAGTCGTAGCGCTGCACAACAAGGGTATCGCAACGTCCGGGACAGCAATTCGCGGGCAACATATCTATAACCCAAAAAGTCAGACCGCAATTGATGACTCGCTTGTTTCTTTATCGGTAATCGCAACTGATATTCTTGATGCTGATCGCATTGCGACTGCCGCTTTTGCGATGGGCGCTGAAGGTATTCAGTTTATTGAACAGCTCAAGGGGTATGAAGGATATGCCGTGACGAAAGATCGTACCGTGACAATGACATCAAACTGGCAGAAATATGAGGTGGCTGCATGAAATACCTAGATAGGTTCCTTGATCGAATTACGATGTACCGATTGTTGATGTACTACGTGATCGGACTGCTGGGAGTAGCCATGCTTTACGGTGCCTTTGGTATCATCAGTTATAGTCCATATAAGATTTTTTTGTCGACGGCATTGATTGTCGGCGTGAGTGTCAGTGTTAACTACGTATTTGCAAAAATATACAAAGCCCCAAGTAACCCCGAATCATCGATCATCACGGGGTTGATACTCGCTTTGATTATTACGCCAGCAGCTTCACTGCAAGTTGTCCCTTTTCTTGTTGCCGCGACCGGCCTCGCGATTGCATCAAAGTATATTCTTGCGATTAATAATAAGCACATCTTTAACCCGGTGGCGATCGCTGTTGTCTTGACTGCTTTTGGGCCACAAGAGACTGCTAGTTGGTGGGTCGGTTCGGCTGTCATGGCTCCATTTGTTCTAATTGGTGGTTTGCTTGTTGTTCGCAAGATCCGTCGCACAAAGATGGTGGGTTTGTTCTTTGCAGTGGCCTTAATTGGTACTGCGCTTGTCACGCTCATGCTGCAAAAAGACGTCTTTTCATCCTTGCAAACGACAATACTGCATTCATCGCTCTTGTTCCTTGGGTTTGTAATGCTTACCGAGCCGTTAACCTCGCCGTCAACATGGTCAAAGCAACGATGGTTTGTTATTATCGTCGCGATATTCTTCATCCCAGACTTGCATATCGGCGGTATTTATTCGACGCCGGAGCTAGCACTGGTAATTGGCAACTTAGCCGCTTTCTTTATGACACCGCGCGTCAAAACATTACTGCGCCTTCATTCGACCGCGTCTCATGGGCAAGCAACCGAAGATTTCCTGTTTACCCCAGAGAGAAAGTTTACCTATCAGGCTGGTCAATATATTGAATTAACTCTTCCGCACGAACATGCTGACCAACGGGGGAGCCGTCGATTCTTTACGCTCGCTTCTTCTCCAACAGAAGACGATATCCGGATTGGTATTCGTTTTTATGACAAGGGGAGTACTTTCAAGCGTGTCTTGAGAACTGCCAGTGCGGACCTCTTTCTTTCGGCTGGTCAGCTTGGTGGCGACTTCACTTTACCGAAAAACCCACAGCAAAAAATCACCTTTATCGCCGGTGGTATTGGTGTGACACCATTCCGGAGCATGGTGAAATTCTTGTCCGATACTCAGGATGTGCGTGATGTTAGTTTGTTGTACGGCGAGAATAGTCTGGATAGCGTTTCGTACAGTGATGTCTTTGAAGAAGCGCGTCAGAAAATCGGCGTCAAAACGACCTATGTTATTAATGATGACTCGGTTGCACCTACCGACAAGATTGCTAAGGGTCGGATTGACGCGCCTCTCATACAAGCGCAAGTACCGGATTTCCTCGATCGTTTGTTCTATATATCAGGCCCGCAGCCAATGGTACGCGGTGTCAGGCAGACACTCATCTCGATGGGAGTTCGAAGGGGTAATATTAAAGTTGATTACTTCTCTGGGTACGCTTGATCCATTGTTAATTCAGTGTCTTAACCATATGATAAAGAGATGAATATAGCTATTATTGCTGCCAACGGCAGGCTCGGAAAAGTATTGGTTGAAGAAGCGCTCGCAGCTGGACACACGGTTCGGGCTGGGATACGCGGTGAAAGTGGGCTGACACCTCACCCAAAGCTTGAGGTAGTGCAATGTGATGCAACGCAACCTGATGATCTTCGGCAGTTAGTACAAGGTCAACAGGTTATTTTTAGCGCGATCGGCCACGTTAAGGGGTCGACAGCGAGTGTGCAGACGAAAGCAACTCAGATACTGCTAGGCGTTATGGACGAGCTTGGTCTGCAGCGGTTTGTCGACGTGACCGGTACCGGCGTGCGTTTTCCTGGTGACAAGATTTCGCTAGTGGATAGGATTTTGAATTTTGCGGTAGGCGTGATCGATCCAACCCGCGTTAAGGATGGACGTGATCATATGGCCGTCCTGAAAGCTAGCCACGTTAACTGGACGACAATTCGCCTATTAAAGCTACAAAATATTGCAGCCCACCCTTTTGAATTGCGACTACACGGACCAACCAAGTGGTATGTTGGACGGCGCGAAGTAGCAAGAGCGATGCTAGAAGTTGCAGAAAAAGGAACCTTCATTAAGCAATCACCGATTATCTCTCGATCTCATTTATAGCCTTGCGTCTACGGCGTATAATAAGGATGTAACGTAACAAAGGAGGACTTATGGATTCTGTAAATCCCGATCCAGTAAATGTACCTGATGACGACCTAACCTTGCAAAACTATCAAGACGATCTTGATACGAGTAGCGCCATTCATGACCCCGTCATGAACAATCAGCGTGATGACCCAACGAAAGTACTTGGTGTCGACCCGCGTGAATTTAAGAAAGAACTCGATAAATACGATTTTGATTACACCTCTAGCGGTGGTGATGATGATCGACGCGAAGACATCGAGGATCGTGATTCAGACGACGGCAACACGACAGTATAAGCATACGCAGATTGTTTTGAGTAGGGAGCGTGAGGCCCCTGTGCCTCTACTTGTCTAAACGATGCTTGTGGCTTATGATTATACCTACACGAGGAGTGTAGGGAAGGGATAAATAGACGTGGTTCAGCAACGGCTGCCGACGGTTAATGGGGATGATGGCGCCTGGGGCGATATTCTTAACCAGTTCCTTCAAAAAGAGCACTATAACACCGGTGCAGATAACACCGCGAACGGTGGACACCAGAATATAACCGTCCGTCCGGGCAGTACGACGGCTGGAACTGCTCCTCTAAAACTCACTTCCGGTCCTTTGATGTCGACACCCGAGACAGGTGCGATAGAATTCTTGACAGACAAGCTGTATTTTACGAAAACGACAGGGGCAACCCGCGGCACGATTGCCTCCTATGACGATACTTCGGGGGCAACGGGCGATTTGTATTATCGGGACGCGTCGGGCAACTTTGTCCGGCTTCCGATTGGTTCGACGACGAATGTGCTGACTGTCTCTGGCGGACTCCCAGCCTGGAGCCCCGCTCCAAGTGGTGGATCGACACGTGTCGTTAATAATATTTCGATAGCAACAAGCGCAGGCGCTGCTGCGAGGACTGATTATATTTACTTTGCATCGGGCACGACGACGCTCACGTTACCGACGGCCGTAGGAAATAGCAATGTCTATACTGTCACTAACGTTGGCGTGAATGTTATTACTGTGGCGACAACGAGTGCGCAGACGATCAACGGTAGTTCGGTGGCAACACTCCCTGTGACAAACATGAGCCTAGATTTTATTAGTAATGGCGCCAACTGGGTAGTACAATAAGGAAAACAGCTTATGGCATATATACCACCAAATATAAACGGACAAGCAACGAGTGCAAACAGCGCTCCGGTTGTGATTGCCTCTGACCAGACGGCAATTCCGATCACGGGTAGCCAGTCGGCAGCAAGCTCTGTGTCGTGGACGAGTGGCACGACGGTCAACACAGCTAACACTATCTCGGTCCTAAACTTAAATACAGTCACCGTAACGATGAGCAATACATCTACTATGACTGGCGGCGTGCTTACCTTTGAGGTATCGCCAGACGGTGGTACGACGTGGTTTGCGATAGCTATGGCACGAATTGACTCTTATACAGTCGAAACGACGTATACGCTTAGTACAGTCACGAACCGCGCGTGGACAAGTTCGGTGGACGCCTTTACGAACTTCCGCGTTCGTCTAAGCACGATTATCGTCGGCACAGGAACCGCGACTATCAAGGTTGCTGCGCAGCTGTTTGCTATCGAGCCTATTATTACAGTGGGTCAATCAGTTGCTGCATCTTTGCTGACGACTGCAACTATCTCATCGATTGCAGCGGGCACAAACCTTATCGGTAAAGTGAACATATCAGCGCAGACAACGGGTGGTGCGACGAGTTTTACATTAATTTCTGCTGCGACGACGAACGCAACGGTCGTCAAGGCGAGTGCTGGGGTCTTGTACATGATAACGGCTACTAATAATGCGGCGACCATCGCGTTCTTGAAACTCTATAACAAGGCAACGGCTCCAACAGTAGGGACGGATGTTCCAGTAATGACATTTATGCTCCCTGCCAACGGAGGTATTGCAGTGCCATTACCGACAGCTGGGGTTACCTTTGCCGCCGGGATTGGGTATGCGCTCACAGGACTTGCAACAACGGCCGATACGACCGCTGTTGCGCTGAGCCAGATCCAGCTAAACGGCGCCTTTGCCTAATGGCGGTAACACTCGTTGACGCAATGAGCGTTAACTCTGCAACAAATACCTCAACGTTAACACTCACGACGGCCTCGTTTACGCCAGGCGTCGGAGAGCTAATTATCGTTAAGGCAGCGATCGAAAATAGTTATACCACCTTCGACGATCCGACTACAACAGGAGGGGGTATTACGTGGACAAAGCAGTATGAGGCTGCTGTGGCTAATACTTGCGTCGCGACAATCTGGTCGGGTCTCGTCACTGTTGGCGGGAGCGGAATAACAGTATCGCTCAAGACAGTGGGTGGGTCATCGAATGCCTGGACTTCAATGGTTGTCGAACGTTGGACGGGCGCACAGCTCGCTGTGTCTCCGGCAATCGGCTATCTTTCTGGTCAGAGTACAACCACGACGATGACAACAACGGGTACGGGTAGTGTTATTTCTTATGTAGACGGTGACTGGAATGCGATCACGCCAGGTACGCCCGTGTATGCATCGGGCGCAATCCAAGAAAATATACACGATAAATCACCAAGTGTGTACGTTGCCTATTACGCCTATCAAGCTGCGCCGACCGCTGGAACTCAGACGTTTGGACTAACGGCTCCTACTAACCGTGTCGACACTCTCCTTGGGATTGAGATTCAGGCAATAGCCGCTGCCGCAATCGTGAATCACAGCCTGATGACGCTCGGGGTTGGTGTCTAGACATTTCGAGCTTCGGCGGAGCTTTATCTCTGCTATAATATGTCGAGATGGCGCGTTGGCGGAGCAGTTACGCAGCGGTCTGCAAAACCGCGTAGATGGGTGCAACTCCCATACGTGCCTCCATATTTATTTTAAAAGTCTATGCGCGGATGATGGCCAACTCGAAGGAGTAGACGTCATGTCGTACATAAAAAAGTCTATGCGCGGATGATGGAATCGGTAGACATGAGAGACTTAAAATCTCTTGGCCGCAAGGCCGTGCGGGTTCAAGTCCCGCTCTGCGCACCATATATTGAAACTCGGTTTTTGGCCGAGTTTTTGTTATACTGAGGATAGTAATTAAGCAAAGGGAAGTATAATGTTAGCGATTTGGATCATTCTTGCAGTAGTCGTAGTGATCGCCCTATTCTTGTGGGCAACTTATAACGGTCTTGTAACATTACGTGTCCGTGTTGACGAAGCGTGGAGCGATATTAATGTTCAATTAAAGCGACGTTTGGACTTGATTCCAAACCTGATTGAGACAGTAAAGGGATACGCAAAACACGAAAGTGGCGTCTTTACAGCAGTTACCGAAGCTCGTGCCAGTGTTATGAACGCAAAAGGCGTCAAACAAACAGCCGCAGCTGAAAATCAGCTCGAAGGCACACTAAAAAGCCTTTTCGCTGTCGCTGAAGCGTACCCTGACCTTAAGGCAAATCAGAACTTCTCAGAACTACAAGCTGAACTTGTTGATACAGAAGACAAAATTCAGGCATCACGACGATTTTACAACTCTGGTGTACGTGATCTCAATACAAAGATTCAGACGTTCCCTCAGAATGTTGTCGCTTCATTGTTTCACTTTGTTAGCCGTGATTTCTTCGAAGTTGATGAAGCTGAACAAGCAGCAGCCAACAAACCAGTCGAAGTTAAATTTTAATTCTCGTATAACGACCAGGTAACACCGGTATGATAGGCGCATTTTTCCTTGGGCAGATTCCTCTTATTCTAGAAGAGCTTGCTCGAGGTGGCGGCGGCGGATCTAGCGCTGGAGGAGGTGGGGGTAGCTCTGGCAGCTCTAGCTCTGGAGGAGGTGGCGCCGGTGGAATTTTCGTTCTCGTCGGTCTTGTCGGGTATGTTCCACTGCATTTTTTGGGCGCGCAGCTACGTAAATATTGGTACGGTAAAGATACCTGGCGCATCACACAGGCTATTGGGTGGAGTATCGTCGGTCTTGTCGTTGTAGCTATTCTTGTATTGGTGCCTGTTTTTGGTTCGTTGTTGCTTACTTTTTACGGCTTGATCCCCGTTGCGATCGGTGCAGTAATTGGTATGGCGGCTGGCCTGTACGCTGCATTTCCAAAAGTTGCGCAGACGTCAAAGATGCGCAAAGCTCTAGGGATTGCTTCGAGCAATGACACCGTTTGGAATGAGAAGAACGTATTGAAATACGTTGAAGGTATTTTTTATAAATTCCAACAGGACTGGACGAAATTTGATATAGCGTCGATGAAGCAATATCTTTCGCCGCACTATCACGGTCATATAACGCTGATGATGCAAGCTCTTCACGACGCACACCGTATCAACAAAGTAATGAGTCCGCAGGTGCTGTCCTCTGTAATTGCGACAGTGCATGACGCAGACAACAATGACGAAGACATGTTTGAAGTCGCGTTCACTGCAACGGCTAATGACCAGCTATATGACGATCGAACTGACACACTGCTCTTTAGGGATACCAGCACTTTTACCGAATATTGGCGCTTTGTTCGCCAGGGTAATAACTGGTTATTCGACGGCATCAGGCAAGACACGCAGAATGATTCGAAAACTCGCAGTGAAATTGCCCAGTTCGCCGAACAAAATGGCATGTACTATTCGGCTGACTGGGGCTGGCTGCTTTTGCCGGCAGATGGTTACTTATTTAACCATGGTAAATTTGGTACGTCCGACATTAATAATCACGCGATCGGACTTGTGAATAATGTGCTGGTGCAGCTTTATACCTATGCTCCAGACGTCAATGCCCAGACAGATACTGGCATTGATAAGTACCTCGTTGTTCAGACGCATGTGCCGAAAGACTATGGGCGTATCTTGGTGCGACGTCGTTCGAAGTTTATTAACTGGCCAGTGAAGGGCCTTACTCAGATCAAGATGGAGTGGGGTGAGTTTAATGATATGTACGACGTCTATGCGAGTGACCTCGAACGCGTGACGAGCTTTGAGCTACTAAACCCAGCGTTCATGGCGAATTTGCGTGATCTTCCGCTGGCTGTAAATATTGAAGTCGTTAATAATGTCGTTTACTTATTTGCACAGGCTAAATCTGACGTCGCGAGCTACAAGATCTTCTACGATATCTTGCTAAAAGCACACAAAGAAATGAAACTCTAATCTGTTATAATAGGGGGTAGTTATGTATAAAGCGATTGCTGCAAATAAACGAAACACGGTGCTCATTATGGCTGTTTTTGTGGGGCTAATTAGTGCCATTGGCTGGGTTGTGAGTCTTTATTTGGGCGACACTTCGGTTATCTATTGGGTTATTGGCGCCACCGCTGTCTATTCATTATTACAGTACTTTCTTGCCAGTAAATTAGCTGTTGCCATGACCGGCGCCGAGCAGATTCAAAAGCGGGATAATCCTCGCCTGTTTCGTATTGTCGAGAACCTTGCTATCACACTTGGTATCCCAACTCCAAAGGTATACCTTATTGAAGATGCTGCACCGAATGCTTTTGCGACTGGTCGTGACCCAAAACACGCAATCGTGGCAGCAACCACTGGCCTCCTAGAGATCATGGATGATCGTGAGCTTGAGGCTGTGATGGCACACGAAATGGGCCATGTTCAAAATTATGATATTCGCGTCAGTATGATTGCCTTTGGGCTCGTCAGTGCGATCGGTCTGTTGACTGATATTGTGATACGAATGATCTTTTTCGGCGGTGATCGCCGCGACAGTAATACGAACCCAATTGTACTGGTGTTCGGCCTTGTTGTTATCATCCTTGCGCCAATTATTGCGGCCATTGTCCAGCTGGCGATTAGCCGACAGCGTGAGTACCTCGCCGATGCGAGTGGAGCGATGACGACACGTGATTCAGAGGGTATGGTTGGTGCATTACAAAAGTTAGCAACCTATGGACGACCGATGAAACGACAGAATACCTCAGCCGCACACATGTTCCTGAACGATCCGCTCAAGCCGGGTATTTTCTCTCGACTATTTAGTACACACCCACCTCTTGCCGAGCGTATAAAAAGGCTTCAGTCAAATGCCGAACAGTTCTAAGAAAGTTCAACTGACGACAAAAGAACGTCTTTTAGTATTCGCAAAAAAGCCATTCATCGCAATCAAGCAGCGAACAACAACATACTTAGCGCGTCGTGCACACCGTAGCTTTAGGCTGACGAAACGACGTGATTACGCACGATCGTTACAGCTACCTGGATATATTGCTTTTACACATTCAGTCAACAGAACAGTCTGGCAACACCGAAAAGTCTTTATTTGGTTAGCTGTCGTGTATGCAATTATGACGAGTATCTTGGTTGGTATTGGTTCGCAAGATTCATACTCATCCTTGGTGACGACATTACAGGACACTGGTTCGCAAGTATTCCAAGGTAACTTGGGTCAGATTGGACAGGCGACGCTCTTATTTGTCTCGATTGGATCATCGGGTTTGTCGGCTGCTCCAACCGAAGCTCAACAGATCTACCTCATTATTTTGGCACTCTTGATCTGGACAACAACTGTATGGCTCCTACGCAACCTCCTTGCTGGACACAAGGTAAAGATGCGTGACGGACTATATAGCGCTGGTGCTCCTGTGGTTGCAACATTTTTGGTGAGCTTGGTGTTGATCGTTCAACTTATTCCACTTGGACTGGCGATCATTGGATACGCCGCAGCGACATCGAGTGGCTTACTAAATGGTGGAGTTGAAGCGATGCTCTTTTGGGTAACAGCGGCACTGTTGACCGTTACGTCACTGTACTGGATCGTCAGTAGTTTTTTTGCACTCATTATTGTGACGCTACCTGGAATGTATCCATGGCAAGCGCTACGAACGGCCGGTGACATGGTGGCCTCTCGACGTCTGCGAATCCTGCTACGTGTCCTTTGGATGTTTGGCGTTATAGTGATTTCTGGTGCGGTCGTACTTATTCCAACGATCTTGATTGACACGGGGCTTGTCAATATCTGGCCTGTCGTGGGCAATATCGCTGTTGTTCCGATCGTCCTGATGCTGTTCGGAGTCGTCGCATTTATATGGGCAGCGAGCTACATTTATTTGCTGTACCGAAAGGTTGTTGATGATGATGCAAAACCAGCCTAATCCTACGAAGCGAGCCAAAGAATTACGTGACTTGCTGTCGAAGTATAGTTACGACTATCACGTCCTCGATCTTCCGTCAGTCAGCGACACTGTGTACGACAGCTTATTCGGTGAATTAAAATCGATCGAAGCCGAGTATCCGGAACTTATTACTCCCGATAGTCCTACGCAACGTGTTGGTAACGAACTGCTCGGTGGATTTAAGAAGGTAGCTCACACGTCACGAATGCTCAGTCTTAATGACGTATTTGATCGCAGTGAAGTTGAGGCGTGGGTTGTCCGCATGGATAAGTTACTGCCTGCGGCACAACATGAATTCTTTACAGACATTAAAATGGATGGGCTAGCGTGCGCCTTGATTTACGAAGATGGTATCCTTCAGCAAGCGGTCACTCGTGGTGACAGTTTTGTTGGTGAAGATGTCACTGCAAACGTCCGCACGATCAAAAACGTCCCGCTTCGGTTACGCGATACAGCTGGTTTTGAAAACCTCCTGATTGGTCGTACCGAGATTCGTGGTGAGATTGTGATGCTGAAAAAAGACTTCGATGCACTCAATGAAAAACGACGAGCAGCCGGCGAGCCGGAGTTTGCAAACCCAAGAAACCTTGCCGCAGGGACGATTCGCCAATTGGATCCAAAGCTGGTGGCGACACGACCGCTATCATTTAGGGCGTATGATATTTTACGCGACGTTCTGGCGGATATTCCGACCAACTTGTTTGCTTACGAAGCACTGTCGGCGTTGGGTATCAGCCGCAATAGAGAGGCCAGTACGTTTACGGATCTTGATGGCGTTATGAAGTTTATTGATACATGGAGTGACAAGCGCCACAATCTGCCTTTTAATACAGACGGACTTGTCGTAAAGGTCAATGATCGAGCGCAGTTTGCAAAGCTTGGAATTGTCGGCAAGCAGCCCCGCGCCGCCGTGGCTTTTAAATACGCCGCCGAACAAGCAACGACCATCGTGAAAGACATCGTTATCAGTATTGGCCGAACTGGAGCCGCAACGCCGGTCGCTGTCTTTGATCCTGTTATCGTTGCAGGTACGACGGTGCAACATGCCAGTCTTCATAATGCCGACGAAATTGCTCGACTTGATGTGCGGATTGGGGACACGGCTGTTATTTATAAAGCGGGTGATATTATTCCAAAACTTGAAAGCATCGTCACTGAACTTCGACCGAAATCTGCTCAACCATTTCATTTTGAAGAAGCCCTGGCACACCAGTATCCTGAACTAAAGTTTATTCGTCCGGCTGGTGAAGTTGTCTACCGCGTCGAGGGCGTGACGAGCACACTTCTTTTAACGAAAGCAGTCGAACACTTCGCTTCGAAAGGCGCACTCGATATTGATACGCTCGGTGAAAAAAATGTCAGCGCCTTGGTAGAGGCCGGTCTCGTGAAAGATCTAGCCGATATCTACACCATTACAAAAAGACAACTCCTTGAACTGGATCGATTCGCTGATATTTCAGCTGGTAAGTTAGTAGATGCGATTGCTAATAAAAAGACGCCGCTACTCGAACGCTTTGTCTACGGGCTAGGTATCCGCCATGTTGGTGCGCAGACAGCCATTGACCTTGTGAGCGCATTCGGGTCATTGGAAGCCCTTCAGGTAGCTACGATCGACCAGTTAACGACAATCGATGGTGTCGGTACGGTCGTAACGGAAAGTATTATCGCTTGGTTTGCTGATCCCGATAATGAGGCCTTGATACAAAAGTTCGCCGACCTGGGCGTCAAGCCGGTCTACGAAAAGAAGACAGGTGTCTTTAGTGGTCAGAACTTTGTTGTGACGGGTTCACTCGCCTCGATGTCGCGCGATGAAGCGGCTGATAAAATCCGTGAACGTGGCGGGACATTTCAATCGGCAGTCGCAAAAGATACGACCTACCTTGTGGTTGGCGGTAAGGTTGGCGCCAGTAAGCTAAAGAAAGCCGAAGCCTACGGGACACAGATTATTAACGAAGCAACCTTCGAGGAGATGATCGTCTAATGCCAACGTTTATATTCAATAAATTAGTTCGAGATAAGCTCCGTGATGAGTACACTCGGATGGGTCAAAAAGCTAACTACCGTACGCTGACGCACACTGAATTTAGTGCGGAACTTGCACAAAAGATTATTGAAGAGATAAAAGAGATTCCAGCTGACGGAACGAAAGCCGAGATGATCGCTGAACTTGCTGATGCCAAGCAGGCCTTTGATGACCTGCTGGCATTACATGCAATTTCTTCGAAAGACGTCGCGACGGCACAACAGCAGAAGTTCGAGAAGAAAGGCGGGTTTAGCGGAGGCGCATTCGTCTCTTCACTTGAGCTAAAAGAGGATGATGACTGGGTGGCTTACTATCGCGGCAATCCAGATGTCTTTACTGAAGCGCACGAGGACAAAGAAGAGCTGACTGTTCCGTTCGTCGAAGCTGGTATCTACGAACACTACAAAGGCAAACGTTACGAGGTAATCGGCGTTGGACTTGATTCAGAAACGATGAAACCAGTCGTGGTCTATGTTGCGCTCTATGAATCAAACGTTCCTTTCTGGGTCCGTCCTTACGAGATGTTTGTAGAATTCGTCGAAGTTGATGGCACAAAAGTCAGACGATTCGAGAAAATACATGACTAAACTACCGATATATATTACCGGCAATCAAAACAAAGCAGATTATCTCGCTCGCATGCTCGGTGTCACGTTAGAGCACCACAAATTAGAGCTTGATGAAATTCAGTCCGCTGACCCAAAAGAGGTGATTGAACATAAAGTAAAACAAGCCTACGAACTATTGAAACGGCCAGTCTTGGTCGAGGATACTTCACTATTCTTTACTGCACTTAATGGATTACCTGGCCCTTTTGTGAAATTTTTTGTGACTGCAATAGACGGACAAAACAGTATGTGCCGCATGCTTGATGGATTTGATGATCGGTCGGCCTATGCAAGCGCAATCTATGCCTACTACGACGGCATCGAACTTCGTACTTTCGCGGGTCGACTTGATGGTACGATTGCAGATATGCCAAGAGGTGGCGGGGGATATGGCTGGGACGGTGTATTCGAGCCGGAAGGTTACGGCGGACGGACGCGAGCCGAGCTAACGCCTGCAGAGGATGACGAATCGTATGCAAAAATCCGTGACTTTGAAGCATTAAGAGCGTTCCTACTGGAGTAAATCTATGTATCATATTTTTCGTCACAGCAAGAAAGTTGGTATCGCTATTGTTGGGGGAATCATTGTTCTGATTGGACTTGTCTTGATTCCGTACCCCGGACCCGGTTGGCTGATCGTCTTTGCCGGGCTTGCGGTCCTTGCGACTGAATTTCAATTTGCAGCCTCGACACTCACATGGTTGCGTAAAAAATATGATGATTGGACTGCGTGGCTAAAACAGCAACCGATAGCAATTCAATGGTCGGCACTTGCTTTTACTGGCCTGGTTATTCTTGTGACACTGTGGCTACTTAATAGCTTTGGTCTGATTAACCACGTTCTACACCTGCATCAAGACTGGGTTTCTTCACCGTTCTTCCGTGAGTAGTACACAGGTGAGCTTGCAAAAAGCTTAAGGTCAGATTGTCTTTTTTAACCATCTAAAATACAATGATGATTACTGTTATGGTTACATTAAAGTAATAATGGGCAATAAATGAAACATCGTGGTTTTACCATCGTCGAACTCTTGATCGTTATCGTCGTCATCGGTATCTTGGCGGCACTCACGATCGTTACTTTCTCGGGCATACAAAGTCGCGTGATCAACAGCTCGATGCAAACCGACATCACTTCTTCTGCCAAGCTGCTCGCTAATGATTTTACGATCGACTCTCTCTACCCATCGTCGGCTAGTGTCGCCAATAGCGGCAGGGGACTCCCTCTGAGCAATGGATCGACCTATACGTACGTGCCTAATAATACAACCAACCCTCCCAGTTATACGTTGACGATTACGAACGCGAAGTCAAAAAATGGTTACTCTATTACGAATACGACTCCTACGCCAACACTTGTTGCGAGTGGCGCTGGTCCAAGCGGGTCATCCGACTCATTCGATCGCGCAAACGCTGCATCGCTCGGGACGGCTAGCAACGGTCAGATATGGAACATCGTTTCAGGGACAGGTTGGAAGATTTCAGGTAACAAAGTGCTACAGAATGAGTCATCTGGAACAGTGTTTAGGGTTGCAACACTACCGACGGGACTTGCTGACGGAACAGCAACTGTTGATATAGTCATGAGCACAACGATGGATGCTGGCCTCGCACTCCGCGTACAAGATGATACTAATTATATTTTTGTCGACGTCACCGCCACTGGTGGAAGCTATGTGACAAAAACATTTAGAAAAAGTAGCGGTGGTTTTGCGGGACTTTCTACGTTGACGACGCTTACTGGTATCACGCCTGGCATGACAATTAGCCTCAAGGCAGTCATGGCTGGTTCTACGGTAACGATCTACGTCAATAGTGGCGCTGGATACGTACAGGTCGGTCAAAGCACGACCGTGACTGGCCTAGAGTCACAGACAGCCCAGGGGCTGGCATCTAATAGTAACCAGACCGATAGCCAGTTCGATAACTTCTTGATGGTGCCATAGTACTGCTCTTATGTTGCTATTAAAGTAGTCGCTAAAATCTCCATATGACAAAAAAGGACAAAAAAATAACCCCTCGCGAACGAGGGGTTATTCGAAACACTGGTATTACCAGCTACGTTGACGGAATGATCCGCCGTCGTTGCTTCGTGGGCGATCTTCTTTAGGTCGTGCAAGACTAACGTTTATTGGACGTCCGTCGAGTTCTTTACCGTTTAGTTGATCAACGGCTTTGTCGTTGTTTGCTTCATCAGCAAATTCAACAAATCCGAATCCCTTTGAGCGGCCGCTTTCGCGGTCCATAACGACTCGTGCACTAGTCACTTCGCCGATTGTCTCAAAGAAAGCCTTTAGGCTGTCATCGTTAGTTGCGTAAGCAAGGCTACCGATAAAAAGATTTTGTGATGCCATATTGGATATCTACTTCTTTTCTTCTTCTAATTACTTGTTGTCAGATCGACCATGACGACAGTATTACGGTGAAGAAGAGTGAATATCTATATAAGATAAGCGCTCGCCATCCACTTTGGTACGCGTTGTGCTTCTGAACGTTACTTAGTTAAGCATATTCTCAAATAAAATACTAGCCCTACCTCTGAATATTACTGCCTAGATAAGACTTGCGCTAATGCTTAAAAGGGGGCATAATGACGATATGCTGATGCGCAATGGGACAAAGTCCTATGCGCGACAAAATAAACACGTCAGACAAAAAAACGGCGTCCCGGGTGGGCGCGCAGCAGCCGAAAGTACGTCTTCTTAACCGGAGGCGTATTTTTGTTGGGATGTGTCATAATAGAGCTAATGTTAAAAAAATTCATCCAAAAAAGACTAGAACGGTACGTAAAAAAGTATCTTCACAAGCATCCAGATGTGAAATTGATCATTGTCACGGGATCTGTCGGTAAAACGAGTACAAAGGTAGCTATTGGGACAGTGTTGTCGGAACGATTTCGTGTCCGCTTGCACGAGGGTAACCATAATGCGGAGCTCAGTACACCGTTGGCGATTCTTGGGATCGAATATCCAGATAATCTCAAAAGCATCACGGCGTGGCTTGAAATATTCGCAGCAGCCAGAAAACGGATTCATGCACCGAGTGATATTGACGTTATCGTGCAGGAAGTTGGAAGCGACGGTATCGGTCAGGTCCCTCATTTCGGGACCTACGCAAAGCCTTATATTGCCGTTGTTACCGCTGTTTCTGAAGAGCACATGGAATTCTTTAAAACACTTGATGCGGTCGCGGCCGAGGAGCTATCGGCAGCCAACTTTAGTGAATATGCCCTTATTAACCGTGACAATATCGAAGGCAAATATGCTGCCGATCTGACGAATCCGCACATGAATACATATGGTATAACAAATGCCGCAGAATATCATTTCATTCAGGAAGATTTTACGTTGAAGGACGGTTTTACGGGGATCTTTAGTGTACACGGTGAATTTGACATGGGCATCAAGGTGACACTACAGGTTGCTGGTGAACATAGTATTCGAGCAGCCGTGGCTGCCGGTGCCGTAGGGCTACGTCTGGGGATGACAGAGGCGGAACTACGAAGCGGATTTGCGAAAATTCGAGCCGTCAATGGTCGTATGAATATCCTTCGAGGCGTCGAAGACACGATTATTATTGACGATACATACAATTCAAGCCCGCTCGCGGCCGCCTCTGCACTCGAAACGCTCTATCAACTGTCAGTCCCGCAGCGTATCGCTGTCCTGGGGAGTATGAACGAACTGGGTGATGCGTCTCCAGCTGCACACGAGGCTATTGGAAGGATATGTAACGCCAATTCGTTGACATATGTCGTCACGGTCGGTGAGGAAGCTGAAAAGTACTTAGGACCAGCTGCACAGCTAAATGGCTGTCGCGTGGTGAGTTTTAAAACGGCACTTGAGGCCGGAGCCTTCGTGCATAAATCACTCGAAGCTGGCGCTGCGATCCTTTTCAAGGGCTCGCAGGGTGGTATCTATCTAGAAGAAGCGATAAAGATCATTCTTCACTCAACCGAAGACGAATCAAAACTTGTTCGTCAGTCACCTGAGTGGCTAGAAATCAAACAAAATTTCTTTTCAAAATTTAGCTAGAGAGTGATCTCTATAACGCCCCTGTTATCGACGGGGGCGATTTGCTATACTTGTAAAAGTTATGCAACGCTATAATCCATCTGAAATCGAACCAAAGTGGCAAGCTATCTGGGAAGACCAGAAGGCAAACGAAGTCACGACCGACCCTTCAAAGGTAAAAAATTACGTATCAGGCATGTTCCCGTACCCTAGTGGAGCTGGGATGCACACAGGTCACGCTTTTAGCTGGGCGATTGTTGATGCGATTGCACGCTTTCATCGCCAACATGGCGAGAATGTTCTTAATCCAATTGGATGGGACACGTTTGGTCTTCCTGCTGAGAATTATGCGATCAAAACAGGCACAGCGCCTGCACTTGCAACGGCGACTAATATTGCCAACTTTAAAAACCAATTCAAACGAATGGGCGTCAGTATCGATTGGTCGCGTGAAATCAACACGAGCGACCCCGAATACTACCGCTGGACACAATGGGTCTTTACGAAATTATTTGAACGCGGTTTGGCGTACCAAAAAGAATCATTACAATGGTGGTGTCCGGTTGATAAGACCGTCCTTGCAAACGAGCAAGTCGAAGCCGGTCACTGTTGGCGCTGCGGTAGCCTTGTTGAAAAGAAACTATTAAAGCAGTGGTTCTTCAAGATTACAGATTACGCAGACTCTCTTCTGGAAGAGATCGAAGACCTCGATTGGCCACAAAAGGTAAAGACGGCCCAGACTAACTGGATTGGTAAGTCTGTGGGTGCCGAAATAGAATTCTTGATATCGGATGTTTCTTCAACCAAGAAGTCTATTTCTGTCTTTACGACTCGTCCTGACACGATTTTCGGGGTGACGTTTGTCGTCCTTGCGCCAGAACACCCGCTTTCACTCCAGCTTGGTGTTGGTGACTTTAAGGCCGATTTACAAGATTACATCAAAGCGGCAGTCAAGAAATCCGAGATTGATCGGACAAATGACACGAAAGAAAAAACAGGTGTCTTTACTGGTTCGTACGCGATCAACCCAGCGAATGGCGAGAAAACACCGATTTGGGTCGCTGACTACGTACTTGGTGGTTATGGCACGGGTGCAATCATGGCGGTTCCAGGTCACGATGAACGTGATTTTGCATTCGCAAATAAATTCCGCCTGCCTGTGATTGATGTCATCGAGAAACCAGCCGAATACGAAGAGGCTATTTACCACGGTGAAGGCCTGATTATGAACAGTGGTCAATTCGACGGCATGCCATCGAGTGATGCCCGCGAAGAGGTTGTGGCTTGGCTCGAAGCGCAAAAGCTTGGTCGCGCAAAAACAACTTTCAAGATGCGTGACTGGCTGATTAGTCGTCAGCGTTATTGGGGTGCACCGATTCCGATTATTCACTGTCCCGATCATGGTGCTGTCGCTGTTCCAGAAGATCAGCTACCAGTGATCCTGCCTGAAATTGAAGACTTCGCACCAAAGGGTGACGGACTTTCTGCGCTGGCTCGGAATGAAGAGTGGGTGAATACGACATGTCCTGAATGTGGTAAACCTGCAAAGCGCGAAACCGACACAATGGACGGCTACGCCTGCAGTAGCTGGTATCTCCTCCGTTATGCTGACCCAAATAACACTGAGCGTGCCTGGGATCCTGAAAAAGCAAACTACTGGAACCCAGTCGATTTCTATGTCGGTGGTGACCATGCTGTTGCACACCTTCTGTATGTTCGTTTCTGGACACACGTCTTTTACGACATGAAACTGTTGAACTTTAAAGAACCAATTAAAAAACTGATTTATCACGGTTATATTAACGCCGAAGATGGCAGCAAGATGAGTAAGAGCAAGGGTAACGTTGTCGATCCACTCGACGTGATTGATTCTGGCTATGGTGCTGATGCGTTACGAACCTATGTTCTTTTCATGGGTCCAATTGAGCTTGACGCTAGTTGGAGTACAAAGGGTGTTGCTGGTGTCTACCGCTTCCTTAACCGCGTTTGGACGGTATCGCAACAATATCTTGAATCTGAAAAAGATACTGACAAAAATGATCAAGCCTTAAAGGTCTTGATGTATAAAACAATCCGCAAGGTGACCGATGATTATCGTCGACAGAGCTTCAATACAGCCATTGCTGCGTTGATGGAATATGTGAATGAACTCTACAAGTTGAAGCTCGATGGATTCTCGAAAGACGGTTGGCACGATGCACTCGTCGCTCTGGTTCAGCTACTCGCGCCATTCGCACCGCACATGACCGATGAGCTATGGGTGCAACTTGGTGGTGAAGGGTTAGTGCAAAACGCTACTTGGCCTGTATGGGACGATGCTTTGATCGTCGAAGATGTCATTACGATCGCTGTTCAAGTGAACGGTAAGCTTCGTGGTGAAATTACGATCTCGAAAGATACTGATGCTGAAGCAATTAAACTCCAGGCACTGGCGCACGAAAACGTTGCGAAATTTGTTGCCAATCAAAAACCGGCCAAGATCATTTATGTTCCAGGCCGGCTCGTAAGTATTGTTCTTTAGACTATTTTGTTTCGACTTGCGGGTCGTTGTCGACTGCTTTGTATGTGACGTTTCCAAAGATGGGGCTTTTTTCAGCGACAACTGTCACCATTTCACCAGGCTGGACGACGTTATTACTATCCGTATGGAATTCAACGGCCTGCGAAACGACGTCTTGTCGCTCGGTACTATCGGCAGGATCTATTTTTGTTGATTCGATTTCAGCGATATCTCGATAGACGGCCGCTTCTACGCCTTCGCCGGAGCGAATGCTTGTCGAGCTAGAACCGACTTCTTTACCGGGAAGCATGTGGTCTACCGCGGCCACAGCCGTACCACCACCGAAGAGCGCGGCGCCGGTGAGCGCGAGGCCTGTTAGGGCTTTCTGGCGACGGGTCCAGGCCGGCTGTGTAGCGGGTTCATTTTGTTCTGGAGCATCTACTACTCGCCTCGCACGCTCTGCTGCCTCTTCCTGCCATTTGGCGTTGACAGCAAAATCATCTTCGGTTTCAACTAACTCTTTTATTTCTTGTGGTGGTGTTTGTGAGTCTTCGATCATATGCATATAAGATACCACAAAACGCAGTATAAGCATAACCACTTGAGTCTCGAGGTAGAAAATAGTATAATACGACTAAAGTTTTAATAATACCTACAAAAGGAGCACATGTCATGGGACAACCAAAGAAACAGAGTAGCCCCCGGAAGACCGG
>Ga0209511_1001499_pt1 | contig 20670 bp, 17 predicted proteins | sample SSSSmetaG_FD_184141 | JGI IMG/M metagenome (GOLD analysis project Ga0209511, IMG submission 184141) | Glacier valley bacterial and archeal communities from Borup Fiord, Nunavut, Canada, to study Microbial Dark Matter (Phase II) - ​SSSS... | ecosystem: Environmental > Aquatic > Freshwater > Ice >...
CGGGTTGGTGGTGCTGATCAATTGATAGATCAAGGCGTAGCTGCCACCCGTCATGACAGCAGCGGCGATCAGGACGCCATTTTGATCAGCGATACGATGTTTACGGGTTGGGCGAGGTGCAGCCATGTTCAATAAACCTCAGCCGATAGACGCGGTAATCACGGCTAAATATTTATACCGCAACCTGCCGGACTTGCCAGTGCTTCGTGCGCCGCAAAATGAGCGCGCGTGCAGGTTGCTCGATCGTCTCATAGAGAATAAAAGCAGCGAACGAAGCAATGGCGTACACAGCGATAGCGCCTACCAGCGATGCACCCGCCAGATTAGCAGGACGTTCCATAATAGGCGTCAATTGTACCAGATACAACGCGTAGCTGATGACGCCTGCATAGACGAAATAGCGGTTACCCAAAAAGCGACACACTTTGTTTTTGCCTGTCAAGCCCAAGACCATACCGCCTATACACACAGCACAGACGAGATCGAGCGCGCCCGGCGCAAGTTCTTCACCGCTTGCCACAAAAAAATGAAGCGTGATCAGAAAAGCGATGGTTGATCCAACTAAAAGGCTGAGCGGCCACTCCTGACGGTTACGATAGGCAAAAGCGCAAACAATCCCAATTGCGAAAGCCGGAAAACGCCCGAATATGCTGTGAGTCCACATAAAAATCGGGTCTGTTAGAAACTCTGGAATGTGTAGCGCGACTAGCAGTAATCCGACTCCCGCCAATGCTGCACACCATACCACCACGATAATCACCTTCGACAAACGTATTTTGATGCACGTCCATAGAATGATGGGCAGCAGCGCATAAAAACATTCTTCGACAGTCAGCGTCCATGCAGTGGGAATGCCACGCGTGACCACTCGGATGAAGAAGCCTTGGGCCAGAACGAAGTGCTGCCAGGCGACTGTGGCCGGAGCAAGCACCGTTGTAATCAGCAGCAAAACATAATAAAGCGGATAGATGCGCGCAATCCGCTTGATAACATACTTGCGAAGTTGGAACTTCGATTGTCCAATGGCTTCAACCGTGCTCAGTGTTAACAAAAAGCCTGACAGCACAAAAAAAATAGTAACGCCTTCGACACCGCCTTGCATCAAATCGGACAACGGATTGCTGCGACCAGTATAGTAAACATCCCCAAAGTGAAGGAAAAACACCATGGCGGCAGCAAAAGCACGCAATGAGGTCAACGCAGGAATGCCCATTGGCTTAAAATGCCGTGCGCGGAGTGCAATTAACGCAACAATCGTGCCAATCAGTAAAACTTCCACGGGTTGTTTAGATTATTTACGTTTCACAAAGCGCGTCACTGCAAACAGCTCGGCAGCTCGCTGGAACTGCGCGGCCACGTCTGCCCATAAAAGGCCATATACTCCGTGACATGCTGTGCCCAATAGGCGCTTTCATGCTGCCCGATCGGATACAAAGTATAGCCGGGATTGATACCGCGATCGGAGAGTTCTTTAGCGAATGCCTCAAGTGCAGGCCGTGCGTAATCATCTTGTCCGGCGTCTAGCCAAAAGCGCGGTTGCAGCCCTGGCGCAAACTTGATCGTCGTCGCCAGATTGAGCGGATTATAAAGTGGCGGCATAGCATCTTTATCGAAAAACGCGCTGTGACCGCCAACCGCCCCAAATAGTTCTGGGTGGCGCAGCGCGATTTCATACGCCCAGAAGCCGCCGCGCGAAATGCCGCCGATCGCGCGCCCCTCACGGGTGTTCCAGGTGCAAAAAGTCTTTTCAACGAGCGGCATCAGTTCGTTGATCACCAACCATTCAAATGACATGCCGTCGCGAAATATATTCGTATTTGCCAGATCGCCGCCCGTCGGCATCACCACGATCATCGGGGGAAGCGTGCCCGCCGCGATCCCTTGATCGAGCACTTTATCAACTTTGAGCGCGTCCGTCCACTGCGTTTGATCGCTGTCCGAGCCATGAAACAGCATTACATAAGGGTAACGGCGGTTGCTTTGCCAATAGCATGGCGGTAGATAAATGCGATAGGCGACGCTGGCGTGCGTCACTTTGCTGCTGAATGCATCCGAGACGATCTGGCCGTGCGGATCGCTGCATTCGCCAGGGGTGGACGATGGGAATGGCGTACCTGTTGGCAGCAGCGGCGCATCGGTAGCCGTTGGCGGGGCGGGTGACGCGGTATTGGTAGCACTTGCGATCGGCGTTGGAACGGCGGCCACCGCTTCACTGCCGAGCGGATCGCAAGCAGTGCTCAGCAGCGCAAAAAAGATCAATAAGCTGAATATAGTCAGGTAAGGTCGGGTCATGCTGCGAATTATAACGCGCGCTCGACGCCTGACAACTGCGCTGGCCGCCGTTCATGAAACAATACATCCGCGATGCTGATCAACGCATAAGCCGCGAACACATACCACAGCGGCTCGATCACGAACACATAGCGCGGGATCGCCGTCAGCACCGTATGGATTGCCAGAAAATAAGCGGCGGTGCCATACAGCGGAAAATTCGGCAGCGCCCGTCGCAGTCCGATCAAAATGCCGATCACGCCGAAGATCAACGCGCCGTAGTGGAATATGTACAGCGCTAACTTCGGCCAGAACGCATCCGACGCGAACACACGCCCCAACCCGCTCAGCATATGGCCGTGCCCCCACCAGTCCGCCACGATCGTTTTGATGCTTGCGCCGGGATAATATACGGTATTGTACGGTTGCAGAAGCGCTCCGATCAGGTTTTCGGCGCGATGTCGCAAGTAGCCGATCGGGTCGGCGCTGATGGTAGCCGCTGCGCCCTGCACATACGCCGATTGATTATCGGTTTGTCCGGTAATGCCAGCCGATTGATCGATGCACTGCGGGCCACACCAATTAGTCGTGCCGATATACACGTTGGCGGCTAACCCTTCCGCGCCAATGACGAAGTGCTGCCAGCGGATCAGGTTATAGATCGTCCAGGTGGAAAGCGTCAGGACATATGCGATCAACAATGTGACGACTAACCCACCCACGACTCTCAAAGATTTGCGTCCAACTTGCCGATAGCGATAGATCAGATGGATCACCAGCACGGCGGGCAGCAGCAGCGCAACGGCTCGCGTCAAGGATGCCAGACCAAGTAATACGCCGACACCTGCCAATATGCCTACCCGCGTGCGTTGTGCCGCGTGATCAGCTGACGGCGTGCTATCCTCCAATACGGCATACAGCGCCAGCCCGCCAAACAAAAGAAACAGGAACACGCTCTCCGTGAGCACGTTGCCTGCTTCGATCACAAACATGGGTGATACAGCGATCAACAGTGCGGCTAATAAGCCCGCGCGTTCATTCAGATAGCGCTTGCCGAGCACAAAGATAAATCCGCACAGCGCCGCGCCCATGATGCTGTTCAGCACGCGGATCGTCAGCGGCGCATGGGTCACGCCAACGATGATCTGCACAATGCCCGCGAAGATCAGGTACACCGGCCCGGTCGCGGGGGATACGGACGCCGTACCGTTGATCAGCGTCAAACCGTTCTGAAGCAAATAGTCGGTATCACCGCCCGCAAACGACGGTGACGGATCGATGATCAGCACAAAAATCAGGCGAATGATCAGCGCCAAGGCCATGATCAGCCACAGCCAGCGCACAGCATGATTATTCACTGTCATTGTTTTTGTCACCGTCGGAATGTCCAGGTATCGGCGGCATAGCGCGATTCGCGTAATGCTTCAGCATGAACGCGCTCAGCGGCGCTCAACGTGCTGCCGACAAAGTGTATATCGAAACGCGCTGCAAAGGCGGCGCTCAATGCTTCAGCAGCAGTTTGCCACGAGACCACGCGCCCGATCGCCGTTTCCAGCGTGATCGCCCGTGCCAGCACTCGTGCTTTTGCGGCTTCACGTTCGGCAGCATCGCAAAAGCTCAGCGCATCACAAATGCGGCTCAAATCGCCGGACAGCGGGAGCGATCCATGTTGTAAGATCACACCATGTTGGCTGTTGTGTTTGCGTGCCTGTGCGCTGCCGATCAGCTTTTTGCCGTCCGCCGTGATCTCGTAATCGGACGGCTGCTCAAAACACACCGCGCTTGGCGATCTGGTCACGCTGTCACCACCTTTATATGTGTTAGCGGCCAGCCCGATCGCGTTCAGCGCGTCTAGCAAGGCAGCGCTCAACCGCCGATAACTATCCACAATTCCGCCAGCCGCCAGCGCATGAGTTTTTGGCAGCGCCACGCTGTACGTCAATTCATCACCATGCAGAATCGCGCGTCCGCCCGTCATACGGCGCACTGCATCCCAACCCTGCGCACGCAGCCGATCCACATCGACATCGGCGGCGTGCTGCGCGCAGCCGAGCGATAAACAAGCGGGCGACCATGCGTACAGGCGCAAGGTGGGCAATACATCAGCGCTGCCCACCGCACATAGAATCGCTTCATCGATCGCCATATTGGTTGCGCCATCGTGCGGCGGGTGAAGGATCAGACGCCAACGCTCGGTCATCGGGTACTTAGCGACCTACTCAAATGATGAACTTGCCATCTTGGTAGCACAATTCGCCATCAGTGTATACTTTGCCAGAATGCAGATCGCACAGCATGTCCCAATGCAAGCCGGAATGATTCAAGCCACCCGTATCCGGGTAGGCCGCACCGAGCGCCATATGCATTGTGCCGCCGAGCTTCTCATCGAATAACATCCGTCGTGAAAAGCGCGGAATATTGTAGTTCAGGCCGAACGCCACTTCGCCCAATGTACGCGAACCCTCGTCCATATCCAGCATGGCGCGCAAAAAGTCCTGACCACGGCGTGCACTGAAATCAACCACGCGGCCATTTTCAAAGGTCAGGCGCACGTCCTCGACTTCATTTCCGGCGTAAATGGCCGGATACGAAAAAGCGACTGTGCCATTTACCGAGTCTTCGATCGGGCCGGTGAACACTTCGCCGTCCGGGAAGTTGACTTTGCCGTCCGCATTCATCCAGGTGTGCCCACCCACACGATAGGTAATGTCCGTGTTATCGGGCGTAACGATGTGGATTTCGTCGTGCTTTGTCAGATAATCAACAATGTGCTGTTGAGTGTCGTGCACTGCTTTCCAACCTGCGATCGGGTCTGCCTGATCGATCAGTTCAGCGCAATAGACGAACTCTTCGTAATCGCTGAGGGACATGCCTGCGTCCTGTGCATAGCCGTTCGTCGGGTACAACGTGGCACACCAATGCAAATCACCCGCTGCGGCGCGCGTCATCATTCGTGATTGCAACGGCTGGCGCGCTTTGCCGCTCGTCGCCAGCCGTTTCGGGTCGATGGCGCTGAGCGCTTTGCTGTTTTGTTCCGCCTGAAAGCCCAGATATTTGTTGAAGTGCTCCATCTCAAAGACGCTCACTTCGGACACGTATTGCAACTGATCGTCATTGGCTTCCTGAAAGAAAATCTCAGTCAGCCCCTCAATGTTAGTCCGAACGGTGACGTGTGCTCCGGCGCGCACGGCCTCGCGGTACACCTCACGGATGGCGGGCGCGGCGCTCTCACCTGCCATGATCACCAGGCGATCGCCGGGCTGAATATCGAGCGAGCACTTGCGCTAATTTCTGATGACGCGGATCGGGCATATAAAACCTCTCATCTTGAAGTCTTTTTGGGTGACAATCGTATCCGTTTGTGATACTTTGCGCTAAATGATGCGCTGGACTGAAGCCACAGCGCTCATGCAAAAGAACGCCCATACACAAGAAATACGCTTTTTCTTCTGTATGCGCCTCGGTTTTCAGGCCAGGGCAATTTACTACGTATTGAACGGCTCGCCGCTGTGATATTTGCGGTAAAACAGCCAGCTCATGCGGATGATGCTCCACAAATGAGCTTGCAGATCATCAGGGTCTTCGGGCGGCTCACCAAGCGTATCCAGCAGTTCGCTGGCAAGGCACGCATTCGCTTGTTCCATCCAATCGCCAAAGTCGCCCGGCCAATCTTCATCGGACGGATCGACGCTCTCAACGAACGCTTCAACGATCGGATGAACGTCCTCACAGGATGCTTCCGGCATATCGAGTTTCTTTATAAAATCGTCAAATGTGCCATCACTCATAACGGCCTCTCGAAACTTTTGTACAATGTGTTATCAAGCATAGCGATTTTCAGCGCGAAACGCAATTCAGGGCGGTTATACGGTCTGACCCGTTGCCCGCCTTTTATAGGGACAGGGGCAAAGGAGCTGACTTTGCAATTGCCCTGCCCATCTGCTTGATCATGCTGCAATGTGCGCTATAGTCTGCGCTATACAGTCTGCGTTATACTTAAACGCTTGCACAAACAAAATCTTGCTCTGCCTGGAGTCATATGGATAAGGTTATCATCGTAATGCCGACCTACAATGAGGCAGAAAATCTGCCCAAAATGGCGGCTGAACTACTCGCGCTGCCCGTACCCGGCCTGGAATTGTTGATTGTGGATGACAATTCGCCAGATGGGACGGGGCGCATTGCCGACGAACTGGAACGCTCAACCAATGGGCGCGTGCATGTCCTGCATCGAACCAGCAAACAGGGGTTGGGCACAGCGTATATTCTGGGCTTCAAATGGGCGCTGGCACATGGCGCTGATCTGGTGATGCAGATGGACGCCGATTTCTCTCACGCGCCAAAATATATTCCGGCGATGATCGAAAAGGCGGCAACATGCGAAGCCGTGATCGGTTCGCGCTATGTGCGCGGTGGCAAGCTGGATGAAAAGTGGAGCGTGTGGCGCAAATTCCTGAGCTGGTGGGCGAACGCGGTATGGGTACGCGGCATTTTGCGAACGCCGGTGCATGATAATACGGGCGGTTTTCGCGTGTGGCGGCGCTCAACGCTGATCGGCATGGGGCTTGATCGGGTGCGCTCCAACGGCTATGTGTTTCAGGTCGAGATCACGTATATTGCGCTGCGCTTAGGCTATACCTTCTGCGAAGTGCCCATCTATTTCGAGGATCGGCGCTACGGCACATCAAAAATGGGCCTCAATGTTCAGCGTGAAGCGGCACTGCGCGTCTTTGAAGTGTGGTGGCGGCATCATGGCTTGAATCGCTCTATGCGCAAAACTGAGGCGTAGGCCGTCGTGATCGCTGCGATGCAGCTTGCACAGGCTTACTGGTCATGAACGTCATACGTCGCGCGCTGCCCGATCTGCTGATCGTAATCAGCCTATTTTTGCTGCCGTTGGCTTTCTTCTGGCAGGTCACGCTCGGCACGAAAACGCTGCTGCCCGCCGATAACCTGTATCAATATCCGCCGTGGGCAGGCTATCGCGCACAAGTCGGCGTGCCGGACGTGCCGCATAATCAACTGCTCAGCGATCTGGTGCTGGAAAATTACGAGTGGAAGCAGTTTACGCGGCAGTCGATCGCGGCGCGCGAGATTCCGCTGTGGAATCCATACTTGTTCGCTGGTACGCCCTTTTTGGCGGAAGGTCAACATTCGGCGCTGTATCCGTTCAGCCTGATCTATTATGTGCTGCCGCTCGATCGCGCTTACGGCTGGTTCACCGTCAGTCAATTATGGTTGGCGGGCGCGCTGATGTACCTGTTCATGCGCGGTTTATGCGTGGGTGACTCGGCGGTGCGGCGGGTGGGCGCGCTGTTCGCGGCGATCGTGTATCAGATGAGCACGTTTTTCATCGCGAGCGTTGTCTTTCAGATGATCATCGCGGCTGCGGCGTGGCTGCCCTTGATCTTGCTGATGATCGAGTTCGTGATCCAGCAGCGCGCATTGTTTGGCAGGCCAACCGTACTGCCGTGGATAGCGATCGGCGCGGTCAGTCTCGGCATGTGCATTCTGGCCGGGCACGTCGAGTTTTTGTATTACACCCTGCTCGTGATGGCATTTTGGGCAGCGCTGCGTTTGATCGGCAAAGCGTGGCCGATTGCGCGGCTCACCCGACATAGTGGGGCGGAGCTAGGACGAACGGCGCTCGCGCTGATCGCGTTGGTGGTGATCGGCGCGGGGATCGGCGCAGTGCAATTCGTGCCGCTGTTGGAACTGGCAAGCCACAACTTCCGCGAAGGCTCGCAATCGTTCGAAACGGTGCGCGGCTATGCGCTCCCAGCCCGCCATGCGCTCGAATTTCTGATGCCGAACCTGTACGGCAGTCCAGCACAGCACACGTATATCGACCAATTCAGCGGCGGGTTGCACGTTACGCCGTTCAGTTGGCAGCGCACCGACGGCGGCACGATTACCACGATCAGCGACACCTATTGGGAAGTCAACAAAAATTATGTGGAAGGCGCTTGCTACGTCGGGCTGCTGACGCTGATCTTCGCGGCCATTGCGCTGATCGACGCACTGCGCAATCGAGCGAATCCACGGCGCAGCCTGACCGCACTGTTGGCGTTACTGAGCCTGATCGCGCTGGCTTTTGCGTTCGGGACGCCGTTGTACGCGCTGCTATATTATGGCTTGCCGGGAGTCAATCAACTCCATTCGCCGTTTCGATGGGTGTGGCCGCTGACATTTGCTTTGGCGGCGTTTGCAGGGTTTGGCGCAGATATATTGGCGCGTGCGCGTGATGTTCAGCTATCGACTAAGACGGTTAACAGCGCGCGTTTGCGATGGGTAGGGCGGTTGAGTGCTGCTGTGCTGATCAGCGGCGGACTCGTTTTGGCGGTGTTGGCGTTGAGCCGTCTGTCATTCGCGATTCACCAGACGGGCTGGCTGAGCGCGTTATACGATCGGGTGGCGGGGGTCAAAGCGCAGTTCCCCAACATCGAAACGTTTTACAGCGTAGAAGCGCCTGCCGTGCTGTTGTTCGGCTTATTCCTGATTCTGTCCGGCGCGGTGTTGTGGTTGAGTCGCCGTCCGTGGATGCTGCCACGCTTGCACATTCCGGTTTGGGAAGCTGCCGCGATCGTGGTGATCGCGCTGGATTTGATTGTGGCAACGGCGGGCTTCAATCCGGCGGCTGATCCGGCATGGCTGAAATTCACGCCGCCCGCGATCGTCTGGTTGCAAGCGCACGACCCGCAAAATTGGCGTTTCATCACGGTTGACAGCGGTGTTACCGGACAAAAGCCGATGAATGCGAATATCGGCTGGCTGTACGGATTGCAGGACGCGGGCGGCTACGACAGTATTATCAGCAAGCAATACGTCGAGTTCATGGGTCACATGACGCCGCAAAATATGCTGCTGTATAACCGGATCGCGCCACTCGCGAAGGATCAATTAGCGGCGCTGGACACGCTGCGCAAGGCGAGCATTCGTTATCTGGTGAGTGACGTGGCGCTGCCGTCAGGTAATGCCGATTTGACGCAAGTATTCGCGGATCAGGGCACTTTTATCTATGAAGTGGCGAACGCTTATCCGCGCGCCTATGTGTTAGACGGCACAAGCGGCATTCAGGCACAGCCGATCAGCGAATCGCACGGTAATGAAGTGATCATCGCAGCCACTGTATTACCCACCACTGCGCAAGCTGACGGCAAAAGTACGCTGGTGCTGGCCGACTCGTATTTCAACGGCTGGCGCGCTTATGTGAAGCCGCAAGAGTCGCCGGACAGTGCTGAAATCGAAGTCCCAATCACGCTGTACAACGGCAATTTCCGGGCGGTTGAACTGGACTCCGGCGCGTGGACAGTGCGCTTCCGCTATTCGCCGCAATCCGTACAGATCGGCGCGTTCGCCAGCTTCATCGCGGCGGTGCTGACCCTGTTCATGCTGTTGATCTGGCTGTGGCAGCGCTTTTATGGCAGCACGGCCAACAGCGTAAGCGGCGTGCAGTTGGTCGCCAAAAACAGCCTTGCGCCGGTCGTGCTGAGCCTGTTCAACCGCGCGATCGATTTTGGCTTTGCGCTGGTTATGCTGCGCGTGCTATCACTGGCTGAGGCGGGCACTTTCGGCTTTGTGGTGGTGATCCTCGGCTGGTTCGACATCCTGACCAACTTCGGATTGAACACATTCTTGACGCGCGAAGTGGCGCGTACTCCATCGGCGGCGGCGCTGTATCTGCGGCGCACCAGCTTGATCCGCTTAGCGCTGATTTTGGCGTGGCTGCCCGTGCTGATCGGCGTCCTGGCGATCGAACAGCGCTTCAATCCGCATCCACTCAACGCCGCCGGACTGCTGACGCTCGGCTTGCTGTACGCCAGCTTGATCCCAAGCAGCCTCAATAACGGGCTGAGCGCCTTATTCTATGCGCTGGAAAAGAACGAGATTCCCGCCGCCATTTCGACCAGTACCGCGATTGTCAGCGTGACCTTGCGGTTGGGCGCGCTGCTGGCAGGTTTCGGGATTGTCGGGTTGGGCGGCGCGGCGCTGGTGATCAACCTGTTCACGCTGGCAATGCTGATCTGGCAAGCGATCCCGCTGCTGCGCGCCACTCAAAAGCGCGACGCTTTGCCTGATGCGCCCGTCCCATATCGCACCATGTTGGCCGAGTCGCGCCCGCTGATGATCAACCACCTGTTAGCAACCATGTTCTTCAAAGTGGATGTGACGCTGTTGGAGGTCAGCAAAGGGCCGGACGTGGTGGGGTTATACAACTCGGCCTACAAATGGATCGACGCGATCGGCGTGATTCCGTCGTTTTTTACGATGGCGCTGCTGCCCACCCTGTCACGACAAGCGCAAACCGATCGACCGGGGCTGCTGCGCAATTATCAGTTAGCGGTCAAGATGCTGGTCATATTGGCGCTGCCGATCGCGGTGATCACGACGTTCTTAGCGCCCACGCTGATGATCATTTTAGGCGGCGCACGTTATGCCACGGATGGGGCGCGCGCCTTGCAACTGATGATCTGGTTCATCCCGATCGGCTGGATCAACAGTCTGACGCAGTATGTGTTGATCGCGCTGAATTTGCAGCGTCCGCTCAAGTGGCCGTTCATCGCGGGCGTACTGTTCAACGTGATCGCGAACCTGCTGTTCATTCCGTTGTATAGTTATCAGGCGGCGTCGGTGATCACGATTTTGTCGGAAGTGGTGCTGCAAATCGGCTTTTACGTGCTGCTGCGGCGCGCACTTGGCGCGATCCCGTGGGTAGCGATGCTGGCGCGTCCGGTGCTCGCGGCGGCGGTGATGTTCGGCGTGTTGGCGCTGTTATGGCCTATCGCGCCGCCGTTCGGATTGATCGCGGCGGGGCTGACTTATCCGGCGGTGTTGATGGTGCTGCGTCCGCTCGATCAGATCGAGATCGAACGGCTGACGCCCTTGCTGCCCGCGCCGCTGCGCCGTTTTGCGCGAACATGAGTCTATGCGATCAGGAGACAGGTTCGGGAACGACTTCACCCGCATACGCAAGTATAATTTTTTCGCGTGGAATGCCCGCTTGTACAAGGGCATTTACTAATGGCTTGCTGTTTATGTCATGTTCGATGATCACAAAATCCGGTAAAAGTCGAACGGCAAGCGATAGATCAGCGTGATGGTTAGCGTCTGTATGCGACACATCTACCACAGTGAACAGGCTGCCATCGATGCTTTGCGTAATATAGCTAGGTTCGCCTTCCAAAGAAGTCTTAGCATATTCGGCCATTTGTTGCAGAATTATCGCTACATCTGCGGTGCTGGTAGCCATTGTAAAACGTCCTCCTCTGTTGGATCGAATACCAACAATTTTATACCTAGTCGCTTAATTAGCGCTAATCCGAGTGGCTCACTCCAAATGCCTTTGTAAGCAGCAGTCGGAACTGCCAAATAGAGCGGCACAGCGATCCCTTTGCTTGTCAAAACAACTGAATAAAGGATATATTGCCCGATTGCATCCGACACTGCTTCTACCCATGAAGGTGGATTTTCAAATCCTTTAACTTCAATCAAAACAGCAAAGGGTTGATTCGTTCGCGATGCTTGAAGATCGATCCATAAATTGCGCGAACCAATTTTCAATCGGACTTGATCATCCTCAATCGTCCAGCCATCTTTAACTAACGCACGCTTCACGGTGTCATGATAACGATCTTTAGCGGGCAATACGGCACTTCCTTACTCAAATTTTCCGTAATAGATTTATGCTAAACACATGTTACCATTTTTGCTCGCTGTTTAGCAGTGCTCAGCCCTTCAAGCCCGTGGTGGCGATCCCTTCGATGAGCTGCTTTTGCGCAACGAAATACAACAGCAAAATCGGCAGCAAGGCGAGCACCGATCCGGCCATCAGCAAATGCGTTTGCGCGGCGTGTTCGTCGCTGCTGAGCTGGTACAGCGCCACGCCGATCGGTCGCCAGCCGTTCTTGTCGGTCGCGATCAGCAGCGGCCATTCAAGCGCCGTCCATGTGCCGATGAAATTGATCAAAATGGTGGTAACCACTGCCGCGCGCGATACCGGCACCAGGATCGCGAACAGATAACGCAAATGGCCTGCTCCGTCGATGCGCGCCGCGTCCCACAAATCTTCAGGTACTTGCCGGAAGAACTGGCGCAGTAGAAAGATGCTGAACGTGCTCGCCAAAAATGGGATGACCAGCCCTTGCCAACTGTTGAGCCATCCCAACGCCGGATTGATACTTGCCATTGCGCGGCTGATGTTGGTCACGATGATCAGGCGCGGGACTAACGTCACTGAGGCCGGAATGAAAATCGTCAGCAAAAAGAGGCTGAACAACAGATCGCGCCCCGGAAAGCGAATGCGCGAAAAGCCATACGCTGCCATGAGCGAGAACACCGTTTGCCCGCCAACCGTCAGAATTTCAAGGATGAGCGTGCTGCCTAACGCGCGCAGAAAGTTGACGTTTGGGTCTGTCAGCACGTAGGCGTAGTTTTCGAGATGAATTTCGCTCGGCAAAAACGCGGGCGAGTTGGCTTCACCAAAGCTCATGACCGATTTGAACAGCATCCAGATCAACGGCAAGACGTACACGATCACCATGAACGTTAACAAGAGGTACGCAAAGCCGCGAAAACCATCAAAACGGCGGCGATTCGAGGTGCCAGTTTGTGCGCGCGTTTGCGGCTGTGCTTGAATGGCGGATGTAGTGGGCTGCGTGATACTAGCCATAAAACACTTGATCCTTTGTGACCCGTTCCTGAACGAGCGTGAGCAATAAGATAATCCCGAACAAAACAAACGCCATTGCCGACGCGTAAGGTAGCAAACCATTCTTGATCGCGTCGAAAATACGGACGGTTGCCACGTCCATCTTGCCGCGTGAGGACGGATCGCGCAGCACGTAAATATGCGTGAACGCCTGAAAAGTGCCGATGATCGACAGCAGCGTCAGAAAGAAGGTCGTCGGTGAGATCATGGGCAGCGTGATGTAGCGGAAGTTCGCCCAACGGCCTGCCCCATCTACTTCGGCGGCCTCGTACAGTTCACGCGGGACGCCGCCCAACCCGGCCATGAAGATCACCGCGTTATAGCCGCTGAATACCCACGTACTGAAGATGATCGCCGTCGTCAGGGGCAAGCTCGGTCCGACTAAAAAGGGCGGCAAATGGATCGGCGTTAGCCCTGCTTTTTGAGTGATGATCTGCGCAATGATTTGGAAAATTCCGTTTTGACTGCGCAGCCACTGCTGAGACGGCAAGCCAAAGCTCTGCATGAACTGGTTGGCCGGGCTGTCCGGGCGCAGCGAAAAGATCACCGAAAATACGGCGGCGGTAGCAACCGTCGGCGCAATGTACGGGATGAAAAAGATCATCCGATAAAACGATTTGCCGATGGTCACTTCATGAAACAGCAAATACGCCAGAAATAAACCAATCGACAGTTGCAGCGGCACGGTCACAAAGGCATATGTGGCCGTGCGGACGAGCGAGTCGTAGAACTGTGGATCACCGGTAGCGATCGCGTTGGGTATTTCCCCGATGAGCAGCCAACCGCCGATCATCAGCCCGATCGCGATCAAAAGCAGCGTGAACAGGCCGGGCGTAGTCGTGCGGCGGCTGGCGTTTTGCCAGGCCAGATACGCGCCTGCAATGCACGCCAAACCCGCCAGCAGTGCGAAAATCTGCGGCCACAACAGCAAATCGGTGATTAACACGCTGGCGTCTGCATTGCGTTGCAGCAGTTCGACGCTGGTGCTGATCGCCGCCGTGAGCTTGTCGCTATCCAGCGCGGGCACAGCGAGCGTCGTCTGGCGCAGTTGATCGACGCCCGCCGCGAGCGCTAACAGCAGCAAAATCCCAATAAACAGCGCGATCCAACGCAGTGCGCCGGACAGTGCGGCCACGACGCCGCGCTCACTTGCCAGCGCTGAAACATGCGCCCGATGCAGCGCTAAGGTTAAGCCCAACGCGATGACCACGCCTGTCAGCGCCGCGAACTGGTTGAGCAGCGGTGGCAAGTACACGCCGCGCTCATCTAACAGCGGTTGCAGGATCGAAAAGGTGGCGGACGTGTTGGCGTTGATTTGTTGAAAGGCGAACAGGATCAAGCCCAACCCGCTCAGCGCGAACAGCAGCACGCCCCACGAGTTGAGCACATAGGGCAGCCCCTGTTTGCCGGGCAGCCACGTATTCAATCCTACATAGATCGTGATCGCTACGATGAGCAGCAAGATGGGCATGGGAAGCTGCGCAAAATTGCCAGTCAGCAGCAAAGCAGCGGTGACCAGCGTGGCGGGCGCTGCGATCATGGCAGGCAGCAGATAAATCAAAAAGTTGCCGTGCCCACTTTGCATCGCCGCGTAACCCTGTCGCCACACGCGGAAAGCGCCCCACAGAAACACCCATGCCACGATCAGCACGAGCATGTACGCCAATCCACCTAACGCATTCAAATAATTTTTCAGGCCGACAAACCCTTCAGGGAGCGCCTTGCCGCCTTGTAGGCTCACAAAAAATCCGTACACAACCGGATACAAAGCAAAGATGACTGTAATAAGGGTTGCCGGAGCGACAAATGCCAGTCCTAGCGCCGTTTCGCGCAGTTGTACGCGGCGGCGGTTGGCAGCGATGCTGTCGCTGCCGCTGAGTGTCGGTGTGATGACAGGTGGCACCGTGATCGTTGCCATGGTGTGTTTCCTCGTTCGCTTACAAGAGCGGGGGTTTAGCGTCGTGCTGTACCATATATGTTGGCACAATTTATATCGAGTCGAGGTTAAGGTTGTGTTAGGTGTACAAACTGGGTTCAGCTCAATATCGGCACGATGAAACGGTACAGCGCGTACACATCCAACGCTGCAAACGCGAACATCACGGCAACGATCGCCCAACGCGCCGCCTGACTCGCCCTATGTCCGCGAATCAGAGACGCCCAACCCATCAGGCCGACGACCACGAAAAACGCGATCGCCAATAAACCCGGATAGAGATAGCGCCCCTGTGCCTGCGCAAAGCCCAGGTTGTAGTACACGATCTCAGCGACCGCCAACAATGCCAGCACTGACAAGATCAACAACCCATCGCGCTGACCAGCCGTGATGCGCGATCGGAAACGCACCCATGCAAGCACCGCGCCGATCAGCACAACCAGGCTGAACAGTGCCAAAATCGCGTAAAAGTTTTCGGGCAGCGGCACGCCCATCCAGCCGAATTGTCCCCAGAAGCTGTGGAACGTCGTTTGCAGCGCATCGGCCAATGTGCTGCCGAGTCCGTGCTGCGCGATTAACTCAGCGGTGCGCGTCTGACCGATCACGATCGAATCGTGTCGTCGCAGGCCCAAAAAATCCGGCCAACCGTAGATTTGAATATCATGCAGCCACCACGCGCCGCCAAAAATCAGCGCGGGTAGCCCGATCCACAGTGCGCCGTTGATCAGCCGCCGAAGTGTCCAATCCTCACGCCGCGCTTTGAGCAGCAGCGCCACGCCCACCACGCCGATCAGCAGATAGGCAGTCGCTTTGGTGATCAGCGCGAGGCCGAGCAGCAGCCCGATCAACGCTAATCGTCTGCCAATTGGCTGCGTGCGCGTATCGGTCATCGTGAATCGTAAACACGCGAGCACCGTCAGACCGATGATCAGTTCGGCCAAACTGTCGTTATCAACGCCCGCCATCATCGCCACATGCTGCGGCAAAAACGCGACAAATGCCGCCGTTGCAAACGCTAGAAAAAGTTGCGCCGGAAACAGCGTTCGCACGGCAAAATACGCCACAATCACGACGCCCGCCCCGATCAATGCCGAGAACAGGCGCATGATCGTCAAATTGCCGTTACTCAGCGCGAAAACGGGCGCTTCCAACAGATAAAACAAGGGCGGCTGATGATCTTCATAGCGGATCGTGCCGAATTGCGAACCGAATGCAGACGGCGCGAATTTCTGCGCTTTGAGCGACTCCAGATAGCCCTGATTCCAATCGCCCATTTGCAGCGACGGGATCGCGCCATTGGTGGCAACCTGCGCGATGTAGTTATAGTGAGCGGGTTCATCGGGCACTTGCCAGGCGGGTGTCTTGATCGCATACAGCGCCGCAATGATCAGATAAACGACCACAATCGCGCCGAGCACTCCGGTATCACGGCGCGTCATGATTGTTTCCTTTCGCGAAGGCGACGCACGGCGTACATCATCAGCAAGACCGGCAGCCACGCGATCGGCACGAGACAGCAGATCACGCGCGATAACGGCCCCAGGATAGTTTCAAATGTCATGGCGCGGCTGCCCCCTCACTTTTTCGTACGTAAGCAGCGCAAGCGCCTGTCTACCTGTAATCCGTCATGTTGAATTTCGAGGGTTGCGGACACGGCAGGCCGTGTCCCTGCCGGCAATCCGGCGCGCTGTAGGGACGTGGCCTCCCACGTCCGCCGTCAACGCCGTCTCGATCAATAATCGCTAACCGACGACGGGAAGCTGCCGATAAGGGCCAAACAAAATGCCATTGGTCACCCACATGATCCAACCCGTGCTGCTGCCAAGCTGAACTTGCAGCCAATCGCCATGCTGATTGCGCCCGATCACATTAAGGATCGTGCCGCTCGCCAGCCCATTGATCGCGTTGCCAGTGTTTGATGGCGCATCATACACGGTCACCGGATTGGCCGTGATTTTGATCGTGATGCCCACGCCCGGAATAGCGAGTCCGGTATTCGGCGGATAGAGATTGGTGGCTGGGCGATGGGTGCAAGTGTAGCGAACTGCCGGAAGTTGTGCCGAAACGATCGTACCGTTGCTATCGACTTCGTATGCGGTTACGGCGATCGTCGTGCCTGCGGGAACTGCCGGAAAGGTCAAAACGCCTTTGATATAACCAGCAGTGCCGCCCGGCCCGACCAATACATAGCTGGTCGGTTCGCCCGCTTCACCAAATACGCCGTTGCCGTTCAAGTCGGCACTGAATGCGGCATAAAACGGCGGCGTGCCTTCAGAGAATGAATCGTACAACACATACGCGGTAATGGTGGCGCAGGTACGGCTGCCAAGCACCAACGTACTCACATCTGCACTGGCTGGCCGCCCCCCGGCGAACAATGTCAGCGCGATCATTGCTGCGGCGATCCCGCGCAGCAAACGCAAACGACCCAAATGTTTCAGGAAGATCATGAATAACTACTACATCCTTTCAGCATAAACGCCCCTGCTGCACCCTTCCTGACTATAATAGGGGATGCACAGGCGGCGTGATAAGCACAAACCGCCCTTATTGTAGCCATTTTAATCGCAAATTGTGAAAATTTAGTGTATTTCGGCAAGATTATATCGAAATGGATCAATACTCGTGATCGTTCAACTGGCACAACAATTTGTCAATGCGACCTTTTTAGCCGCCGTATATGCGCTCTTTTCAGTCGGTTACACACTGGTATTCGGCGTGCTGGACGTGCTTAACCTGGCGCACGCCACCATCTTCATGATCGGTGCGGTGATCGCCTGGTATGGCATCGATCGGATCGATTTTGGCGGCGTGCCGGACGGCGTGGCGTTCTTGCTGATCCTGGTGGGCGTGTTCATTCTGACCGGATTACTCGGCGTACTACTCGAACGGATCGCGTTTGCGCCGCTGCGAGCGCGTAAGGCCGGGCAGCTTCCGCCGTTGATCAGCAGCATCGGCGTATCGTTGATCTTTCTGGCGATCGCGGAGTCGGTATTCGGCACTGATCCGGTCGATTTCTCCAAAACGCTGCTGCCCCTGACGCCTGTATTCAGCGCGCCGCCAGGGGTTCGCGTGGTGACATTCAGTTGGCAGCAGGTGATCGTGCTGGCGGTGGCGCTGATCATGATGATCGGTTTGCAAGTGCTGGTCACGCGCACCAAATTGGGGTTGGCAATCCGCACAGTGGCGGAAAATCCACGGGCGGCGCGCCTGGTCGGGATCAATGTCGAGCGGGTGTTCATGCAGACGTTTTTCATCGCGTCGGGGCTAGGCGGGGTGGCAGGCGTGTTGTTCGCAACGGTGAGCGGTGGCAGCGTGGCAACCAGCCTCGGCGCGAATGTCGAACTACTCGGCCTGACTGCGATCATCATTGGCGGCTTAGGGTCGATTCCGGGGGCGCTGCTCGGCAGTGCGTTGATCGCGTTCATTCAGGTGTTCAGCGTACAATTCAGCTTCTCTAACCTGCGCGATGCGATCGTGTTCGGCATTCTGATCGTGATGCTGGTGCTGCGTCCGAGCGGCTTATTGGGTCAACAGTCGCTCCGGCGCATTTAGTCTCTGACTGCCAACAACACGCTAACAGGCGCAACGACTCTGCTCACCTGACGCGATCGCGATCAGGGCGCTTTGCGGTCTACACTTGCGTGATCGCGTTCAGGGCGTAAAGGGGTGGTTGTTATGAAGCGAAGCGCAATTTTCCTGTTGATTTTGGCGTCATTGTTGGTGGCGAGTCAGGTGTGGGCGGCGTCCGGCTATGATTGTTTGGTGTTTATGTCACCGAATGGTTTTGTTAGCTTGAACCTACAAAGCGGGAATTACACAACCTTCGCAGGTGAATATTCTTTTGTGTACGAAGATTTGTATAATATGCAAGAGTCGCCGGATGGGAAACACGCGATTTACCTTAAACCAGAAAGTGATCTAACAGACTATACCGATCCGGCAAATGCCAAAGCTACCCTCATGATCACGTCAGTCAAGGATACGTTCGCTAAGCAGCCATACTTCAGCTATATGTACTTAGTTACTGGAAACCCGCATGTCGTGCATACTGGATTACCCATGATTATACACACTACTGGTGGTTGGACAGAGGAAACCAAATTTTTCTGGTCAACCGATAGCAAGTGGTTCGCTTATAGTTGGTTTGACAAACAAGTGAAGCAGCAACGTATCATTATTGCTGACGCGGACGGAAGCACTTTGCAAAACCGTTTGATAGGAAACGGTGTAATTTTTAACGACTTATCGCCCGATGGTCTGTATCTATCGACTATTGTAGGTGGCAATCTCATTTATTGGAAAATGCCGGAATTGAAACCTATTGATACCGATCTGAGTCGGTCTGCGACCGAATGTTTTGTGCCTTACGATCCAATAAAGGCATATTGCGATTGGTGGTTGCGTACAGATGGACACCGCGTAGCTTTTATGCAAAAAGAAGCCGATGGTTCAGATCGGCTGGTAATCATGACGCCCGGCAGCCGCGCAAAAACAGTAACAATGGCGCTACCGAGCTATGACCCCACATTGGTAAAACGGGTTCAAAATGCAGTAGGACCGAACCGCCTGTTAGAATGGTCGCCAGACGGCCAATATGTGGCAGTTGCATCAGGCTCTAAAGTGCTTGGACAAGATCATGTGCAGCTTGACGTTTTGCGTATCGATGGAACGGTCTATTCTAAAATCAGCGATAACGTCCAGCTTGAGGAAGGTGAAGGCGAAACGCTTAGGATTACGTGGTCGTCCAATCATTCACTGATTTTTGCTGAGACTGACGGGAAGCTGATCAATTACGTTTTTGATACGCAAATCCGTGAAGATCGTACACTGGACGGCGTTAGCACGGGTAACTATTTCGATGCAGGGAGCGGTATCACGGTCAAAGACGCCGGAAATAGCCCGCCATTACGCGGCGGAATTACGCCTGCGGGATTGCTCTATTACGTGTGGGGTTCGCGTATCATTTGGATGCAAGCCGACGGCAGCCAACGCCATCAGCTTGACCTTAACGACGCACCGACCGCTGAATACTGGTCAGCCGATAAGCAATGGCTGCTGATCGTGAGCAAACAAAACGCGCTCATGGTTAATCTGACAACCGACGCACAAAAGCCGATCGATCTGCTGATTAAGTATGTGGTGCAAGCGCCCGACACTCAGCAAGTGCTTGTCACAGCAAACGATGGCAGCTTGTACGTGATCAATTGGGGAAGCGATCAACTGCACAAGTTGGATACCATGCTGCCGAACCTGCGGGATAAGAGCACTTTGATTTCCCCGAACAACCAGCAAGTGCTTTTTACCCTTGGCAGCAAGCTCTACCTGTTCACTTGGGGAAGCGACCAATTGCGCGAGATCGAGCCGAACGTACCAAAGCGGATCGACAAGCTCAATTGGTCACCGGACAGCAGCGCGTTTAGCTTCGTGAGTACGGGTGACGGCAGCCGCACGCTTGAAGTGATCAGCGCAGCAGGCGACACGGTGCACCATTTCGACAACTTTCCAGAAGCTGACCAAATCGCCTGGACACAATGCGCGCTGCTGAACTGATCTGTTGAATGGGAGAGGCTACGCGGTCATCCAATCGGGCGGTGGAGGCGCTTTCAGAAGCGCCATGAACTTCTCGACGAACGCGCGCTTTTCGTCCTGATAAAGCGCTTCGTAAGCATCGGCCAAATCTGGAAATTCGGCGGCACATATGGCGTACTGCTCGTGTGCCCACCAGCCTTTATCGAACGCATCACTGGCCCCT
>Ga0209511_1001500_pt1 | contig 20656 bp, 17 predicted proteins | sample SSSSmetaG_FD_184141 | JGI IMG/M metagenome (GOLD analysis project Ga0209511, IMG submission 184141) | Glacier valley bacterial and archeal communities from Borup Fiord, Nunavut, Canada, to study Microbial Dark Matter (Phase II) - ​SSSS... | ecosystem: Environmental > Aquatic > Freshwater > Ice >...
CAAAGCCAGAACTTCTAGCAGATTGAGCACAGCCAAAACTCACTTATCCGAGTTGACTTTAATTAAGTCTGCCTATTTAGCAAAATGCACCGACTTTAATCTTCGGCTTTGACCCGCGCTAATCTTCAGGCGTGACGATCGCTGACTTACGTTTGCGAAGTGCAGCAGCCCCTAGACCAATGAGACCCGGAAGCAGGGCGGGTGTGGGAACACTGACTGCGTTCTCTGGCTCGCTTGAGTTAGCCGGGGGCTGCCGATTTTGACCGGTGTTTTGACCACCACTATCGCCACCACAAAGCCAGATAATTAGAGCGACAACTACTGCGACACATCCATCCATACGGTGATCCTCTAGGTATACCTAAAAAAATACTGAGGTAGGCTGACGAATCATGATCTTTTAGCTACTTCTCTTTGATTTTTTAACTAGGTATAAGATAAATAAATCTCTTGTAAAGCTTGTACTGTGACGCAGCTAGCCCATGTAAAACGTGCCACAGCAGTAGATTGCGTAGTGGTCAAGTTTAAACACGAAATGCCGATGACTAAACGTCAGATGTTGCCTGGGCATTCATCGCATAGTCTCGAAACCGCTCTAAGTCAGCTTTTAGCGACGACTCAACCACTCGACCGAGAAACAAGTTATCCATCAACTGACCGAGAAACCCAGGAATCGCGTAAGCGACGGTCATTTTGACCACGCTGCTGGTGTCCCGATCGTAAAACCGAATCGCCCCTCGGTTGGGCAAACCATCCACCGATTCCCACTGAATAATCTGATTGGGAATTTGTTTGAGAATGCGGGACTGCCAGCTAAACTCTAAGCCGCCCGTCGCCAGTTTCCAGCGAGACAGTTCTGGGTTGTCTGGCAAAATCGTCACCGAATCGATCCATTTCATCCAGCGCGGCATTTGCTGCAAATCTGACCACAGACTCCAAACAAACTCGATCGGGGCATCTACTTCGACCTGGACGGTGTGTTCTAACCAATTGGACATAGGTGATCAAAAGAAGGTTAATACTTAAACAATCCGTTGCCCTGAACTTTGTAGCCTGTGGGTTCAAGAATGGCTTGAGCGGCTTGCATACCAGAGATTGTCGCACCTTCCATGCTATCGATATAGTCCTGTTGGGTATAGCTTCCGGCTAGAAAGAAATTCTCGATCGCTGTTTTCTGACGCGGACGATAGACATCCATTCCAGGATTCTCGCGATAGAGCGACTGGGCAAGCTTGACGACGCTATACCAGGTCATCGTCAGTTCTCGCGATGACGGGAACAGATCCTGAATTTGTTTGAGCGCGTGTTGAGCAATCTCTTCGTTACTCATTTTGATAAAGGGGTCACCGGGAGTCAGAACAACCTGCATTAAAGATCCTTGTCCTTCTCGGTAATAGTCTTTGGGACTGGACAGTGCCAGATCGGCAAAACAGGAGAAATCGGCATCGGCACTGTAGAGCAAATTATCAATGCCAGCCGCGCGATCGACTTGCTTGCGGGCTTCTGGGTCGTTAAGTTCGGTCACCCAGCCGTTAAAGCGCAGTTGAACGGTCGTTACTGGAACCGCTTCGAGCTTGTAGATATTGTCAAATTCTGGAATGCTGCGCCATTCTTTGGGCAACAAGCGCTGAATTCCGGGCACATCACACGCGGCAAGATAGATATCAGCCGTCACCGTCTCTTCGGTTTCGCCGTTTGCCACCTGCAAACCCGTCACCTTCAGCGACCCGTTGTTGTCTTCAAACAGAATCTTGCGCGTCTGGCGGCGAGTGTGAATTTTGCCGCCTTTGGCTTTGATGTAATCGACGATCGGTTTATTCAAATATTCGCCCGGAGACCCTGCCAATAGATTGAGCCGCGACGCTTCGGTTTTGGACGCAAACATCATAAAGATGGTCAGCATACAGCGAGCAGAAATCTCTTCGGTGTTGATGAAACCTAGGGCAAGGGCGATCGGGTCCCACATGCGCTTGAGGCTATTTTGTGAGCCGCCATGACTGCGAAACCAATCGGCAAAGCTGATGCCATCGAGGTCACGAATCAGCTTCATCGCAAAGTCAGGGTTGATCAAACCCGGCACGATCGGACTTGTGCCCAGAGCGATCGCGTTCTGCAACTTGTCTTGAAGGGTCAACTGTCCGGTTGTGAAAAACGCTTTCAGCCCGTGAAAAGGCGCACCTAACAGGAACCGAAAATCAAGTTCTTTCGTAATGCCGCCCCGATTGACAAAAGTGTGGACGTGTTCTTTAGGCAACAGGTTCTCAAATGCGCCGACCTTCTTCGCCAAAGCAAACAGGTTATAGTAATTGTTGAAAAAGACGTGCAGCCCCATCTCAATGTGGTTGCCATCGCCATCGACCCAACTGCCCGCCTTGCCGCCGATGAAGGGACGCGACTCAAACATTTCAACTTCATGTCCGGCATCAACGAGTTCGACTGCCGCCGCTAACCCCGCCAGCCCTGCTCCCACGATCGCAACTCGCATTCCGCATTCTCACTGAGACTTCTTTACAGATTGTAATAGAAATAGGGAACGAGAGGGATTCTGGGGTGTGAATATAATTTGGGATGTTGCAACGATTCGAGTTTCGATCGCGCCTATTCTTTATGCTCAACCCTTCTGCCTCGTTTACTTGCGTTTCCTGTGGGATTGCCCTTCTTGGTTTAGTCTCCGCCTGCACGCCCCTATCTCCGTCATCTGTCACCCAAGAAACTCCTCGCCCCGTAAAGCCGTTGCCTGCTGAGGCGTTCATTAAAGCGACAGAGACCCCAAGCTATCGGTTGAGTCCGAGTCCGGTGGCTAAATCGCTGACCGCAACGTCTAAACTGTCTGCCTCAGAGCTAGCGTCTCAGCTTCAGCAGGCAGACGATAAAGCCATCAGTGCTGAGAATCTAATGCAGTCTGCCCAGTCTAAAGAAGATTGGACGCTGGTGATCAACCAATGGAAACGGGCGATCGCGCTGTTGCCTCCTCTCTCAGTGGCGGGTGCTCAAAAAGGGGCGGTACAGCAAAAACGGGCGGACTATCAGAGCAAACTTTCTGATGCCCAGCAAAAAGCGAAGACCAATCCTCGTCAGCTTGTCACGGGTGGTCAACCCACAGGCGGAAAGGGCATTCCGCTGATTGTTGCACCCAATTCACCCGATGCAACCACAGCATCTCCGTCGCCTACCAATTCGCCCTCTCCATCACCTTCGCCAAAGAATTAGAGTCCTCCCATCTGTTCGTAGAGTTCTATGAGAGCGGCATTATCTAACGAGCCTTTGCCCTGGGCGATTAAAGAATCCATGAGAGCAGTCACCTGACTGCTTCCCAAAAGCGGTAGGCTCACCTCACGTCCGGTTTGCAAAACGATGTTCATATCTTTGCGATGCAGGTCGATCGTGAAGCCAGGTTGAAAACGGCGGTTGAGCATCCGATCGCCATGCACTTCGAGCACGCGACTCTGGGCAAATCCGCCTAGCAGCGCGGATCTAACTTTTGCCGGATCGACTCCTGACTTTTTGGCAAGAGTCAGCGCTTCTGCCACCGCCTGAACGGTGAGAGCAACCACAATCTGATTGCAGGCTTTTGTCACCTGTCCGGCACCCGCTTCGCCAACGTGGACAATGCTTTTGCCCATTGCTTGCAAAATCGGCAATGCTCGTTGAAAGGCAGATTCTTCACCCCCGACCATGATCGAAAGCGTGCCTTGTTGAGCACCGATATCGCCTCCAGACACCGGAGCGTCGAGAGATTGAATGCCATTGACTTTCAGCGTTTCATAGAGTTTTCGAGCAGTGGCAGGCGCGATCGTAGACATATCAATGCACAGCGTTCCTGCTTTTGCGCCTTCTAGCACGCCCTCACTGCCCAAAATCACCGCCTCGACATCGGGCGAGTCGGGCAAGCAGGTGATGATCACATCTACTTGTTGGGCGACTTGTTTAGGAGAGTCAGCGATCGTCGCTCCATCTCGCACCAATTCTTCTAAGACTGCACGGCTGCGATTATGAACCGTCACAGAATGTCCTGCTTTGAGCAGATTCTGGGTCATCGGTTTGCCCATGATGCCGAGTCCAATAAATCCAAGTTTTTCCATGAGTGTGACAGAGTGGGTAAAAGTCCTGCTATCTTACAGGATTTGAACCTGCAACCCCTGCGACCCCAAAGTAGTGCGCTGTGCCCTGAGTCATGCATTACATCCTTATCTCCTGTGTTTTGCCACAAATATATTCATAAGTACCCGTGGCAAAATGGCAAATTGGCAAAAATACCTTTAATCCCCTGCTAGATGAAGGATCTAGAATGGCAAGGATTTCGGCGAGGATTTTTATTTTGGCAAAAACTCTAGCAAGGCTACCAAAATGGGCTGAAATACTCAGACTGTAGATCTTAAGTTAGCCGCGCCAAAAACTACACCAAGTATTTACACTCATCGATTATTCCTTCCAAACCTTATTGCTTCATATAGATGAAGCCTAAATAGTGATTATGGGTATTAAAAGAATCAGATCTTAGAGTGGTGAAAACACGCAGAAAGCCCCACAGTGAAAAAGCTACTTCTCTCTCTACTGGCAGTTTCTTCTACCGTACTTATTGCAGTCTCTCCTGCTAAAGCCTCCAATTGGGTGAAGATGGGTGTTTCAACTGTAACTAAAGAAACTATTGCTCTAGACGTTGATTCTATCGATCGAGTATCTCAGTACGATGTCAAGTTTAGATACTTGATTGGTAAGGATATTGTGCAAGCGTCTGCTAATTGCGATTCATCCATGATTATGCCGGATCAAGGGAAACCATTTCAGCCTAATATGTCAGGGGCAACGCGCAACCTATTAAACCGTGTGTGTAAGGGTGGTACCAGCGACGAAACAAGTTATAGCCAAAGGGAAAGGTTCCAGGTTTCACAAGCTGATATTGAAACTGTTCGCCGCATCTCAGAGTACGATTTTGGAAGAGAAATGTGGTCAACTGCGATTTACAACGATTTACAAGTTATTTGCACAGCCAGATCTAACGGCGCTACAACTCAGTCGTTTTTGACCGCGCTTCGTAATAGAGGCTTTTCTGATGCGCGTCGTGACTACACTACGTCTTTGCTTGTTGTAGCCGAGCAATCAGTCTGCCCTTGATAGCTCAGTATGGGATTCTTATTTATGTTGCAGCAATTTAAAAAGTCTGTACTAAATACCGATTCCATTAAAAAGAACCCCTGAAATAGCTTCTAGAATGACAATGGAAAGCCCTAGAAAGCTTTCACGGTGGTTTGCGCGTTTTATAAAATCTCTCTAATTTGCCCCTAGAAAGCCTTCAATTGCCATTTTTTCTGGTAACTAGCGCTTCATCTCAACTCCCTTACTTAAGCGATCGAAATGGGGCGAACTGTAAATCCGCTGGCTACACCTGTATTGGTTCAAATCCAACCCGTAACTAGCTACGGTTTGATTCTCAAACCGTCCTAACGTAGGCTGTTTTCTTAGGAGAGATTTAGGACGAAAGCTAGCTGGTACGGCGGGAGTCCCTACCGATTTAAAAAGCCCGTGATCAGGATTGAACTGATGACCTCACCCTTACCAAGGGTGTGCTCTACCACTGAGCCACACGGGCAAATAAAGGAAACACAGCAAGGGAAAATTCTTACTTTTACCTTGACCTATGTTCTACCGTGGAATGGACCGGGTTGGATTTGAACCAACGTAGGCGTAGCCAGCGGATTTACAGTCCGCCCCCATTAACCACTCGGGCACCGATCCGTCACCCCACGGAAATAAATAGTAGCACATTCCAAGGGACGGTTTGCAACAGATTTAGGAAGCAGAATTTTTTAGGTTAGCAGCATCAACTTGCTGTCGCAGCGCTGGAATCAAGAATTGCGTCAGCGTATAGGCATCGACTCCCAATTCTGTCCGCTCTTGGGCAGCTAAAATTCCGGCTTGAGCGTGCCACCAGGCAGCCGACTGGACTAAATCGACGCTGATGGAGTTTGAAGCAGGTTCACTTGAATTTTGAGTCGTAGTTCCTGCGGAGTTGCGCTTTGCGCTAATCGCTTGAGCCAGCAGTCCTCCTATCAAACCCGTTAACACATCGCCACTGCCGCCGCGTGCCAAAGCCGGAGTGCTCTCTGGATTGATGCGCGTATTGCCGTTGGCATCTGCGATCGTCACTCTTGCCCCTTTAAGCAAGACGATCGCGCCCGTTTGCTGTGCCGCCTTCTGAACGGCGGTTGCTCGACACTCTACTGCCAAGTCGGGAAACAGTCGCTCGAACTCTCCTAGATGAGGAGTCAGAATAGTGGAAGCCTGACGATGTTGCAAGGTTGGGATGGTTCCTTGCTGTGCCAAGACATTTAAGCCGTCTGCATCAAGCACTAAAGGGCATTGACTGGCGAGAACTTGCTGGACGATCGCGGCTGCGTCAAGCGTTAAACCTGGACCACACGCGATCGCGTCGAAAGAGGAATCCAGCGTGAGAGAGGAGGGAAATGCCGCGATCGCCCCGTCCGGAGTTTCGGGACAGCCGAGAATCAATGCCTCTGGAAGTTGGGCAGAGAGAGCAGATTTGAGCGATTTGGGAACAGCGACCGACAGCATTCCGACTCCGCTCGATCGTGCGCCCAAACCCGCCAGCAGTGCGCCGCCCATATAGCGACGAGAGCCGCAGACCAGCAGCAGATGCCCCATTTTATATTTGTGAGTGGTGAGCGATCGAGCTAAGGGAAGGGTGGCGATCGCGCTCTGAGCGGTTCCTCGCTGGATTAGAGGTGGCTCACCAACTACAGTCAAAGCGTCAGCTAGAGGGATGTCAAAATCGATTAACTCAGCGCTGCCGACAAATTCGAGTGCTTGATCTTGCAAAAGTCCTAGTTTCCACAACCCCAGACAAAAAGTGTAAGTCGCTCGAATAGCCGTTCCTAAAATCTTTCCGGTGTCAGTGTGCAGACCGGAGGGCACATCAATGCTGAGAATGGGCTGCTGCCACTGATTTACCTGGTCGATGAGCGGGGCAACGGGTTCGGTCAGCGATCGTTCTAGCCCAACGCCAAATAAGCCATCAATCAGCAAGTCGCAGGTTTGCAGAGCCTCTACTTGCGAATGGCAAGGAATTCCTAAACTCGTTGCGTAGCGCAAATGACTTGCTGTGATGTCTTTTAGCGTCGAGATGGGACAGCAGATCATCACCTCATAGCCTTTGACGTGCAGTTCACGGGCAACGACCAGAGCGTCTCCGCCATTGTGTCCAGGTCCGACTAGGATGCCGATGCGCCGAGTATTGGGCAGTGGGTAGAGTGCGGTGATGCGGCGAGTCAGCGCTGCGGCAACTTTTTCCATCAGCGCGGCAACGGGCATTCCGGCGGCAAAAATGCGGGACTCGATCGCGCGCATCTGGTCTGCCGTGACAATGATGCGTTGAATCTGCTCTAGCCGATCGTGGGGAGAAATCACGAGGGAAGTCTTTGTAAGAATTCTTTTAGGCTAGCAGGGAATTGAAAAGCGGGATCAGGAGTTATCCCTTACCAGATTCTATCAATCTCAGACCGCTCATCGTGGTGAGAAAAAAGAAGGGAACAAAAAACCAGTTTGGAGAACTGAGATAAAGCCAAATCATCAGGATGAGCCAGAGGATGAGGCAAGTTGTCGCCAAGATCGTGTGCATAGACTGAGCAAGCCAATTCTCAGAGGTTGCTCAGTACTTCGGTATCTCTATGAAGGAATCAGTTAAAAAACATTAAAGAGACCGTGAAGAGAGCAAGGTTTTAACCTGACTCCTAGACGCTGCTTTTATCGGTAAGCCTGCATCGGTTCTTTGATGAAGCGGATGTAGAGATGCTTAAAGGTTGACTTTAAGACACGCGGGGCACCGAAATCGATCGGCATCATGGTTTCAGGAAGCTGCCAGTCAGTGAGGCGCAAGTCTTCTGGACGGGACTGCGGGAAATGAATCTCGCTCAAATCGGGACATAAGCCCAACTTTTGAGATGCGGCAACGGTGGGCACGATCGCGGGATCGACGTTGAGAATTTCAACAATTGCACGATCGAGGGCAAACACATTATTAGATGCGGCTAAGATGCCTAACGCTCTCGGTTCGCCGCCGCTCGGACCATTTCCTTCGTGCCCGATAATGCCGTCGAGAATCGTCAGATCAGGGCTGATAGCGCGGGCGGTTTCGACGAGCATCGCCCCAAAGCGTTCTTGATCTTTTCCGGCTTCCATGTGCCACCAGGCTTTCATCTTGCCGGGAACGCAGCCGAACAGGTTTTTAACGCCCATCGTCAGGGTAAGCTGCACATGAGATTTTACTTTCGGCAAGTTGATCACGACATCGGCTTCCATCGCTTCTTTTGAGAGCAGCAGATGATTAAAATCTTCACCGACGACTTCATAGCGCTTACCGCTAAATTCGACGATCGGCACCCCCAATTCTTCAATCAGGGGCAAATAGCCATTGGCTTTAGCAACGCCTCTCGCACTTCCAAACGCCGGACCGTCGCCTAAAAATGGTTTTCCTCCGGCTTCTTGCACGAGTTTTGCAACCTCGTAAACAATCTCTGGACGAGTGACACATTCTTTCGTCGGACGGGCACCCGTAAGCAGATTGGGCTTGAGCAGCACGCGATCGCCCGGTTTCACAAAAGCAGAGATGCCGCCGAGGGGTTCTAGCAGCGTCTCGATCGAGGTGCGAAGTTGAGTGCGATCGTAGGAATTTGCTCGAATCAGGCTAACCGAAGGCTTTTGGCTTTGCATAAAGGGCACTAGGTACAGAGCAAACGATGTCTGAACTATACCAAATGTGCCCCAAATCTGCCCTTGGAGCAACGCTGCGGTTAACGCACCAAATCGAGAGGCTGGCTCAACTTGATTTCGATGAATTCGCTGCTATCGGGCTGTCCCGCCGTTCGACCAACGCTAAACGGGTAGTTGTTGTCATTAATGACGAGTAAGGTCTGAGCATCGATCGGCAACACATCTTCGATCGTCACAAACGGGAAGGTAAACACGCCATTTTTGGTGCCGTTGCTGCCGATTCCTTGCGAGTCAGAGATATTTAGCAAATCGACTAATAGCTCTTTCTCCACAAAGCCGTCTTGATCGATTACGTTCAAGTCAATTTTGTAGAGTTTTTTAGACCGCGCAGGATTAGTAAATGCTGGATCGCTCGCATTCCCTTGTCCGTTATCTCGTTCAATCACGATGAATTCGTGATCATTGATCGCTGTTAAGTCTCCGATCGCTCGTCCCGGTGCGTTTAACCGATAGGAAAATGTTGCCCCAGTGTATTGGCTAGTTTTGGGATCAAACTCATTGATCAGCAGTCGATTTTGATTAGAATCGCTGACGATCGCGCCTTCTAACAGCGTATAGAGTTTGTCGCCCGTGGCATTAAGCGCCATGCCTTCAAATCCTTTCGATCGAGGCAGGTTGGCAGATTTAACTTTCTCTGCCTCTGAGAGATTGGCAAAAGCGGGGTTATCAGGCGATCGCACAAACTCCTGAGTGACAAAATCACGCGCCGCTTTGCCAGTGCCCGCAAAATCGGTGAAGAATCCATCTACGCCTAAGCTAATAAACTGCCGAATTTCTAGCTCTGGGTCGCCTTTATAGTCAGATGCCAGATAGCGACCCTCGTTGCGGAAGGTGTAAGGATGAACGAGCAAGCCTGCGCTATGAGCGTCGGTGATTAGCGACGTTGGCGGAGTGATGGTCTTATCGGCATCATTGACTGCGCCGTCACCATTCACATCATCAGCGATGCCATCGTTATTAGCATCGACCCCTTTAACCGAGACAATCATCCGCTTCCAGGGACCGATGCCATCGGCGTAAGTTGCCACTTCTGCCAGACCTTCAGGCGTTCGCAAGTCGGCGTATGTGCGCTTGTCACCGCTCACCACAAAATCGTAGGGCTGGATTTCGATTAGCGAACCATCTAGCGCCACATCGTCGGCATCATAAAGCTGAATCAGAGGCACATCAATTAACTGATTCAGCGTCTTCAAGTTGCCCACTTCAAACGACTGAATAAAGACGCGACTGGGATCGGTGAAGTTATTAGCTTTGAGAATGTTGACCAACGGGACTTCTAACGCTAAACCCACACTCGTATGATAAGTCGGATGTTTGGTTTCAGGATAGATGCCGATTTTCTTGCCCGTAGTCGCTTCTACCTTTTTCACCAGGTCAATGATTTCTTGAAGGGTCGGAATTTCAAACTGACCGTTAAACGACTGGTCTCGGAAAGAAAGCCGCTCTTTTGCCCGCAGAGTCTTGATTTCGGCAAGGGTGAAGTCATCGGCAAACCAGCCCGTCTCGGCGGTTCCATCGATCGTTTTGGTCGTAAAGCGGTTTGCAAACTCTGGACGATCTGCAACGTCAGTCGTGTCTTTGATGTTGACTTCGTGACGCGCAATCAGCACTCCATCTTTTGTCGAAACTAAATCTGGCTCAATAAAATCTGCGCCTAAGTCGATCGCTAACTGATAAGAAGCCAGCGTGTGTTCTGGTCGCAAGCCGCTTGCGCCCCGATGCCCAATGACGATCGGGTCTTGCCCGTTGAGCGTGTTTAGCGGCAACGTGTTGGGCGTGGGAATTGGAGCCTGAAGCAGCGTGCCGTTCGCGTCGGTGTGCAGCAGGAACGGACCGAACTCTTCGCCAAACCAGTAGGTGCCATCGGCAACCTGGCGGAAAGATTCAAGGTCAAAATCGGCTCCGGTCAATAGACGACCTGCTGTGATCGTCGGGTCAACTAGAATCCCGCCGGGTGTAAGTTTATCGCTGCCAGGATAGGTGTTGAGATCGGCAACAATCGTCTGAAAGCCTTTGAGGACGTTGTTGCGATCGTTGAGTTGAAAAATGCTGTCAGTCGTGAAATCACCTACCCGATCGCCCGTCTTGACGCTGACTGGGTAAACCTTGCCCGTCGCAAAGTCTGGCTCAACCCCATAAAATCGCAGCAGCGAATCGGCAGAGTTTGCTTTTGCGCCATAGCCGTTATCGACCATGACTAAATAGGTTCCTGGCTTTGCACCGGGCAAGACCGCAGAAAATCCCTGCACGGGCTGCCCACCAAAAGGAACGGGTTGCCCATTGATGAGGTTGGGGGTCAAAAACTGTCCAGATTTGGCTCCGGTTGCAAACGTCGCAGCAGGAAGAACGGCTCGTCCGACGAGTTGGCTAATGCCATCTGCAACGATTTTATAGTCACTATCGACTCTGACAAAGGCGGTGTCGTCGATCGTGGTTGATTTAACTCCTTTGAGAATGGCAAGAATTTCGCCTGTTTTGACTTCTCGAATCAGCGTGTCGTTGGCGTTTGCGTTGGTGCCTGCGTCGATCGCTAATTGCTCAAAGGTTAATCCTTCAGCTAGCGCAATTCGGTCTTTGTCTTTGAGACTAAAGTCTTTGATTGTGTCGGTTCTTTCACCCCGCGCCAGCACGAAAGTGTCGCTGCCTGCACCGCCCTCTAGCTGGTCGTTTCCTACACCACCGCGCAGAATATCGTTGCCGTCTCCACCGCGCAGAAGGTCATTACCGCTCTTACCTTCTATACGATCGTTTCCGCCTTGACCATTGATCACATCATCAGAGTTATCGAATCCCTGAATCGCGTTGTTTAAGTCGTTCAGAAATGTGACGCTATCATGGTTAAAAACCTGCTTTTGCTGCCAATCGGCGTTAAAGACATCAAAGCTATCAGCTACACGATTCTGCCCGTTGAAGATAACGTTTCCTAAATCAACTGTTGAACCAGTCGCTTTTTGTAGGTTGTCTAGGTTTTCTAGCTTGAAATTCTTTAAAGTGACTTTTGTATCTTTAATGTTATCAAACGTAATCACTAAATCATTGCCTTGCTGGGTCAAGAGCATTGATTTTGCGATCAGTCCCTCTCCCTGAAATGTGATGACATCAGCGTTTAGGATTGTCTCCTTCGATGGGTTGACTCCGGTTCCTACGCCGTTAAAGTGCTCGATCGAGACATCTTTATCTCCACGAGACACCCGATAAGAATGGGAGCGTTGAGCATCTAGACCGGATGCCACAAATTGACGAGAGGTACTGATTTCGGTCGTCAAACCAGAATTTGCAGAAATGGGAGAAGCTGAAGGTAGACCGTTACTATTCATGAAATTTTATCCAATGGCAAAGAACTAGACCCTAAAACTTAGCCGCTCATTTGAATGATCCGCTCAAATGAATGGCTCTGAAAATTATTCAAAACAGCGAGCTGATTACATCGCAATATCAATTTGACTCACTGCTTAGTAAATCTGTGTAGGCAAGTGAGAAGTTATTGACACATCAGTTTGAACAGTAGTCTGTCGAGTTAATGAACGCGATAATTAATGGTTAAGAGTTGAATAAGAAAATTCTGTCAATAGAGAATGATTTCTGCGATCGTGAGAGTGCCCCGCCAAGGATAGGAATGTCTATACTGAATGCACTGGGGCGGTAATACTCACATGAGCGATCTTTTAAAAGACTTTGAAGAGTTCATCGATCGGGGATTTGAAGATCTCCTGGGGTTGGTCAGAGAGCTAGAGGGGCGAGGCGATGGTGAAGGATTTAGGATTGATGTGCAAACTCGCACTCACGTCGATCGTCGCTATTTTCGACAAGATGCTTCTGAGACCGCTGCTCAAACCACCACAGCGACCGTCAGCGAGGTGATTATTACGCCGCCCCCTGTCGATAGTGACCCTCGCCAATCGTTGAGCGGCATCGGCGGACTGGCAGAAATCGTCAGAGAACTGCGGGAATTGGTAGAACTGCCCCTCAAACGCTCAGAGTTGCTCACCAAACTGGGGCTAGAACCTCCGCGCGGCGTTCTCTTGGTCGGTCCTCCAGGCACTGGCAAAACGTTGACCGCTCGTACACTAGCCGAAGATTTAGGCGTAAACTACATTGCGATCGTCGGACCCGAAATCATGGGCAAATATTACGGAGAAGCCGAAGCGCGACTGCGAAGTCTGTTTGAAAAAGCCTCCCGCTCTGCGCCCTGCATTGTTTTCATCGACGAGATTGATAGCCTCGCGCCCGATCGTTCCAAGGTCGAAGGTGAGGTTGAAAAGCGCGTCGTCGCTCAACTGTTGAGCTTAATGGATGGATTTGCCAAAACCAAAGGCGTGATCGTGTTAGCGGCGACTAATCGGGCTGATCACCTCGATCCTGCGCTGCGCCGTCCCGGACGGTTCGATCGAGAGATTCAGTTTCGCATCCCCGATCGGGCAGGGCGATTAGAAATCCTTCGCATTCTGACGCAGGCGATGTCGCTGGATGAAACGGTGAATTTGGACACGATCGCGGATTTTGCGGGAGGAATGGTCGGTGCAGATCTAAAAGCCCTGTGCCAAAAAGCGGCGTATGTGGCGCTGCGTCGTTTGGTGCCTTCTTTCAGCGATCCGACTCCCCACACGATGAGCGTGACGCAGAGCGACTTTTTGGAGGCGATTAAGCAGATTAAACCTGCTGTTTTAAGATCCGTAGAAGTTGAGTCGCCCAACATTGCATGGGACTCGATCGGCGGACTGGAATCAGTCAAACAAAGTCTGCAAGAATCCGTCGAAGGGGCACTGCTCTATCCCGAACTCTATCAGCGTACTAAAGCTAAAGCGCCACGAGGCATCCTGCTGTGGGGACCTCCGGGCACGGGCAAAACGCTGTTGGCGAAAGCAGTTGCGTCTCAGGCACGAGCAAATTTTATCGCGGTCAACGGTCCTGAGTTGATGAGCAAATGGGTTGGGGCATCTGAGCAAGCTGTACGAGAACTGTTTGTGAAAGCGCGACAAGCCTCTCCCTGCGTCGTGTTTGTCGATGAGATTGACACGCTTGCTCCGGCGCGAGGCAGCTATCAGGGTGATTCAGGGGTGAGCGATCGCGTCGTTGGTCAACTGCTCACCGAGCTAGATGGCTTGCACGACTGTTCTAATGTGCTGCTGATTGGAGCGACCAATCGCCCAGAGGCACTCGATCCTGCCTTACTGCGATCGGGGCGGTTAGACTTGCAGATCAAAATCGATTTGCCCGATCGAGCCAGTCGTTTCTCAATCTTGCAGGTTCACAATCACGATCGTCCCCTAGCCGATGTCGATTTAGATACTTGGGCAACTCAAACCGAAGGCTGGAATGGGGCTGACCTGGCGCTTTTGAGTAATCAGGCTGCCTTAGAAGCAGTGCGTCGCTATCGCGGTCAGGGCTTGAGCGATCCGAGTGCGATTCACATTACAACCGATGATTTTGGATCGGCTTACGATCGCCTGTCTAGCCAGCGATCGCCCGTGTAGCTCAACTCGCAAACTCGGCTTGTAGGGCATCATCGTTGTCATCGGCGATCGTCGCCACGACGGTGATCAATCGCGAAATTTCACCGGGCGATAACTCGGCTACCGTGCGGCTTGACAAGACGACAACCTGATTTTCAAAGATGGCAAACGCCGACTCGAAGGTGGTTTTCCAGTTCATTTCGAGCAGTTTTCTCATGAGCTGCGGCTCATTTTTAGCGGGTAATGTCAGAACGGTTGCCCAAGCCGTAAACGTATCATCATCAGTCGTGCCCGTAAGCTGCACAAACGCCTCAACGCTGCCATATTTAAACTTCCAGACATTTCCACTGTCATTGTGGCTGACCATTGCGCTATTGGTTTGATCGAGGCTGTTAATGACCGTTTCAATCACCTCGACAATGTTGATGCCATTTGCACCACCCACCAAGTTTTCACCTGACAGATCAGATGTTGAGGTTGTTTCAGGATTGGACGGATAGTTCACCATAAGTACGTTTGTTTTAGCGTTATTGCACAGTTAGCGTTGAGTCTACCTTATCGTTAGTTACTGCGATCGCTTCTGTGCGTTCTACATTTCTTTATTTTTATACTCAATAAGCTGATTTTGTGCGATCAATCTGCCTGATGATATAAATCTTGTCTACAACAATGTCACTCCTGGCAGATGACTTGATCAGCAGGATTGCGTAATAGTTTTGATGTCGTAGACACGACACTTTCGACGCTATTTAATACAGGAGATTTGTTATGCCGATCGCCATTCGAGATGACGTAGTTTATATCATGTTAAAAAAGATTCACGACAGCGATCGAGTTCCCGGTCCTGACCCAGTGAATTTTACAGATACCGATTTTGCAGGTCTTGAGATGTCGATCGCAGACATTTTGGGACACTTAGACTATCTCAATCAACGGCAATATATTAACGCTGAGTTTTCGGGCAATGCTTATGCAAATCAAGATGATGTTCCCGATCTGGTAGATGAAGAAGAATTCGGCTTGAGAATTGCCAATACTTACGGCGCACCGGATGGTCCGTTGCCTCACCTGATTGAGTTCAAAAAGGCAGAACTGACCCCAAAAGGCGAAAAAATGCTGGAGGAAATGGAGGCAAATCCTCCCAAGAGTATGAATCAGGGTGCGGCAGTTCCGGTTTACAGCAAAGATATGCCGTTCTTAGAGAAGGTCATGCTCAAAACAGGATTGCAAGAGCATTATGACGCGAGAGACATTACCGAAGTCGTGTTCCGCACGATGCGCGACATGATGACCAACGAAGCGGTCGAGCACGTCGCCGAAGAACTCCACGAACCGATGGAAGAAGGCAACACCGACAAAACGCTCTATGCCGCAACTCCGCTTGCTACAGAAGTCGCAGACCTGTGGGAAGACACGAATCCGATCGTTCATTTTCTCAGCCGTATTCGTCCCCCGCTCAAAATTAAATCCAGCACATTTTTGTTCCGCATTAAACAAGAAGCGGGTTTAGCGGTCACGATTCCGCCAGAGTCGGCGGTCGAAGCAGTCTTCTCAGCCACAAAAGATGAGTTGTCTGACGATCGCATCAAAGAAGTCGCAAATTTCTTACCCGACGAAATCCGAGCCATTTGGGAAAAAGCATAGGCATCCCCATTCGTAGAGACGTTTCGGTGAAACGTCTCCCGACGACATCGGGTAAACCAACCCTCCACCGCATTCGTAAATTTTTTATTCGCACCGTGATGTAAAACGTCGGACTGTGGCACGATCGGGCAACCCAACCGATGATTTTGGAGACGTTTCACCGAAACGTCTCTACATTAATTCTTGGCGCAATCGATAAATAATGGTGTTGGGTTCAACTTGGTTAAGAATGTCTTGAATCACCGTACTGGCACCTTGCGAACCCCACGTACAGCCTTGTTCTAAATAGATTTGCGCCGCCCGACCCACTGAATATGACCCGTAGCCTGCGATTCCAGCCTGGACGATCGAGACTCCTGCCAACGCTGAGAATCCGGCTGAGGTGTCTGTGCCCGTGGCGATCGCAGTGGCGCTTTTGCCCACTCCCAGCAGAATGCCGCTGCCGATTTCGCTCAACAGCAGACTGCCAGAACTGATCAGAATCGTCTTTAATAATTTGCCTGCTTCATAGCGCGTCATCGGCAACCCGTATAACTCAGCCAACGCGCGAATCATCGCCAGATCTGAGATTGCACCGCCCATTAAATCGAGGATGGCGATCGGGTTTAACCCCACTGCCAGCGCTTTATATCGGGTGAATTTCCAAATTAATGCCTCTGCATCGGTGTTGCGGATTTCAACGATCGCCTCTGCCATACGTGTCTCAGCGTTTTTTGCCTGAAAGAGAGCATTGAGCGCAAGCAGCGATCGACCTTCCCGATTCAAGATCGTGAGAATCTTGTATTTCAATTCATCAATTTGCGACGGTGGCGTTTCCCATTCGTGAGTCACCCGTCCGTCTGCCCACTCAACGCGCATTTGCAGGGGGGCTGGCTCTGCCGCAACCATCACAATCTCGTCGGCGGTTAATAATTGCTGAAGTCGTGCGCCGTTTCCGGTTCTTGCGCCTAATCGCTGCAAACTTTCATAAATCGCCTGTCGACTCTGATCGGGATATAAGTCAATTTTGTTAAACACGAGAATCAAAGGCTTTTGCGCCTGTCGCAGGTCACAGAGGGCTTTGTATTCGGTGCGGGTGATGTCGCCAGCGACGATAAACAGAATCAGATCTGCTTGTTCTGCTACGTCTCGCGCCATATCTGCGCGGGTTTGCCCATCGACTTCATCGAGTCCGGGGGTGTCGATCAGTTCGATTTGCACCTTGGCACCTTGAGGCACGATCGCACGTTCTGGCGGCACAATTCCTCCCGTTGGCGACCATCGAATCACCTGCGGTTTGAGCGTCACTCCGTTAATCGGACCCGTTTCTAAAACTTTCTCTCCGAGCAGCGCGTTCAAAATCGCAGACTTGCCTCGGCTCACCAAGCCAAACACGGCAATCCGCACGATCGCGTTATCCAACTTATTGAGATTGGCAGACAGTCGATCGAGGTCTTTCTTGAGCGACGTTTGCAGGGCGGGACTTTTAGACGATCGAAAATAGCGCGAATAATTCGCCACGGCTTGACGCAAACTTGCCCGTGCCCGTGTGAGCTGCGTCTCTTGAAGTGTGGGGCGTGAAGTCGATTGAGAAGATTGAGCTTGACTCACGGTTAAACCGATGAACGCTAAATCTATTTTCGTGCAGAATGGCAGGTTTGGGCTGGGATCGTGCGATCGTGAAAACCCTACCTGACGACTGGCTGCCGAGGAAGCGGATTTTGTCGCTTAAAGAGCGGCAATGGTGAGGGTGAGATGCCTTCTCGCTTAAAAAATGGAGCATTCGAGTCGAGACACTGCTGCAACGTTGTGCCGATCGTTCTCGCAGTCTCATAGTCTGAAGTGTAGGCATTCATCTGATTGACTTCTCCATACAGCAACGTTTTGATGTCTTGTTGATAAAGCACCAGATTATCCAGTCCATTAATGCGATAGACACCCTGAAATTTTGAATCGGGCACGATCGAGCCAACCGCCGAGCCTCTTGACGAAAACCCGTTATAGCAAAGTCGATCGCCTTTCACCGCAATTTGAATATAATTACTCGATCCCATACGATACATTCCGATTTGCAGGGGCAATCCACTTGCCATTGCGGCAGGAGCGATTCCAAAACTCAACAGCGTTGCCATTAGCGTTCGTAATTTCATTCTCACACCATTCGTAAACGATTTAAGAGGCAATAACTTCCTCTTGAGGCATTTCTAGAAGAATTGGGCTTTGAGACGATCGTGGCTCCTCTTTAAGTTTTGCTCCCAGTTGCAAAAGCTGCTCTTGCGGCGCGGGCAGTTGGGCAGATGGCTCAGTCGTCCACGGTTCTATTTTAGGAGTCAGCGTTGTCGATTTGAGTTTATCGACCGCTTGTTTAACAAACGCTTGCAAGAATGGGATTCGCTGATTTTGCTGGAAAATCTTCTCCATAATTTGCTGAAGTAGATCTCGCTTCACCGTCCCATCTGGGATGTCACCCTCAAAATACTCAATCAGCGTCAATCCGGCGAGTCGCGTCAGATAGGCAGCACTGACTCCTTGCAGCAGCCCACCCGCGATATAAGTGACGACATTAGTTTTAAGAACGGTGGCGATCGCTTGGGTCGAGATTTCGACGACTCCCAATTTCACCATCAAACTTGCCATCGTGGTAGCAACCGTTTTTGCCTGAGTCAGAGAGAACTTTTGCTGATAGAGCTTACTCAGATCCATCACCATTTGGGCATTGATCGCCGCCGCCGCTAGCAGATCCAGTGCGGGAAACGGGTTGGCAAAGGCAGTCGTTGCCACAATCCACTGCGCCTGATCGATCAGGGGAAGCGCCCGATCGCGACGCACCGTATTCAATGCCTTTTTTGCCTCTGTTTTAATCTCAGCAGCGTTGCCAAACGAACTCGCTAAAACCAGTTGTTTACCTTCTTGCATGAGAATTTGACTCAAGCGATCGGTCAACGCTGAAATCTGTGGCTCTGGCGTTTCTAGCCATTCTTTAATAGAACCATCGGCTTGATGCTGTCGGACTTTTCTGGGTTTGGGATTAGTAGCGATCGCTATTACATCCTGCGAACCTAAGATTCCGTCTACTCGTTGTCGAAGTTGATTCAGCAACTGTTGCTGTTCGTCTGGCAAATAGTGATCTTGTTTGTTTAACACCAGCACGATGCGTTTGTGTGCGGCGGTCAATTTGCGAATCACCTGAAGTTGAGTTGCGGTCAGATCGCCATTCGTCAAAAACAGAACCAGGTCTGCCGATCGTGCCACATTCCAGGCATCTCGTTCTGCAATGATGCCGCTCTCAGTTGCCGCAAACAATTCTGGAGTGTCAGTGAGACTGAGACTTTGCGATAGCTCTGATGCCCATGTCGATCGCAGGAGCTGCGTCAGCGATGTCTTTCCGACCGATTTACCGCCCATGACAGCAAGCCGAATCTCTTCTCGTTGCAGTTCGGTGGTGATTTGATTGATTTGCGATCGCAACTCCAACAATTGTTGAGCGCTGCCGTCGATCGTCCAATCTTTCGCTTCAACTGCCAGTTGGTTGATTACTCCTTCGGCATCTGCCAGAGCAGTTTTGACAGTTGCCAGATTTACGGGTGCGACAGGTTTTGCGTCTTCAGTTGACTGAAACCGCAAAAATAACCAGGCAATGCCACTGCCGATGACGATCGCAGGTGCCCATTCGCCCAAGCTGTGAACGTTTTCAAATAACCAGATAAAGAGTGTGAAACCCACTCCCCCAAACACGAGCGATCGGCGCAACTGAACCGTCATATCAGATATACTGCGAGACTACCTGCTTCCTCAGCATAGGACAAACTCTAAGCGTTGAGCCAAAACCATTAGAACTTATGTCTTAGTGACGATCGTGGCATCTCAAAGAGCGATCGTTTGACTTCAGAAGTCGGTTTTTTCACCTCAGAGGTCAATCATTCCACTCCCAAGGGCGATCGTTTGACTTCAAAGAGCGATCATTTGACTTCAAAGGTCGATCGTTCTGCTTCAGAGGTCGATCGTTTGACTTCAGAGGTCAATCGCTGCCTAAAAAAGAACGAAGGATGGTATCACGGCACAAAATTGTGAGAGTAAAGTCCGATCGCCCAGAGACCAGGCTAAAGTAGAACTCAGTGAATAAAGAGATTGAGTGCTTTGGAAGCCGTTCCTCTTTCTGTCGAAATCTATGAAACTGAAGCGGGACGGGTGCCGTTTTCGGAATGGCTAACTGCCTTGAGAGATTTGCAAGCGTCTGCCAAAATTTTGTTGAGGATTGATCGGGCAAAGCGAGGAAACTTGGGAGATCACAAGCCGATCGCCGACGGAATGTTTGAGCTTCGCGTGGATACAGGGGCTGGCTATCGTGTGTATTTTGGACGAGTCAGCAGTCAGGTGATTGTGATTTTGTGGGGTGGCGATAAGAGTACGCAGCAGCGAGATATTGAGAAAGCGGAACAGTATTGGATTGATTATAGGAGTCAAGATAATGCCTAAGAGCAGAAGTTATGAGCAAGAGTTGATGGGTTATCTACAAGACTCTGAACGGGCAGTTGCCTATTTAAATGCGGCGCTGGAGGAGGAGGATTTAGAGTTATTTTGGGTGGCGTTGCAGAATGTAGCAAAGGCAAGAGGGAAAGGGGATGATTGGTTTGAGCGATTATCGGTTCAAACTCCGGCAGTGGAGGGTAAGGTAGAGCAGTTGTTTTTCTTGTTGAAGGAGTTAGGGCTGGGGTTGAAATCAATGGAATTGCCCCAAGCGTCCTAGTTTGTCTAAGTCTCTGCGATCGAGCTTCAAATCAGAACTTTCTAAT